>OIOS01000035.1_pt1 | contig 36982 bp, 20 predicted proteins | sample 1585651 | NCBI WGS metagenome assembly OIOS01 (sample SAMN02674693, study PRJEB24791) | human gut metagenome, SKBSTL018 | isolation source: stool | host: Homo sapiens | place: USA
GATTAGCTGCGGTGCGAGGTTAGCACCATTTGATATAAAAGAGCTGCGTGACCTGATGGAATATGATGAACTGGAGCTTGACACGCTGGGAGAGGAAAAAACAGCGTTGTTCGTTATTATTTCTGATACAGATGCTACGTTTAACTTTGTGGTGTCTATCATGTATTCCCAGCTCTTTAATTTGCTTTGCGACAAGGCAGACGATGTTTATAACGGAAGGCTCCCGGTTCATGTGCGTATGCTCCTTGATGAGTTTGCGAACATCGGGCAGATTCCACAGTTTGAGAAGCTGATTGCTACGATCCGAAGCAGGGAAATATCAGCTTCTATTATTTTGCAGTCAAAATCACAGCTCAAAGCGATTTACAGGGACAATGCCGATACCATAGAGGGCAACTGCGACACTACGCTGTTTCTCGGAGGAAAGGAAAAGACCACCCTAAAGGAATTAGCAGAGGTATTGGGGAAAGAAACCATTGACCTGTACAACACCTCGGATACGAGGGGGACGAGCCAGTCCTACGGTCTGAATTACCAAAAGACCGGAAAGGAACTGATGAGCCAAGATGAGATTGCTGTCATGGATGGCGGGAAATGTATTATGCAGCTTAGAGGTGTCAGACCATTTTTCTCGGATAAATTCGATATAACGAAGCACAAGCGGTACAAAGAGCTGTCCGATTATGACAAGAAAAATGCCTTTGATATGGAACAGTATGTGAAACATCTGCACCACTTGAAGGTCACAGAAAAGACAAAGGTAGATGAAGCCTTTGAATGCGGGGAGATTTCCCCGGATACAACTGAATAGGAACATTTGGACACGATGTCCAGAGGTACAGGAGTTTTGCGGATAGAAAGCAATGCTCCTTATTTTTTGCAAAAAATAAATTTTCGGAAAGAACGAGGTAACTGAATATGGCATTTTTTACATCAGCAGTAACAGGATTAAAGACCGTTGTAACCGCAATCGGAGCAGGCGTGGCAGTATGGGGCGTTATCAATCTTCTTGAGGGATACGGAAATGATAACCCAGGGGCAAAATCACAAGGGGTCAAGCAGCTCATGGCGGGTGGCGGTATTGTAATTGTGGCACAGACGGTAATTCCGCAGCTTACAAGCCTGTTTTCCTAAGTCATGGGAGCGATTCTCGACAAGATAACTGAATTTATAAAGGAAATACTGCAAGGGTGGGTCATGGACAACCTTACTACGATGTTTACAGATGTGAATGATAAGGTCGGAACAATCGCAGGGGAAGTCGGCAGGACACCCAGTTCATGGAACAGCGGAGTGTTTTCTATGATAGAGAACCTTTCGGAAAATGTGATGATACCCATAGCGGGCATGATCATCAGTGCGATACTCTGCTATGAGCTGATTACAATGGTCATGGATAAGAACAATATGCATGAAGTAGGAAGCGAGTTCTTTTTCCGTTACCTTATCAAAGCCTGTATCGCTGTGCTGCTTCTCAGCTACACCTTTGACATCACAATGGCGATTTTTGATGTGGGAAACCATATCGTGACCAGAGCAGGCGGTATTGTTTCGGGTTCCACTACCATTGATGTGACGGATACCCTAAAAACCATGTTTGACAGTCAGATTGATACAATGGGCATCGGCGAGCTGATCGGGCTTGGTATCGAAACTATGATTGTCAGCTTATGTATGAAAATCATCTCCCTGCTTATTACCGTCATGCTTTTCGGGAGAATGATTGAAATCTACCGCGCGTCCAGAAGCGCCGCTTTTCATCCAAAGGCGGTGTGCGGGCATTTTGGGAACCCGGCTTTAGCAAGCCGGTAAAGAAAAGTATCAAAGACGTGAAAAGCGTCACTTTAGCGTCATCCGATTTACCCCGGAGGGAAACCACAAGGGGGACAATAGCGTATCGGAAAAATCGCAAGTTGGGAAAACCATCTACCCACGACTGAGCGGCAAGACGCAACATTGTGAATGAGGAGCAAGGCTAAACTGCTTTAAGGGCAGTCCGAGGCGGGATACTCGACCCGGCGGCGCAGGATGGTTGTATTCGCCGTATGTCATAGCGGAATGTGACAGGTAAACACAGACCGCACGATACTTATGACAGCCAGCCGCAGTAAGCGGAAAAGGACGAAAACCCACTACCGACATCACAATACGCTTTTCCCAAAGTGTCTAACTGGAGATTGCCTAAACCGGAACGCCGGAACTATCCGGCTATGCGTAATGCCGCAAGGCGATAAATTTCAAGGGGTAAAAACCCAAGAAAGATGACGCTGAATATCCGGCATGGCAACGGAGCCTCCGTAGTAGTCCGAGGGCGGGAAAGCCGTCTACATGGCGAAGGGAGGCAGGATGTCAACCAATTCATAAAAAGGAAAGGTGCGTGAGGCATTATGAGAAGTCCTGAAAATGTGTTGGAAAGCCTAAAATCCAAGGCGTGTAACAAGAGTTACAAGTACGAGCGGTTATACCGCAACCTGTACAATCCACAATTCTATCTGCTGGCATATCAGCGGATACAGGCGAAACCAGGCAACATGACAGCCGGAACAGACGGCAAAACCATTGACGGGATGGGAATGGCAAGGATAAACGCCCTCATTGAAAAGATGCGGGATTTCAGTTATCAGCCTAACCCGGCAAGGAGAACGTATATCCCGAAATCCAATGGAAAAATGCGTCCTCTGGGGATACCGTCATTCGACGATAAACTGATACAGGAGGTGGTGCGGCTCATCTTAGAGAGCATTTATGAGCCAACCTTTAGCGACTATTCCCACGGTTTCCGTATAAACAGAAGCTGTCATACGGCACTCAAATACGTGCAGAAATATTTTACGGGGACAAAGTGGTTCGTTGAGGGAGATATAAAGGGCTGTTTTGACAACGTAGACCATCATGTGCTGATTGCTATTTTGCGAAAGCGGATTGCAGACGAACATTTCATCGGTCTGCTCTGGAAGTTCTTGAAAGCCGGATATATGGAGGATTGGAATTATCACAATACTTATTCCGGTACTCCGCAAGGCTCCATCATCAGCCCAATCCTTGCAAACATCTACATGAACGAACTGGACAGTTATATGGCAGAGTATGCAGAGAAATTCAACTGCGGAAACCGCCGTAAAATCAATCCTGCGTTCAAGAAGAAATTGGATGTCTGCCGAGGGAAAGAACAAAGGCTTAAAAGAAATATCTCTAAAATGAGCGTGGAAGAAAAAGAGGGCTTAATTGCAGAAATCCGGGAACTTCGGCGTAGTCTGAAATCTATACCGTATAGCGACCAGATGGACGATAGCTATAAACGGATTTGCTATATCCGATATGCCGATGATTTCTTAATTGGAGTTATCGGCAGCAAAGAGGACGCAGAACAGATTAAACAAGATGTAGGCTGCTTTATCCGGGACAAACTCCATCTGGAAATGTCCGAGGAAAAGACATTGATTACTCATGGACACGACGCTGCGAAGTTCTTGGGATATGAGGTCACAATCGCCAAAGGCGAACACAACAAAAAGACCAAAACCGGGGCTACCAGACGGGTAAACAATGGAAAAGTCTTACTTTATGTTCCCCACGATAAGTGGGTAAAACGACTGTTCTCCTACAATGCCCTCAAGATTAAATACGACAAACAAAATGGAAACAAAGAGGTTTGGGAACCTGTCCGGCGCACTCGCCTGTTGCACTTGGACGATTTGGAAATCTTAAACCAGTACAACGCAGAAATTCATGGATTGTATAACTACTACCGACTTGCAAACAACGTGTCTGTACTCAATAACTTCTACTATGTAATGAGATACAGTATGCTCAAAACCTTTGCTGGAAAATATCGGACACGAATCAGCAGAATTATCCGCAAGTACCGTCAAGGGAAAGATTTTGTTGTGGAGTATCCGAAGAAAAACGGCAAGGTGGGAAAAGTGCTGTTCTACAATGACGGTTTCCGCCGGAATACCAAAGTAGAAAGCGGAAATCCCGATATAGTAGCACGAGCCGTTGAGAATTATGGACGCAACAGCCTGATTAAAAGACTGCAAGCGAACCAATGCGAGTGGTGCGGCGCAGAAAATGTGCCGCTTGAAATACACCATGTACGAAAACTCAAAGATTTAAGTGGCAGAAAACAATGGGAAATCGCCATGATTGGGCGTAAGCGCAAGACAATGGCACTCTGCGTCTACTGTCACGATAAGTTACACGCTGGGAAATTAGACTGACATCTGGAGAGCCGGATACGCTGAGAGGTGTAAGTCCGGTTCGGAGGGGAGTTCTCGGAAACCTGCCATAGTGATATGGTAAGGCGCCGGGTTCTTACCCTACTTTATATTTCAGTAGCTCCGGTTCCCTTTGCCACATTCAGTAACCGGGAATGGGGCGGTATCGGCAACAATTATATCAAGGGACTGTGTTCACTGGCGTTTCAGGGATTTTTCATTATGGTATGCGTGGCAATCTATGCGGTGCTGGTATCCGGCATTGCGGTTGCGGACAATCTGCACACAGCACTGTGGTCGGTGGCAGCTTATACCGTTGTTCTGTGTTTCAGCCTGTTCAAGACAGGTTCCCTTGCGAAATCAATCTGGAATGCTCATTAGAACACATTTCAAAGAAAGGAGGGAACAGCCGGGGCTTGCAGTATCAGCTCCGGCTGTGATGTTATGGCAATATCCGTAGCAGTGCCAAAGAATTTAAGCGGCATAAAGACAAAAGTAGCGTTAAATCTGACGAAACGCCAGCTTATTTGCTTCAGCGGTGCAGGTGCGGTAGGGATTCCCTTTTACATTTTTACAAAAGGGTTTATCGGCACACAGGCATCGGCACTTTTGATGGTAGCGGTCATGCTGCCTTTTTTCTTTCTGGCAATGTATGAGAAGGACGGATTTCCGGCAGAGAAGATTCTGTATTTTATGATAAGGCAGAAATTCCTCACACCGGGGATTCGTCCCTACAAATCAGAAAATATTTACAGAAGATTAGAAGAAACAGAGCGTATAAAAGAGGAGGTGCGTAAACTTGAAGAAAAAGCAGGCGGCAGAAAAGCCGGACAGACATAAGAAAAAAGGAAAAACGAAGCCGGGGCTGACCTTTGTGGAGCGGAGAAGGCTTGCGGAGTTAAAACACATGCTTGCCGGAACGAATAAAAACGCAGAAAAGCCCACCACAGCACAGAAGACCATTACCTTTCAGAAGATGTACCGGGACGGTATCTGTCAGGTCACTTCTGGCTTTTATACGAAAATGGTGGAGTTTTACGATATAAATTATGACCTGCTGGAAATCGAGGATAAGGGGGAAATACTGGAGGAATACAGCAGGCTTATCAATTATTTTGACCCGTCTATTAAATTTGAGCTGTTCCTGTTCAACCGACAGGTTAACGAGCAGACCTTAATTGACCAGTTTGACATTCCATTGCAGGCAGATGATTTTGATGATATTCGTGAGGAATACACGCAGATGTTAAAGAAACAGGCTGCAAAGGGAAATAACGGTATTATCAAATCAAAGTATCTGATTTTTGGAATTGAGAGTAAAGGCTTTAAGGAGGCAAGGGCAAAACTTGTCAGCATTGAAGCAGATGTGATTAAAAATTTGACTAATCTGGGCACACACGCTAAGAGCCTTGACGGAAAGGAACGTCTGCGTATCCTGCATGAGTATTTTAACCAGGATACTATGGAGCCTTTCCGTTTTTCTTTTAAGGAACTGGCGGAGTCGGGAAAAAGTGTGAAAGATTACATCGCTCCGCCGGGATTTGATTTTCGCTATCCGAGTCGTTTTAAGGCGGGAAAAATGTATGGCAGTGTGCATTATCTGGATATTATTGCCCCGAAGTTTGATGATGAGTTGTTGAAAAAGCTTCTTGATCTGGATGCGAACCTGACTATTACCATGCATATGCAGACAATGGATCCGGTCAAGGCGATTAAGATGCTAAAAGGTGCTTTGACGAATATTCAGAAGATGAAGATTGAAGAGCAGAAAAAGGCGGTAAGGTCAGGTTATGACATGGACATTCTTCCAACGGACATTATCACTTATGAAAAAGATACCCTTGACCTTTTGGACGATTTAAACAGCAGCAATCAGAAAATGGTAAAGATGACATTTCTTCTGACCTGCTATGGCAGAAACAAGCGGGAACTGGAAAATATCACGCAGAGGGTATCCGGCATTATCCAACAGGCGAACTGCAACCTCAGATGTATGCAGTATTTACAGGAGCAGGGACTGATGGCATCGGCACCAATCGGGTGCAACGATACGGGAATTGAACGGGATTTGACAACAAAGAGTACCGCTATCTTAGTACCGTTCTGTACGCAGGAATTATTTATGCCAGCTCCGGCTATTTATTATGGTTTAAATGCCCTTTCCAACAACATGATTATGGCAGACCGGAAACGGCTTCGTACACCAAACGGTGTGATTCTTGGTACACCGGGAAGTGGTAAGTCTTTTAGTGCAAAGCGTGAGATTCTTTCCTGTTTCCTGATGACAAAGGACGATATTGTGGTCTGCGATCCGGAGGGCGAGTATTTTGCCCTTGTGGGAGCATTGCACGGACAGGTGGTAAGGCTGGCAACCAATTCCAAAGATTATTTAAATCCGATGGACATTCAGCTTTCCCATAAAGGGGATAAGGAAGCCTTAAAGCTGAAATCCGATTTTATCATTACTCTGTGTGACTTGATTGCCGGAGGAAAGAACGGTCTGGAAAATGATGAGAAAGGTATCATTGACGAATGTATCCGTCATATTTACGATGCTTATTTTGAAAATCCCGTACCGGAGAATATGCCTATCCTTGAGGATTTGTATAATGCCCTGTTAGAGCATAAGAACAAAAAGGCAGAACGGATTGCAAACTCCCTTGTGCTATATGTGCATGGTTCGCAGAATTATTTTAACCACAGGACGAATGTAGACAGTCAGAACCGTATCATGTGCTTTGACATCAGGGACTTGGGAAACCAGTTGAAAGAGCTTGGAATGTTAATCGTACAGGATGCGGTCTGGAACAGGGTATCGCAGAACCGGGAGCGTAAGATTGCCACCCGCTATTATTGTGATGAGTTCCACCTTTTGCTGAAGGAGAAGCAGACCGCTATCTATTCGGTGGAAATCTGGAAGCGTTTCCGTAAGTGGGGCGGTATTCCTACGGGGCTGACGCAGAACGTAGGCGATTTTTTGAAGTCGGAGGAAATCGAGGGAATCCTCGGCAATTCCGATTTTGTATATCTCCTGAATCAAAATGCAAAGGATCAGGCAATCCTTGCAGATAAGCTGGGATTGTCAGAAAAACAGCTTGCCCATGTAACCAATTCCGAGCCGGGGTGCGGACTGATTCTGTTTGACAACGTGGTTATTCCGTTCGTAGATAAATATCCGGTAGATACCAAGACCTTTGCGGTTATGAATACCAAACCAGAGGAAAGTGTAAGGCAGGAGGTAAATGAGTAGTGGCGGAGAAAAAGAAACAGAAACCGGCTGCATTTGCACAGGAGAAAAAAACCTTTACCGGAGAAATTCCAAAGAAAGCAAACGAGGGTAAAGGTAAAAAATCCGCAGCATATCAGCCGAGAGATGCAGATACCACTTCTGGACACGATGTCCAGAGGTCGAAAAATACAAAGAAGTATCAGAAAGCAGATGCTTCTGGACAGAATGTCCAAAAGTCCGAGGGAGCAGAAGCCGGAGAGAAGTCTAAAAGCGATTTTATGCAGCCGGACAGCACTTTTACGGAGGAAGCCGGAGAGGAGCAGGGTAGAAAAATTGCCAGCGATGACTACCGCCACAGGGACACCTATCATTCGTCACAGAAAAAGGGCAGGTATCAAAGGCGGGAGATAAAGAGCCGGGAGCGAGTAAAGCAATTTGATTTTGAACAGGATTTCCAGACAAAGGACACTACCTTTACCGAAGAGGCAGAACCGGAATTTCATGGAAGCAAAAAGTTAGACCGACTGCAAAAGAAAGCGGAGAAAGCCAGAAAAAAGACGGAAGCTGCAAGAAAGAAGATTCCAAAGAAAACGGAGTATTCTCTGGAGCGTGTTTTTGATGAAAAGACGGGCAGAACAAAGTATGTATTGACTTCTGTAAAAAAAGAGAAACCATTCAAACCGGACAGTCCGGTAAAAAGAGCGGCTGGCAGGGTGGGAATGGAATCTTCTAATTTTGCCCATAGTAAGGTTGCCGAAGTGGAGAAAGAAAATTCCGGTGTGGAGGCTGCCCACAAGACAGAGCAGAGCGGGGAAGATGTTTACCGCTTTTTCAAAGGGCATTACAAAGGGAAAACGGAAAGACGGAGAGCGAAAGCTGCAAAGCTGGAGAAAAAGCAGATGCAGAAAGAGGTCAATTTCCGTTATCAGAAGTTCTTGGAAGAAAATCCGGAAATGCAGGAAAAGACCATTCAGAAGCAGTTGCAGAAAAGACTGCAAAAGCAGCGTATCAAACGGGAATATGCAAAAGCAAGACGGGCGGGACAGACAGCGAAAGCCGCAAAGGAAACAGCGGCGAAGTCCGGGAATCTTTTTACAGCGGCAGCCAGAAAGATACAGGAGATTACATCAAAAAATGTTTCGCTTCTGCTTGCCATAGGAGCCTTTTCGGTGCTTCTTGTGATGATTATGACAGCAGTATCTTCCTGTGGGGCGATGTTTGCCGGAGGAATCAGTACCACGCTGGCAGGAAGTTATATGAGCGTTCCGGCAGAAATAGATGCGGCAGATTTAGCTTTTTCTGAACTGGAAAAAGAATTGCAGGCAGAGATTGATGCCATAGAAACCACTTATCCGGATTATGATGAGTACCGTTATAATCTGGCATCTATCGGGCATGACCCATTTGCACTGATCAGCTATCTGTCGGCAGTCCATACGGAATTTACTGCAAGTGAGGTACAGGCAGAAATAGAATATCTGTTTGATGAAATGTATGAGTTGACACTAAATCCTACAGAGGAAACGAGGACAAGGACGGTAACAAAAACAGGCACTCATACGGTAACAGACCCGGTTACGGGGGAAACAACAGAAGAGGAATACGAGTATGAAGTGGAAGAGGAATATACCGTAACCATTCTGGAAGTGACCCTGACAGCAAAAGATTTAAACGTAGTAGTTGCCGGACGCATGAATGAGGAGCAGAGAGAAATCTATGCTTTTTATAACCAGACCCACGGGCTGACACAGCAGTTTTATAAGCCCCTTGATTTATATTGGTACAACTATGTGAGCAGTTATTATGGCTGGCGTATCAATCCGGTCACAGGGCAGGAACAGTTACATCGGGGCGTAGATATTGCAGTACCTACCGGAACAACCGTATATGCGGCGATGGACGGGACAGTAACTACCGCAACTTATGACAGCTATTACGGAAATTATGTAGTGATTGAAGATGAAAAAGGCTACTGCACAAAATATGCCCACATGGATACCTTAAATGTCCGGGCAGGACAGAGCGTGACGCATGGAAATGTGATCGGAACAACAGGGAATACGGGAAGCAGTACCGGAAGTCATTTACATATCGAATGTCTGTATCAGGGGGAATATTATAACCCTCTTTTTTATTTTGAAGCAGGCACGGATACGCTGTATGGCGAAACGCCGGGCAGCGGAAGCGGCGGAGGAAATGTGATACCGCCGGATTCCTATGACGATGCAACCGTGCAGGCACTTATGGAAGAAGCGGCGAGATATTTAGACTATCCCTATGTATGGGGAGGCTCCAGTCCGTCCACCAGCTTTGACTGTTCCGGTTTTGTCTGCTGGGTATTTACAAACAGCGGTGTCCATAACCTGCCACGAACCACAGCACAGGGCATTTATAACCAGTGTACGCCTGTGTCGGCGGCAGATGCAAAGGCGGGGGATATTATCTTTTTTACAGGTACATACAATTCGGGCGTACCAGTCAGCCATGTGGGGATTTACTGCGGAAACGGGGTCATGATTCATTGCGGAGATCCAATCAGTTACGCTTCAATCAATTCGTCCTATTGGCAGAGCCATTTTTATGCGTTTGGAAGATTATCAGGAAATTAAAATAACAGGAAGTGAGGAACGATGACGAAAGAGAGAATTGTAAAGGAGCTTTCCAAAGTCCGGGAACAGCTTGCGGGATTGCAGGCGAGGGAGAGGGATTTGGCGGAACAGCTTCAGATGGCAGAGGATGCGGAGAAGATGAAATTCATTGAAAAGAATAAAATCTCTCTGGATCGGCTGATTCTGTTAAACAAGGTCAGCGAAGAAGAAATTATGCGTCTGCTGAAAGAAAAAGAGCAGAAAGAAACAGCACAATCAGGAGAAAGGGAGGCTTACAGCCATGAAGAACAGGAAGTTATCATCTAAGGCGGTTATATCGCTGGTATTGTCCGCTGTGTTATTTACCATGCCTGCGGTGGCATTTTCCGTGAATGGAAACTACGCAATCAGTGCTTTTGCCGAAGAAACAAAAGAAACCGAAGAATCCAAACCGGAGGAAAGCACGGAGCAGACACCAGGCGAAAGTGAAACCGAGGGCAGTACAGAGGAAAATACAGAAAGCAGTACCGACGAAAGCACCGGGGATGGCACTGTATCGGGAAATGATAAACCGGAGCTGGTATGTAACTGCGAGGATCAATGCGGTGCGTATGAATATGACAAAAACTGTCCGGTCTGCGTTACGGATTATAAGCTTTGTACCTATAAAAAACCGAATGTCAGTATCAAAATCAGACAGCCGGATGAGTGGCATAATGACGCTGTTTCCGTTTCTTTTAGTGTAAAAGATACCGCAGATATGGGAAATTTTGAAATCGCAAAGGTAGAGGCAAAGGTAGGGCAGAATGGAAGCTGGATAGATGTGACGGAGGAAAAGAAATTAAGGATTTCCGAGAACTGTACCGTGTATGTGCTTGTCACAGACCAGAAAGGCAATACCTATGAGAAGAACCGTGCCATAAAGTGCTTTGATACCGTAAAGCCCACCTTAAATGCGGCAGTCAGTGACGGACTTTTAAGCATACAGGTACATGATACGGATTCCGGTGCAAAGGCGGTATATGTCAATGGATATGAGTTTACAGATCTGACGGGCGGCACGTTAAATATCCGCCTCCAGCAGTTTGACGCAGGGTATGAGTATTTTACCATTTCTGCAATGGACAATGCCGGAAATATGTCAGAGGTTTATAAGACGAAAAATCCGTACTATAAAGACTCTGCCGATACCAGTGACGGAAATCCGGCGGAGCAGCTTCCGGAGAGTGCAAATCCAACGAAACCGGGGAGTGCCACGGGAACCGTGACGGAGCATACCAAAACAGACAGTAACGGAAATACCACATCACAGACAAGTCCTGCCGAACAGAAAAAGCAGGCGATGAAAGAAGCTGCGGAGGCAGAAAGCGGGAAAACAGAGAGTACGGAAAAATCCGGTCAGGGCAAGGAGTTTTATACCATTCAGACCGCCACAGAGAAAGTTTTTTATCTGATTATTGACCGGGACGGAGAGGAAGAAATGGTATATTTTCTGACTGAGGTTACGGAAAATGACCTGTTAAATGCAACTTCCGATAACAGTGAAACCTTGCCGAAAAATTCCGCTGCATTGGAATCTGCAATCCCGAATGGGGAGAGTGCATTGCCCAATAACAACGGAGAGCAGACGGATACAGAGGGAAAGGAAGGGACAGAAAGTACGGAAAATGCAGAGGAAACCGAACCGGAGCCGGAAGTGAAAGAAGCACCGAATCTGATGATTTCGTATGTGCTGATTGGTGGTCTTGCTCTAATCGTTATCGGAGCTGCTTATTATTTTAAGGTTGTCCGCAAGAAAAAAGAGGACTTTATCGAGGACGAAGATGAAGATGAGGAAGATAACGAGGAGTATGAAAACGAAGATGAGGAATCGGAGGAAGATACGGAAGAAGATTTCTTTGACGAACAGGAGGAATAAGGTATGCAGTTGGTGGTTACAGAGAAGCCCAGCGTGGCACAGGCAATTTCCCATGTGATCGGGGCGAAAGAGAGAAAAGACGGTTATATGGAGGGAAACGGATTTCTCGTTTCATGGTGTGTAGGACATCTGGTAGAGCTGGCACAGCCGGAGATGTATTCAGAAGTATGGAAAAAATGGAGCTATGAGAGCCTGCCCATGATACCGGAGCAGTGGCAGCATGAAGTGAAAAAGGAAACAGAGGCACAGTATAAAATCTTGAAAAATCTGATGCACGATACAAGAGTTGAAAGTGTGGTGTGTGCCACCGATGCCGGACGGGAGGGAGAACTTATCTTCCGTCTGGTATATGAACAGGCAGGTTGCCGGAAACCGATGAAACGCCTGTGGATTTCATCAATGGAGGAACGTGCGATTCGTGACGGTTTTGAAAACTTAAAGCCGGGAAGCGATTATGACAGTCTGTATCAGTCTGCACTTTGCAGACAGCAGGCGGACTGGCTGGTGGGATTAAATGGTACGAGATTATTTACCGTACTGTATGGCGGAAAGGTATTAAAGGTGGGCAGGGTGCAGACGCCCACCCTTGCCATGCTGGTAGACCGTGAAGTGAAGATTATGAATTTTGAAAAAGAGCAGTATTACATGGCTCATATTCTGATGGATGGGATAGATGCCATGACAGAACGGATTGACGATAAGGCAAGGGCAGAAAGTATTGCTGCAGCGTGTGAAAGTCAGATGGGAGTGGTTCGTTCCGTAGTAAAGGAAAATAAAAGCGTTGCACCACCGAAGCTCTATGACCTTACCACGCTTCAGCGGGATGCCAACCGTATCTTTAGTTTTACTGCAAAGCAGACATTGGAATATACCCAGAGCCTTTATGAGAAAAAGCTGGTCACTTATCCGAGAACAGACAGCCAGTATTTATCCGATGATATGGAAGAAACCGTAAGAGCAGTAATCGGGGCAGTTTATCAGGCGATTCTCTTTGAGGAACAGACCGGAGTAGAGCCGGATATAAAAAGAGTGCTGAACAGTAAAAAAGTGACCGACCACCATGCAATCATTCCTACCATAGAGATTGCAAAGACAGACCTTTCAGCTGTGCCGGAGGGAGAAATGAAAATCTTATCCCTTGCCGCTAACCGTCTGTTATGTGCAACCGGGGAAAAGCAGTTGTATGAAACGGTAAAAGCGGAATTTTCCTGTGGCGATTACAGCTTTCATGTATCCGGAAAAACAGTTCTGCAGAACGGATGGAAAGAATTTGAATCGGCATTGAAACGCACCTACCGGTTAGAAAAAACAGATGAAGATAAGGAGGAGAAGAAACTGCCGGAGCTTTCCGAGGGCATGGCGTTTCCGATTATCCAGACAAAGGTAACGGAGCATTTCACGCAGCCGCCCAAACACTTTACCGAGGACAGCCTGCTTTCAGCGATGGAACGTGCCGGAGCAGAGGATATGGGCGATGAGGTGGAACGCAAAGGACTTGGCACACCTGCCACCAGAGCCGACATTATTGAAAAGCTGGTTAAAGACGGTTTTGTGAAACGGGAGAAAAAGCAGATGCTTCCCACCGAGGACGGGATGAAGCTCATTACCGTTCTGCCGGACATGGTAAAATCCCCGAAGCTTACAGCAGATTGGGAGAATACATTGACTTTGGTAGCAAAAGGCGAATATACCATGCAGGAGTTCATGGATGGCATTGAAGATATGGTGCGGGAGCTAGTACAGACCTATCACAGTATCAGTGACGATCAGAAGTCTTTATTTGGAACGATGCAGGAAGTGCTTGGAAAATGCCCGAAATGCGGCAGTGATGTAGTAAAAGGAAAATTCGGTGCGTACTGCAAACAGAAATGCGGTATGAATGTAGGCAGGGCAATGGGAGCAACGCTTTCCGATACACAGATGAAAAGTCTGCTGGAGGGGAAAAAGACCCTTGTGAGAGGATTGAAAGGAAAAAAGGGAAGCTACGATGCGTATCTGATTCCAGAAGGAATTGAAGATTATTCTTACATCAAAGACGGAAAGGAAATCAAAGGTTCGCAGTACAAATTCAAGATGGAATTTCCACAGAGAAAAAGCAAGTGAAAAGGAGACAGAAAAATGAATACAGAAATGAAAAAGACCGTTGTTTACAGCACCGGAGATAAAATTTTAAACATTATGAAAGAGCAGGATATGGATATTCCGGAACTTTCTTTGCGGTGCGGTGTCAGGGAAGATGTATTGATGGATATTCTGGCAGGTATCCGGGAGGCAGATATAAGTACGCTTTGCAAGATTGCAGACGGGCTGGAGATTTGTGTACGGGAGCTTTGTCCCGATGAAGAAAATTATGCGGTTCCGGTGGAAAAAGATACCCTTGCAAAGCTCATTGTGATCAGCGAGCTGAAGGAGATGGAATTAGCAGAGCTGATTGGCACAATTCTGGAAAACGGTATCGAAGAACACGGTTTTTATGAGTAAGGCGGCGGGGGCTATCCCCTCCGTCATTTTGGAGGAATGCTTATGGTAACAAAATATCAGATGATTTCCTGTCTGGCGGAGGATACCGCAAAAGAGATAGCGAAAAACGGGCAGGAGTGGACAAGGTATCTGACTACCGCTGCAAGGCTTTATAAATATCCGTTCAATGAGCAGATACTGATTTTTGCACAAAGACCGGATGCGACAGCCTGTGCGTCCATTGAAATATGGAATGAGAAGATGAATTGCTGGGTAAACCGTGGAGCAAAGGGAATTGCCCTGCTGGATACGGAAAATTCCTATACAAGATTGAAATATGTTTTCGATGTGTCAGACGTACATAAGGCAAGACGGATAGGGCGTGATCCGAATCTGTGGGAGCTTCGTGAGGAGCATAAGGAAACAGTCCTGGCACAGCTCGAAAAGACCTACGGGGAAACGGATAAAAACAGCTCCTTTGAACAGCGGATAATGGAAATTTCCAACCGGATTGCGTTTGATTATTATGAAGAACTTCTGTCGGAAATCGAATATGTGAAAGAGGGTAGCTTTTTAGAGGAACTGGACGAGTTAAACGTAGGTGTCAGGATTCGTGATACGCTTTCTTCCAGTATTGCTTACACCATTCTGTCACGATGCGGTGCAGATATGGAACTGTGGAAAGACGAGCTGGGATTTGAATATATCAGCGACTTTAATACGATGAAAACTCTGTCTGTTGTTGGTACAGCCACCACAGATATGTGCAAGCCGCTTTTAATGGAGATAGGCAGAACCGTAGGAGCGTATGACCGCCAGATTGCCCGCAAGAAGGCACAGGAAAAAGCTAATGCAGGACGCACACAAACTTCTTTGGAATATACGGAAAAAGTGCTTGCAAATGAATCAGATGCAGACTATAATGCTTTAAAGCGTAAAAGCGAAAAGAAATTACAAAACAATCAGGAGATAGAAATACAGAGCAAAAAGGAGGATGCGGCATATGAAACTGACATACGAAAAGAACGGGGATTATCTGATTCCGAACCTGACAGCGAACGAGGAGCCGGAGGGGACGCTGACGAAGTACGGTCTGATGCGAAAGAATTTCTTACAGGAACACCGGAAAGGGATTTATCAGGGCATGATACTGACGGGCGAGCTGAAAGCACACTGTCTGGAGATACAGGAGCAGGCAGAGCAGAGAATGGAAGCCCTGAGCGAGCAGATGGCGAAAGCAGAGGGAGTGAACGAGGAACTGAAAGCAGCCGATCAGATGAAGTGGGCAGCGAAGATGAACAACATCAGGCATTCAGCGGAGGAGATCGTGCTGACGGAGCTGATTTACAGTTAGAAAATGATATACAGGAAGATGATATACAGGAAGAAGAAATACCGGAGCCGGATAGTGGAGAATATTCATTATCCGGTTCTTTTTTTCCGAAGCTGTCTGAAACAGAGCATGGGGAGGACTTACAGCGTGGCATTTTATGCAGTGATGAGTTCCTGAAGCATAAAAGACCGGAAATAGCTGGGTATTTTCAGATAGAGCAGGATGCAAAGATTCAGGCGGATTATCTGAGAAATTCGTTCCGCATGGAAGAATACACCGAGTTCAATATCGGGGAAATGCGGGGCGGCTACCGTGCCGATGAGGACGGTATTACCTTATGGAAAGGCAATTATCTGACCCGTGAAGCGGAAAGCAGGCTGTCATGGGAGGAAGCACGTTTTCTTGTCAATTCCTATATGGAGGACGGAGTATATCTTCTTCCAGGAGAAACCGCAGAGCGGATTGAAACAGCGGGAATGTACCAGCAGCTTGACTTATTTTCCATGTTTACGGAGCAGGCTGGCAATCTTGCCATGAAACAGGCGGAAACAGTGACACCGATACGGTCAGAAACAAAGATACCGCCGGAGCAGATAGCGGATATTCTGCGGAGCGGCGGAGGCAGGGATAACAGCAGAAAGCGTATCTACACCAAATATCAGCAGGGAAAGACACCGGAGGAGATGGCTGCTTTCTTACAGAAAGAGTATGGAACAACCGGAAAGGGCTTTGAATTTGACGGAAAGCAGATAGCGGTATGGTTCAATGAGGATGGGATGCGTGTCGGATATGGCACATCGACAGAGCGTCCGGTGCTTCAGATGAACTGGCAGGAGGTGGAAGCAAAAATCCGCTCACAGGTAGTAAACGGTACCTATATGGGAGCAAATGAAGCTTATCTGACTGACGAAGCAGAACGTGACCGGATTGCAGGACATCTGTTTTTCTTTTTCCGGGATGGTATGGAAGAAATTCCAGAGGAACTTGAATTAAAGGCAGGCAATTATCCGGATGCCCACGCACATATGGTAGAGCTTCTTTCTACCAAAGAGGGAGTTGAGATGGTAGCTTCCCATATGGACCATGCACTTCATCAGCTTGAAACCGGAGAGAAAAAGCTGCGTTTCCGCTCGATTATATCAAAAGACGAACTGCGGGCAGAACTTGATAATTTGCTGATAGAAAAACAAATCTTTCCAACCGCAGACCATGTGGAAATAAAAAGAGAAGATTTTATCACACAGGATGAGATAGATAATCGGCTTGGAAGAGGAAGTGGTTTTTCGCATGGCTCTTTCCGCATCTATGATTATTTCAAAGAGGGGCATGACAGTAAAGAGGCAGAAACATTTCTGAAAAAGGAATATGGAATAGGTGGCAGCTCTCATGCACTTGCCGGAGCAGACCATAGCTGGGAAGATCACAATTTTAAAGGCATCGAATTAAAAAAGGGGAATATCTGCGAACCTTATGCGAAAGTGCTGCTGTCTTGGAAAGTAGTCGAAAAGCGTATCCGAAAGCTGGTAGCGGAAGATAAGTATTTATCTCCGGTAGGGAAAGAAGCCTATGCCCGGTACAAAGAGGAAGAAGCACAGAAAGCACTGGAAAAAGCACAGGCGGTAATAGAACGGAAAACGAAGGTTGCCTGTAAAGAAGCCATTGAACGGACGATTTCGGAAAAATTTGACGGGTATCGTCTGCCGAAAGATACACCGGATGAAGTAATCCGAAAATATGGTAGCGAGCGTGTCAGCTATGTACTTGCCAATACTGTCATGCACCTGACGCATGATGGCAGATTTTCTCCCGACAATAAGGCATGGGCAAAAGAAATAGAACCGTATGCCAAGCATGAGAACCGTGATTTGATTGTTTCTTCCCACCCGGCAGTCTTAAACGGATTTATCAATCAGACAAGACGGTATATGGAGCAGGAAAAGGAGATTGCGGCACAGCAGATTACCATTGACGGGCAGTTGTGTTTAAAGATTGATGAATGGAAGTCGGAAGAAAATAACTATGTGCTTGGAAATTCCATGCAGGACAATGCGTTCTTTTACGTACTCATAAACGAAAATGTCCATTTTGAATATGATTACAAACCGAGCAGGGAAGAAATTGAAAACGATTATTTGAATCTCATTGCAATGGAAGATATAGACCGACACGAAGCGGAGGTATTTTCACGCATTGAAGGAACGGAAGATGTAGCGGAAACAGAATCACGATTCTCAGTTGAGGAAACCAGCGATGCCTTTGAGCCGGGACAGGATTTTGCAGTATGGGATCATGGCAGGGAAGATTATTATATAAAAGAGGACGGTACAATTCCCACCTTTGAAACAAAAGAGGAAGCGGAACACTATCTGCAAAGCATGGAACCGGACACTTCTGGACACGATGTCCAAAAGTCAGTGGAAGAACCTGCCATAGAAAAGCCTGTGAAGCAGCCTGCACCAAAGATTGATAAATCCAATGCGGTCAATTTCCACATTACAGACGATGCGTTAGGAGCAGGCAGTGCGAAAGAGAAATTCCGACGAAATATAGAAGCAATCCGTACTTTGGAAAAGGTGGAGAGCGAGAACCGTATCGCCACACGGTCGGAACAGCAGATTTTATCACAGTATGTTGGCTGGGGCGGGCTTGCCGATGCCTTTGATGAAAGCAAATCTGCATGGGCGGGAGAATATCAGCAGTTAAAGGAATTGTTATCGTCGCAGGAGTACGCTTCTGCAAGGGAAAGCACCTTAAATGCCCACTATACCAGTCCTGCCATTATCCGCAGTATTTATGATACCTTAGACCGTATGGGATTTGAAAAGGGGAATGTATTAGAGCCTGCAATGGGTATCGGAAATTTCTTCGGAATGCTGCCGGAGAAGATGCAGGAAAGCCGACTTTATGGTGTGGAGCTGGATGGTATTACGGGCAGGATTGCAAGACAGCTCTATCCGAAAGCGGATATTAAAATATCCGGTTTTGAAAAAACAGACTATCCGAATGATTTTTTTGATGTAGCAGTCGGCAACGTGCCATTCGGACAGTATAAGGTAGCGGATAAACAATATGATAAAAATAATTTCCTGATTCATGATTATTTCTTTGCAAAGACATTAGATAAAGTCCGTCCCGGCGGTGTGGTTGCTTTTGTTACCAGTAAGGGAACAATGGATAAAAAAAGTCCGGAGGTCAGAAAGTATCTGGCTCAGCGAGCGGAGCTTATGGGGGCGGTCAGACTTCCGAATACAGCATTTAAGGAAAATGCAGGGACAGAAGTCACTTCGGATATTTTGTTTTTTAAGAAGCGTGACCGTGTGATGGACATAGAACCGGATTGGGTACATTTATCAGAAGATGCAAACGGTATCGCCATGAATACCTACTTTGCGGAACACCCGGAAATGATTGTTGGGAAGATGGAAATGGTCAGCGGTCCCTATGGCATGGAAAGCACCTGCCAACCGGATGCCACAAGACCGTTTGCAGAGCAGTTAATGGATGCGGTCAGCCGGATTGACGGGGAAATCGAAGCAGTGGAGACGGACGAGCTTGCGGATGAGCTGGCAGATGCCACCATTCCGGCAGACCCGGACGTAAAGAATTACAGCTACACACTGGTGGAAGATAAGGTATATTACCGTGAAAATTCCATTATGAAGCCTGTGGATATGTCAGAATCCATGCAGGAACGCATAAAAGGCATGGTAGGAATCCGAAACTGTACGCAAGAGCTTATCAATTTGCAGTTGGAAGAATATCCGGATACTGTGATTAAGGAAAAGCAGAAAGAATTGAATACCCTTTATGATACGTTCAGCAGAAAATACGGTTTAATCAATTCCCAGACCAACAAAAGAGCCTTTAATCAGGACAGCAGCTATTGTCTGTTATGTTCTCTGGAAAAGCTGGATGACGAGGGAAATTTCAAAGGCAAAGCGGATATGTTCACGAAACGTACCATTAAGAAAGCGGAAGTGGTTACAAGCGTGGATACAGCAACGGAAGCTCTGGCAGTATCTTTATCAGAAAAAGCAAAAGTTGACCTTTCTTATATGGCGGAGCTGACCGGAAAAGAGATTGATACAATCAAAGAAGAACTGACGGGCATTATCTTTCAGAATCCGGTCACAGACAGGTGGGAAGCAGCGGACGAGTATTTAAGCGGCAATGTCCGGGATAAGTTGCAAACAGCGAAGATTTACGCCGAAAACCACCCGGAATACAACATAAATGTGCAGGCACTTACACAGGTGCAGCCCACAGAACTGGATGCCAGCGAGATTGAGGTGCGTATCGGTGCCACATGGGTTGAACCGAAATATATTGAAGATTTCATGCGTGATGTTTTTGAAACACCGCAGCATCTCTTCAACCGGAATACAATGGGGATTCAGTATTCCGATGTGACAGGACAGTGGAATGTAAAAGGAAAAAGTGCGGATTACGGAAACAGTCTTGTAAATATGACTTATGGTACAAACCGGAGAAATGCTTATCAGATTTTAGAGGATTCTCTGAATTTAAAGGACAGCCGGGTGTACGATACCGTGATAGAGGACGGAAAGGAAACGAGAGTCCTGAATAAAAAGGAAACCATGATTGCCAGTCAGAAACAGGAGGCAGTCCGGGAAGCCTTTAAGAACTGGGTATTTGAAGATCAGGAACGTAGACAGGACTTGGTGGCGAAATATAACAAGCTCTTTAATTCTACCAGACCAAGAGAATATGACGGTTCCCATTTGAAATTCCCTGGCATGACACCGGACATCGACCTTAGACCGCACCAGTTAAATGCGGTGGCACACCAGCTTTACGGGGACAATACCCTGCTTGCTCATTGTGTGGGAGCAGGAAAGACTTTTGAAATGATTGCTGCAGCAATGGAAAGCAAGCGGTTAGGGTTATGCCAAAAGAGCCTGTTCGTTGTTCCCAATCATTTGACGGAACAGTGGGCGAGTGACTTTTTGCGGTTATATCCCGGAGCAAATATTTTAGCGGCAACGAAGAAAGATTTTGAGCCAGCCAACCGGAAGAAATTCTGTTCCAGAATCGCCACCGGAGATTATGATGCTGTCATTATCGGGCATAGCCAGTTTGAAAAAATCCCGTTGTCGCAGGAAAGACAGATAGGCATTATCGAAAGACAGATTGATGAGATTGAGCTTGCCATAGAGCAGGCGAAAGCAGATAACGGGGAGCGTTACACCATTAAGCAGATGGAAAAGTCCAGAAAATCCCTTATGACAAGACTGGAAAAACTCAACGATACTTCCCGGAAAGATAATGTTGTAACCTTTGAGCAGTTAGGTGTGGACAGGCTGTTTGTAGATGAAAGTCACAATTATAAGAACCTTTTTCTATACACGAAAATGCGGAATGTGGCGGGCATTGCACAGACGGAAGCACAGAAGTCCTCCGATATGTTTGCTAAGTGCCAGTACCTTGATGAGCTGACTGGCGGAAAGGGCATTACGTTTGCTACGGGTACGCCGATCAGCAACAGTATGACGGAGCTTTACACCAATATGCGGTATCTTCAGTATGGTACGCTTCAGAAGATGGGATTAGGGCATTTTGACAGTTGGGCAGCTTCTTTTGGAGAAACACAGACCGCCATTGAGCTGGCACCGGAGGGAACAGGATACCGGGCAAAGACAAGATTTGCAAAATTCTTCAATCTGCCGGAGCTGATTGCACTTTTCAAGGAGAGTGCGGATATCCAGACACCGGATATGTTAAAGCTGCCTGTGCCGGAAGCAGAATATGAGAACGTGGTGCTGAAACCCAGCGAATATCAGAAAGAGATGGTAACATCGCTGGCAGATCGGGCGGAGGCAGTGCGTAACAGACTGGTAGAGCCGCATCAGGATAATATGCTCAAGATTACCAACGATGGAAGAAAACTGGCACTCGACCAGCGTCTGATCAACGATATGCTCCCCGATGAGGAACATTCCAAAGCAAAAACCTGTGTGGATAAGGCATTTGAGATTTGGGAAGATACCAAAGGGGAGAAATCAGCACAGCTTATTTTCTGTGATTTATCGACACCGAAAGGAGATGGTACATTTAATGTCTATGAGGATATAAGAAATAAACTGATGGAAAAAGGTGTTCCCGCAGAAGAAATCGCCTTTATACATCAGGCAAATACGGAGCTTAGGAAAGCGGAGCTGTTCAGTAAGGTAAGAAGCGGACAGGTTCGTTTTTTATTGGGTTCTACTGCAAAAATGGGAGCCGGGACAAACGTGCAGGACAGACTGATTGCTCTGCACCACCTCGATGTACCGTGGCGTCCGTCTGATATTGAACAGCAGGAGGGGCGTATTTTGCGGCAGGGCAACAGGAATCCAAAGGTTAAGATTTTCCGGTATGTGACAGAGGGAACATTTGACAGCTACTCATGGCAGCTTATCGAGAATAAGCAGAAATTTATCGGTCAGATTATGACAAGCAAATCTCCGGTGCGAAGTTGTGAGGATGTGGACGAAGCAGCACTTTCTTATGCAGAGGTTAAGGCTCTGGCAACGGGGAATCCCTATATAAAAGAAAAGATGGATTTGGATATTCAGGTCAGCAAGCTGAAACTGATGAAAGCCAACCACACCAGTCAGAAATACCGTCTGGAGGACAACATTGCAAAGCATTATCCACAGCAGATAACCATTCTGAAGGAGCGTATCAGTGGCTTGCAGGCAGATATTCAGACTGCAAAAACCAATCTCCCAGCAGATAAGGAGTTTTTCTCTATGAGGGTCGGGAATAAGGTCTATACGGATAAAAAAGAAGCCGGAACTGCACTTGTGGAGATGTGCAAAGAAATCAAGAGCGTTAATGCTCCGGCAGTCATTGGAGAGTATGCAGGCTTTAAAATGGCGGTGTCCTTTGATTCCTTTAACCATAAATTCGTTATGAACATCAAAGGACAGCTCAGTCATAATCTGGAGATTGGTGTTGACCCGCTGGGTAACATTTCCCGTATCAACCATGCGTTGGAAGCCATGACAAAGGAACTGGCAGAAGCATCCACAAAGCTGGAGAATGTGGAGCGTCAGCTTGAAACAGCGAAGGTAGAGGTTACAAAGCCATTTGCACAGGAAGCAGAGCTTTCAGAGAAGTTAGACCGCCTTTCTGCCTTAAATGCCCTGCTCAATATGGACGAAAAGGGAGATGACGGAATAGGTATGGAAGATGATAAATCGGAACTGGGTACTGAGCAGGTGGCAGATACCAGAAAACCGTATCCCATAGAAAATACCCGACATAATTATGCTGTGGAGAATGGAAATCCGCAGGGAATGAGGCTCACAGCAGCGATGGCGGATAAGCCGGCACAGAGGGTATCCTTGAAAGAAAAGCTTGAGACTATGAAAGTAAAGGCTGCGGGGAATAATATAGAAAATTCCGTGCAAAGAGATAAGGGGAAGGAGGAGTATTTGTAATTATTATATTTCTTTTTATGCAAATATGAAATATAATATTAGTTCAAGGGAAATATAGTGATAGAGCGATTTGGAAAAAGCTAAAGAGAAATGGAGACAACGTAATACATAAAAATGGAAATTGAATTTGTCAGACACTGTCTGACAAATTCGGAAAGGATATATTATGAATGATTTAGAGCAGACAAATATGCTTCAGCCATTGGTGGATGAGATTGAAACAGCAGTTTCAAATGCCAAAAAAGAGATAGCTGAAAAAGTAAACAGTGTAATTACAGAGACGTATTGGAAAATCGGAAAATATATTGTTGAGTTTGAGCAGGATGGAAATGTTAAAGCAGCATACGGTTCAAAATTATTAACAACACTCTCGCATCAATTAACTTTGCGATTGGGACGAGGATACAGCCGCCCAAACCTCAACAATATGCGGAAGTTTTATCTTTGTTATGAGAATTGTCAGACGGTGTCTGACAAATTGACATGGTCGCATATTTGTGAGCTGATAAAGATTGATGATGAATTAGAAAGAAGTTTTTACGAAAAAGAATGTTATAAGGAAAAGTGGGATGTAAGAACACTCAGGCGACAGATGGATTCCGCTTTGTTTCTTAGATTAGCTACAAGCAGAGATAAAGAAGGAATTCTGGCACTTGCCAGAGAGGGAATTACTTATGACAAGCCAGAGGATGTTATCAAGGATACTTACACATTAGAATTTTTGGGACTTCCGGAGAAAGAGCGTTATAGTGAGGAAGACTTGGAGCAGAAAATAATAGATAATCTCCAAAAATTCTTGTTGGAATTAGGAAAAGGATTTACCTTTGTGGGCAGGCAGTATCCCTTAACTGTAAACAATATTCATTACCATGTGGACTTGGTATTTTACCACAGAATTTTGAAATGCTTTGTGCTGATTGATTTAAAGAAAAATTCCGTCCAGCATATAGACATCGGTCAGATGAATATGTATATGGGGTATTTCGCAAAAGAAGAAAATATGGCAGATGATAACCCACCGATTGGCATTATCCTGAGTCATAACAAAGATGAACTGCTTGTAGAATATGCAACTTACGGTATGGACAGCAATTTATTTGTTTCAAAATATGAATTGTATCTGCCAAATCGCAATGAACTCCAAAAATTAGTGAACAATATTTTAGAGAAGGATACAGAAAAGAAAGAAGAGTAATAAAAAAGCAATCTAAAAAAGATGCAAATTGAATAGGCATATCGAAAAAGACAATCAGAGATGGTTGTCTTTTTTGCGTGGAAAAAAGAAAGGACAATCGAATTATGGAAGATAAAAATACCGTTTACATGAGTGAAAAGCAAAAAGTCAAAGAGATTACGGATAAGCTGGAAGCTGGTTTGAAAGAGCTTTTTGAGAGTGAAAAATATAAAAGCTATCTCAGTACCATGTCAAAATTTCATAATTACAGTTTTAATAATACGCTGCTGATTGCCATGCAGAAGCCGGAAGCTACGCTGGTGGCAGGTTATCAGGCGTGGCAGAAGAACTTTGAGCGGCACGTCAATAAAGGAGAAAAGGCAATCCGTATTCTTGCACCAGCTCCTTATAAAATCAAAGAGGAACGTGATAAGTTAGACCCTGTAACGGGAGAAATGATGTTTGATGAAAACGGTATGCCGCAGAAAGAGGAAACAGAGGTTACCATTCCTGCCTTTCGTGCGGTATCTGTTTTTGATGTATCGCAGACGGATGGCAAGCCTATTCCGGAACTGGAAGTGAATGAGCTGTTATCTACGGTGGAGGGATATGAGGATTTTGTCCAGGCGCTTATGAATATTTCTCCTGTTCCGATTGCATTTGAAGATATTCCCGGCGATTCCAAAGGGTATTTCAGTACAGCAGAAAAACGGATTGCTGTTCAGGAAAATATGAGCGAAAGCCAGACTTTGAAAACAATGGTGCATGAGGTGGCTCATTCCAGGCTGCATGATAAAGAAGTTAATCAGAGCATGGATATTCCGGTAAAGGACAGGAATACAAAGGAAGTGGAAGCGGAGAGTGTGGCTTTTACAGTGTGCCAGCATTTCGGTATAGATACATCCGATTATTCCTTTGGATATATCGCAGGCTGGAGCAGCGGCAGGAATATGAAAGAGCTGAAATCTTCCCTTGATACAATCCGAAAGACAGCTTCAGAACTGATTACAGGCATTGAGGGGGCAATGCAGGAGCTTCAGCTTAACCGGGAGATGGAGCAGGAACATGGAAAGGAAAGCATTCTGCTGGTACATAACGAGGATTTTTCAGAATACAATCTTGTCAGTGTCCGTGGAATGGACAGTGCAGAACTTATATCCGCTCTTTCTACCATGAATGAAGAGGATAAATCGAATATATCATCTTATCTTGAAAGCAAAGGAGCATGGACTACCGAACTTGCTGACGAGCAGACGGAAGAAGCGGAGGAATATCATATTGATGTCCGCTATAACATGGATACAGACGAGCTTATTGATGTAAAGGAAAGAATGGAACACCCCATTGATACCAATTTATCTGTCATGGGGCAGGCAGAACAACTTATCAATCAGTTGGAAGCAGAAAAAAATATTTTCACGTCTGAGGAGCGAAATCTGATTGTAAATTATGCCTATAAACTTGATGATATGAATAAAACAAGGGAACTTGCAGAGAAACTGGCATATAGGGAGCAGTATGCCCAACAGGATGTGGCATTGACCATAATTGATGCAAAGGCGGAGATTGATGCCCTGCCTGATCCGATGATTGGTTTGTCGGAAATGAGGGAATATGGCTATCAATGGAATGAAATGCTGCCATTAACACAAGAGAAAGCATTGGAATTATTTGAACATGATTTGCCTGTATATTTGCTTCATACTGACGGTGCGGAATCATTGGCAGAAAGCAGGGAGCGTATAGAAGAGCATGAAGGTATCTTTGGGGTTGAAAAGGAAACATGGAATAAAGCATTGAAACAGCAGACTAAGATTACACTTATCTTAATGGACGAACAGGAGCGAGAATATACATACCCGTATCCAGTTGTGGCTGTCGATATAGAAGAAATGGGTGGGGATAGAACTGCGGTATTCAAGACCTCAGAGCCTATTTCAGATACTGATGTGGCAGAAATTCATAATGCTTTTTATGGAACTGATTTGGAATTTGAAATAGAAAAAGAATTAGGTATCACATGGGTGGAATCTATTAACTATGAGGACGGATCTGTTATTACACCTGAAATGGCAAGAAAAGAGCAGCTCCTATATGCTAGTACTGATAAATATGGAATTTATCAATTAAAGCCTAATCCGGAATTAGATTCCTTACGTTTTGAGGGGACGGAATCCTTAAAGCGTATGGGCATTACAAAAGATAATTTTGATGCAATTAAACCAGAGAATTATACACTTTTATATGTGGGCGAATTATCTGAACTGCAAAAAGAGACGCAGGGGGCAACTTTAGAGGCAATCTTTGAAAAATTCAACCTTGACCACCCAGAAGATTTCAGAGGACATTCGCTATCTGTCAGCGATATAGTGGTGCTTCATCAGAACGGACAGAATACGGCTCATTTTGTGGATTCTTTTGGATATACGGAAATACCGGATTTTTTACGGGAGCAGACACCGGAAAAGGAAGAAATGCAGGACACTTCTGGACACAATGTCCAAAAGACAGAACCGGAAATAGATGGAGATGAAATCATTGATCTTGGCGATGAAACAGAACAGGTGCTTGCGGAAATGAAAAAAACTTTGGAAAGTGAACAGGAAACAGAACTGGCATTTTCTATTGCAGACCGTTTTATCAGCATTCAGGAAGTGGATGGCGGTTATGATTATTCCATTATGGGAGCTGATTATAAGGAGATTGACGGAGGAATTTATGATAATCCTGATGTGACGATAAGGGAAGCCTTGCATGATATTTTAGAGGATTTGAAGTCACAGCCGGATTACAATGGTGCAAAAGGAAATATCCAAAGAGAAGATGAACTGATACCGATGGATTATGATGGACTGATGGAAAAAGCAGAGGAAGCAAATCGTATTATTCCGGAGAGTACACCAAGCAGTGTGGTGGCAGATTTTAAGGCAAAGACCGGGGAATTATTCCACGATATTAGTGAAATGAATCCGGAAGAAATCGAGGAAACTGTGAAATGCCATGTGCAGGCGAAGATTGAAGAGTATGATATTAATGCAACAATCGTGGATGTTGCTGTAACAGGAAGCAGATGCAGGGGATTAGAGCATGAAGGTTCTGACCTTGATGTGGTGGTGGAACTTTCCACAGCGGAACGGGAGGACGATTTATTTAATGCCTTTAATGAGGATGGACTTCATATCGGAGAAGTAAAAGTTGACATCAATCCAATTACAGCCCAACGAACAGGTACGCTGGAATCCTATCTGCCACAGATGGAAGAATATTTGGAGGGCGTCAGACAGGTAAGAGAGCAGGAAAAGGAGAGCGCAGAAGTAACTTTAACTGTTTCGGAATGTGGAGAATTTCATAATCTTGGTGAGTGTTATGAGAATATTCCTACGGTGGATGAAGCTATAGCAATCTGGAAGCAGATACCTTCAGAGCGGATGAATGGTATTCCGGCAATCGGAATCAATATCCTAGGGAGAGGGGCGGAACCCTTCGAGGATTACGAGATTGATGTTTTATCTGGAAAGAGGATTGACCTTGGGGTTTTGGACTATGTTCCTGATATTAAAAACAATCCGCAGGCAATGGAAGTCATTACGGAACTGGTGGCTAAATTGCCCGATATGGAGATAGATGGCGTGATGAGTGAAGAAATGGAAGCAAGAGTGTGGGAACTGCGTATGCCGGACTTGCCACAAGAGGAACAGCTTGCAGTAGAACTTGACCGACTTTCCTACGATTATGATACTGTACTGTATCACGATAGTACAAGAAATATGACCGAGAATGTATCAGAGCTTGCAGAATCCATAAAACAGGGCGATACCGGACATTTAACAACGTGGCTTGCAGACATTATTTCGGAGGGAGCTGTACCAGAGGAAATAAAACGAGCAACGGAGCTTCTGGAAAAACTGACAGAGTATAAGCCGCTTGCCAAGATTGAGGAGGCAGAAGAACAGAATTATAATATGATTGATAATGTGCTGAATAATGGTGTTGGGGAGAAAGCCCAAAGGGAAGAAAATAAGAGAATGGAGGAGAAGCCTACGGTAAGGCTTTCCTTAAAATCCCGTCTTGCGGAGAAAAAATCACAGGTAGAAGGGCAATCGAAAGAACATGATGTTCAAGAAAATGAAAAGAAAAGTCAGAGGGAGATGTAAGTGATGAATAAGAGATTTACCGTAGAAGAGAGTAATTTAATCAGTATTTTTATGGAAGAAGGTATAGATTCAGATGTGGGAGGCAGAAAAAATGTCATAAATGGTATCAATAAGACACTGAAACATCTGGAGGATGATGAGATGGTTGAATTGTCATTATGTGTCCTTGCAAAATTAAAGGAATTGACGGATCATGAATTTATGAAGATGGAGTTTGTAGCGGCAGAGTAACATCAAACGTAAGGCAGAACATGGCTTTTGGTGGCTGTGTTCTGTCTTTTTGAATAAGAACTTGACTGATAAATATTACGGGTGTAATATTTATAACGAAAGGGAGTAAATTTTTTTGCTTCAAAATCTTACACTTGTAATATATAAGCGTAGTACATTGATACGAATAAGAAATGGAGGTAACGATGAAGGCAAAACATAGAACCAAAAGAATACAAAGATATAGAAAAATGTTGGGCATTATAGTGTTAATGTTAACAATTACTTTGATTGGAGTAGTTGTGAGTGCAACAGTATTATATAAAAGAAAAAATGCGTGTAAAACACCAGATACTATCTTAGTAGAGTATATGATGCATATTCCAAAACAAGAATACGAAGAAATGTATGCAATGATTGATTTGGAGTCATCTGGATATATCAGTAAGGAAGATTTTCTGAAGAGAAATTCCACTATTTATGAGGGAATTGAAATGCAAAACATGTCGATAAAAAATGTCGAGTATGTGGAGGAAGATAAAAAAGTAACATATTTGACTTCGTTTGATACAGTGGCAGGAACTATCAGCTTTGAGAATGAGGCATTTTTTATAAATGGAGAAGAAGGATATAAATTGGTTTGGGATGATTCCATGATTTTTCCTAATCTGACTTCTGCAGATAAAGTAAGAGTTTCCACTACACAGGCAGAGCGAGGAGAAATTCTGGATAGGAACGGACGTGTCCTTGCAGGAAAAGGTACAGCATCTTCAGTTGGAATTGTTCCGGGCAAGTTGGAAAACAGAGAGGAAGCAATCGCACAGATTGCAGGACTATTGGAAATCACAACGGAAGCGATAGAAAAGAACCTGTCTGCAAAGTGGGTAAAGGATGATTCTTTTGTACCTATTAAAACGATTCCAAGAGTGGAAGAAATTGAGTTAATGTCTATCAGTCCAGAGGAAGAAGTTTTAAAGGAGAAAGAAAGGCATGATAAGTTGCTGGAGATTCCCGGAGTGATGATATCTGATGTTGAAGTGCGTGAATACCCATTAGGGGAAGCCGCTGCGCATTTGGTCGGGTATGTTCAAAGCGTTACTGCGGAAGATTTAGAGGAACATGCAGGAGAAGGTTATACAGCCAATAGTGTAATCGGCAGAAGCGGAATGGAGGGCTTGTTCGAGAAAGAACTGAAAGGCCAGAACGGTTGCAGGATTTACATTGTAAATTCGGAAGATAAAGAGAAGGAGGAACTGGCTTGTATCCTGGTACAGCATGGGCAGGACATCCGGCTTACGATAGATACTGATTTGCAGGTTTCCTTGTACGAACAGTTTAAGGAAGATAAAAGCTGCTCGGTAGCCATAAATCATTATACCGGAGAGGTATTGGCTTTGGTCAGCACACCGGCTTATGACAATAACGATTTTATTATGGGATTATCGAGTGAGCAGTGGACTATACTTAACGAGGACGAGAATAAGCCAATGTATAATCGGTTCCGGCAAGTGTGGTGTCCGGGATCTACCTTCAAACCAATTATAGCTGCGATTGGTTTACAATCAGGAGCAATCGATCCAATGGAAGATTACGGGAACGTAGGATTAAGTTGGCAAAAAGATGCATCGTGGGGTTCATATCATGTAACAACGCTTCATGCGTATGAACCAGTCATTTTAGAGAATGCCTTGATTTATTCTGATAATATTTATTTCGCAAAAGCAGCATTAAAGATTGGATCGGATGAGTTGGAGAATTCTTTGATACGGCTTGGTTTCAATGAGGAACTACCATTTGAGATTAAGATGGCAGAATCTCAGTATTCCAATACAGAAGGCATTGAAACTGAAATACAGTTAGCTGACAGCGGTTACGGACAAGGACAGATTTTAGTGAACCCGTTGCATATGGCATGTATTTATTCTGCTTTCTGTAATGAGGGAAATGTAATAAAGCCTTATTTGGTATATCAGAATGAAGCGGAAGTTGAGTATTGGATTCCGGGTGCCTTTTCTAACGAGACAGCAAGTCGTGTATTGGAAGGAACAAAGAAGGTTGTGAATGATTCTAATGGAACTGGATATGCAGCCCATCGAGATGACATTCTTTTAGCAGGAAAAACAGGTACGGCAGAAATAAAGGCATCGAAGGATGATACTTCGGGTACAGAATTAGGATGGTTTGCAATTTTTACAGCAGAAGATACGGAATGTCCTATATTGATTATCAGTATGGTAGAAGATGTGAAAGGAAGAGGAGGAAGCGGATATGTTGTTAAGAAAGACAGTCTGGTTCTGGAAGAGTGGTTTAGCAGTCATTAGTTTTGTACTGATGTTTAGTATTTCGGGGTGTAGCGATACACCACCGGAAGAAGATACAGTTTCGGAAACAGTAATTGATGTTCAGGACGTTTCAGAAGAAGAACAGGAGAATGAAGAAGAAATTATAAACATCTGCATAGATCTTTATGACAAGGCAGCAGAGGAAAATAAGTTAGATGATTTGGAAATAATTCGGAGTATTGTAAATCGTCTTGGAGAAAACGAGTATCCTGCTGTTGACAGCAGAAATCAAGTGAATATGACGGAAGCGGAGCAGGTACTGGAATTTTGTGAAAAGGTGGATGCACAGGAAGAAGCAGATATAACGATTCTTGAAGTCGGCTATTTGGGCGGATTTGTAAAATACGATTTGCACACAAAAGACGGAAATGTAGATGTGGTCAGAAGCTATTATGGATACGAAAATGGAGAAATACAGAAAGAAGTTACTGGGAGGTATCAAGCAGAGTATTGGAATTATACAGAAGAAGGTTACCTGATGTTTTCCGGTGTTTGGTTTTCAGTAGAATTATATGTTCTTACATTGAGTGGAGCAGAGGAACATACCGCATTACGGGTACAGCCATTGGATGAAACATATAGGGAACTGAGTCGGAAATATCTTCTTCCAATCAGCTTTGAACAGAATAATATGTTTATTGTGGATTGGAGTGAAGAAGATTTTGGGGATTTGAATTTCTATGATATGTATGACATTCTTTATCCAAAAGTGAATGGTCAGTATGTTCCTTATGTTGCAGATGACAATTTGTCAGTCAGTGCAGTTTATCGGATTCCAAAAGAGGAATTTGAAAGCGTTATTATGAAATATTTCAATATTGATAGTGAAACGCTGCAATCCAAAACTGTCTATGATTCGGAGGATTCGACCTATGAATACAAACCGAGAGGCTTCGAAGAAGTAGAGTATCCGGAATACCCATATTCAGAAGTAATCGGGTATACGGAGAACAGTGATGGAACAATTACACTTACTGCTAATGTGGTATTTCCATATTCGGGAAATTCCAAAGTATATGCCCACGAGGTTGTGGTTCGTCCTTTGGAGGATGGCGGGGTACAATATGTATCCAATCGAATTATACCCTCCGAGGATAATTCTGAGGAAACATGGCATACGCCACGGTTGACGTTAGAAGAATGGGAAGAATTATACGGAGGCGAATAATGGAAGATGTGAAATGGCTGCTTAGAAGATGTGGTCTTCCGATTTTGCTGCTGTTGATTTTCGTAATAGCCGGAGTGGTCTGTTGGGGAGAACTGCATACAGAAAAGCAAAAGGTGGCAGAAGAAGTATGGGAGCCACCTGTAGAAATCGAAAATAGCGAAGCAGAAACAGAAGAAGCCGAGAATGCGGAAACTTCCACAGAGTCAGCATATTGGTTTATTCCGCAAGCCAGTGATGATCTCCTTACAGAAGAGGAGAAGGAGCAACTGCAGAGTACGGTTTTGTCAGCAGCAGAATCGGTCAGAGAAATCTATAAGGATATTGTAATTGCAGATGCACCAAGCTACTCTTCCGGTATTGGCGAATTTACCAAAGAGCAGAGGAAAGCTGTGGTGGAGCAATTGGGCAGAACCGGTCTGGTAAGTGTTGAAGAAGATACTGCTATGCAAAATCATGAAGCAATCGAAGCATTTTATGCAGATTACCTGGATGGACAAGACTCGATGGTTACGGTATTTGAAGTACAGAGAGATGGGCTGATTGGAGCAGTTACCTTTATCTATCGGAAAGGTGAGTTGCAGACCTATTACATAGGAATTCGGTGGAGAGAAGGTGGTATGCCAGAAATACAGGGAACTTCGGTAAGTAATGTGGCTGAGATTAAACTGACCGAAAAAGGATATTTTATCTACGCATATGAATATGTGATTGCACATGCAAGTTTGAGACAGTATTGGAGAATAGAACCGCTACCAGAAGACTGCCGGGAATTAACGCAAGAATACATATCAGGACTAAGTTATGTGAATTACAATCTGCTCGTTACCGATTGGGATAGCAGCAATGTGGAGGACATTCTGATGCCTTGTATGTATGAAGATGTTTATAGGATTTCTACGGGGGAAAATCTGAAAACTGAGGGTTGGAAGATTCCGGCAGAGGAATATGAAAGGATAATGACTACTTATTTTCCGGTATCGGTAGAACAGTTGAGAGAGCATTGTGGATATGATGAGGGCAGCAATAGCTATGAATATGAGATGATTTATGCCAGTCCATACCCACCTTTCGGAGAAGTAGTTGACTATACCCAAAATGCGGATGGAACGATTACACTTATCGTGGATGGAGTATGGCCGGATTATAATTCTGATCTCGCTTTTCGGAATACGGTTGTGGTCCAGCCATTTGAAGACGGAACTTTCAGGTATCTTTCCAATTCTATAGAACAAATAGAGTTGGAACTGCCGCCAATAGCAAAAGCACATTAAATTTGCTTTGAAAGAAAGGATGATATTATGGCATTAAAGAAAAAAAGCATTTTGCTGATTATGGCATTTCTGATTGGATGCTTCGTATGTGCCTGTGGAAAAGAAGATAGTATTGTGGATGAATCTCTTGTGAAAGATACGGAAGATGTATCTTCCACGGAGGAGATAAAAAGTGCCGAGGAAGAGGCTGCAGAACAATGGGAAAAGGGCTACGACCTTCCGTTAGATGAACAGGAAAGGGAAGAAGCTGAGACTGACTGTAAAAAGCAGATGGAACTTTATCTTGACATTTATGAAACTGCAGATAAAGGGATAGCATCTAATGTTGCTTTGGATGATCAAACAGTTTTGGAAATGCAGAGGAAGCTAAAGGATGCAGGATGTCCGGTTACAACAATGGTAACATATTCTAACATGGAGAATTATGAAAGTGTTGACAGTTTTCTGAAAGAATGTATGGAAGGGAAAAGTGGTTCTGCAGTAATTTATGAAGTCCACAACGATGGTGGATTGGGCAGAATGAAATTCATTTTTGATGGAACAGATATGTATGTTGTAAGTGCAAAAGGAATCTGGAATGCTGATAATAAGCCGGGGATTTCATACATTTCCTATACAAGACTAAAAGAGTGGAAATATACAGATAAGGGATGGTTCTGCTACGAGTTGTGTGTGCCGGAGCCACCGGAGGTCAGTGAAATTGTGGATGGAAGCAGCGTGATTAGAATAAAACCTATGACAGAGGAACAGCGAGAGATGTCTGAGCGCCTCGTCTTGGGACTTGGATATCAGGGACAGAACCTTTTGTGTTCCAACTGGAATACGGAAAATATGAGTGAATTGGATTATAACGGAATGTTTGAATATCTGTATGGAATGAAATATGGAGAAAAGTTCAATTCCGAAGATTATCCAAATGGTATTCCAAAAGAAGAATTCGAAAGTCTGATTATGGAATATCTTCCGATAACAGCGGAGCAGATACGAGAGTACGCAGTATTTGACGAGGAAAACCACACATATGATTGGGCTCGATTAGGATGTGGAAATTATGCACCTACTTTCTTTGGAACTTCTTTGCCAGAGGTCACGGATATCAAAGAAAATGATGATGAGACAGTCACGTTAACGGTGGAGGCGGTTTGTGATATGGTTATTTGCGATGATGCAGTCATAACCCATGAACTTACGGTAAGGTTTGCAGAGGATGGCAGTTTTCAGTATTTGGGGAATAAAATCCTAAATGACGGAATTATGCAGATACCCGATTATCAATACCGAATTAAAGAATGATTTGATAATAGTTGTGTTTTGTGGTAATCTTACAGATGTAAGAAAAGGAAGGAGGACACATGAAGAAATTAAAACTAGTTGGAATATTGGCAGCAGTTGTATTAATAGGCGGTGTGATTTCAATTCCGCTTATAAATAACCACACTGCTTATAAAGTGGAAAAGAAATTATGTGAAACACCACTGCCAGAGAAAACGGAATTGATAGAGTCAATATCACGGGCAGGGAAGCTGACAGGTAACGGAAATGGAATGCAGTATTTCGGAGCAATTCTAATTCGAAGTGACTTGTCTTTGGAAGAATTGGATGCTTACTATTCAAGGTACAGAAGTAATGAGTGGGAATGTTTGGTGAAAATTCAGGAAGGGCAGTCCATTGAGGGGATTGATCACGGGACACTACAATTTGCGGAAGAAATAAAGGACAGGGGTTATTACATTGTATATTCTTGGGGAAGTGAAAATTCTCTATTGGATGAATTGGATATACGTGGACACTAAAAACGAGATGGAGACAAATTATGAAGAAAATTTCTAATATATGTGGTTTTATTGGAATTGCTATATATGCGGTGCTGATGATTCGCATTTCAAATCTATGTCAATACGGTGGGACGAAAGTGGACTTGATTCCAATATTGATTTTGGGTGTTGTTCTTATAGCAACAATCATTTTTGGAATTGTTAGCAGTAGAAAAGAAGAAAAAATTGAAAAAGGTAAACTGTTCTGGGGAAAATGTATTGTAGTTGTTGCCCTGACCATTTTGTTTGGAGGCAGGATTATTTATTCGGCAATCCCTTATAATGGTGCATTGTCATGGAAGATTGACGAATGGCGTAACCAAAAGAAAATTGAACTTACTCATACCAACTTCTTTGAGACAGGTGTAGAAGGAATCTTGGAAGACATTGAGACAGAGTTGGATTTACCGGATGAACTTTATGTTCAAAATAAGTTCCAGCTTTCCTTTGACAAAGATGGTGAAATTCAGAGTATTTATACTTATATGTATGGAAGATATGAAAATGGAGACGAAAATACATTCCTTATTGACTATGATGTGGATGCAGATTCAAAAATGACTGTGTGTATTAATGGAGTTGCGAGCAAATCTTACGATGATGACATGAGATTACAGCCGATGCTTGAAATTTTGAAAAACGCTGATTACAAAACAAGAGTAAATAACTGGGCTGTGGAAGGATATGCAGACGATTATGAAATTCTCTATTATGGCAAGCGGGAATTTAACACAATGGAAGGATTTGTATATCTTCAAGGTGATGTGGATGGTGACGGAGTGGACAACACAGACAATGCCATTTATTCGGAACTGAATGGTGGAGCTGTTTATGGATATGAAGTCTCGCTTCATATTCCAAGTGAATCTGAGGTGACTCCGGTACGTTATTTTATGGAACCGGAAGTGATTCCGTTAGAAACTATCATCGACAGGGAGGAAGAGCAGACTATTGATGATGCTAAAGAAACAGAATCCTGGTATGTAGATAATTCCAACGGTTCTGTATATTACTGGTTGTCTGAGAATAAAGAAATTGGATGGAGATTAGTAGTTACTGATGCGGCAGCAGGAAGCCGTTATTATGAATTGGAAAAGTCATCAGATGGTGGTGAAACATGGAATGTGATAAATGCCAATCCGTTTAACAACAAGATTGGCGTGGCACTGGGAATAGAATTTTACGATGAAAATCTTGGTGTGATTGGTATGACAGGCGCTTCACAGGATGCCTCAACTTTATATGTGACATCAGATGGCGGAGTTACTTTTACACAGATGGAATTTCCAATGGAAGAGGTTACGGAACTGCCGGATATTGCTGATGAACTAGGATACACAATCGCAGATTATGATTACGCAGAGATGCCACAAGTATCCGATGGACAATGGACTGTAATCATCAAGGCAGAATACAGCAGTTACGGAGGCTTGAGATTTACATCTAACGACAATGGAAAGACATGGATGTATGAGGGATTAAGTACAGGCGAAGGTGATTTACAATAAGAAATAAAAGATACGAATAGTGTTAAAACACAAAAAATCGGGTAAAAGATTGTACGAATGACTATGACCTTTACCCGATTTTATTATGTTTTATTTCCAGATATTCATGTCTGACAAGATAGACATGGTTATTTCAGTTGCGTTGCCTCCG
>OIOS01000067.1_pt1 | contig 25371 bp, 18 predicted proteins | sample 1585651 | NCBI WGS metagenome assembly OIOS01 (sample SAMN02674693, study PRJEB24791) | human gut metagenome, SKBSTL018 | isolation source: stool | host: Homo sapiens | place: USA
TCACGCCTGTTCGGCGTGAAGATCTTTTAACCGTTTTTTCCGGCTCCGCCGATTTATAGCCCCTCAGTCGCTGCGCGCCAGCTCCCCAAAGGGGAGCGTTCCCGCCTGTAAACTTTGCGGTTCAACCGGAAACTGTACCGCCATGCCAAAGGCTCCCTCCCAGAGGGAGCTGGCAAAGCCGATAGGCTTTGCCTGAGGGAGTTCGTTCCAAGCTCCCTCCCGTGAAAACAGGGGAGCGGAACGTCCGCAGACGTTCCGCTCCCCAAAATTTAAATCATACTTCCGCTATTGATGTGCATAGCGAACGCGGCGCACATTTAAAATGGTTTTACCCAAACAGCACCACAGCGTAGCTTACGCCGTCCTTTACCACATAGGCAACGCCCAGCTTGGTCTTGCCGGCGGCGGCAGACTTCATGGTGTCGGTCACGATGCCGTCCTTCGGCAGGGTAAAGCTGATATAATCTTTTCTGGAATCCAGATCGGTATCAATGTAAAAGCCCGGGACAAAATCTTCATCCGAACCATAAATGCCCATACCCATGCTTTCAAATGCAGTGGCATAGTTGTGCTGCAACAGGTTGGTCTTGGCAATGTCATTGGCGCTGCCAACGCGGTAAAGCTCGGTCTTATTTGTATTGGCAGAGCAGGACACCGAGGTGGCAGAGACCCAGTTGGCAATGCTGTAGGCCTTGTCGCTCAGCTCCTCGCTGTAGGTCATGCCGAGCTGCTCGCACAGCGCCTTTGCGCTGTTGGCATCCGAATGCTTGGGCCCGATCGGCACACCTGCGCTGCCGTCACAGGCGGTAAATACGGCCAGTGCCATCAGGCTGGCCAGCAGACAGGCCAGTAATTTCTTCCATTTTTTCATAAAACGATGCTCCTTTCTGTTCTGAGGTCGTTGCGGGTTTGCGTCCGGTGCGGCGGACGCAGCTTTTTGCTTTCTTCTGCATCCATGATACCTTTTTTTGACGGGAAATGCAATCGTTTTGGCGCAAAAAAACAGGCTGCCGTACAAAAACACGGCAGCCTGCGGAAAAAACTTTATTTTGCGTACTCCACGGCGCGGCTCTCGCGGATGACGTTGACCTTGATCTGGCCGGGGTAATCCAGCGTATCCTCGATCTTTTTGGCAATGGAGCGTGCCAGCAGGATGACCTGATCATCGCTGATGACGTCGGGCTTGACCAGAATGCGCACCTCGCGGCCTGCCTGCACGGCAAAGGCCTGCTCCACACCCTCGAAGCCGGAGGAGATCTCCTCCAGATTTTCAAGGCGCTTGACGTAGCTTTCCACGTTCTCGCGGCGGGCACCCGGGCGGGCGGCGCTGATGGCGTCGGCAGCCTGAATGATGAAGGCCAGCGGGGTCTTGGGCTCCACGTCGCCGTGGTGTGCTTCAATGGCGTGGATGATCTGGGTGTTCTCCTTGTACTTGCGGCAGATGTCCACGCCGATCTGGACGTGGCTGCCCTCGATCTCGTGATCCAGCGCTTTGCCGATATCATGCAGCAGGCCGGCGCGGCGTGCCATGGTGACATTCACGCCCATCTCGCCCGCCAGCAGACCGGCTACCCAAGCCACTTCCATGCTGTGGGTCAAAGCGTTCTGACCAAAGCTGGTGCGGTACTTCAGCCGGCCGATCAGCTTGATCAGGTCGGGGTGCAGGCCATGGATGCCCAGCTCCATCACCGCACGCTCGCCCTCGCGCTTCATCTGCAGTTCCAGATCGTGGCGGCACTTTTCCACCGTCTCCTCGATGCGGGCGGGGTGGATACGGCCATCGCCGATCAGACGCTCCAGCGTCATGCGGGCCACCTCGCGGCGGGTCTGGTCAAAGGAGGACAGGGTGATGGCTTCCGGGGTATCATCGATGATCAGATCCACGCCGGTAGCAGTCTCCAGCGCGCGGATGTTGCGGCCCTCGCGGCCGATGATGCGGCCCTTCATCTCATCGCTGGGCAGCGGTACCACGCTGACGGTGGTCTCGCTGCAATGGTCGGCAGCGCAGCGGCTGACGGCCTGTCCGATGAGGTTGCGGGCGATGTTATCGCAGTTTTCCTTCAGGTCGGTCTCGTAGGCGGCAACGCGCACGGCTTTTTCGTGGGTCAGCTCCTCGTCCACCTTGTGCAGCAGCACCTCGCGGGCATCCTCCTGACTCAAGCCGGCCAGCGTTTCCAGACGCTCCATCTCCTTGGCGCGCAAAGCGTCGATCTCTGCCAGACGCTCCTCGGCTTCAGCGGCGCGCTTTTTCAGCTCTTCTTCCTTCTTTTCCAGCGCTTCGGTCTTGCGGTCCAGCGCCGTCTCCTTCTGGTCGATGCGGTTCTCCTGACGGCTGATCTCCGCACGGCGCTGCTTGATCTCCTTGTCGGCTTCTGCCTTCTGGGCATCCACCTCGGCCTTCAGCTTGAAGGCCTCGTCCTTTGCTTCCAGAACCGCTTCCTTGCGTTTCTGTTCTGCGGTCTTGATCGCCTCGTTCACCAGCCGGGTAGCCTCGGCTTCGGCGCTGCCGATCTGGGCTTCGGCGGTCTTTTTACGGTTGTTGTAACCAATAAAATAGCCCGCAGCCACACCGACAGCACCAACGATCAAGGCCACGATCACTCCGATCGCGGTCATTGCGTTCACTCTCCTTTGTTTCAATTCAATGCAAAATTAAAAGCAGGAGACGCTGCGCAGCAGGACACGGGCAATGATATAGAAAGAGCTTTCAATCCAAAAAGTGACACCAAAACCATACGCACCGTCCAAAACCGGCGGCACGGGCAAAAGCATACGGCTTTTCTCTCTACGGTTCCATTTTATATCAAACAGGCACGCTTTGCCTGAAACGGGTACAGGGTCACACAGAAGCCTGCGTACAGCGTCTTTGATTCCATACTACTAATTATAGTACGAAACATTTGCCCGCTTGTCAAGAGGAAAACCCTGCCCGCAGAACATTTTGTGCAGAAAAACAAAAATAAGATGGCCGAGGGGGTTCTCTCCTTCAAACCAAAAGGGCTGCTCCGGAGAACGGAGCAGCCCTTCTGGTTTATGATGAAGAGAAGAAAATGAAGGAGATGTCTTATTATTTGGCGGCTTTTTCGCCCTCCGGGAAGATGATCTTATTCACAAAGAAGAAGATGACCATGGAGATGCCGCCGTTGAGCACGGTGGTGCCGATGTTGTAGATGAAGTCCGGTACCAGCAGCCCTGCCACTGCCACCCAGATGCAGTTGATGGAGTTGACGATGCAGGTGATGATGCAGAAGGCCAGCACATACCAGCCGATCTGCTTTGCCAGATTGCCCTTGCTGCGGAACACAAAATTGCGCTGGATGGGGAAGTTGATGCACTCGCCGATGACCATGGCGATCATGTAGGCGCAGAAGTAGGGCAGGCCGCCGTGGGCGGCATCGTAGCCGAGGATGTTCCACTTGAAGGTCTCGCCGAACAGGGTGATGTCGATGCCCGGCCAGCCGAAATCCACCACCGGCAGGCTGGCAAAGGCCTTGGGCAGAAATTGCAGCAGCAGGTACTTGAACACGGTGATGAGGTTGGACACGATGACGAACAGACCGCCCTCGCGCACCCACTTGGCAGCGGCAGGGTGCTTTGCCGCGAAGTTATTCCAGAAATTCATAGCCTGCTTCCTTTCAGCTGTTTTTCAAGCGCTCTTCCATGCGGCTGTTCAGCACGAGGTTCTTCACGGCCTCAAAAATCACCCGCACAAGACCGATGATCCAGAAGCCCTGCAGCTCCATCACGATACCGTCCACCATGCCCATGCTGATGGCGCCGTTGGTCATTTTGGCCAGCGCACGCAGAGGCATATTGTACTGGAACAGGATGTTCAGGTCGGGCTTGCCCTTTTTGATGCTGCGGCGCAGCAGGGTGCCCAGCACGGCAGCCGCCAGCCAGCCGATGGGGCTGCGTCCGTGTCCCATCTCGCCCAGCGTCATGTTGCGGTCGATGTGCACCTTATTCTCCGGGATGGGACGGCCCAGCAGCGCTTCAAACTCCGCGTCCGGCACGTTCTGCACCTGCGCAGTGCGGTAATGCTCCAGATTTTTGCCCGCATAGGGGTCGGGTGCGCCGGTGCCCGCCACCGTGACAGCGGCAGTCAAGCGGATATCGGCGCTGGAAGCGCCCACCAGCAGCTGATAGCTGCCGCCCTCCACCTCCCAGCGGTCGGTCTTGACATTCCAGTAGCGGAACGCCTTGTCGTCCAGCGGGATGGTGACGGTCTTGCTCTCCCCGGCTTCCAGCTGCACCTTGGTAAAGCCCTTCAGCTCCTTGGCGGGGCGGAAAACTTTTGCATCCGGCTTTGCCACATACAGCTGCACCACCTCGGCACCGGCACAGCTGCCGGTGTTGGTGACAGTCAGGGTCACGCCCTTTTCGTCTGCTTTCAGGTCACTGTACGCAAAGCTGGTATAGCTCAGGCCGTAGCCGAAGGGGAAGGCGGTGGGCACACCGGCGGTGTCGTAGTAGCGGTAGCCCACATACAGTCCCTCGCGGTACTCCACAGTGGGGCCGTCGCCGCCGAAATGCTCCTTTGCGGGGGTGTCGGCGTAGCTGCGCGCCCAAGTCTCCGCCAGCTTACCGCAGGGGTTCTGCGCGCCGGTGAGCACCTCGACCAGTGCGCCTGCACCGGCCTGACCGCCCAGACAGCCGTAGACCAGCGCCTTGCAGTCCTTGACCCAATCGCTTTCCAGCGAGGAGCCTGCACTCAGCAGCACCACCACGTTGGGGTTTGCCGCCGCCACAGCCGCCAGCAGCTCCAGCTGGTTCTCTGCCAGCTTCATGTCGGCGCGGTCGATGCCCTCGCTCTCCTTGATCTCGTCCAGACCCATGCACAGCAGCACCACGTCGGCGTTCTTTGCCAGCAGCACCGCCTCGGCTTTCAGCGCCTCGTCGGGCTTGCCCTGCCGGTCAAAGCCCTTGGCGTAGCCGACGCTGTTCAGGCCGCTCTCGGCAAGGCAATCCAAGAAGGAATCCACCTTGATGGAGTTGACGGCGCTGGAACCTGCACCCTGATAGCGGGGCGTCTGGGCAAAGTCGCCGATGACCGCCACCTTTTCCCCCTTTGCAAGGGGCAGCAGGCTGTTTTCGTTCTTCAGCAGCACGATGCTCTGGGCAGCAGCCCGGCGTGCCAGTGCGTGGTGGGCGTCGGCATCGAACTTGCCGGGTGCGGCGTCCACCGCCGCCTTGGTGGTAAACACCAGTTCCAGCAGCTCCTCCAGCCGGGCGTCCACGTCCGCTTCGGTGATCTTGCCGGTCTGCACCGCCTTCATCAGCTCCCGGATGGCGTCCCCGCCGGGGGCGGGCATTTCCAGCGTAGAGCCGTTCTTTACGCCGAGGGCGTGGTCGTTGCTGCCGCCCCAGTCGGTGACCACTGCGCCATCAAAGCCCCAGTCCCTGCGCAGGATCTCCATGAGCAGATGGGCGTTCTCGTTGGCGTAGGTGCCGTTGACAAGGTTATAGGCGGACATGATGGTCTTGGGCTGCGCCTCCTTGACCACCATCTCGAAGCCGGTCAGGTAAATTTCCCGCAGGGTGCGCTCGTCCACGATGGAATCCGAGGCCATGCGGCGCAGCTCCTGACTGTTCACGGCAAAGTGCTTGGGACAGGCGGCAATGCCGTTTTTCTGGATGCCGCGGACGTAGGCCGCTGCCATCTTGCCGGAAAGGTAGGGATCCTCCGAGAAATACTCGAAGTTCCGACCGCACAGGGGGCTGCGCTTGATGTTCAGGCCGGGGCCCAGCAGCACCGACACCTGCTGCGCCGCAGCCTCCTCGCCCATGGCTGCGCCCACAGCCTCGCCCAGCGCGGGGTCCCAGCTGTTGGCAACGGTGGCCGAGGTAGGGAAGCAGGTGGCGGGCACACTGGGGTTCAGGCCCAGATGGTCAGCCGCGCCCGCCTGCTTGCGCACGCCGTTGGGGCCGTCCGACAGGGTAATGGCCGGGATGCCCTTGCCCGGCAGCGCCCGGGTGGTGAACACCGTGCCGCCCGAGAGCAGGGCGCATTTTTGTTCCAGAGACAAGCTCTTGATGATATCTGTGTGTTTCATGGGTCTCTCCTGACAATCAAAAAAAGGGGGCGGGCGTTTGCCCGCCGCCCCTTCTGTTCCTATGTGTTGATCAGACGGTTTTTACGTCCTCTTTCTTTTTGCGGAAGCGGAGGATCGTCAGAACGGCCAGAACCGCGATCAGACCGCCGCAGACACCATCCACAGCGTAGATGACCTTCTGGTAAGGCTCGACCTTTGCCAGATAACGGCTGCCCGGCATACCGCCGTTCATTGCCTTGGAATTTGCAATGGTGTACAGGATGTTATGGATTGCTTCACGACCGTAGTGGTAGTCTGCAACGTCATCCTTGTTAAAGGTGTACCGTGCGCCGGTGGGCAGGTTCGTCAGCTTGCCGTCTGCACCGGCCCGGATCATCTGGCCAGCGTCCATAAAGACACCGGTGTTTGCGTTGTCGGTGATGATAAAGCCGTGGAAGCCCCACTCGTTGCGCAGCAGGCCGGTGATCATGTTGTAGTTGCCGCCGGCCCAGGTATAGCCAACGCGGTTGAAGGAGGTCATGATGCCGGTGACAGACGGGATCTCGGTGGTGGCATTGCTGTAAGTGCCGTCGCCGTTGTCCTTTGCATAGTTCATCTCGACCTTATCAGACTTGACGCACATCTCAAAGGGCTTGAGGTAGATCTCGCGGGCCGCCTGCTCGTTCAGGAAGGTCGCAATGCTGTACTGGCCTTCACGGTCGCCGCGGTGGTCCTCCTGATCGTTGATGGCGTAATGCTTGACAAAGACATACATACCGCGGGAGGCGACACCCTCACACTCGAGGGAAGCAATGTGACCGCCGATGAACGGATCCTCGGAGTAATACTCGCTGTTGCGGCCGGAGAATGCAGTGCGGTGCATGTTGACTGCCGGTGCATACCAGCCATCGACATCCAGATAGTAGGACTCGTCGCCAATGTTCTCGCCGTAGTGAGTGGCCAGATCATCGTTGTAGGTCTGGGCCAGAACGATCACGCCGCAGTGCGTGATGTTGCCCTTGAAGTAGAGGTTGCCGCTTGCATCGAAACCGAAGTTGATCAGGCCGGTGGCAGTATCTCGGTCGGTCGCGGAGGGCTTATCCACCGACTTGATGGCTGCCGTACCATAGCCGGACTGGGTGATCAGGGTCTGGTAATCGCTGGGGGTCAGCTGGTCGAGCAGGTCGTTCCACTTGGGGTCGTTGTAATCCAGACCACGCATATCGATCAGGCCGAGGCCGTTGTCCTTGCCGTAGACAAGCTCATCGGTCAGGGTAGAAGGATCGGTGGGGTTCAGGGAATCGAAGGAATCCAGCTTTGCCAGATCCTCGCTGCTGATGGTCTTATAGTAAGTATAGGAAGCGGGGTTGCCGTTTGCATCGGTGCCGTTGATGGGGTTGCCCCAAGTGCTGATCTGGTCGCTGACCTCGCCGTCAACAGTCGGCCAGGTGCCAGTCCAGTCACTGCGGGAGAGATACTGCAGCCCGCCGTTTGCATGATCCAGCTGGTTGGTGACCTCCACGCCGGTGGTGGTGTCGTTCTTATAGGTCGTGGTATCCACGGTGCCGTTGGCCGGGGTGTAGGTTGCAACAAAAGCAGTGTCGCCGTCGGCGGTCATGCCGTCTGCCACGGTCTTGCCCTTGGCAGAGAGGATGTTGTTGACCGCTTCGTGTGCGTTTTTAGCCGCAGTGATATAGTAGTCACCGGCATCCAGGATGTAGGTCTTGGCGTTGGTGTAGTCGTAGGACTTCAGCTGTTCCTGGTCGAAGGTGACCGTCACGGTCTCGCTTGCACCGGGAGCCAGCTCCGAGGTCTTGGCGTAACCGACCAGTTCAACGGCAGCCTTTTCCACCTTGTTGGCCTTGTCATAATCGGTGTAAGGGCTCTGTGCGTAGACTTCCACAACGTCCTTGCCTGCAACAGAACCAGTGTTGGTGACCTTGACCGTCACGGTGCAGGTATCGCCATCCCAGCTGGTGTTGTAATCCGACCAGTCAAAGGTGGTGTAGGACAGGCCGTAGCCGAAGGGGTACATCACAGCATCGTCGTAGTTGTAATCGCCCGCATTGCCCTGACCAAGGACTTTATCCTCGTAACGGGTCTCGTAGTAGCGGTAGCCAACATAGATGCCCTCTTTGTAGCTGACGTAGTTGTACTTGGTGAGGTTGCCATTCTCATCGTAGTAGGCAAAGTCGCCGAAGTTCTGCGCCGCCGGGCTGTTCATGGCATCCACTTCATAGGTATCCACGGTGCGGCCGGAAGGATTGACCTTGCCGGAGAAGATCTCAGCCAGAGAGCACAGGCCGTAGTCGCCCATGGCAGGAGCCGAGATGACCGTGTGGATGCTGGGATAATCCTCCACCCAGCTCAGATCGACCGCTGCACTGGAGTTGAGCAGCAGCACGACATCGTCAAAGTTGTCGTTCAGATACTGCAGGATCTCCAGCTCGGTAGAATCCGGCTCCAGATAAGTCTTGGTCTTGTCCTCTTCCACATCGGTGTGGTTGTACATGGAGCGGGGCATATCACGGCCTTCGCCCGCCACACGGCTGAACACAAAAACAGGAACCGTATTCTTCATGGAATCGGTCAGACCCGGCTCTGCTTTCATGACGGACAGGGGGCACTCGTTGATGGAGAAGTCCTCGTCATCACCGTAAGAGACCGAGCCGACACCCAGACCGTAATCCTTGCCGTTGCCTTCGGAATAGAATTTCCAGAGGTCCTCGTTGACACCGAACCCGGCATCTTCAAAGGCCGTTTTCATATCGACTTTGTTGCCGCCGATGTAGCTGACAGCAGAATGGCTGACAAAGCTGAAGGTGGTATCCGTGCTGTACGGCATTCTGCCTTCATCGTTCTTCAGCAGGACGATGCCCTCTGCTGCGATCTGCTTGTTCAGGGCGATCTCGTCCTCAATCAGCGCATCCTCTGTGTCAAAACCGGGCTTGCTGTATTCCATATTGATGCCTTCGGTCTTTGCCTTGCTGTTGTCGATGCCGCCGCTCTTCAGGCCCAAAATGCTCTGCACGCTGCTGGCATTAGGCGGGATCAGCACATTGGCCGCAACAATACCGCCCGCCAATGCGACACACAACACACCCGAAACGGCAGTTTTGATGATCTTGCCCATCATCTTACTGTCCTTCTTTTTCTGTGCCATAACTGTTAACTCCTTCTCTTTTGGGTACACGACCCGGTTCATAGCTGTTCTCCGGAGCGCGTCCGCTCCTTTGCTTGATGTCATTTTATCATATATACTGCAGAACGAACCGTTCTCCGCACAATCTGTCGTTTTGGATACATAATTTGCAGAAGTTACAATAATGTTTCAAATTTTATTGTGCTAATACACAAATATTGCCGCGTTATATTTGTGCACCCTGCCAGACAACAAAAAACGGCAGGGGATGCCTGCCGTAAGAATTCATTTGTTTTTTGACAGCGGAAATAAGATCCGCAGGGTGCACCAGTTGTTTTCCCAGTGCAGTGTCATGCTGCCGCCGTGGGCTTCGGCGGCGGTGCGGACGCTTTTCAGGTCCGACCCCTGCTTTGGCAGACCGTCCGCATCCAGCGCCGGGGCGGTCTCTGTATAGTGCTCGAACCGCAGCATGGCAAAGCCGCCCTGACTGTACACCGCCACCTTGATGAGCCGTTTTTCGGGGTCCGGCTCGGCGCGCACGGCAGCAATGGCGTTGTCCAGCGCCACGCCCACGATGGTGCACAGCTCCCGGATGGTGAGAAAGCCCAGCATCCTGCCGTCCGCCACGCTGGTGATGGTGATATTCTCCTGCTGGCATTCCATGGTCTTGGCGGTGAGCAGGGTATCCAGCACCGGGTTGCCGGTCTTGTTCTCAGCCTCGTACTGGCGGATGTTCTGCTCCATGGCGGCAATGGCGGCGTTCTGCTTGGTCTGGTCCTGCTCCTCCCGGATGCGGGCAAGCTGGACTTTCAGTTCATGGTACCGCCGGTTGATGAGGTTGATGCCCTCCTTGCTGCGCTTGTACTGCTCGTACTGGCGGTGCAACACCTCGTCCATGGCGGCAAGCTCGCTGTGCAAAGCGTTCTCCTGCAGCTGCTCGTGCTGCACAGATAAGATCAGCACGCCGGAAAAATCCACCAGTGTGCGGATGGAAAAAATGCTCATGTTGATCTCGCTGCCGGGCAGAAAGCCCAGATTGCTCACCGCAAAGGCAGTCAGCGCCAACATGACCGCCGTCAGGGCGGCGCTGCCGCCGATCTGTAAGTGCCCGGCGGGCTGGGGACGGCGGTGCTGCAGATAGCACATAATGCCGAACAGCGTCCCATACACCAGCGCCAGCAGCAGCAAAGACAGCGGCTCCCATGGGCCGCGGGCGGGCCAGAGGGCGCAGTGCAGCTGCCACTCCACGCTGGCGGCAAGCTCTGCCAGAATAAACGCCCGGGCGCAGTGATACCCGGCTTCCAGCAGGGTGATGCTCCACACACCCCATAAATATAAGTAAGAAAGCCCGATGGCCGCTGCCATGCAGGGGATCCAGAGCCCGCCGGGCACGTTGCCCGTCAGCCCCAGAAAGGCCGACAGCACCGCCGCCCACAGCAGGGTGATGCCCCCGGTGACCGCCCTGGAAAAGCGGGGCGCAAGCGCCGGGGTGAACAGCAGCACCGCCAGACACTCGGCAAGGGCGGTGTACAGCCGGGGGATATCCGGCAGCGCGGTCATGAGCCTTCACCTCCGATGTAGTCGGTCAGTGCGGCAAGAAAAGCCTTGCGCTTGGGGCGGCTGACCTGCAGCTCGCAGGGGCCCACCTGTACGGTGCTCTGCCGCAGCTCCCGCACCTGTGCCAGATTGACAAGGTAGCCGCTGTTGCACCGGGCAAAGGGGCAGTCTGCCAGCTTTTCCTCAAAGGCCTTGAGGGCGCCGGGGGCAGAAAAATCGCCCTCGTCGGTGTAAAAGTGCACCCGGTGCCCCTCGCTTTCCAAGTAATAGATGCTTGCGGTGTCCAGCCGGCGCAGCCCGCCCTCCACCGGCACGGTCAGGTAGTGCTTTGCCCGCTTTTCCAGCCGGGCAACCGCCTTGAGCAGCTGCTGCGAAAAGGCAAAGTAGGGCACCGGCTTCAGCACATAGTCCAGCGCTCCCACCGAGTAGCCCCGGATGGCGTACTGCGCCATATTGGTAATGAAAATCAGGATGACGTCCGCATCCATCTGCCGGATGCGCTCTGCCGTGGTCATGCCGTCCAGATGCTTCATCTCCACATCCAGAAAAATAATATCGTAGACCGCGCGGTAATCCTCCAGAATATCCACCCCGTCCGCAAAGACCGTCACTTCAAACTCTGTCCCGTACTGCCGGGTATACCGCCGGACATACTCCTGCAATACCCCCTGTACCTCCGCGTCGTCCTCTACGATCGCCACCCGGATCATGACCGCACCTCCCTTACCACACCTTTGTGGAACTGTTACGGCTCTATTATAGCGCAATCCCGCCGGGTTTGCCAAGGGGGCACTCCGCAACAAAGGGCAGGGCGGCCCACAGGCCGCCCTGCCCTTTGTATTGAGTTCCCTTACGCTCACGCCCAGTTCTTCCGGCCGTAGCGGGTGGTCAGCTGGCAGATCTCTTTCTGGAGTTTCTTGGTCAGCTGGGTCTTTTTCAGCCGCCAGCGCCAGTTCTGGCCTACGGTGGAGGGCTTATTGATGCGGGCGGCGTTATCCAGCCCCAGCCAGTCCTGCATGGGGATGGTCAGCATGTGATGCAGACCGAAGGGCAGCAGCAGACGCTCCAGCGTACCATAGATGAACGGAGCCAGAATGGGAGAAGTCTCGGAAGAGTTGGCGATCCAGATGCCGAAGTTATTGATGCCGGTCTGCACCACAGGCCAGAACAGCGACAGCACGATGGAAATGACCACCGAGTAGACAGCGTAAAAAACGCTGCATCCTCCGGGGGTATTTTTATGCCCCAAAAGGCACAAAAGAATGCCCGCCCACCTGTGGAAAACCACGGTGAGCGGGCATTTTGCGTTTTATTGTTTGTGCCGCTGTAAAAGCGTTCAGAGGGCGGTGGTCTGGGGTACCAGCCGGAAGAGCATTACGGGCAGCGCGCTGTTTGCAAAATCCAGCGTATAGATGAGCTTTCCGCGCTCTGTTTCAAAAGGCAACTCGGCCTGTGTGCCGTCCGGGGCAATGCGCACAAGCTTTTTGCCTTCCAGCAATCCGGCGGGCAGCGCGAGCCTTACCCGGCCGGTGGGCTGCGTCAGGTTGCCTGCGGTTTCAAAGGCCACGCTCAGGTATTCCCCATTCGTCCGTGCGGTCACATCCTCCGCAAAAAGACTGCCGCTGTTAGCCCACGCCGTTGCGGCTTCGATCATTTCCAGCTGCGCAGCGTTTTCTGCCTGCCCGCACACGGGGCAGAAGGTCAGGGTTTCGCCTTCCGCAGTGCGGAAAGTAAACTTCCGGCAATCCGTGCTGCCAGTGTGCGCACAGCCATCTCGCAGACAATCGGCGCTCTGAGAGCCGGTTCCGTTCGGGGACCATGCACCAAACTTGTGTCCCAGCTGATCGGTCGGGTCTGCGGTGTAGCTGTCTTTGCAGCGGGAGCAGGTAAAAACAGTATAGCCGTCTGTTTCACAGGTAGGCTCTACGGTAACAGCCTGATAATCATGGTTCAGCGCGGGCAGTTCCGCATAGGTGGTATAGTTGCAGCGGGAACAGGTTTCGTAGGCGCTCCAGCCCTTTTCTGTACAGGTGGGGGCTTGCGCTGCGTGCTGCACCAAATCATGGTTCAGTGCGGCTTTTTCCTGATAAGTGGTATAGTTGCAGCCCAAGCGGGAACAGGTGTCGTAGGCGTCCCAGCCAATTTCCGTGCAGGTGGCGGCTTGCGCATCGTGCTGCACCAGATCGTGGTTCAGCGCGGGCAGCTCCTGATAGGTGTTATAGTCGCAGTTTTTGCAGGTGCTGTAAGCGTTCCAGCCCTTTTCCGTACAGGTAGGGGCTTTTGCTGCGTGCTGCTTCAAATCATGGTTCAGTGCGGGCAGCAACGGAGTGGCGAAATAGTCGCAGCGGGAGCAGGTTTCGTAAGCCCAGCCCATTTCCGTACAGGTGGGGGCTTTTATCACGCGCTGCCTCAGATCATGTTTCAGCGCGGGCCGCTCCACATAGGTGGTATAGTCACAACGAGAGCAGGTTTCGTAAGCATCACAGCCGGGTTCCGTACAAGTGGGGTCTTTTGCTTTGTAGTACACCAAATCATGTTTCAGTGCGGGCAGCTCTTTGCGGGTAGTATAGTCGCAGCGAGAGCAGGCTTCGTAAGCATCCCAGCCGATTTCCGTACAGGTAGGGGCTTTTGCTACGTATTGCTTCAAATCATGATTCAGTGCGGGCAGCTCTTTGCGGGTGGTATAGTTGCAGCCGGAGCGGGAGCAGGTATCGTAAGCCCAGCCCTTTTCTGTGCAGGTGGGGGTTTGCGCTACGTGACGCACCAAATCATGGTTCAGTGCGGGCAGCTCTTTGCGGGTGGTATAGTCGCAGCGGGAGCAGGCTTCGTAAGCATCCCAGCCGATTTCCGTACAGGTAGGGGCTTGCGCTTCGTGCTGCTCCAGAGCATGGTTCAGTGCGGGCAGCTCTTTGCGGGTAGTATAGTCGCAGCGAGAGCAGGCTTCGTAAGCATCCCAGCCGATTTCCGTACAGGTAGGGGCTTTTGCTGCGTGCTGCTCCAAATCATGATTCAGCGCGGGCAGCTCTGCATAGGTGGTATAGTCGCAGCGGGAGCAGGTGTCGTAAGCATCCCAGCCGATTTCCGTACAAGTGGGGGCTTTTGCTGCGTGCTGCACCAGATCATGGTTATTTGGGTCTTTTTCGCCGTATTCCCCACCACACGCCTCACAGACCGCTTTGGCGGTGCAGGTCGCTGTGCCACCGAAACAGCTTGCAGTATCAACTTCGGAGCAGTAGTTCATGCAGCTGCGGATGTGTGTGCCGTTGCCGGCGGATGACCACTTGCCCCATGCGTGACCGCCGTAGTAACTCCCTCCGCAAGTTTCGCACATTCCCAGACTGTCGCAGGCCGCATAGCCGCCGCTGCAGCTTGCGGTCTCAACTGCGTTGCAGTTGCTGCGCTTGCATCTGCGGGTGTGCGTGTTCGTGCCGTCGTAGTTAGGCGTCCACGCGCCCCAGTCGTGACCGAGAACGCCGTATTCCGCGCCGCATTTTTCACAGGTTTTGCCTGTGGTGCAGGTGGGAGTTTCGGTGCCGCCGGAATGTACCTTTAAATACGTAACATTGCCATCGTTGTGGCAGTTCTGGCATTCAGCTACATAAAGCCTATGAGAGTTCGAATCATATTTTCTGTATCCAAGGATCTCACGTGTCTCCACACTCCCACAGTTTTTGCAGCGCACCGTGGTTGTTTCTGCCGCCGCTTTTAACACGATCCCCGGTATCAGGCACACCATTGCCAGCACCGTCAAACACCGGATCAGCCATTTTTTCATGTTACTCCCTCCTTGTCATCAAACCTTGTTATCCTTTCAGATCAAACTGCACGGACAGCGATGCAAGCACGGCATCTACCACCTTCCGCGCCTCGGCAAGCATATCGATCTCCGCCACAAAAGCGATGACCTGCTCGCGCTCCTGCGCGGGGACCTGCAGCGCACTCAGGCTCATGCTCAGGAACCGCCGTATTTTGCGCTCCAGCGTAAAGTAGGGGTCGCACCGCCGTGCCATGTAGCCGCGCATCATGCCAGCCGTGCCCAGCTCCATCTCGTAGAAATCGCACTCGGCACACCCGGGCAGATACGCGCTGAACGCCGCCTGCAGCTCGGCCGTGGTGCTGCGGTGGATGATCTCCGCCGTGGCGGGGAAGGTGTACGCTTCCACATAGATATCCCGCAGATTCTCGCTCAGCTCGGTCACCGCCAGCTGCAAAGCCGTTTCCACCGCGTAGAGGTACACCGGCGAGGGGGCGTTTGCCGCCAGCGGCCTTACCGCGCCGAACTGCCTGCTGAACATCATGCCGATCAGCTCGGTCAGCACACCGTCCTTTGTGCGGAAAATATTCTGGAACGACCCGGCGGAAACATCTGCTTCCTTTAAAATTTCTGCAACCTTGGTGTTCGTGTAGCCTTTTTCCAGAAAAAGCCGGACACAGGCGGTCAGGATCCGCCGTTTTGCTTCTTTGCTGTCGTATCTGCGCGCCATTGGGAATCATCCTTTTCTGCAATTGGTTTCTGACCCAATTATATATTGATTTTAGAATTGCGTCAAGTAAACTTTTAAGGGCGTATTTTGGGCAGTTTGACGAGGGAGAGCTTTCTGCGGGTGCGCATCCGGGCAAAACAAAGCGCAATGGACATTGCTGTTATCCGCTGCCGCAGGCGAACCCACCATCTCCATGACGGCTCTTTTGGAGTTGCTCTTTGCGTAAGATAGCAAGATAAATCTTATTTCTGACAGAAAGAGCCGAACCCGTGCAACGAGTCCGGCCCTTTCTGTGCTTTGGTTGGATCTTAAGCAAAGTTATGGTAAATGAAGAAGTTGGCTTTGGGAGTTTACAGCAGGCTCAGTGCTTCCTCGTCTGCCACAAGGATGCAGTCCGGATGCAGCTGCAGGATGCTGCCGGGGCAGGCAGGGGTCACAGGGCCGGTCACGGCGTCCTTGACGGCCTGTGCCTTGGCTTTACCGTTGGCTACCACCAGCACCTTGCGTGCCTGCATGATGGTCTTGATGCCCATGGTGTATGCCTGTTTGGGGACAAGGTTCTCGTTGCCGTCAAAGAAGCGCTTGTTGGCTTCGATGGTAGTGGGCGCAAGGTCGATGCAGTGGGTCTCCAGCTCAAAGGCTTCGCCCGGCTCATTGAAGCCGATATGACCATTGGGGCCGATGCCCAGCAGCTGCAGGTCGATGCCGCCCAGCTTGTGGATGATACCGTTGTAACGGGCACACTCGGCGGCGGTGTCCAGATTGGTGCCGTCCGGCAGGTTGGTCTTGGCCGGGTCGATATTCACCTTGCTGAACAGGTTCTCATTCATGAAATACCAGTAGCTCTGGGGGTGCTCCTTGGGCAGGCCGCGGTACTCATCCAGATTGACAGTAGTGACCTCGGAGAAATCCAAATCGCCTTTGTTGTACCAGTCCACCAGTTGGGCATAAGTGCCCACCGGGGTGCCGCCGGTGGCAAGACCCAGTACACAGTCCGGCTTCATGATGACCTGTGCGGAGATGATGTTGGCCGCTTTGCGGGACATATCCTGATAATCTTTTGCGCGGATGATCTTCATAATAATACTCCTTTTATAGTACCGTTACGCCTGCGTTCCGGCAGGCCTGTAAAAATTCTACGGGCAGCTTTCCGTCCGAGATCACAATATCAATATCGGACAGCTCGCAGATGTGGAACGTGCTTTTCAGTCCGATCTTGGAGGAATCCAGCAGCACGGCTTTCTGCTCACAGCGGCGGAGCACGGTCTGCTTGAGCCGTGCTTCATCCTCCACGCCGCAGGTAAAACCGGTTTCCGGGCTGTAACTGGTCACGCCCAGCAGCAGCAAATCAAAGTTGATGCCCTCCATCGTCTGGATGCTCTGTGCACCGCAGACGCTCATGCTGAACCGGTTCAGGCTGCCGCCCGGCAGGGACACATGGGGCTTTTCCAGCTTTGCCAGCTCCATGGCGCAGCTCAGGCCGCTGGTGTAGATGAGCATGGGCTGATCCGGGATGCACCGGGCCACTGCTGTGGCGGTGCTGCCGGAATCCAGAAACAGGGTGGTGTTGGGGCGCAGCAGAGCAATGGCTTTTTCGGCAATGATCTGCTTTGCTTCGGCATTGCGGGCGGAACGGCGGCTCAGCAGGTCGTCTGTGCCTACCACCTGCTCCACCGACTTGACACCGCCATGCACCCGCACCACACGGCGGGCTTCATCCAGTGCTTTCAGGTCGGTGCGCAGGGTCATTTCCGAAACGGAAGGGAAAGCTTCCTTGAGCTGGGCAAAGCTAATGCTGCCTTTGCGGTTCACCAGCTCCACGATTTGATTGCGGCGTTGTTCCATGGGGGATTCCTCCTGTCTGCGTTTGTCCTGTCCCATGGCACGTTCTGCTTAGTCCTCCGGGTTGAAGTTTGCCAGCAGATATTCCTCTGCTTCCGGGCACCACAGGCCGTTGTGGGCATCCACGATGTCAGCCAGTGCGGTATAGCGGGGGTCGTTGTCCTGTTCGCCCTTGGCACGCAGATCGGTCAGGGCAATGAGGGGCATGGTCAGGTGGGTGTAGATCAGCTTTTTGCCGCCGGGGATCTTGGGCAGGTTGAGGGTGGTCTCGGCAGCGGCGTTCAAACCGCCGATGTGGGTGACCATCACAGCCGGATCGATGCGCTTAGCGGCGGTCAGTTCCAGCGACTCGATCATGTCGGCGGTATTACCGCCGGTGGTGCCCATGACATGGGTAGAATTGTAGTGCACATCGTAGAAGTTCATCTTGGCGCTGAACTGCTTGTCGGTGGGGCCTGCAAAGAAGTTCAGGCAGCCGTCACGACCCAGCACAGCACTGGACAGCTCCACCACCGGCGCGATGGGGGCGTAGCAGAACACATCATCAAAGCCGGTACCGCCGGTCAGCTCCCGCAGCTCGGCAGCGGGGTCTGCCATGTTGGCGGTGTTGACGAAGTACAGGTCGATGCCGTCCTTCTCCTTGACCTCCTTCGGGGGGAAGAGGGACTCCGCACGGGCCAGACGATCCTCGTTGATATCGGTGACCACCACCATGCCGGGGCGCACATCACGGTGCAGTGCGTAGGTCAGAGCACCCAGACCCATGGGGCCTGCACCGGCCAGAATCGCCAGCTTGCCACCCTTCTTGATGCCCATATCGTGATGGTACACCCCCATCTTGGTGTGGTAGGCGGCGTTGAAAGCACCGATGGAGCAGCTCATAGGCTCGGCCAGAGAAGCCTCGTAGTAAGCACGGCCCTTGTACTCCAGCAGGCAGCCCAGTTCCATGACCTCGGCAGGGATGATGCAGTAGGTGGCGTCGCCGCCGAAGAACTCGTAGGAGTAGCCGGGGCTCCACATGGTGCCCTTGTAGTTCAGGGCGGGCTGCAGGGTGAACTTCATGCCGGGCTTGAACTTGTCCTGATGCGCCTTGCCCACCTTGACGATATCACCGGCGAACTCGTGACCCATGATGGCGGGGTGCTCGGCTACATCCGGATGCACACGCTTGTGACCAGTGCCGAGGATGGCGCACTTGTAAGTAGACATGCAGATGCTATCGGAAACGACCTTGACCAAGATCTCATCGTCCTTGATCTCCGGCAGTTCAAAAGTATCCAGACGCAGGTCGTTGGCGGCGTGCAGACGAACAGCTTTGACTTTCATAATGAAACTCTCCTTTTATTATAACAGTTACCGTTGTGTTTTCAAGAAGTTTTACAGATGCTGGAAGGTGACCAGCGGCAGCAGTTCTTCGATTTGGCTGCGCTCTGCGGCCTGTGTGCCGCTGCACATCACATTGGCGGCTCCTGTGGCGATGGACAAGCGAACGGTGTTTTCTTCGCTAAGCCCTTCCGCTTCGGCGTAGGCGAGAGCGGCGACCACGCTGTCGCCGGCACCCACCGTGCTGCCAACTTTGACCTTCAGTGCCGGAGCGTAGATCACGCTGTCCTTGCGGAGATACAGCGCACCCCGACCGCCCATGGACACCACCACATGTTCGATGCCCCTGCGGATGAGCGCCTGACCGGCATCGGCCAGTTCATCCAGCGTTTTCAGCTCCCGGCCCATCATGCGGGAAAGCTCGTCGTTGTTGGGTTTGACCAGATAGGGAGCAGCCTTCAGCCCCTCTGCCAGCAGCTCGCCGTCTGCATCCAGAAAGACCTTTGCCCCTGCCTTTTTGCAGGATTCCACCCATGTGTAGTAGGTGTCCTTGGGGGCACCCTTCGGCAGGCTGCCTGCCAGCACCACGATATCCCCCCGTTTCAGTTCCTTCAGCAGGTCGTACAGCAGGGCGGTCAGCTCCGGGGCATCTACCTCGATGCCCGGCTCGTTGATGTCGGTGTTGGTGTGGTTTTCCGGGTCGATGACCTTCAGGTTCGTGCGGGTCTCGCCGGGCACGAAACGGAAGTTGTGGGCAAGCCCTTCACCGTCCAATGCGTCCTGAATGGCTTTGCCGCTGTTACCGGCCAGAATGCCGATGGCCTTGCTGGTCCCACCCAGCTTTGCGATCACCTTGCTGACGTTGATGCCCTTGCCACCGGGATCGGTACGCATCTTAGTGATCCGGTTTACGGTGTCCAGCGCAAGGTTCGGGATCTCAACGGTCTTGTCCAGCGCCGGATTCAATGTTACGGTGTAGATCATGGGAACAACAGCCTCCTTCACGATTGTTGTTATGAAACTCGAAACTGTTGAAACAAAAGCTCTGGCATTATAATACCAACAGTTCTCGCCCCTGTCAAGCTGTTGTTTCAACAAATTGCACTGCGTGTTTTTGGTGCTTTTCGCCAACTTTCTGGGATACATGATTTTTGATTCAAAAGTTCTCTAATAGGTATCTTGTTACAACAACAAAAAACTCCCGGCTCTGCCCAAAAAGGCAAAAGCCGGGAGTTCGTTTTCAGTTCATTTTGTGTGCGGCGGTTTGCAGTCCGCAAAAAAGCCACGGTCAAAGCCCTGTTCCAGCAGGTCTGCAGCTTCCTGCTGCTGGCCGGTGCGCAGTGCCTCCATCAGCCGGGACGTTTCGATCAGCTGCCCGCTGACATTCTGCATGACCTCCACCGGGACGCCGTTCCCGTCGTCCGGAGCCAGCAGCACCAGTGCCCCCAGCACGATGCGCCCCGGCTCATAGACCGGCGGCTGTGCCTGCAGATAGCCCAAGCGGCAGTCCTTTACCGCACTTGTCCTGCAATGGAGCAGCAGGGCATACAGGGGTTTGATGTAGGTATCGCCCAGCGTTTCACGGCGGCGAAGCTGCTGCTCCACCAGCCGGGCGTCCGCTTCCTGCGGGCAGAACAGCTGCGCCGCTGCATGGATGAGGGCAGCGCGGCTGCCGGGAGCCTTGACGGGCTGGATGGTCAGATGTTCCAGCAGCCCGGTCATGGACCGGGTCAAGCGTGCATAATACTGCAGCTTGGAGCCTGCACAGGCTGTATCCTGCACGGGCTGCACCGCCGGTTCCGGTTCTGCGCGGTTCTGGCTGTACCGCGTAATAGCGTCCTTCAGCACGGCACGGTCTGGTTCCAGCAGGGAAGGGCTGATGCACACCGCCGGGTAATCCAGTTCCAGCGGCACGGTGGAGATAATGAAGTCGATTTTTCTCCGACGCAGGTCGGCAGTGTTCAGCTCCCGCACCGAGCAGCACCCCTCTACCTGCAAAGAGGGAAACTCGTTTCCCAGCCGGGAAGCCAGAAAGCGGCTGGAACCCATGCCCAGCGGACAGGCCACTACCACCCGCAGCCGCAGCCGGAACATGGCATTCTGTTCCAGCACTGCGCCAAAGTGCATGGCAAGGTAGGCCGCTTCGTCGTCCGAGATGGCGGGCAGAACGAATTGCTGCTGCACCGCATCACAGGCGGCGCGGGTGGCTTTCCACAGGCCGGGGTAGTCGGTGCGGATGGTGTCCAGCTGGGGGTTTTCGGTACGAATGTTCTGCTCCACCCGCAGCAGCATGGGGCGCAGGTGGCAGTACAGGTCATCCCGCAGGGAGGTGTAACCGGAAAGGTCTGTGTGCAGCGCCTTTTCCATTTCCCGGATAAGGGCGGCTTCCAGATTCCGCAACTCCATCTCCTGTGCGCTGCCCCAAGGGTCCTCTGCGCCCAGATAGGCGGAGAGATACAGTTCCAGATACTGCGCTTCCTCAGACGGCAGGGTCAGCCCGAAGGCGCGGTTCAGCGCCGCCACCAGCCGGGCAGCATGATTGCCCGCCGGGCGCAGCCCTCTGGGGGCGCTGCCCTTGTCGCCGCCCTGCCGCAGCTGCTGAATGGTCAGGGTGCAATGGATCGCCAGCGCCAGAAAGCCTGCATCCGGCAGATGGAGCTGCTCTTCCTGTTCAAACTGCTGCAAAGCCGCCCAGACCTTTTCGGCCGTTTTTGTATCCAGCAGGGTCGAGAAGATCTCGTTTTCCGGCATCCGTCCGCAGAGCACCTCTGCCAGTTCCTTTTCCGGCATACTGCTGCGCAACAGAGCAGACACCACCCTCCGGTAGGAAGAAGCATCCCCCTGCAGCCAGACCCCCACGCCGGGGCGGCGGAACATCTCCACCCGGTAGGGGTGTAGCTTGGTCTCAAGTTCATCCAAGTCTGCAGACAGCGTGCTTTCCGAAACGCCAAGCGCCCGTGCCAGTACCGCTGTTTTGCAGGGCTCCTGCTCGCTGAGCAGCCTTGTCAAAAGCTGCTGCCGCCGCTCTGCGCGGGAAAGTTCTTTCCTGTCGCCGCTGTTCAGCTGGGTGCGCAGTGCGTCTCGCCGCTCCGGCGCTTCATCCAGCAGCAGACCCTTGCCGGGATTCCGCACAAAATGCGCCCCGGCAGCCTGCATCCACTGCTCCACAGCGGGCAGCTCCCGCAGCACGGTGCGGCGGCTGACCCCGATGCTTTCAGCCAGCGCCGCCGCCGTCACCCAGCCCTGCGGAAGGCTGAGCAGCTGCTCGATCAGCTTCCGTGCATTTGCCGACAGTTCCTCACGATACACCGCACCCATGTTGCTTCTCTCCTTTTCCCAAAAGTTACCCATTGCTTCTATTGTAACATAGTGCCACCCCGTCTGCCAGCCCCCAACGCAGAAAAGAAGTTGTGTGTTTTTTGTCACCATTGCCCGGTGACAAAAGCTTCCTTGTTCCCGTCTTGTATCCCGGCGCATCAGCAAATATGCACAAATCACCCGCGCATCCATTGGAAATGTTGCCGTATCAGCCCACTGGTGTCACCATCCTCCGGTGACAACCCCACCGCTTGTCACCATTGAAATCCGGCGCAGTATCGGCTAGAATAGTGCCAGAACGAAACGAAAGCTCCTCCGAACAACCGTCCGCAGGCCGCAGCTCCCATGCCACAGGAGCTGCGCCGCCTGCCTTTCAAGTGAAAAAGGAGAGCTACAAATGAAAAACGCTGTTTCCCGCTTTGGCAAGTTCCTCAGCGGCATGGTCATGCCGAATATCGGCGCATTCATCGCGTGGGGCTTCCTCACTGCTCTGTTCATTGAAGTGGGCTGGTTCCCCAACGAAAAGCTGGCCAGCATGGTCTCCCCGATGCTGACCTACCTGCTGCCCATCCTCATTGCAGGGCAGGGCGGCAAGATGATTGCAGGCGACCGTGGCCGCGTCATCGCCGCCATCGCCGTGGTGGGCTGCATCTGCGGCTCGGACTACACCATGCTGATGGGCGCCATGGTCATGGGTCCTCTGGCCGGCTGGGTCATCAAGCAATTCGATAAGAAGGTAGAAGGCCATATCCCCGCCGGTTTCGAGATGCTGGTCAACAACTTCTCCGTCGGCATTCTGGGTATGCTGCTGGCCATCCTCGGCTACTACGTCATCGGCCCGTTCATGACCGCCATCCTCACCGTGCTGACCGCCGGTGTGGACTTCCTTGTGGCGCACAGCCTGCTGCCGCTGGTGTCCATCTTCATTGAGCCTGCCAAGGTATTGTTCCTGAACAACGCCATCAACCACGGCATCTTCAGCCCCATCGGTGCAAGTCAGGCTGCTGAGACCGGCCGCTCCATCATGTATATGCTGGAAGCCAACCCCGGTCCCGGTCTTGGTGTCCTGCTGGCCTACTGCTTCTTCTGCAAGGACGACACCACCCGCCAGTCCGCTCCCGGTGCTGTGATCATCCACCTGCTGGGCGGCATCCACGAGATCTACTTCCCCTACATCCTGATGAACCCCGTGATCATCATCGCCCCCATCGTGGGCAACTTCTGTGCCATCCTGTTCTACTCTATGACCGGTGCAGGTCTGTCCGGTCCTGCTTCTCCCGGTTCCATCATCGCCTACATGGCAATGGCTCCCCGGGATTCCATTCTCACCGTTCTGCTGGGCGTTGTCATCGCCGGTGCAGTCTCCTTTATCCTGTCCTTGGTCATTCTGAAAGCGACCTCCGGTCACACCAAGAGCCTGACCGACGCCCAGAACGAAATGAAGGAGATGAAGGCACAGGCCAAGGGCGAGATCCCCGAGCCTACTGCCGTGAATGTCGGCCAGATCCGCAAGATCGTCTTTGCCTGCGATGCCGGTATGGGTTCCAGCGCCATGGGTGCTACCAAGTTCCACAACCGCATTAAGGCGGAGCGCCCCGACCTGACCGTGACCAACACCAGCGTGGACACCATCCCCGCTGACGCGGACGTAGTGGTCTGCCAGCGCGTTCTGGCTGACCGCGCCGCCAAGTGCGCCCCGCAGGCACAGCTTGTTACATTGGATAACTTCCTTGCAGATCCGCATCTGGACGCATTGTACAACGCACTGACCTCCACTACCCCGGCACTGGATGCCAAGGCCGAAGCTGCCGCCAATGAGGAGATCGTATCCGACCTGCGCAATGCAGCCGTAGCCCCTCTGGCGGCTGCCGTGACCGAGGCTTCCAAAGCCAACGATTCCGTGATGAAGATCCAGGCGGAGGACATCCAGCTGGGTCTGCCCTCCGTCACCAAGGAGGAGGCCATCCGTGCCGCCGGTGCGCTGCTGGCAAAGCGCGGCTATGTGGATGACAGTTACGCCGATGCCATGGTGGAGCGCGAAAAGCTGGTGAGCACCTATATGGGCATGGGCGTAGCCATTCCCCACGGCACCAGCCAGAAGAAGGGCACCGTTAAAAAGTCCGGCGTTGTCCTGCTGCAATATCCGCAGGGCGTGGACTTCGGCGATGAAAAAGCCTACCTCGTGTTCGGCATTGCCGGTGTCGGCAACGACCATCTTGACCTGCTGGGCAATGTCTGCGAGATCCTTGAAGACGAGGATGCGCTGGAACAGCTCAAGACCACTTCCGATATGAACTATGTGCTGGAGCACTTACAATAACGATTCCAAAAAGGAGAGATTTTTATGAAGAGCATCGATATCACCATTCAGGACAAAGAAGGTCTGCACGCCCGTCCCGCCGGTATCCTGAGCAAAGCTGCCAAAGGCTTTGAGAGCAAAGTCACCATGACTAAGAACGGCAAAGTCGCCGACATGAAGAAGATCTTTGCCGTAATGGGTCTGGCCGTGAAGTGCGGCGAGACCGTGACCATCGCCGCCGATGGCCCGGACGAGGATGCCGCCATCGAAGAATTGACCAAGCTGTGCAAGGACGCATGACTTCTCCCTCCGTCTATGACCATTCTGCATAAATACTGCTGACGCAAAACCGCTCCGGGCAGAACGCTCGGAGCGGTTTTACTGTCAGTATGCGTTTTTCATCACCGTGTTTTCCAGAAAGCTGAAAAACACATCGTATTCATTTGGGGTCAGCATTTTGGGAGAACTCATGATCACAAGACATGCCCGTGGTTCCCCACATGATAGGGTGGATGAGTGTGAGAATAGGGGTTTTCCAAAACCCTCTTGACGAATTTCACATACAGTGGTATTTTTCTTGTAAATCCCACCGTCTTTGTGGATTGGTTTGAAGCCATCCACAAAATGTGGTCGTGTTCATTTTGAACACAGCCACAGAAAGTGGTTGGTTATCACCGTGAGACCCACCACTTCCGTGAGGAAAAGTCCACGAAAGAACTTACCGTCCCGCAACACACCCGATTCATTTTGCCGCTTACTTCACCCGACAAAATCCATCGCTGCGCTGCGTGGGCGGTATTTTTCTTTTATGGTCACTTGTCGGGGCGGAGGCCCCTCCATCTTGCTAACGCAAGACCGTTCGGTCGCTCAAAAGCCCCACTGGGGCTTTTGTTGCTGCGCAAACGCGGCATTTTGCTTTCCGAAGAAACAAAAAATCCGAACCCTTCTCCTATTGAGAAAAGGTTCGGATTTTCATTATTTGGTGCGATGGAAGGGACTCGAACCCCCGGCCTACTGATTCGTAGGAACCGAATGGCACATTTTGTCCATTTCATCATTCAACGTTAAATCGTCGTTTTGATCGAATTTCCGTTATTTTACCGTTGTTATTCTGTTACATTCTTTGCATTGCTTGCACGTCTTTGCACCTGTTATCCATCCTTGCGATGTGCAGAAAATGTGCAAAAGTGTGCAGAGCCAAAATCAGCCCGGCAAAACAGGCTGTTTCGCACAGTCTCAAAAGCTGGATCTCAACGGTATTTATTGTGCAAAATCTTCCAGTTTTATCCAAACAACAATCTTACATGACATATCGGTTCTATGGCAGGGTTTAGGACATCCGAACAGACACCGTTTGATATAGAAATGAGGTTC
>OIOS01000092.1_pt1 | contig 21368 bp, 12 predicted proteins | sample 1585651 | NCBI WGS metagenome assembly OIOS01 (sample SAMN02674693, study PRJEB24791) | human gut metagenome, SKBSTL018 | isolation source: stool | host: Homo sapiens | place: USA
AGCATTTTGGCAACGCAGATGCCGTGCCGCAGCTGCCGGAGCGGTGCTTAAGCCGTCAGGCGGGAATTGTGCGGTGTTGCCTTAGGTCATCTAGCACAAAGTCCCGGAATGGTCAAGGCCATTCCCTACAGGTTGGTTTATAATGTGTGACGGGCATAAAACATGCATCCCACCCGTAGGGGCGCACAATGTGCGCACGTTACCTTGCGGAGGATGATGGGGTGAAATAGAGGGCAAGGCCCGTCCGGGACGATGCGAGCATCGTCCCCTACAAATGATTTGCAGAGTTTATCACCATCGGCAAGGTTTCTCCACGGTACGATGGAAACATCACGCCCGGACCAGAGCGACCGAGACATCGTTGACGTTGGTGCCGGTGGGGCCGGTGATGATCAGGCCATTGCATTTTTGCAGGGCATGGTAGGCATCGTTATCAGCCAGCGTGGCAAAGATATCGCCGCCCTGGGCTTTCAGCGCGGCCTGGGTGGTGCTGTCCACAAAGCCGCCTGCGGCATCGGTGGGGCCGTCGGTGCCATCAGAGCCAACGGAGAACACCGCGCAGCCATCCAGCCCGGCGATACCGGGAGCGGCGGCAAGGGCGAGCTCCTGATTGCGGCCGCCTTTACCGTGGCCGGTCAGATGCACCACTGTTTCGCCACCTGCAATCAGGGCAATACGGCGGCCCGCGGTGCGCTGGTAGCGCACCATGTTGGCCAGGAACACACCGGCTTCCCGGGCTTCGCAGCTCAGGCAGTCGGTCAAAATCAGCGGCTCATAGCCAAGGGTGCGGGCGGTGGCAGCGGCGGCGGCGCACAGCTGGCGCACACTGCCGGTGATCTGGGTTTCTACGTTGTCCAGCGCTTTGGGCGTTTCCTGCTCCAGCAGGGTCAGCATCTGATCCGTCATGGGCAGGTGGTATTTCTGCACGATCTCCTTGGCCTGTGCGCAGGTAGAACTATCCGGGTAAGCGGGGCCGGAGGCAATCATATCCAGCGGATCGCCAAGAATATCCGAAAGCACGATGGAAACCACATGGGCCGGGGCACACAGCTGGGCAAAACGGCCGCCCTTTACGCCGGAAAATCGCTTGCGGAGGGTGTTGATCTCTACAATATCCGCCCCGCAGACCAGCAGGTTGTGGGTGAGTTTTTCCAGATCCGCGGCGGGGATGAGCGGCTTTTCAAACAAAGCGGAACCGCCGCCGGAAAGCAGGAACAGCACGGTGTCCTGTGCGGTCAGCCCGCTGACGAGGTCCAGCGCCTGCTGGGTGGCGGTAAAGCTGTTCTCGTCCGGGATGGGGTGCCCGGCTTCCCGGATGGTAAAGTTGGCGATGGGGCCTTTGCTGTGGTCGTACTTGGTAATGACAATACCGGTATCAATGCGGGAACCCAGAATGCGGCTGGCGGCGTTGGCCATCTGCCAGGCAGCCTTGCCGGCGGCAACCAGCACAACGCGCCCGGAACCGAAATCGCGTCCTTCCAGCGCTTTGCGGACGGCCTCGTCCGGCTGGGCGGCGGTGATGGCGGCCTGAATGATGGCGTCAGCGTCTTGGCGGAGTTTAGACATAGGGATCACACTCTTTTCTGTTTCGTTTGTTGGTTCTTTAATTTCTGTTATAACATGCAAATCAATCATTCAGCAATCGGCAGAACGTACAGAATTGGCGGCAAAATTTTGGCGGCACGGGGATGCCCGCACCGCCAAAAAAACAGAATTTTGAGGTTTTACAGGTCGCGGCCCAGCTTGATGCCGGTCAGGTGCTCGTAATACTGGGCAATGGCGCTGTGGTCTGCCTGGCCCTTGCCATTGCTGTGCAGCCACTGCAAAATTTCCTGCACTTCGGCGATCATCGGCACCGGGGCACCCACGGTGTGGGCGCAGTCCAGGGCGTTGTTCAGGTCCTTGATGTGCAGGTCAATCTTGAAGCCGGGCTTATCGTTGCCCTCAATCATCATGGGAGCTTTGGCGTTCATGACGGTGGAACCGGCCAGGCCGCCCTTGATGGCCTGGAACACCAGGTCGGGGTCAACACCGGCTTTCTGGGCCAGGGTCAGGGCTTCGGCCACAGCCTGGATGTTGGCCGCCACGATGATCTGGTTGGCCAGCTTGGTGGTGTTGCCTGCGCCGATGCCGCCGCACAGCACGGCGGAAGAACCCATGGCCAGCAGGACCGGTTTGAAGGTGTTGAAGACCTCTTCCTCGCCGCCGACCATGAAGGAAAGGGTGCCGTCAATCGCCTTGGGCTCGCCGCCGGAAACGGGGGCGTCCAGCATCTGGATGCCGCGGGCGGCAAGCTCGGCGGCGATTTCCTTGCTGGCGATGGGGTTCAGGGAGGTCATATCAATAAAGGTAGAGCCGGGCTGCATGTGGGCGGCAACGCCGTTTGCACCCAGCATGACCTGTTTAACCTGCGGGGCGTTGGGCAGCATGGTCAGCACAAGATCACAGGTGGAGCCGATGGTGGGCTGGTCGGCTACTTTGGCGCCGCAGGCTTCCAGCTCAGCTGCGGCGGCGGGGGAGTGGCTGTCCACCGTAACGTCATAGCCGGCTTTGAGTAGGTTTTTGGCCATGGGGCGGCCCATGATGCCAAGACCGATAAAACCAATTTTCATACGATCACACGACCCTTTCTTTGTAAGGTGCATCTGAAAACAAAGAAATAGATTAAATTTTCGACTTTTCAGATACACCCCAGGAAAACATGGGATACCCTGCCGGAACAAAAGCGGCGGGCAAGATAAAAACAATTTTATTATAGTAATAGATTATACAAATTGCAAGAAGAACTTTTGTGAAACACATAAAAATATAGGCAAAAAGGCAGAAAAATAAGGGAAACTGCGTTGCACAAGGGCAAAACGTGTGATAGAATAATAGAAATATCTCCGGTTAATACGGATGCGCTGCGGGGGCCAACCCGCACAAGGGAAAGTGAAGGAAAGAGCTATGGAACGCCGCCCAATCAAAACGATCCGCAATCAGGTGTATCAGATCCTGAAGGATGATATCTGCGAAGGAAGATTTGCTCCCGGCCAGTGGCTGCAGGAAAACGAGCTGGCAGAGCGCCTGTGCGTGAGCCGCAGCCCCATCCGGGAAGCACTGCGCCAGCTGGCTTCGGACGGGCTGGTGGTGGAGATCCCCAACAAGGGTGTGTTTGTAAAAGAGTTTACCGCGCGGGACATTGAGGAAATTTTTGACCTGCGCGTTCTGTTGGAAGATTACGCCATCAGCAAGCTGCAGCACCACCTGACCACGGCGGATATGCAGCAGCTGATCGACTGCCTGAACGAGATGGAGCGGCTGCACGCCCAAAAGAACCTGCGTGCCTACACGGATATGGATTCTAAGCTGCATGGGCTGCTGATTGAACTGTGCGGCAACAGCCTTTTGGAATCCATGTATGCAAGGATCCATTCGCTGAACCAGCAGTTCCGTATTTATTCGCTGACAAGTACCCAGCGCTTTAATGAATCGATGGAAGAGCACCGCGATATTGTGCACTGCCTGCTGACCAACAATGCGGACGAGGCAAGGGCCATCAACAAGCGCCATTTGCAGCTGGCGAAAGATAAAATTATCCAGCATTTTTCTGAGCAGGAAGCCCTGAAACAGGCAGCGGATGCACAGCCCAAAACAACCGCCGAAGCGGACAAAAAAGCAAAATAACAAAAAAGCAAAATAACAAAATAACAAAATAACAAAATAACATGTGCCCCCGGCAGCTTTGCATTGCTGCAGGGGGCACTGCTGTTATGGAAGATAAAATCAGGAACTGAGCTGTTCTTTGTGGTATTGCAGGGTGTACAGCTGATAGTACCGCCCATGACGGGCCAGCAGTTCCTGGTGGCTGCCCTGCTCCAGAATTTTGCCGTGGGACAGCACGATGATGTTGTCCGCGTGCTGGATGGTGGAAAGGCGGTGGGCAACGATCAGCATGGTGCCGACGGTGCGCATTTTTTCCAGAGAATCCTGAATCAAAAGCTCGGTTTCGGTATCAATGTTGGCGGTTGCTTCGTCCAGAATCATCACGCTGGGCTTGTGGATGATCGTGCGGGCAAAGCTGAGCAGCTGGCGCTGACCGGCGGAGAAGTTGTTGCCGCGCTCGCGCACTTCCTCATCCAGGCCGTGGTCCAGCTTGTTGATGAAGTGGTCAGCGTTGACATAGCGGCAGACCTGCATGATCTCTTCGTCCGAGATGTTATCCTCCCGCAGGACAATGTTGCTGCGGATGGTGCCGGAAAAGAGGAAAACATCCTGCAGCATTTGTCCAAAATGGCGGCGGAGGGAAGAAATTTTGATTTTGCGGATGTCGATGCCGTCAATCAGAATTTCGCCCTTCTGGAACTCGTAATTGCGGCAGATGAGGGACAGGATGGTGCTTTTGCCGGAGCCGGTGGAACCGACAAAAGCCACGGTTTCCCGCGGGGAAACATGGAACGAAACGCCCTGCAGCACCCATTCGCCGGGAATATAGCTGAACCAGACATCGCGGAACTCAATTTCGCCTTTTACATCGGTCAACTCAATGGCGTCGGGAGCATCCACCAACTTGGGCTGAATGTCCATAATAGAAAAGACTTTTTCCGACGAGGCCAGCGCGGATTGCAGCCAGTTGAACTGCTCGGCCAGGTTCTGGATGGGGGTAAAGAACTTGGAAATGTACATGTAGAATGTGACGATGGTGCCGCCGGTGATGGTCTGCCCCAGGAAAGAAACGTTGTTCAGGTAGCCCATGCCGCCCAGGTAGAACAGGCACAAAATAGAGCTGATGTACAGCATGTAGACCAGCGGGCGGAATACGCCGAACACAAAAATCTGTTCCTGCGTGACCTTGGAAAGGGTCTGGCTTTTTTGGTAGAACTCCGCCATCTTTTCGTCCTCGCGGCCAAAAATCTGGGTGACCTTGATACCGGAAAGGTTCTCCGAAAGATAGGTGTTGATGTCAGTGGTGGCATCCTTGACCTTACGGTAGGCCCGGCGGGAAAACTTGCGGAAGATGACAGTGAAGATGACGATGAAGGGAACAAAGCAGAGCACCATCAGGGTCAGCGCATAGTTCAGGCAGAGCATGGCTACCAGAATGCCCAAAATAACGAACGCATTTTTGATCAGGTTCACCAAAAGGTTGGTGAACATCATGGAAATGGCGTTGGTATCGTTGGTAACGCGGGTAACAAGCTTGCCAACCGGGATCTCGTTGAGCTGCTCGTGGGAGAGGGACTCAATGTGGGTGAACAGATCCTCGCGCAGATCGGAGATGATGCGCTGGCCGACCCGCTGCAGAATGACCGCCTGAAAATAGGTGCTTGCCATCGAGAACACCAGAATCCCCGCATAGACCGCGACCGAAGCGAACAGGCGGCTGAGGGTAAAATCGGCGGCGACAAGTTCTTCGATCGCACCGACGATTAGGGGAGAGATAATGTCGTAAGCGATGGAGAAGAGCATCAGGAAGAGAACCAGAAGAAACTTGGCCCAGTACGGTTTGGCATAGGCGAACAGGCGGCGCAGAATCTCGCCGTCTGCCATGGTGCGCTCAAAACCCATGGCGGTCTTTTTATCTTTGACCGAAGCGTAAGCAAAAATCAGCAGCGCGGTAACGGCACCGATGACGCCGCCAACCAGCAAAAGCGGGTTTATATTAAGCATTGTCATCACCTCCGGCTTCATCTTCCAGCCGCTGCAGGTCCACCATGCGGCGGTACTTGGGGCAGCTGGTGTACAGCTCATCGTGGGGGCCAACGGCCTCAATCTTGCCATCATCCAGGAAGATGATCTTGTCCAGCCGCTCCACCGTGGAAATGCGGTGGGCAATCAGCAGGGTGGTCTTGTTGGCGCGGCTGGATTTCAGGTTGTCCAGAATGATTTTTTCGGTGCGGGTGTCCACAGCGGAAACAGAGTCATCCAGAATCAGGATGGGGGCGTCTTTCAGCAGGGCGCGTGCAATGGAGATGCGCTGCTTCTGGCCGCCGGAAACGGTCACGCCGCGCTCACCCAGAACGGTTTCGTAACCATCCTTAAAGTCCACGATGTTGTCCCGCACATCGGCCAGGCTGGCGGCGTGGTCGATCATTTCGGGGGAGGCATCGTCCACACCAAAGCCGATGTTGTGGGCGATGGTATCCGAGAAGAGGAAGTTGTCCTGTGGAACATAGGCGCAGGCAGCGCGCACAGAATGGATGGACAGGGTGTTCACGTCCTTGCCGTCCACAAACAGGGTGCCGTCCGGCACGTTGTAGGTGCGCAGCAGCAGGTCCACCAGCGCCGTTTTGCCCGCGCCGGTCTTGCCCACAATGCCCACGCTTTCGCCGGGGTGGATGGTGAAGGAGATATCCTGCAGCACATCGTATTCGCCGTCCGGGTAGCGGAAGGTCAGGTGGCGGAATTCCACACTGCCCTGCGGGTTCTGCAGCTCCTGCACGCCGGGGCGGTCGGCCACATCAATGGGGGCGTTCAGCAGCTCGGTGATGCGGTTCAGGGAAGCCTTGCCGCGGGAGGTCTTTTCGATCAGCATGGAAATTGCCATGATGGGCCAGACGATGGCCTCAAAATAGCCGATGTACTCTACCAGCTGGCCCGCGTTGAACCGGCCCTGGTAGACCAGATAACCGCCATACCCCAGGATGACACAGATGACGGATTCGACAAACAGGGTCACGAGCACTTCCAGCAGGGTGGCAATTTTGGTGTAGATGACGTTGATCTCCTCGTTCTGTTTGTTCAGCTTGCGGAACGCCATGAGCTCTTTCAGCTCTTTGACAAACGCCTTGATAACGGCAATGCCGGAGAAATTCTCCTGTGCAAAGTCTGAAAGATCGGAGAATGCCTGTTGGCGTTCTTCCCAGCGCTTGGTCATGGCGGTGCCCATGACGGTGCCGATGCCGAACATGATGAGGGCAGGGATCAAAGCCAGCAGGGTGAGCTTATAATCCATGCGCCACATTTTGTACAGAGCCATCAGGCCGAGAACCAAAGCGTCAAAGAACATCAGGATACCATCACCAAAACATTCCTGGATGGTATCAATATCATTGGTGTAAAGGCTCATCAGGTTGCCGACCTTGTTAACCTGGTAATACTGCTGCGAAAGCTGGCGGCTGTGGTCAAACATCCGCTCGCGCAGGTTGGCAGCAACCCGCACAGCGGAGCCGAAAAAGCAGATACGCCACAAAAAGCGCCCAATGACCATGAGCACCACGATCCAGATCATGGGCAGGCAGATGTGCTGCAGCAAAACCTCTTTGGTAAAGGGCAGAGCCTGGCCGTTTACGACCACCTGCCCCAGGTTGACCCCATTGATGACCAGACGGTAAAACTGGGGGATCAACAGCTGGATATAGTCAACCATTAAAAGGGCCAGCAGCCCAAGCAGCAGCACGGGCGCATTTTTGAGGTAATAACGGTTGATGTACTTGCCGAAAATCACGGCATCTCCTCCTTTTCCTTGCAGGGATACAGCCGGGCAGCCCGGTCGGCGGCAAAAGTGCCGTATCTTTCAGTATATAGGACGGGAACGGTTGAGTCAACGCAAAACGCGAAAAAGTGGGGAATACAGCCGAACAGGGGGGAAGCGTCTTTTATTATGAAGCATAGCCCCTACGGTCTCGATAGGAAATAGGTTGTTTCTGGATACACAAATGTTTCTTCTTTATATAAGGATACAAAATATAAGGATACAAAATGAACTGCTTTTACACATAGATTTCGTTGTTGCGGGCGGGCAGCTTTTGCACCACGGCTTTGTGGGCGGCGGTTTCACGCCAGGCGGCGGGACTTAAACCCGTTTCCCGCTTAAACACGCGGCACAGGTAGTTGGCACCGGAAAAACCGCACAGCCCGGCGATCATTTCCAGGCTGTACTCCCGCTCGGCCAGCAGCAGTTTGGCAGCTTCAATGCGCACACTGGTCAAAAAGCGGCCCGGCGGCATGCCCATCTCGGAAGAAAAGACCCGCACAAGGTGGCACTTGCTGACCCCAAGCTGGGCGCTGAGTTCTTCCACGCCGTACAGGGCCATGTAGTTATCGCGGATGGCTTCCACCGCGCGGGCTACCAACGGCGAAAGACGGCGGGATTCCTCGTCCCCGTGGGCAAGGGCGCACAGCAGGGTGTAGGGGGCGGCGGCGCTGGCGGCATCGTCGGCATTCCCGGCACCGCACACGCGGGCCAGCAGCTCCGCTGCACTGGGGCAGGAAGCCCCATCCGCAAAGCGCGGCTGCGGCAGCCCGGCCAAAAACTGCTGCACGGCCAGCCCGGTCAGCCGCACGCACAGCAGATGGCAGGGGGTAACAGGCCGCAGCGTGAAGGTGCCAAAGCCCAGCAAAAGATCGCCGGAGGAGCCCGCCGCGCTCTGGCTGCCGGGGCATTCCAGCACGCACTGCCCGCTGGAAAGTACCCCTGCCCAAAGGCCCTCGCCGGAAAGGGTAAGCGGCGCTTCGCCCTGCAGCTCCTGCACTGCGGCGCAGGCGCAGCAGGTGGTTGGATCAAATATCAATTTCTGACCTCCAATATCAATAAAGTGCTATATCTTTTTCAATCGTACCCTGCTATTATAGATTTGTCAAGAAAAATACGTGCTGAGCGTATCAATAAAATCATAAAAACCAATTTGGAGGTAATGACCCATGGCCAGCATTAGTTGCCGTCATATTTACAAAATCTATCCGGGCAATGTTACTGCCGTTAAGGATTTCAACCTGGAAATCGCTGATAAGGAATTTATCGTTTTCGTCGGTCCTTCCGGCTGCGGTAAGTCCACCACCCTGCGTATGATCGCAGGTCTGGAAGAAATCTCCAAGGGCGAAATGTACATCGGTGACCGCCTGATCAACGATGTTCCCCCGAAAGACCGCGACATCGCCATGGTGTTCCAGAACTACGCTCTGTACCCGCACATGACCGTGTACAAGAACATGGCATTCGGCCTGGAACTGCGCAAGATGCCCAAGGACGACATCGACAAGCGCGTTCGTGAAGCTGCTAAGATCCTGGAAATCGAGCACCTGCTTGACCGTAAGCCGAAGGCTCTGTCCGGTGGTCAGCGCCAGCGTGTTGCTCTGGGCCGCGCAATGGTTCGTAACCCGGCCGTCTTCCTGCTTGACGAGCCTCTGTCCAACTTGGATGCTAAGCTGCGTACCAGCATGCGTACCGAGATCATCAAGCTGCACAAGAAGCTGGCTACCACCTTCATCTATGTTACCCATGACCAGACCGAAGCTATGACCATGGGCGACCGCATCGTTGTTATGCGTGATGGCGTCATCCAGCAGGTCGATACTCCGCAGAACCTGTACGATTACCCCTGCAACATCTTCGTTGCCGGCTTCATCGGCAGCCCCCAGATGAACTTCCTGGACGGCACCCTGCAGAAGAATGGCGATACCTATGTCGTCGATCTGGACGGCACCGTGATCCCCCTGCCGCAGGAAAAGACCGCCGATGGCAAACTGGCCGCTTACGTTGGCAAGAGCCTGAAGGTTGGTATCCGTCCTGAGGATATGAAGGATGACGAAGAGTTCCTGGAGAAGCATCCTTCCAGCCATATCGATACTGAGGTTGAAGTTTCCGAGCTGATGGGCGCTGAGATCTATCTGTACCTGACCTACAAGGGCCAGAACCTGATGGCTCGCGTTGCCCCGACCTCCAAGTCCCGCCGCGGCGACAAGGTCACCATGGCTATGGATACGCATAAGATCCACCTGTTCGATCCTGAGACCGAGCTGACCCTGCTGAACTAATCAACAGTAATTTGAACTTTTTAGGCGGCTCCGCTCTTGTGCGGAGCCGCCTTTTGTTAAAGCAAAAGCGCAAACAATTGCGCAAGCGCTGCACAGAGGCAGTGCAGCGGGTGTAAGAGCAAATGGGCAGGGGAAAGCCCTGCCGAGGGGTGTGCCTGAAAACAAAGAGAATGGCGGTTGTGTTTGTAAAAACAGGCTGTATTTTCGGCTTTTCGGGCTCGCCCCAGGATAGGATGTTTGAAGCAAAGGGGGACAGCCGACCAATGCAGATCACAGATCTACTGGTGCCGGAACGCGTTGCACTGAATATGCAGGTGGCGGATAAGGCCATGGCCATCCACGCAATGGTGGGCATGCTGGACCGCACCGGATGCCTGCGGGATGCAGTCGAATACGAAAAAAATGTGCTGGAACGGGAAGCCCAGGGCACGACCGGCGTTGGCGGCGGGGTGGCCATTCCCCACGGCAAAAGCAACGCGGTGCTGGTGCCCGCGCTGGCGGCAGTAACGCTGCGGGAGGCGATCGACTACCAGGCACTGGATGGTGGCCCCGGTACGGCTGCTGTTTTTGATCGCAGCTCCGGATGGTGCGAACGACCTGCATATCCAGGTGTTGGCGCGGCTGGCTCAGCTGCTGATGGAACCGCTGTTCTGTGAGGAATTGAAGCAAGCAGCAACCCCGGAAGAATTTCTGGCGGTGATCGCTAAGCGGGAACAGGGCGAGACCGCCCGCGAGGCCCACGCTGAGGCAGTGGCCGAAGCTGCGCTGACCGAACCGCGGCTTGCCCCCCGCGTGCTGGCTGTAACGGCATGCCCCACCGGCATTGCCCACACCTATATGGCGGCCGAAGCGCTGGAAGCCGAAGCGGCAGAAATGCATATTGCCATCAAGGTGGAAACCAACGGTGCAGACGGGGTGAAAAACCACCTGACCGAACAGGAAATTGAAAACGCAGAGTGCATCATTGTGGCGGCGGATAAAGCCGTGGAGACCGCCCGCTTTGCGGGCAAACCGGTGCTTCGCGTGCCGGTTTCCCAGGCGTTGAAAGACCCGGAAATGCTGCTGCACCGCGCGCTGTCCGGCACAGCTCCGCTGGAACCGGAGGATGAAAGTGTGCCGGGCATGGGGGGCAACCGTAAAGCAGGCAGCGCAAAAGATGGTGCTGCCGCCACGCAGGAATTTGGGCGCAAGCTTTACACCGACCTGATGAACGGCGTTTCCCACATGATTCCCTTTATCACCGGTGGCGGTATATTGATTGCGTTAAGCTACTTTTTGGACCGCGGTAATGCGGGCGCAGAAATGTTCGGGCGGGGAACGTCCCTTGCCATGCTGGTGCGCACGATTGGTAATACCTCATTTAATCTGATGTACGTTGTGCTGGCTGGGTTCATTGCCATGTCGGTGGGGGATCTGCCCGCATTGGTGGCCGGTATGGCGGGCGGTATGCTGGCCATCCAGGGAACCTCGCTGGCACCGCAGGCAGAATGGGTGTCCTCCGGCTTTTGGGGCGCTATGATTGCGGGCTTTGCGGCAGGCCTTGTGGTAAAACTGCTGCGGACGGCATTCAAGCGGCTGCCATCGGCATTGGTGCATATCAAAACAGTACTGCTATATCCGGTGGCCAGCCTGGCCGTGGTCGGCTTTATGATGGTATTCCTCGTCAATGCGCCGCTTGGACGGTTTAATACCTGGATATACCAGCTGTTGGCCAGTATGCAGGGCGGCAGCCGCGTGGTGATGGCCGCGGTGCTGGGGGCTTTGATGGCCGTTGACTTTGGTGGGCCGATCAATAAAGCGGCGTATCTGTTTGGCACGGTTGCTCTGGCCGGCGGCCAGGAAGAATTTATGGCTGCCGTTATGGCGGGCGGCATGGTGCCGCCGCTGGGCGTTGCTCTGGCGGGAACCCTGTTCCCGGAGCGTTTTACCACCAAAGAACGCCACACCGCGATGACGGATTACCTGATGGGGGCCTGCTTTATCACCGAGGGGGTCGTCCCCTTTGTGCTGCGGGATCCGCTACATGTCATTCCCTCCTGCATGGTGGGTGCATCCCTGGCGGCGGCGCTGTCCATGCTGTTTGGTTGTGCCGTACCGGCCCCGCACGGCGGCATGTTCTTGCTGCCGCTGAACCCGCATCCGTTCCGGTATCTGCTTGCCTTACTGATGGGCAGCCTGTTGACGGCGGTGACCCTTGCGGCTTTACGCAGAAAATACCCGCCTAAGGATGAGGAACAGCCAACAAATTGACCTGATGATTTAGAAAAAGGCTTTTGGGCGCTGCTCAAGCAATACACGACAGCCGATAGGCAAATAAAAATTTGCACAAAAGCCTGACAGATATGCCCCCTATATAGCCTTCAGTGTTTTATTTCACTGTTCGCTATATAGGGGGCATATCATTCTACTATATGATATCCTTAAAAGATTTAAGCGCCAAATAAGCGCCTAATGCAAAGTGTTTTGCTAAGGTGTATCTGAAAACAAAGAAAATGACGGATATTTCGCAAACACAAGCAGGATTTAAGGCAAAGAGCCGCAGGAATCCTTTGTGGATTCCAAGGCGCTTTAACGCAAAATCCCGCTGTGTTTGTAGAAATAGGCTAAATTTTCGACTTTTCAGATACACCTTAGTCCTATCTGAAACGTCAAAAAGCTCGTCTGCTTCAGCAAACGCAGCCGGATTTTGTGCTTGCGAAAGATCCGCTATTTTCGTTGCTCTCAGATTCACCTCAGGAGCTGGCGCAAATAGAGATCGGCAAGGGGGAACCGGGAATCAGGGGCAGGGCAGGGGAAACAAAAAAGCGAATGGCATATCTGCAGCAAACCCGCACCCCGTTGTAAAGGGAGAACGGCGTCCCGTTGGCGGGCGTGCAATCCACCAAACACACACCCGCCGCCGCAAACACCGCAAACCGTTTGCAGGGGCGCGGTGTACCCATCGCGCCGCAAAAAAACGGGAACCGTGCGCCGCAAACCTGCCATCCCTCCCACAAGGCGCCCACCCAGCCGCCAGGCCCCGCCGCAAACAGGTGCATGCGAAACAAATAATTGCGCAAAAACAGGAAAATGCAACAAAAAAGGCGAATTTTGCCGCAAAGTTGCGCTCTGTGTGCGCAGAGAATCATAAACACGCGGTCAAAGTATATAAAAGGGACCGCTGCCAAAAAGAAAATCAGGAATAAATTATACAAAGGCTTTGAATACATTGTATAATTGGAGGAAAACGCAATCAGTAAAAGTGCCGAAAAACAGGAATTTACGTGGATTGTATTGCCTTTCTGGTATAAAGGTGCTATACTTTAACACTGAAAAGTAAATGCGCAATGAGAAGATTCGATGCGTAATTTTTTTGAAAACAACATGGCAACGGTTGCGCAAGTAAAAGAAGCTGGCTTCTTTTATTGTTCCACAGGGATCCCCTGTGGAACAATGTGCTTTCATTAAACCAGCGCGAAAGACGGGTGAGCAGATTGAATAGAACAGGAAAAAACACAACAGGTTGGGCGCGCCGGCTGACAGCGCTGCTTGTCACCGCTTGCCTGGTTATGGCAATGGCCCTGCCTGTATACGCCGAGGTGGATCCTCTGCCCGACGCACCTGACGAAGTAGAGCTGCTGGAGGATGAGCCGGGAACGGCCTCCGGGGAGGATACCGCACCGCCGGAGCAGAACGCCGCCACCCCGGTGCCGGATGCCGCCACCCCGGTGCCGGAACAAAGCGCCGGGCCGGAGCAGACCGCCCCGACCGAAACGCCGGAGCCCACGGCAGAACCCACCCCGACCCCGGAACCGACAGTCACCGCAACGGCCACCCCTGTGCCGACCGTGACCCCCACCGCCACCCCGGAACCGACCGAACAGCCGCAGAAGATGTACGCCGCAGAAAGCGTGGATAACGTGCAGGCAGTTAGTGCATCGGCGGATACTTACACGCTCTATTTTGCAGTGCCTGACAATTGGAGCGATTGTACAGTGGTGAAAATATATGCCGTTGGTGAAGGAGATCCAAAGAAAGCATATTATCTTGATATGCAGGAAGTTGACAAAACGAAGGACGGAAGAAAAATTTATTCTGTGGTCCTGAATCATGATGAACACTATCCACATGGAGGGTTGAATGGACTTGAATTTCGCGGATATAAGGAAAATCCAATTGTCAACGAAAATCCTGTATACACAATAGAAATTGCTAAAGTACGTAATAATCCATCGTGGTGGAAGACGTTCAATCCAAAAGATTCAAGTTATATCGGCGGCGACTACTATGACGGAAAGACGAATAAGTGGTCTACCTATACGGTTGGCCATAAGCATTTCGCTGGCAAAGAGATGGCCTTTGAAAATAAAACCAGTGAAACACTAACGAACGTCAAAGCCTGGTTTTATGAACCGAATGAGAAGGGAGATCTTATCCAGGTCGGTGGCCCAATACTCTTAAATGATATTGCTCCTAATTCCACAGCAACCTTTAATATTCCTGACGCTCCTGACGCTTTTTGCTCTTTTGTTCGCTTTACCGCGGGCGATGGCGATAAGGATAAAGAAATAAGTAAATACTACAATTTTTATAATGAGGAAGTAACAGGAGAAAATCAGAAACGCTTCCAGTATTCCGAAGGTCAATGCTATTGCTACATGTACAATGATATTGAGGATGCAACATGGGGGCGTCCCGGTGCCACCCGCATCTATTACGATGCTACTTTTTCCAAGATGGCATTGAATGGAGATACCGACGACTTTTCAATCCCCAAAGCCAATAATAATAAAGAGACCATTTATTATCGGATAAAAGGAGACGGCGTAGAATCCGAAAACGGCACGCTGGTAAAAGATGGTACAAACGAAAACCTTTATTATGTTGACATTCCCCAAGGATATAGTTCAATCATCTTTTCCGGTGATGCAATTAACGGTGACGAGGAGACAAAAGGAAATGGAGTAAGTACAGAGTGGCTGCCGATTCCCACAGATGACAAAAATTGCTTCTATGCGGATACGAATGACGATGCAGTATATAAAGGTACCACTCGTGGCGGCTACTGGGCTCCAAAAGGTACCCTGCGTGATGCCGAAACGTGGAAAAATACTGACACTACTGACACTACTAAAACTAAAGTAGTAGATATTGCATCCGTTCCTTTTACGGAAAAACCAAACACAAAGTATGTTACCAGTACGCTGTATGACTATTATACAGATTACGAACTGAACGGCAATAACCGTGATAAGTACGATAATGATAATACGGTTAATCAGCGCCACTGGGTACCCTTCCGCCAGTTCGATCAGGCAATCAGCGACTACTATCAGAGTTATGTAGATAAAAATACCGGAAAGCCCATTATATATCCCATTTATACAGGCCATTTCCAGCCAAGTGATTGGGCTCCAAAATTTGCGGATATTGCAAGTACATTGAATTTGTACGGATGGAGTTCTTACAATATCTTTATCGCAGCCAATAACTCGAACTTTGATATAGGAGGCGGAAACGAGAAAAATTCCTACGCTTTCCAGGGCATTGTGGCAGACAAAAGGGACAGCGATGGCGACATCGTGATGAATGGAACGACCCTGAAAGAACCGCATTTCAATGAAGAGTTCCTGACCAGCAAAAACAGCAAAAATGCAAAACTTGGCGAAGTTTACCACAATGTTGAGTTTCCGTTTACCCAAAAAGAAGTTTTTGTAGAATCAGATCAAAAAGGCAAAGGTGTTAAATACTGGTGGTTTGACAGTAGCAAAACTTCTCTATATCTGCGCAAAGATACAAATAGCGATCAGTTGTACCTTGGTAATGATAGCACGGGAGAGACAACCGCTGAATATCTGAGCGAGGCGTCCCACAACGTGGACAGTGCAAGTGATCCAAATAAAGTTTCAACGCAATACGGCTTTTTCCCGTTCAATGAAACCACAACCAGTAAGAGCGCAGTCAGGTACAATTACGGTTACGGCGCAAAACTTGAAATCCCGTTTACCCTAACCAGTACCGGAACAGTTAAGGACGACTACAATAATGAAATTCCAATTCGTTTTTACTTCTCTGGTGATGATGATGTGTGGGTTTTCATTGACAATCAGCTTGTCCTGGATATTGGCGGTGCGCATGCCAAAGTTTCTGGTGTGTTGGAATTTGACCAGCGCGATAATAAGAAAAACACCGTAACTTCCTATGTCAGCCAGGTCAAGAACAACAAGACAGATAAATATGGCGCTGAAGAGTGTGATAAAAACAACCATAAAACGGAGACAAACATTACTTACTTAGGAAAAACCGAAACGTATTATAAAAACGCAAGTGTCTCCATCCCTGGTCTTTCTACCGGCAAGCACACCCTTACCATGTACTACATGGAACGCGGTATGTGGGAGTCCAACATGGCGGTGGCGTTCAACTTCCCGGATAATAACGAGCTGCAGGTTCAAAAAGAAGTCGATCTGAAAAACGTTACTGATGATGACTTCAAAAACTGCTTTAAAAACCAGAAAATCTTCAACTTCACCATCCAGAACCAGGCAACCCATTATGGAAAAACAGATGCCGTTGGCCCGGATGAAAGCGGAACTCCGTCCCAAAAGGTGAATTTGAATGAGAGCAACATTGCCGCCGCAACCCCAGGAAACGAATATGACTACATTTTCAGGCGGGAAACAAACCCCTGGCCAGATTCCGGGAATGAAAACGAACAGGTCCTTCACTGGTACGCACGCTTTACGGATACGCAAAGTGCAGCGCGTGAGAAACGTCGTGGCATCCTGAAGCTGGAAAACCCCATCAATATCAAAGACATGCGCTTCCTTACGTTCCAGGTTTACGTTGATACAACGGATGGTAGTGAAGGTGACCTTTCCCTCAACAACCTGTATGTGGAACTGCTGGATGATAAAGACGTCCAAAAAGGCAGCCTTGACACATCAGGCATTAACGGCGCAACGTATGGCTCGGTCGAAGTGACGACAGACCAATGGGTCACCGTAAAGCTGGACCTGCACAAGATGAAAGAGCGGGACGGTTTTAGCGACAACGTCAAAACCATCCGCGTGGGCGATAACTATAACCGCAACATCTATTTCAGGAACTTTACCTTCATTCCCAAAGCGGTGCCAAGTAAGGTGACCGGCTTTACAACCGATCAGGAGAAAATTCCGGATTACGGCTCCGCCGAAAGCGGTCATTTGGAAAACGCCGAAAACGCACAGTACACCTCCAACATGGACAACGACACCCAGTTGGTGGAAGGCGACGGACGCTTTGTTCTGGAAGATGGAGAAATCGTTACCTTCAGCGACCAGTTCCGCCGCGGCAGCTACATTTCGCTCAAAGAGGATCTGAACCAAAACCTGTACGACACCAAATGGACGGTGTGCGAGAACGGGCAGGCGGTTACTTCGATGAAGGGCGATAGCAAATCCGTGAGAGTTGACAACGCGAACAAGTCGCTGGTTAGCCAGAGCTCCCCCGCCGACGGCCCCGATGATGGCCGAACGGAAGTTTATGACGATAGTGTAAAGAATGATGGCTACAAGGTGAGCAAAAAGCCCGAAGAAGCCAACACCATCGTCTTCCGCTCCTATAAGGACCCGGACGAAACAAGCTCCACGCTGACAAAGCTAAAGGTAAAATACGTCAACACCGTCAAAACCGGCGGGCTGAAAATCCAAAAGAAGGCCGCAGCTGGTGAGGAAAATACCATTAAAGGCACCTACACCTTCAAGGTTACCTTTAATGATGTTGGCGGTGAGGGTCTGGAAAAAGAGCCCATCATAAAGTATGTTGAGATCAACATGAGCGATGAGAATAACTCAGAACACACCGGAACCATCACCGGCATCCCCGTTGGCACCCGCTATACCATCGAGGAAGTCAAAGCCAGTGATGATTCCAGACTGCAAAGCGTAACCGTTCCGGCTGATTGCGATTCTGCCCATGTGATCAACAACAACACCATGGTGGAAGGCGTGATTAAGGAGAGCAACGATCCGAAAGTTACCGCAATCTTTACCAACACCCGGCGCAAACTGATCAACATTGAGTTCGATAAGCTCTGGAAAGATGCAAATGGTACGGACCTTAGTACTGCGAACCAGCCGGATAAAATCCGCATCCAGCTCCAGCGCCGCCTGGAAACCAGCACAAACGATGCAGACTGGACACCGGTAAAATACCCGACCGCAGACAGCCCAGACTATGTTACCATTACCCGCGGTGATAACGGCTGGCAGTTTACCTTTAGCAACCTGGATCAGTACCCGGTTGACGATACCAACACGAACTACCAATACCGCATTGTGGAAGGTACGGTGGACGATAAAGGTAAATTTACCCAGGCAAACGGAACCATTACGATTAACGGCAATACGTATGTTGTAACGGCTGAAGCAACAGCAAAAAGCGAAAAGGACAGCGAAACCGGCGCAACTACAACGCCAGCCACAGCCACCGATGGAACCATCACCGGCGGCAGCGGCAATATTGTGCTGACCAACAAGCTGCAGAACCCGAAGTTTGTACTGGATATCATCAAGAAGGACGCGGAACCCAATAATGAGGGCCAAGAAGTATTCTTGAAAGGTGTTGAGTTCAAGCTGGAAAAGCTGGTCGAAACAACAACCGAAGGAAAAACGCAGTCGGTAGTAGATAAAAACTACCCATTCGATAACACAAACAAAGGTTCCATTACCGGTACAACCGGAGCGGACGGCAAGATAACCCCGAACCCGTTCACAAATCTGGAACCCGGTACATACCGCCTGACGGAAACCAAGGCACATCCGGGGTACAACCTGTTGGCACAGCCAATTGTGATCGAATTTACCCAAGACGGCACGTGTTCTATTGATGGGCAGGTAATTCCGCTCGGAGACAAGTTTACGCAGTCCGGCAACACCTACACCATGACCCTTACCGTTCTGAACCGTAAAACGCCTGAGCTGCCCCACACGGGTGCAGACGCGCCAAGCCTGTGGCTGCTGATCGGCATGCCGCTGGCGGTGGCAGGGCTGTTGATATTCACATTCCGCTACAACAGGAAAGGGGGCCGGCGACATTAACCATCCCCCGGAAACCCAGCAACCCCCAGGATACAGGGCCTGCCCGCCCGTGCGCGTCCGTTTACGGCAGGGCGCAGCCTTAAGCCAAGTGGGCAAGCGGCCCAGTTTTTCCTCCTTTTTTCTTCACGGCACAGTGCGGGCGGCGCGGCAGCGTTTCCCCGCTGCAGCGCCCCGCACTGCACGCCGTGCTGATGCAGAACCCTTAAGCCGGGCGGCCCCGCCGCCCATCCGATGATGATTTTTTTAAGAGAAGAGGTACTGAAATGAAAAAAGCAAAACGTTTTCTCACAGGCCTGTTGAGCGCCGCTCTGGCCCTCAGCCTGTGCGCCATGCCAGCAATGGCAGAGGGTACAGGTGAAACTACACCCACAACTCCCCTGGCTAGCGCTATTGATAAAGATGCAAAGGGTACCATCACGATTCATAAGTATGAATATAATGGTAACGAGGATAAAGCCGGCACAGGTGTAGCAGGAGACGAGAACAATGTGCCCACAGATGCAAAAGACTTGGAAGGTGCAACCTTTACCTATTATCAGGTAATGACTGCGGATGAACTGGTCGAGTACTATAATGGTAAGAGCACAGAGAAGGTAGGCATCAACACTTATGTTGATAAGAATGGTCAGATTCTTTCTGCTTATGCTAATAAGCCAAATGGCTCTGGTAAGACGGGCAAGAATGGCATTGTAAAGTTTGGCGATGGCGAGACGGGCCTGCCGGTTGGCTTGTATGTTATTATCGAAACTGAAACCCCCGCTAAGGTAACGACCCCGGTTGAACCGTTCCTGGTATCGCTTCCTATGGCAAATCCAACCAATAAGGCAGAGTGGATGTACGATGTGTATGTATTCCCTAAAAATGCAACGACCTACGGCAAAGTGACCTTGGAGAAAAAAGGCCGCGTGGGCGGTGGAACTCCAGAGAATCTGAATGGCGTTACATACAAGCTTGAAAAGAAGGTAAAAGATGATCCCGAAACATGGGAAGAAGTAACCAAAAATGAGCAAACGGATGAAGATCTTGGAACGTTAAAGACGACTGATGGCAAGATTACTGTAAGCGGTCTGTCTCAGGGTACCTACCGTTTTATCGAACAGAGCTATGATCCAGATACTGGTTATATTCTTGATCAGACTCCGATTGTGTTTGTAGTTGACAGCGAGGGCAAGATTACGTATGGTAGCAAAACGGAATCAAATGTTACCATTGAAGTTATCAATGAAAAGCCGGATTTGGAAAAGAAAGTAATTGATAAAGACAATACCGAAACAGAAGATACAGATTACAGCGTAGGCGACCATGTTCCGTATACGATTACAGTAAGTGTTCCTAATAACATTACGAAGCTTAGTACCTTTGAAGTAACGGATACGCCTAACAACTTGAAGTATGATGGGAATGCTACATTGACCTGCGAAGGCATTGCTGTGGATGAAGCGGTATATAGGATTACTACCAAGGGTGAAGATGTTCCTGCAAATGGCTTTAAGATTACATTTACCCCTGCTGCTATGGAAAATTATGCAGGGAAGAATATTGTGATTTCTTATACTGCCGAAATGACGGCTGCTGCTAGCACGCCGAAAGATGGTAATCACAATACTGCAAAGTTGAAGTATACCAATAAGATTAATGTCAATGGTCAGCCGGATGACGGCTCTAACAGCGAGATTCATGACGATACCGTTGTTTATAGCTATACAATCAATGTGCATAAAGACGGTGATGATAAAAAGAATCTAGTCGGTGTAAAGTTTGACTTGTACAAGCAGGTTCCGGAGCAGGAAGCCGGAGATAAGGCTTTGACAGCGGATGAAGTGAAAGCATATGGTCTGCCTACTGCAGAAGCTGGAAAAGTGTGGGTTAAAGTAAACACAGATACGTTGGTAACAGATAGCGAAGGTAATATTCATCAGGATGGCTTAGCAAATGGTGATTACTACTTGGTTGAGAAAGAGACTCTTGATAGTTATAATTTGCTGAACGGTCCTGTCAAGGTTACGCTGAACATTAGCGAAGAGACGTCTTGGAATGAAAACTTTGAGTACAAAGATGGCGTTTTGACAAAGCATGATTGGGATCAGAAAACAACGAAGTTTACCGATGATAAGGGAAAAGACGTTACTGACACTGCTACAATCACGGTTACTGTCATCAACCGTAGGGGCTTCGACCTGCCCACCACCGGTGGTTTCGGCACCCTGCTGTTCAGCGGCATTGGCGTGCTGCTGGTTGTGGCCGGTGTTGGCGTGCTGCTGAGCCTGAAAAAGAAGAACCGCACCTGATGCGCCCGCCGCAAGGCAAAACAATGTTACAATTCACCAATAGGGTATAGAGGGATAATCCATCATACACAGGGGGAGGGCCGGATTTGGCCCTCCCCCTATGGTGGGTTATTGGGAAATAAATTTTTTTGGGTGTACATGGCCGTTGTTCGGTTGATTTTTAGGCCCTGCGTGGGGAACCACCCTACGGGTTAGGTTTGTGGCGGGGAACCACCCCACGGCCGTTAGGTTTGTGGCGAGGAACCACCCCTCAGTCTGCGTTGCAGACAGCTCCCCTCAAAGGGGA
>OIOS01000095.1_pt1 | contig 21022 bp, 19 predicted proteins | sample 1585651 | NCBI WGS metagenome assembly OIOS01 (sample SAMN02674693, study PRJEB24791) | human gut metagenome, SKBSTL018 | isolation source: stool | host: Homo sapiens | place: USA
TGGGCAGTCAGGAGAACATCTGCAAGGCAAAGCTGGAGATCTGCAACGGTCTGCCGGAGGGCGCATCGCTGGTGCTGAACTACGACGACCCCTTCCTGCGCAAGGCGGTGCTGCCCGCCCATGTGCGCCCGGTGTGGTTCAGCCTGAGCGATGAAAACGCCGACGTCTGCGCCCTGTCCATCCGGCAGGAGACTGACGGCATGAGCTTTGTGCTGGAGGATCAGGAGCACGGCACCTTTGTGGTGAATATCCCCGCCATGGGACGCCATAATGTGGCAAACGCCTTGGCTGCCTACTGCGCCGCCACCCGTCTGGGGTGTGACGCCAAGAGGGTCATCCGGGGCCTTTCCAACTTTGAGCAGACCGGACGCCGCCAGAAGGTGGTGGACAGCGAGGGCGTGACCGTCATCGAGGACTGCTACAACGCAAACCCGGACAGCATGAAGGCTGCGCTGGCGATGTTTAAAGATTTCCCCTGCAAGCGCCGCTTTGCCCTGCTGGGCGATATGCTGGAGCTGGGCGATCTGAGCCGCGAAGCACACGAGGAGCTGGGACGCCTTGCCGCCGAGAGCGGACTGTACTGCCTGATCACCTACGGCGAGCAGGCCAAGCGCACCGCCGTAGTGGCTGCGGCCAAGGGGGTAGAGACCCTGCACGCGGACAGCTACCGCGAGGCTGCCGATGCCCTGCTAGACCGGGTGCAGCCCGGCGATGCCGTTCTGGTAAAGGCCAGCCACGGCATGGCACTGGAAAAAGTGCTGGATATCTTCTACGAAGAGCATAAAGAAACGGAAGTATAACTATTTGGCGAAATGGAGTGGCTGAGTTATGGAGCGTTTCGCCTTGGCAGCGGCGGTGGTGCTGGGCTTTGCCCTTACGGCAGCTTTGTGCAGCCTGTTTGTGCCGCTGCGGCGGGTGTTGGAACGCCGCGAACAACAACAGCAGCCGGTACAGTCTGAGCAGCCCCGGCCTGCACCCCTGCGCGCCCCGCTGTGGGGCGGGCTGTGTGCGGCGGCGGGCACGGTGGCTGCGGTGGGTGTGGGCTGGCTTGCCGCCTGCGTGGGTCAGCCGGAGCTGCTGGGCAGCGAGGGCCAATTGATGACACGGCTGCTCACGGCGCTGGCCGGAAGCCTTGCCTTTGGGGCAGTGGGTCTTGCAGAAGATGTTGCCCGGATGCGCAGCCCGGCGGCGCTGGGCCTGCGGCGGGACGTGCGGCTTTTGCTGGAAGCACTGGCCGCGGCATTCGTTCTTTTGCTGCTGCGGGCAGCGGGCTGTCTGCCCCGGGGGCTGGGCGTGCCCGGGGCGGGGTATGTGCTGCTGGGCAGCGCCGTGCCCTTTTTGTGGGCGGTGCTCATGGTGGCACTGGCCGAGTGCGCCCGCATTGCCGAGCGGGACGAGGGTACGGTGTGCGGTGCGGCCTTTGTGGCCATGCTGGCGTTGATGATGGTAGAAGCCGGTCTGGGCGTTTCCGGGCTGGCGGTGCTGCCCGCCGCGCTTGCCGGGGCACTGGTGGCACTGCTGCTATGGGCGTTTCCCCCGGCAAGGCTGGGTGCGGGCTGCTGCGGCAGCCTGCTGGCAGCGGGTGCCATCGGCTGTATCCCGCTCAGTCTGGATATGACCAGCCTGACTGTGCCGCTGGCGCTGCCCTTCTGGGCGGCGGGCGGTCTTTTGGCAGCGCAGCTGCTGTGTGCAAAGCGCACCGGCAAGCCCTTGCGCTGCTGGGTAAAAAAGCATAAAATGAGCCCGGAGACGGTGTTCCTGTGCAGCTTTGCGCTGAGCGCTGTCGGCTATGTGCTGGCGCTGGCGCTGCTGCGCTGGTGCTGACCGGGCACAGAGAGGGAAGGGAGCGCAGATGGCGACTATCCGCAAAAAACACAGAGCGCCGGTGTCGGTGTTCCAGCGAGACCCGGGCCCGTGGTCCCGGCTGCTGATCGACTGGCTGGCTACGCTGGCTGTTATTATGATCTTTGGGCTGGTGATGCTGTTCAGCGCCAGCTACACCACCGGTTACCTGCGCATGGGCGACAGCTTCCACTACATCAAACAGCAGGCGCTGTGTATGATGCTCGGGCTGGGCTGTATGTTCCTGATGAGTTATATGGATCACCGCTTTTTGCGCAAGATGGTGGTGCCGGGCTACATCATCGTGCTGGCCATGCTGGCCGTCACCCTGACCATGGCACCCCTGAACGGCTGCCGCCGCTGGATCCGCTTCGGCGGGCTTACGCTGCAATCCTCGGAGGTGGCAAAGTTTGAGATGATCCTGTTCAGTTCCCATCTTGCGGCCAAAGCGCCGCAGGTGGAGCGGCTGGACCCGGAGCGCCGCATCCTGCTTACCCCCCGGGAGTGGCTGCGGGTGCGGGTGTGGAAGCAGCTGGTGGTGCCGGTGCTGCCCCTTGTGCCGGTGGTCATCCTGCTGGCGATGGAGCCGCATATGTCCGGCATCGTGCTGACGGTGGCGGTGGTGGGCACCATCCTGCTGCTGTCCGGCAGCGGCGGTGTGCTGACATGGGCGGGTGCCATCACGGCAGGCGCCCTGCTGGAGACCCTGCTCTCCCATGTGGACTCCATCCCTTATCTGCAAAAGCGTCTGGACGGATGGACACAGGATCTGAGCAAGATGACCGACCAGACCGTGCAGAGCCTTTATGCTATCGGCTCCGGCGGACTGAAGGGGCTGGGGCTGGGCAACAGCGTGGAAAAGCAGCTCTGGCTGCCGGAAAGCACCAACGACTTCATTTTCAGCGTGGTGTGCGAGGAACTGGGCTTCATTGGTGCGGTGCTCATCATCGTGCTGTTCGTGCTGTTCATCGTGCAGGGGCTGCTCATCGCCTATAAAGCGGAAAATCTGTACTGCACCATGGTAGGCATCGGCATTATGGCGCAGATCGCGTGGCAGGTGTTCTGCAACATCGCCGTGGTCACCAATACCCTGCCCAACACCGGCATCAGCCTGCCTTTCTTCTCCTCCGGCGGTACCAGCCTGATCCTGCTGCTGGCAGAGATGGGCGTAATGGTGAACATTGGACGCAACGGCGAGCGGGCAGCGCAGCAGCGGGAGCAGATGCGTGCCCAGCGGGAGGCCGCCCGCGCCGAGCGGGAAGCAGAGCTTGCACGCAAGACCATTGACTTGGCTTCTGCCCGCGCAGCCCGTACAGAACAGTAAAACAAACCGCAAGCCCGCCCGGCCGCAGGCCGGGCGTTTATAAGGAGGAATCACCATGCGTGTTCTCATCGCAGCCGGCGGCACTGCCGGACATATCAACCCCGCACTGGCCATTGCCGGTGCTTTGAAAAAGGCCGACCCTACCGCCGAGATCCACTTTGCAGGCCGTAAGGAGGGCATGGAGTACCGTCTTGTCACACAGGCGGGCTACCCCTTCCACCACATCGAGATCACCGGTTTTCAACGCAAGCTCAGCCTGCACAACATCAAGCGCAACATCATCACCCTGTGGAATCTGGCGCTTTCCGGTCCCAAGGCCAAGGCCATGATGAAGGAAGTAAAGCCGGATCTCGTCATCGGCTGCGGCGGTTATGTGTCCGGCCCGGTGGTGCGCTGCGCCGCCAAAATGGGCATCCACACCGCCCTGCACGAGCAGAATGCCTTTCCCGGTGTGACCAATAAGCTGCTGGCCCCGGATGTGGATATCGTGTTTGCCGCCGTGCCCGCCGCCGTGGAAAAGCTGGGTGCACCGGACAAGACCCTTGTGGTAGGCAACCCCGTGCGGCCGGAGGTGTTTGTACAGGCCGCCAACCGCGAGGCCATCCGCGCACAGCTGGGTGCGGGCGACCGCACGGTCATCCTGTCCTTCGGCGGCAGCCTGGGCGCACGCCGGGTCAACGAGGTGGTGGCAGACCTGTGCGCCTGGGAACAGCACGAGCACAAGCCGGTGCTGCACCTGCACGCCACCGGCCAGTACGGCGTACAGCTGTTTGAGCAGCTGCAAAAGCAGAAGGATTTTGCCCCCGGCGACAGCCTTGTGGTAAAGGAATACATCAACAATATGCCGGAGCTGTTGGCAGTGGCAGACCTCGTCATCAGCCGCGCCGGTGCGCTGACGCTGGCCGAACTGGAAGCCGTGGGACGCGCCGCTGTGCTGATCCCCAGCCCCAATGTGGCGGAGAACCACCAGTACTACAATGCCATGGAACTGCAGAAGGCCGGGGCGGCTGTGGTCATTGAAGAAAAAGACCTGACCGGTGAAAAGCTGGTGCAGACTGTTTCTGCCATGCTGGCACAGCCCGGCAAGCTGGCCGAGATGGGCAAAAACGCCCGCAGCCTGTCTGTGGACGACAGTCTGGACCGCATCACTGCGGCGCTGCTCAAGCTGGTAAAGACCCCGTGATGCAGCCCCGGAATAAACAGGAAAGAAGGTGCGAATGATGCAGCAGAACCGTGACCGCAACGGCAGACCCCGGAACACCAGACCCTATGATCTGAACCGGGATGTGGCGCGCACCTCTGTGCCTTCGCAGGATCATACGCCCCGGAGCACCGGCAGCAGCCGCTACGGCTACAACGGCGAGCCGCTCAGCCGCCCGCCCTCCCGCAGCGCCAACGGCAGTGTGCGCTCCTCCCGGGCAGATAACAGCATCCAGTTCCCCACCCAAACCCAATCTCAGCCCCGCCGCCCGGCGCAGGGGCAGGGGAGCAATACCACCCAGTACCCCGCCGGTAACCGCCCGGCGGGCAGCAGACCCCAAAACGCGAAGTCCGGCGGCAAACAGCGCCGCCCGGCAAACAATGCCCGCAGCGGGCAGAGCAGCCGGAAAAACCAGAACGCGCAAAACCGCCCGAACCGGCAGCACCCGGCGGGCAACGGTCAGCGCCTGCGCCCGGCGCAGGACGCCCCGCAGCAAAGCCCTGCCCGGCGGGAAATGCGCAAAAAGCGCAAGGTGACCCGCGCCACCCTGCGCCGCCGACGGATACTACGCCGTCTGACCGCCTTTGCCATGCTGCTGTGCGTCATTGGCGCGGGCATCTACCTGACTATGACCATGCTGTTCCGCATCAACTCCATTCAGGTGCAGACCCCGGACGGCAAGCAGGTGACCGAAATCGCTGGCTACTCCGCAGACAGCATTTTGCAGCAGATGGGCGTGCAGCTGGAGGAAAACATCTTCAGCTTTGATCCCGGCGAAAAGGCCGCGGTGCTGGAGCAGAACTTCCCGCTGCTGGGCTCCATCAAGGTGATCCGGGACTACCCCAACACCGTGGTGGTGCAGGTGACCGAGGCCGTGCCCGCCTACGCGGTGCAAAACGGCAATAAATGGCTTGTGATCTCGGACAAATGGAAGATTCTGTCCGAGGAAAGCACCCAGCCTGAGGGGCTTTGCACCCTGTACGGCGGCAAGCTGCAGGACACCACCCCGGGACAGGGCTTCTGGTTCGTGGAGGACGCGGACGCGGCAAGCGCCTCCGGGTCGGAAATCGCCGAAAGTGAAAGCACGGTGAGCACAGAGAACGACCGTATGGAAGCGCTGCGCACACTGCGCAGCAAGCTGGAGGAATACGGCCTGTCGCAGGACGTGACACGGCTGGAAGTGGCAGACACCGAGCAGCTCGCATTTTTGTATCAGGACCGCATCAGCGTGCTGCTGGGCACGCTGAACGATCTGGATTATAAGCTGGACCGCGCCCGCTATGTACTGACCAACGCCGACGGCAAGGGCTGCGGCCCCACCGACACCGGGCGGCTGGATTTCAGCCATACCAGCGCCAGCAGCACACGCAAGATCTATTTTGCACAGGGCGAGCCCACCCTGCCCTCCGGCTATGTGGTGCCGCCCAAGGCTGAGGAACCCGCCCCGGCCGAGGACACGGCCGACAGCACCGACAGTGCAGAAAGCACGGATACTGCCGACACCACCGAACCGGCGGCTGAAACGGACACCGAGCAGCTGCCCCTGACCCACCCTGACCGCATGACGGCCAACGAAGAAGAAAACCCTATGTAAAGAAGCTCTTTGGAGGAGACTGTATGAAGCTGGAACAACTGATGGAAGGCGTGCCCTTTACCCTTGTGCAGGGCAGTCTGGATACTGAGATCGCAGATATCATCTACGACAGCCGCAAGGCTGCCCCGGGGCTTTTGTTCGTGTGTATCGTGGGCACCCAACGGGACAGCCACGCGTTTGCCGCTGACTGCGCCGCCAAGGGAATCAGCGCGCTGGTCATCCAGCACGACATAGACCTTTCTACCCTGCCCGGGGTGACCGTGGTCAAGGTGGAGAGCAGCCGCTATGCCATGGCGTTGATGAGCGCCAACCTCTTCGGCAACCCTGCCCGCCAGATGACCATGATCGGCGTCACCGGCACCAAGGGCAAGACCACTACCACCCACATGATCAAAAGCGTGCTGGAGGCCGCAGGCCGCAAGGTGGGCATGATCGGCACCAACGGCATCTACTATATGGGACGCCACAAGGACACCGCCAACACCACCCCGGAAAGCTACGAGCTGCAAAAGACCTTCCGGGAGTTTCTGGATGCCGGCTGCGATACCGCGCTGATGGAGGTATCCAGTCAGGGCCTGATGATGGACCGCGTGGCGGGCGTGCACTACGATGTGGGTGTGTTCACCAACCTTTCGCCGGATCACATCGGCCCCGGTGAGCACAAGACCTTTGAGGAGTACCGCAGCTGGAAGGGACAGCTGTTCAAGCGCTGCGATGTGGGCGTGGTGAACATTGACGACGAGAACACCGCCGCCCTGCTGGAAGGCCATACCTGCAAGCTGGTGACCTATGGCCGCGATGAAAAGGCCGACTACCGCGAGACCGGCTACGAGCTGCTGCGCACCCACGATTTTCTGGGCGTTGCCTTCCACGTTACCGGCAAGGACGAGATGGACGTCAAGGTGAATATGCCCGGCGAGTTCAGCGTGTACAACGCGCTGGCAGCGCTGGCCGTGGGTAAGGTGCTGGGTCTGCCGGATGCCGCCATCCACGATGGTCTGGGCAAGTGCGTGGTGAAGGGCCGTGTGGAGCTGGTGCCCATCAGCAAAAAGTTCACCATCCTGCTGGACTACGCCCATAACGAGGTATCCACCGAGAGCCTGCTTACCACCCTGCGCGCCTACAAGCCCCACCGTCTGGTGGTGGTGTTTGGCTGCGGCGGCAACCGCTCCAAGCTGCGCCGCTACGGCATGGGCGAGATCTGCGCCAAGATGGCCGATTTCTCCATCCTCACCGAGGACAACAACCGCTTTGAGAAGGTGGAGGACATCATCGCGGACATCCGCGTGGGCATGAACAAGGGCAACCCGGACGCAAAGTTCGTGGAGATCCCCGACCGTCTGGACGCGCTGCACTACGCAGTGGATCACGCACAGGAGGGCGACCTGATCGCCGTCATCGGCAAGGGACACGAGACCTACCGCGACCGCGAGGGCGTCAAGACCCCCTTCCTTGAGCGGGAACTGCTGGAAGAATACGCCCAGCAGATCGGACTGGAATAAGAAATATTATTATTGCGGGGGACAGGAAAGTCTGCGGAGCTTGTCGGGGCAAGGCCCCTCCATCTGCTTACGCAGACCGCTCTGCCGCTTAAAAGCCTCACTGAGGCTTTCATTGCTACGCAAACGCGGACTTTCCTGTCCCCCATTTTCACGGGGAGGGTCGTGGCGGCAAACACGATATTATCCCACAGTGCCGCTGTTTCCGTAGGAAACAGGCACTGGAGATGCTGCATTCCTTTACGATCCCTCCTGTGAAAAAAGCGTTTGTCGCGCTCCGCAGAGTGCGACAAACGCGAAATATCAAATAATGATTCCGCTGTTTATGCGCAGAGCGTAAGCGGAACGCATTATAAATCGTTTTATTTGCCGGAAAGGCCGCTGCACAAAGTACTGTGCAGCGGCTTTTTTGCGTCTGTGGGAGCCCCTATATAAAGAGGAAGCAAACTGTGACAGAAATGTAAAAGATAAAAATATTTAACTAAAACCATTGACTTATCCAACGGTTTGATTATAATGGTCGTGTTCGATACCTCATAAATTTTAGGTAAATAATTAAAAACAAACAGTGAACATAAAGGAGAATACTACCATGACTTTCGAGGAAATGAAGAAGATCGTTGTCGATACCCTGAGCTGCGATGAGGACAAGGTGACCATGGAGGCCAGCCTGACCGAGGATCTGGAGGCCGACAGCCTGGACGCTGTGGAGCTGAACATGGCACTGGAAGAGGCCTGCGGCGTGTCCATCCCCGATGAGGAGCTGGCAAACCTCAAGACCGTGGGCGATATCTTCAACTACATCAATGCCCATGTCTGAGGCTGACCGAGGCGAAACGAGATGAACAGTATCAAAGACCTGCTGCCGGGCAGCATGCGGGAGCGCACCTTCCAGCTGAAGGCCCGGCGGGATGCGGGTGCCGTGTGGAACGACCCGCAGTTCGTGGAATGCAAAAAGTGCGGACGCCGCGCCACCCGCCAGATCTGGAACAAGGCACAGTACGTCTGTCCCAACTGCGGGGTGCACCTGCCCATCGGCGGGTACTACCGCCTGAGCCTCATCCTTGATAAGGGCAGCTTCCGGGAACTGGACGCCGACCTTGCACCGCAGGATGTGCTGCAGTTTCCAGGCTACCCGGAAAAGCTGGAAGCACAGACCGGCAAGACCGGCCTGAAGGAGGCTGTCATCACCGCCACGGGGCGCATCGAGGGCACCCCGGTGGTAGTTGCAGTGCTGGACAGCCGGTTCTTTATGGGCAGCATGAGCACCACCGTGGGCGAAAAGATCACCCGCGCCGTGGAGCACGCCACCGCAAAGCACCTGCCGCTGATCATCTTCTCGGCCAGCGGCGGCGCCCGGATGCAGGAGGGCATTTTCAGCCTGATGCAGATGGCAAAGACCTCTGCCGCCATCGAGCGGTTCTCTGCCCGGGGCGGGCTGTACATCAGCGTGCTGACCCACCCCACCACCGGCGGCGTGACCGCAAGCTTTGCCAGCCTTGGCGATATCATGCTGGCAGAGCCCGGGGCGCTGATCGGCTTTGCGGGCCCCCGGGTCATTGAACAGACCATCGGCGAAAAGCTGCCCGCAGGCTTCCAGCGCAGCGAGTTCCAGTACGAGCACGGCTTTGTGGACAAGGTAGTGCCCCGTACCGAGATGCGCGAAACACTGGCGCAGCTGCTGCGTCTGCACGCCTGAGGAGGAAGCGCCTTATGATCAAGGACATCTTACAACAGCTCGCACCGCTGGATGAAAAGATCGCCGCCCTGCGCGGCGACCCGGCGGACGAGAACATGACCGATATCACCAACCACGCTGCCGAGCTGGCAGAGCTTTCCGCGCAGGAGGACACTTTGCTGTCCGGCTGCGGGGCGCTGACCGCAGAGGACAGGGTCTTTCTGGCACGTCACCCGGAGCGCCCTCACATCGACGAGATCGTGGATGCACTGTTCACCGACTTTTTTGAGCAGTGCGGCGACCGTCAGTGCAAGGAAGATGCCGCCATTCTGGGCGGTGTGGCGCTGTTCCACGGCCAGCCGGTCACGGTCATCGGCCACCGCAAGGGCAGCACGCTGGAGGAAAACCTGCGCTGCAACTTCGGTATGCCCGGGCCGGAGGGCTACCGCAAGGCCCTGCGCCTGATGAAGCAGGCGGAAAAATTTGACCGTCCCATCATCACCTTCATCGACACCCCGGGCGCATACCCCGGCAAGGACGCCGAGGAGCGCGGACAGGGCGAGGCCATTGCCCGCAACCTGATGGAGATGAGCGGCCTGACCGTGCCGGTGATCGCAGTGGTCACCGGCGAAGGCTCTTCCGGCGGCGCGCTGGCGCTGGGTGTGGCAAACCGCATCCTCATGCTGGAAAACGCCGTCTACTCGGTGCTGAGCCCCGAGGGCTTTGCCAGCATCCTGTGGAAGGATTCCTCCCGCAGCGGCGAAGCCTGCGAGATCATGAAGCTGACCGCACAGGATCTGTACAAGGACGGCATCGTGGAGGAGATCATCCCGGAGCCGGTGGGCGGCGCACAGCGCGCCCACGGGGTACTGTTCGGCAATCTGGACGAGGCACTGCAGCGTCAGCTGCGCAGCCTTGCCCGCATGAACGGCCGTCAGCTGGCCGAGCAGCGCTACCAGAAATTCCGTCAGATCGGAGAAATGAGGAAAGCATGAAGGGTTTGCGTCTGATCGCCACCGGCGGGGCTTTGCCCGGCCGCACGGTCACCAACGAAGAGCTGAGCCGCACCGTGGATACCAGCGACGAGTGGATCACCACCCGCACCGGCATCCGTACCCGGCACTACTGCACCGAGGGCGAAAACGCCGCCACACTGGCCATTGCCGCCGCAAAGCAGGCGCTGCAGCGCAGCGGTCTTGCCCCGGCAGACATTGCCTGCTGCGTCTGTGCCACCCTTTCCGCACCGGACGCCACCCCAAGCGTGGCCTGTCAGGTGCAGGCGGCGCTGGCGCTGCCGGAAAACCGCCCTGCACTGGACGTGAACGCCGCCTGCTCCGGCTTTTTGTACGGCACGGCGGTGGCGCGCGGCCTGCTGGCTACGCTGGGCGGGCGGTATGCGCTGGTCATCGGCACCGAGGCGCTCTCCCGCCTGATGAACCCCGCCGACCGCTCCACCTGCGTACTGTTTGGCGATGGTGCCGGTGCGGCAGTGTTTGAACTGACCGACACCACCGTGCCCTTTGCCATCACGCTGGGTGCCCGGGGCGATGCCGCCATCCATGCCGGCGGCCCCAGCCGCGCAGGCTCGGCACCCATCAGCATGGACGGCAGGGCAGTGTTCCGCTTTGCGGTGGATGCCCTGCCCAAATGCCTGCACACCGTGCTGGACGAGACCGGCCTTACGCTGGACAATCTGGACTGGGTGGTCTGCCATCAGGCCAACAGCCGCATCATCGACCACTGCGTCAAGGCGCTGCACGCCGATGGTGCAAAGTTCTACAAAAACATGGACCGCCACGGCAACACCAGTGCTGCCAGCATCCCGGTGGCGCTGAACGAGCTGGCTGAAAGCGGCCAGCTGCACCCCGGCCAGACCCTTGCCTGCATCGGCTTCGGCGGCGGCCTGACATGGGGCGGCATGATCGTGGAATATAAAGGATAAAGACCATGAAACTTTTAAACGAGATCCTGGGGACGAAATACCCCATCATTCAGGGCGGCATGGCAAACATTGCCACCGGCGAGTTTGCCGCAGCCTGCTCCAACGCCGGTGCACTGGGCATCATCGGTGCGGGCGGCATGAATGCCGATACCCTGCGCCAGAACATCCGCCGCTGCCGAGAGCTGACCGACAAGCCCTTTGGTGTAAACATCATGCTCATGCACCCGCAGGCAGATGCGTTTGCCCAGATCGTGGTGGAGGAAAAAGTCGCCGTGGTCACCACCGGCGCAGGCAACCCGGGAAAATACGTTTCCATGTGGAAAGCTGCCGGCATCAAGGTGATTCCGGTGGTGGCTGCTGCCGTGCTGGCACGGCATTTGGAGCCGCTGGGCATTGACGCCGTCATTGCCGAGGGCACCGAGAGCGGCGGCCATGTGGGCGAGATGACCACCATGGCGCTGGTGCCGCAGGTAGTGGATGCGGTCAGCGTGCCGGTCATCGCCGCAGGCGGCATTGCCGATGGCCGTCAGCTGGCGGCTGCGCTGGCGCTGGGCGCTTGCGGGGTGCAGGTGGGCACCTGCCTGCTGGCAAGCGAGGAGTGCCCCATTCACCCCAACTACAAGGCCGCGCTGCTCAAAGCCGGGGACAGTGACACCATCGTCACCGGTCGCACCGTGGGTGCACCGGTGCGTGTGCTGAAAAACCGCATGAGCCGGGAGTATGTCCGTCAGGAAAAGGCGGGCGCCGATAAGATGGAGCTGGAAAAATACACGCTGGGCAGTCTGCGCCGTGCCGTCTTTGAGGGCGACACGGTAAGCGGCAGCTTGATGGCCGGTCAGGTGGCCGGAATGCTGCACGAGGTACGCCCCGTGGCGGACATCCTTGCCGACCTGTGGCAGGGCGGGAGGCAGCGCATCGCCGCGCTGAACGCCGAATGCTGACCCTTGGCGGCAAGCCCCTGCAAGTACCCATTTTGCAGGGCGGCATGGGCGTGGGCGTCTCGCTGGGCGGGCTGGCCGGTGCGGTAGCAGCCTGCGGCGGCATGGGGTGCATCTCCACCGCCGATGCAGGCTACCGCGAGCCGGATTTTGCCCGCGACCCGGCGGCTGCAAACCACCGCGCCCTGACCGCAGAAATTCAAAAAGCCAAGGCCATTGCCGGGGGCATGGGTCTGGTAGCCATCAACGCCATGGTAGCCACCCGGGACTATGCCGACGCCATCCGCACCGCCGTAGCGGCGGGGGTGGATGCCGTGGTCTCCGGTGCGGGTCTGCCGCTGGAGCTGCCGGGCATCGTGGGCACCAAAGAGGTGGCCATTGCGCCCATCGTATCCAGCGCCCGGGCGGCAAAGCTCATCCTGCGCCGCTGGGCAAAGGGCTTTGACCGCACCGCCGATTTTGTGGTCATCGAGGGCTGCAAGGCGGGCGGACATCTCGGCTTTGCCGAGGAGGACCTGCTGGCAGACCGCTGCCAGACTTTGGACGAGATTCTGCCCGGGGTGCTGGCCGAGGTAAAGCCTTACGAGGAACAATACGGCCACGCCATCCCGGTATTTGTGGCGGGCGGCGTGTACACCGGTGCCGATATGGCACACTTTACAAAGCTTGGCGCTGCGGGTGTGCAGCTTGCTACCCGCTTTATCCCCACCTACGAGTGCGACGCCTCCCAGACCTACAAGGACGTGCTGCTGGCGGCAAAGCCGGAGGATGTGCGCATCATCCACAGCCCGGTGGGAATGCCCGGCCGCGCGCTGAACACCCCGCTGGTGCAGGCGCTGGCTGAGGGCAAGCGCTTCCCGCCCAAGCACTGCGCTCGGTGTCTCAAGACCTGCGACCCCGCCGCTGTGCCCTACTGCATCACCCACGCCCTCATCGAGGCGGTGAAGGGCAACGTGGAGGAAGGGCTCTTCTTCTGCGGTGAAAACGTGGGCAGGCTGGACCGGATGCGCACCGTGCGCGAGCTGATGGACGAACTTGTGACCGAATGGAGGCAGAATTTATGAAGCTTGCCGTACTTTACGCCGGTCAGGGTGCGCAGCACCCCGGCATGGGCAAGGAATTTTACGAAGCATCTTCCGCCTTCCGGGCGGCCTTTGACAGCGCAGCGCTGGATTTTGACCTGCACCGCGTCTGCTTTGAGGACCCGGACGGCGTTTTGAACCAGACCGAATACACCCAGCCCTGCATGGTGGCCTTTGCCTGCGGCGTGACCGCCGTGCTGGCCGAAAAGGGCGTAAAGCCCGCCTATCTGGCGGGGCTTTCGCTGGGCGAATACTCCGCGCTGCAGGCAGCCGGGGTGTTCACCGCAAAGCAGGCCATCGAGCTGACCGCCTTCCGGGGCAAGGCCATGGCCGAGGCTGCAAAGGGCCTTGCCTGCGGCATGACCGCCGTGCTGGGACTGGACAGAGAAAAGCTGTCTGCCTGCTGCGAACAGGCGGCAGAGACGGGCTGTGTGCAGATCTGCAACTACAACTGCCCTGGGCAGCTGGTCATCGGCGGCGAGAAAGCCGCCGTGGAGCAGGCTGCCGCGCTGGCAAAGGAAGCCGGTGCCCGCCGCTGCATCCCGCTGAAGGTCAGCGGCCCCTTCCACACAAAGCTGATGGCTCCCGCAGGGGATGCGCTGGCACAGCGCTTTGCGGGCGAGAGCTTCGGCGCCATGGAGACGCCGGTGCTGTTCAACTGTCTGGGGCATGAAAAGGCCGAGACCGACAGCATCCCGCAGCTGCTGGTAAAGCAGGTGCAGAGCAGCGTCTACATGGAGGACACTTTGCGCCGTCTGGGCGAGCTGGGCGTGGACCACATTCTGGAAGTCGGCCCCGGCAATGCCCTGAGCGGTTTTGTGAAAAAGACCCTGCCCGGGGTGGTCTGCACCGCAGTGGAGACCCCGGAACAGCTGGATGCGGTGCTGACCGCATGGAAGGAAGCAGAATGAGCGAAGAAAAGCTGACCCGCGCCGCCATTGTTACCGGCGGCAGCCGGGGCATTGGCCGCGCAGTGTGCGTGGCACTGGCAAAGCAGGGCTGCAATGTGGTGGTGAATTACTGCCACGGCGCAGAGCCTGCGGAGCAGACGGCAGCGCTCTGCCGCGCCGAGGGCGTGCAGGCGGTGACCGTGCAGGCAGATGTATCCACCGCCGAGGGCTGCAAGGTGCTGTTCGATGCCGCAGCTGAGGCCTTTGGCCGGGTGGATGTGCTGGTGAACAACGCGGGCATCACCCGGGACAACCTGATTTTGCGCCTGACCGAGCAGGATTTTGATGCGGTGCTGGACACCAACCTGAAAAGCGCCTTTCTCTGCTGCAAGGAGGCCGCCCGCCGCATGGTGCGCCAGCGCTATGGCCGCATCGTGAACCTTTCCAGCGTGGTGGCGCTGAGGGGCAACGCCGGGCAGACCAACTACGCCGCCAGCAAGGCGGGGCTCATCGGTCTGACCAAGAGCCTTGCCCGGGAGCTGGCCGCGCGGAACGTGACCGTGAACGCGGTAGCGCCGGGCTTTATCGACACCGACATGACTGCCGTGCTGCCGGAGGCGGTGCGCACCGGCATGACGCAGGGCATCCCCGCGGGCCGCGCAGGCCAGCCGGAGGATGTGGCGCAGGCAGTGGCGTTTTTTGCCGCAGAACAAAGCAGCTATCTCACCGGGCAGGTGCTCTGTGTGGACGGCGGCATGGCAATGTAAAGGAGAACCCTTATGGAAAAACGCAGAGTTGTGATCACCGGCCTTGGCACGGTGAACCCGCTGGGCAACAATGTGGCGGACAGCTGGGCAGCAGCCCGTGCCGGTAAATGCGGCATCGGTCCCATCACCCAGTTCGACACCACCGACTTCAAGTGCAAGCTGGCCGGTGAGGTAAAGGATTTTGACCCCGAGAGCGTGGTGGACAAAAAGGAAGTCCGCAAAATGGCGCGCTTCACCCTGCTGGCACTGGGCGCTGCCGCCGAAGCCATTGCAGACAGCGGCCTTGATACCGAGGCCGAGGGCAAGGACATCGGCGTCATCCTGTCCAGCGGCATCGGCGGTCTGCCCACGATCGAGGAGCAGCACGCCCGCGGCGAGGAAAAGGGCATGGAGAAGGTAAGCCCCTACTTTGTGCCCATGGCCATTGCCAACATGGCAGCGGCGCAGGTGGCCATCCGCTTCGGTCTGAAGGGCATGTGCACCTGCCCGGTCACGGCCTGCGCCGGCGGCACCAATGCCGTAGGCGACGCCTTCCACCGCATCCGGGACGGCTACGAGCCGGTGATGGTCTGCGGCGGCGCGGAAAGCTGCATCAGCCCCTTGGGCATCGGCGGCTTTACCAGCATGAAGGCACTTTCCACCGCCACCGACCCGGATGCTGCCAGCCTGCCCTTTGACGCCCGCCGCGGCGGCTTTGTCATGGGTGAGGGCAGCGGTGTGCTGGTGCTGGAAGAACTGGAGCACGCAAGAGCGCGCGGCGCACACATCTACGCCGAGGTGGTGGGCTACGGTGCCAACTGCGACGCCTACCACTTTACCGCTCCGGCTCCCGGCGGCGCAGGTGCCATCGACTGCATGAAGCTGACCCTGGTCGATGCCGACATCGCACCGGAGCAGGTGGACCACATCAACGCCCACGGCACCGGCACCCACATGAACGATGCCTGCGAGACTGCCGCCATCCACGCCGTGTTTGGCGCACATGCCAAGGAGATGACCGTGGTCAGCACCAAGAGCATGACCGGCCATCTGCTGGGCGGCGCGGGCGGCATTGAGGCCGTGTTCACCGCGCTGGCACTGCGGGACCAGTTCGCCCCGCCCACCATCCACTACGCCCAGCCCGACCCGGAGTGTGATCTGGACTATGTGCCCAACACCGGGCGGCAGCAGGAGATGCAGTACGCGCTGAGCAACAGCCTGGGCTTTGGCGGCCACAACGCCTGCATCGCCCTGCGCAGATGGGAGGGCTGACCCATGGCAGAGCCCCGTACCGTGCGTGAAAACGCCAACACCCTGAGCAGTGTGCAGATTGCAGAAATTCTGCCCCACCGTTACCCCTTTGCCCTCGTGGATCGTATTCTGGACTACGAGCCGGGGCAGTGGGCCATCGGCCGCAAGTGCGTCACCCGCAACGAGGAATTCTTCAACGGCCACTTCCCGGCGCAGCCGGTCATGCCCGGCGTGCTGCTGCTGGAAGCATTGGCACAGACCGGCGCTGTGGCAGCGCTGAGCCTGCCGGAAAACAAGGGCAAGCTGGCGCTGTTCGGCGGCATCGAGGCCGTGTTTACCGCGCTGGCACTGCGGGACCAGTTCGCCCCGCCCACCATCCACTACGCCCAGCCCGACCCGGAGTGTGATCTGGACTATGTGCCCAACACCGGGCGGCAGCAGGAGATGCAGTACGCGCTGAGCAACAGCCTGGGCTTTGGCGGCCACAACGCCTGCATCGCCCTGCGCAGATGGGAGGGCTGACCCATGGCAGAGCCCCGTACCGTGCGTGAAAACGCCAACACCCTGAGCAGTGTGCAGATTGCAGAAATTCTGCCCCACCGTTACCCCTTTGCCCTCGTGGATCGTATTCTGGACTACGAGCCGGGGCAGTGGGCCATCGGCCGCAAGTGCGTCACCCGCAACGAGGAATTCTTCAACGGCCACTTCCCGGCGCAGCCGGTCATGCCCGGCGTGCTGCTGCTGGAAGCATTGGCACAGACCGGCGCTGTGGCAGCGCTGAGCCTGCCGGAAAACAAGGGCAAGCTGGCGCTGTTCGGCGGCATCAAGAGTGCCCGCTTCCGCAAGCAGGTCACCCCCGGGGACGTGCTCACCCTCCACTGCGAGCTGGTACAGCAGCACGGCGCTGTGGGCGTAGGCAAGGCCTCGGCATGGGTGGACGGCAAGTGCGCCGTCACCGCAGAGCTGACCTTTGTGCTGACCGACGCAGCAGAATAAAATGAATGCAAAAAGAGATAGGCAATCCCTTTCGGGAAAGCCTATCTCTTTTTTGTGTCTGTTCCGGTCGGTTTACTCTGCGGCAGCTGTCCCGGCGTCTGCCGCAGCAGCGGGGGCAGACTCTGTCGGGGCGGTCGCTGCCTGTTCCTTTTCCATCCACTCCCGCACGCGGTCGGGGCGGTTGGTGATGTAGGCATCGGCACCGGTGCGCAGCAGGCTGCGGACGGAATCTTCCGTGTCCACCGTCCACAAAGACACCTTGATGCCCATCTCGTGCAGTTTGTCAATGAAACCGGCGTTTTTGTAGGCGGTGTGGTACTCACAGCTGACCCACTCCGGCACAAAGTCCAGACTGCGGATGTAGGCGGGCAGATCCCGCTGCGACAACAGGTTTTTGTAGATCTCGTTCAGGCTCTCGCCGGGAAAGCTTGCCCGCAGCATACTTACCTTATCGCTCATCCATCGGGTCATCCAGCTGCAATTTTCCTCGTCTGCTGCGCTCTCCGGCAGGGCGGCATCCATGGCTTCTATGTCCTCTATGCCGTTGGTCAGTCCAAGATCCTTCCAGATGATGGGCGGCGGCAGCAGCATGCTTTCCAGCTCGCCGTATACCAGTGCACCCACCCGCAATTCGGGCATCAACTGCTTTGCCTGCCGCAGCAGCGCGTGGTTGAAGGAAACAAGGATCACCTGTTCTACCATCTCGGTCTGCTGCAGCACTTCCAGCACCCGGGGCACAAAGTCCGGGTCGTTGTCCATGGTGGATTTCAGTTCCAGATGCACGGTGCATCCCGGCATCTGCCTGCACAGTTCCATGGCCTCCTGCAGGGTGGCGATCTTCTCGTCCTGAAAGATGGCGTCCTTCCAGCTGCCAAAATCCAGTTCCTTTAAATCGCCCATGGTCATATCATAGATCTTGCCGGAAATATCCGTGTGCAGATCGATCATATAGTCGTGGTGGATCACAAGCCCGGCGTCAATGGTCTGCTGTACGTCCATCTCTACGCCGTCCGCGCCAATCTCCATGGCTTTTTTAAAGGCAGTCAGGGTGTTTTCCGGTGCAAGATAGGAAGCACCGCGGTGTGCAATGATTTGTGGTGTCATAAATTTTCTCCGTTATCGGTTCTTCCTCACACTTTTACGCCCCGGCGCTGCCATACCGCAAACAGTGCCGGGGCGCTTGCTCAGGTCAGGTCCTCGCCGTCTGAAGCGATGACCTTTTTATACCAGTAAAAACTGTCCTTCCGGCTGCGGGCAAGGGTGCCGTTGCCGTCGTTGTCCTTGTCCACATAGATAAAGCCGTACCGCTTTTTCATCTCGCCGGTGGAGGCGCTCACAAGGTCGATGGGACCCCATGTGGTGTAGCCCATCAGCGGCAGACCGTCCTCGTTGATGGCCTTTTCCATCTCCTCGATGTGCGCCCGCAGGTAGTCGATGCGGTAGCTGTCGTGGATGGAGCCGTCCGGCTCTACGGTATCCACCGCACCCAGACCGTTCTCCACGATGAACATGGGCTTTTCGTACCGGTCGTAGATGGTGTTCAGGGTCACCCGTAGACCCACCGGGTCGATGGCCCAGCCCCACTCGCTGACTTTCAGGTAGGGGTTCTTCACCGATGCAGACACGGCGTTGCCTTCCGCATTCTCTGCCGCCATCAGCTCCTTATCCACCGTGATGCAGCGGCTGGAATAGTAGCTGAAGGACACAAAATCCACCGTGCCCTCCCGCAGCGTGCGGTCGTCCTCCGGCTGTGTGTGCAGCTGCACCCCGGCGCGCTCCATCCGCTTTTTAGCCCACACGGGGTAAGCGCCGCGCACCTGTACATCGGTAAAGAAGTAGTTGTCCCGGTCGGCCTCCTGCGCCGCCCGCACATCCTCCGGGGCGCAGGTGCGGGGGTAGAACTGCCCTGCCGCCAGCATACAGCCCACCATGGCGTCCGGCATTTTTTCGTGCGCCAGCTTTACCGCCTTTGCGCTGGCCACCAGCTCGTGATGGGCAGCCTGATACTTGACCTGCTCCACATTTTCGCCGGGGTAGAACACCAGCCCTGCGCCGGTAAAGGACAGGTGCAGCAGCATATTGATCTCGTTGAAGGTGAGCCAGTACTTCACCTTGCCTTTGAAGCGGTCGAACAGCACCTCGCAGTAGTGGACGTAGGCGTCCACCATGCGGCGGTCTTTCCAGCCGCCGTATTTTTTGATGAGGGCAATGGGAGTGTCAAAGTGGCAGATGGTGACCAGCGGCTCAATGCCGTACTTATGGCACTCGTCAAAAATGCTGTCGTAGAAGGCCAGTCCTGCCTCGTTGGGCTGAGCGTCATCGCCGTTGGGCAGGATGCGGGTCCATGCAATGGACAGCCGGAAGCACTTGAAGCCCATCTCTGCAAACAGGGCGATGTCCTCTTTATAATGGTGATACAGGTCAATGGCCTCGTGGCTGGGGTAGAAATGTGCGTCATCGCAGCCCAGCATTTCCATATAGCCCGTTGCCACCGGAAAACGGTCCGGGCCGAAGGGGGTTACATCCACCGTAGCCAGACCCTTGCCGTCTGCCTGCCATGCACCCTCGCACTGGTTGGCAGCGGTAGCGCCGCCCCACAAAAAGCCCTTGGGAAATTTGCCCATACTCTTTACCTCCTTGTTTACTTTTGCGCCCCTGCGGAGCGCAGATATACGCATACTACTATGATACCGCAACTGGCGGCGCTTGTCCATGACTGCATTTTGCAAAGGTGCGTGCATTTGGGGATAAAGTACGACTTTTATCGTCAAAACGCCGAAATTTCCTACTGTTTTTTGCGCACTTTTCACGATAAAAACACAAAACTTGCCTGTTTTTCTTTTATTCTGTTCCTTTTAAACCGCGCGGCAGTATGGTAGAATAATAGGGTAAGAACTGCGCTGCGCTGCTGCGCTGCTGAGAACATGGAAAAATGGAGTGTTTGATTATGACAGAGTTCAAACCCATCAAAGAAGGCAAAGTCCGCGAGATCTACGACAATGGCGACAGCCTGATCATGGTTGCCACCGACCGCATTTCTGCGTTTGACGTCATCCTGAAAAACAAGGTCACCAAAAAGGGCACCGTGCTCACCCAGATGAGCAAGTTCTGGTTCGATTACACCCGCGATCTGCTGCCCAACCACATGCTGAGCGTGGATGTGCAGGATATGCCGGAGTTCTTCCGCCAGCCCCAGTTCACCGGCAACAGCATGATGTGCCGCAAGTTGACCATGCTGCCCATCGAGTGCATCGTGCGCGGCTACATCACCGGCAGCGGCTGGGCCAGCTACCAGAAGACCGGCAAGGTCTGCGGCATCCAGCTGCCCGAGGGCCTGAAGGAGTCCGAGAAGCTGCCCGAGCCCATCTACACCCCCTCCACCAAGGCTGAGATCGGCGACCACGACGAGAACATCTCCTACGAGCAGAGCATCGACGTGCTGGAAAAGCTGTTCCCCGGCAAGGGCGAGGAGTACGCCACCAAGCTGCGTGACTACACCATCGCGCTGTATAAGAAGTGCGCTGAGTATGCCCTCTCCCGCGGCATCATCATCGCCGACACCAAGTTTGAGTTCGGTCTGGATGAGGAGGGCAATGTCATCCTCGGCGACGAGATGCTGACCCCCGATTCCTCCCGCTTCTGGCCGCTGGAGGGCTACGAGGCCGGCCACGGTCAGCCCTCTTTTGATAAGCAGTTCGTCCGCAACTGGCTCAAGGCCAATCCCGACAGCAACTACGATCTGCCTCAGGATGTCATCGACAAGACCATTGCCAAGTACGAGGAAGCTTATGAGCTCCTGACTGGCAAGAAGCTGTAAACACTCTGATCTTCTTTCTCCCCTCTGCTGTATAACGGCAGGGGGGATTTTTATATCAGCAGACCTGCCCGGAGGGACGGCGGGGTGTTCCCCAAGCAAGTGTCCGGAGGGTGGGACCCGACTGCCGTCAGGCAGTTGGGCGGGGGATGGAATGCCCTGCAACGGCAACGACCGCCGCCAGTGGCGGAAACAGGGAGTCGCTGTTGGGGCCGCGGCCAGCAA
>OIOS01000179.1_pt1 | contig 15227 bp, 8 predicted proteins | sample 1585651 | NCBI WGS metagenome assembly OIOS01 (sample SAMN02674693, study PRJEB24791) | human gut metagenome, SKBSTL018 | isolation source: stool | host: Homo sapiens | place: USA
AGCAGGGCGTTGCTCTGGTCTACATCAGCCACAAGATGGACGAGATCAAGGTCATCGCAGACGAAGTTACCATCATGCGCGATGGCCAGTACATCGGCAAGTGGGACGTTGCCAGCATGACCAAGGAAGAGATCATTGCAAAGATGGTCGGCCGTGAGCTGTCCAACCTGTTCCCCCCGCTGGAGAACGTGCCCTCGGACGAGGTCATGATGAAGGTGGAGGACTTTACCTCCATCCATCCCCGCTCCTTCCGCCATTGCAGCTTTGAGCTGAAAAAGGGCGAGATCCTGGGCGTTGCCGGTCTGGTGGGCGCACAGCGTACCGAGCTGATGGAAGGCATCTTCGGCCTGCGTGCCCATACCTCCGGTAAGGTGTGGATCAAGGGTGAAGAGGTCAACATCAAGCAGCCCCGCGACGCCATTCAGAAGAGCGTTGCTCTGCTGACCGAGGACCGCCGTGCCACCGGCATTCTGGGCGTGCTGAGCGTTGCCGATAACATCTCCATCGCTTCTCTGGACGCTCTGCGCAAGGGGCCCATCATGCTGGACAACAAAAAGATCCTCGATCTGGTGGCTACCAACAAGGAAAAGATGGCCATCAAGGTGCCCAGCCCCAAGACCCAGATTAAGAGCCTTTCCGGCGGCAACCAGCAGAAGGTGCTGATCGCCCGCTGGCTGGCCAACAACCCCGATGTGCTCATTCTGGACGAGCCTACCCGCGGCATCGACGTCGGTGCAAAGTACGAAATTTACTGCATCATCGCTGATCTGGCCAAGCAGGGCAAGAGCATTATCATGATCTCCTCTGAAATGAGCGAGATCATTGGTATGTCCAACCGTGTCATGGTCATGTGCGATGGCCGCATCACCGGCTTTATCAACGGTAAGGATGCCACGCAGGAGAACATCATGGCGCTGGCTACCCAGTTCGAGACCGCACCTGACGCAGCTGCGGCAAATCAGTAATTAAGGAGGCTGTCTATCGTGGAAGCTACCAAAAAATTGAATGGCAAGGCTGTGGGCAAGTGGCTCAGCAACAACGCCATTATCATGATGATGCTGGCCGTCACCCTGATCGTTGGCATCATTCACCCCAACTTCTTCTCCGGCACCAACATGATCAACCTGTTCAAGAACGTGTCCATCCGCTACATCATCGCGCTGGGCATTTCCGGCTGCCTGATCACCACCGGTAACGACCTGTCCGCAGGCCGTCTGGCTGGTTTCGCTGCCTGCCTGGCCTGCATCTTTGCGCAGACCGAGGGCGCTGCCGGCAAGTTCTACCCCAATATGCCCACCCTGCCCACCCCCGTGGTGTTCGTTCTGGTCATTGCCATCTGCGCCATCGTGGGTCTGTGCAACGGTCTGGTGGTCAGCTACCTGAAAGTGCAGCCCTTTATTGCTACCTTGGGTATGCAGCAGGTGGTCTACGGTATCTGCCTGGTGTACACCGGCGGTACCCCCATCGGCTCTCTGAACAAGGACTTCACCTCTCTGGCCTCCAACACCCTCTTCGGTGTTCCTGTGCTGATCATCATCGCCCTCTTCGTGGCCTGCTGCTTCTGGTTCCTGTACAACAAGACCCGTCACGGCAAGTATATGTACGCCATCGGCGGCAACGAAGCTGCTGCCGAGGTGGCTGGTGTCAACGTCAACGCCACCAAGATCCGCATCTACATTCTGGCCTCCTGCATGTTCGGTCTGGCAGGCTGCCTGCTGGCTGCAAAGTCCGGCGGCGCATCCGTCAACACCGCACAGGGCTATGAGCTGGACGCTATCGCAGCCTGCACCATCGGTGGTGTTTCCACCACCGGCGGCGTCGGCACTGTTCCCGGCGTTCTGGTCGGCGTTCTGGTCTTTGAGCTGATGAAGGTCGCTCTGCAGTTCATGAACGTCAACTCCTCCTACACCTACATCGTTCAGGGTCTTGTCATTATCGTGGCTGTCGCCATTGATATCCGCAAGTATCTGGCTAAGAAGTAATCTCCTCATCATCCCCCTTTGCACCCGCAGTCTTTGCACTGCGGGTGCTTTTTTTGTCCACATTTTTGTGGTATCATAAGGAAAACATCTTATGCTTACAGGAGGGACTTTCCATGGCACAGCCCACCCCGGATACCCAGACCGAACTTGAACGCCGCGAGGCCGCACTGGCCGCCCGCGAGGCAGAACTTACCCGCCAGCAGGCTGAATTGCAGGCACAGAAGGCCGATTTTGAGCAGGGCAAAAAGCGCCTGCTGGACAACGGCAACAAGGACTTTGTAAACCCCAAGGAAAAGCTTTACGATAAATTTCCGCTCACAGTGCACCAGATGGATATCATCATCGGCGTGCTGTTCGCCCTGATTGCCCTTTTCCTTGTGCTGGGCGTGACCCACACCAGCTTTTTCGGCCTGTTCGGCGGCTGAGCCGCAGGCGCATCCTCTGTGAAAAACATCCCGTAAAGGAGAATAAAAATGGCACACTATCCCGGTTATACCGTCCTGCGCACCGAGGACTGCCCCGAGCAGCACGGTACTTTGAACCTGCTCACCCATGACGTCAGCGGCGCAGCCGTACTGCTGGTGGAGAACGAGGACGTCAACAAGGCCTTCGGTATCGGCTTCGGCACCTTCCCCTCCGATGACACCGGCGTGTTCCACATTCTGGAGCACTCTGTGCTGGCGGGCAGCGAAAAATACCCGGTCAGTTCCCCCTTTGTGCAGCTGCTCAAAAGCAGCATGGCCTCCTTCCTCAATGCGATGACCTTCCCGGACAAAACGGTCTACCCCTTTGCCACTCCCAACGAGACCGATTTCTGCAACCTGATGGATGTCTACCTGAACGCGGTGTTCTGCCCGCTGGCTATGGTGGACTCTGCGGTGTTCGAGCAGGAGGGCTGGCACCGGGACGCGGACGGCACGGTCAGCGGTGTGGTCTACAATGAAATGCAGGGTGCACTGGCTTCCCCGGATGCTCAGCTGCAAAACGCCCTGCAGCGGGCGATGTTCCCGGATACCGCCTACGGCTTTGTGTCCGGCGGCGACCCGGCGTCCATCCCCGCCCTGACCTACGAGAAATACCAGCGGGTGTACCGCCGCCATTACAGCGCCGACAACTGCTGCATCACCCTATACGGCAAGATGGATATGGCCGACAAGCTGGCGCGGCTGGATCAGGACTACCTGTCCAAGATGCCCAAGGCCGCTGCCCGTCCCCGCCTGACCATGCAGGACGAGCAGCCCGGCGCGTTCGTGGAGCTGCCCTACTACACCGACCAGCCCAAGCCGGACGAGGTGCAGTGCGCACTGGCATGGTACACCGGCGCCTTTGCCGACCGGGAGCGGCAGCTGGGTGTGGAGATCCTGCTGGGTGCGCTGCTAAGCACCAACAGCTCTCCCCTCAAGGCCGCGCTGCTGGCCGAGCAGCTGGGCGCAGATATCGATATCGGCTTTGGCGACAGCACCCTGCAGCCCACCTTGGAGCTGCTGCTGCGCGGTGCTACGGTGGATTCTGCCCGCAAGTTTGCACCCGCTGTGCGCAAGGCTGTGGACGAGCTGCTAAAGGCCGGCATTCCTCACGACCTGCTGCTGGCCGCTTTGAACGAGGCCGAGTTTGCCTCGCTGGAGCGCCCGGGCAGCCTGCCGGACGGCGTACTGGACGCCATCAACGCCGCCACCGGCTGGCTGCACACCGGCGATGCCGCCCTGCTGCTGCACACCGATAAGCTCTTCGCCGCCCTGCGCAGCAAGCTGGAAGAGGGCTGGTTCGACACCCTGCTGCGGGAGCTGTTTGCCCCCGCCCCGGTGCAGGTGCTGCAGATCCCCACCGCACCCAAGGCCGAGGACACTGCCGCCCCGGTGCGCACCGACGGCAAGCTGGTGCTGGAGCACCCTCTCACCGCCGCCGACCTTGGCGCGGGCGATGCCACCCCGCAGGGCAGCGCCGAGCAGCTGGCCGGTGCCACCCTGCTGCGCCACCCCTCTGCCGGCAGCCTGTACCTGAATTTCTACTATGATCTTGGCACTGTCACCCCGGAGGAGCTGCAATACCTGAACCTGCTCACCGATGTGCTGGACGAGCTGGACACCCCCGCCCATACCGCCCAGCAGCTGAACACCCTGCGCAGCACATGGCTGGGCGACAGCCGCGCCCAGCTGGATCTCTGGACCGGGCGGCAGGAGGGCGCTCCCTGCCACGCAAAACTCACCCTCTGCCTGAGCCTGCTGGAGCGCAGTTTGGAAAAGGCGGTGGAGATCGGCGGCGAGTGGCTGTACGATACCGTCCTTACCGGCGCTGCCGCCGAGGCGGCCTATGCCCGGGTGGTCAGCCAGCTGAAACTGCGCATGGAACAGCTGTTCATCCAGCAGGGCAACGAGTTTGCCTCCACCCGCGCCCGCGCCCATTATTATGTAGAAGGCGCTGCGGACGAAGCCTGCACCGGCGTGAGCTACTACCACTTCCTGTGCAATCTGCTGGAAAAGGCCGACTGGGCGGCACTGGGCGCAAAACTGGACGCTGTGCGCAGCCGGGTGCTGCAAACTGCCGCCCTGACCGTCAGCCTGCACGGCACCGAAGCTGCACTGGAAAAGCTGCGCACCCTGCTGCCGGAAAGCCGCTTTGCCGCCGCCCGGCGCACCCCGGCGCAGCCCTACACCCAGCCCCTGACGCCCCCGGTGAACGAAGCCTTTATCATTGACGGCGGCGTGAACTACGATGTGCTGGCATGGCCCATGCCCCGGGACAGCCGCCGCCGGGTGCTGGCACGGGTGATGAGCTACGAATACCTGTGGCACACCATCCGGGAGGTGGGCGGTGCCTACGGCACCGGAATGCTCTGTGCCGACGGCATCGAGTTTTTGTACACCTACCGGGACCCCCACCTGCGGGAAAGCTACGAGACCTTTGCAAATGCCCCTGCCGCCCTTGCCGCCCGGGACTACACCGCCCGGGATCTGGACGAATTCATCGTGGGCACTGCTGCCAAGCTGGACACGCCCCGCAAGGCGCGTGCCGCCGCCCGGGAGCTGGATCACCGGTACTTCTGCGGCATCACGGACGAGATGCTCGCCGCCGACCGCAAGGCACTGTGCAGCGTGGACGCCGCCCTGCTCAAAGCACAGGCCGCCGCCCTGTCTGATGTGCTGTCCGGCGGCGTGCGGGTGGCCTTTGGCAGCAAGGACGCCGTGGAAGCCGCAAAGGATCTGTTCGACCGGGTAGAGACGCTGTAAGCGCCGGTAATTTGTAAAGAATATTTTATTTGTAGTTCCGAAACACCCGCAGGGTGTTTCGGAACTACTTTTTTCCCTCACACATTTTTTCTGCACATATCGCCTGCATTCCGTCCAAATTACTAAAATATGCTAGATTTTTTGTGAGATAAGTCATACTTATTTAAGAAAATTTGAACAAATTGCGAAATTTGTGTGTTTCTGGTGTGGACAAAAACGTTTTCAGCTGATAGAATGGGAGCTGTTCTTTCTCCGCCGTCCGCAACCGGCGGAGTGTTTTATTGGAAGCAGGAGGTTTCTCATGTTAGAAAAGTTCTTTCACCTGAAAGAAAACCACACCGATGTAAAGACCGAGATCATGGCTGGTATCACTACCTTCATGACCATGGCTTACATCCTTGCCGTCAACCCCAACATCCTGTCCGCAGCAGGCATGGATTCCAAGGCTGTGCTGATTGCCACCGCGCTGGCATCCTTTATTGCCACCGCACTGATGGCTGTGCTGGCCAACTACCCCTTTGCCCTGGCTCCCGGCATGGGCCTGAACGCCTACTTTGCCTACACGGTCGTGCTGACCATGGGTTACAGCTGGCAGCTGGCTCTGATGGCCGTCTTTGTTGAGGGCGTCATCTTCATTGCACTGTCCCTGACCAATGTGCGCGAGGGCATCTTCAATGCCATTCCCATGACCCTGAAGAGCGCCGTCAGCGTGGGCATTGGCCTGTTCGTGGCCTTTGTCGGCCTGCAGAACGCCAAGCTGATCGTCAACAGCGATTCCACGCTGGTCACCTACCAGCACTTCAAGGGCGCAACCTTCCACAGCGTGGGCGTGGGCGCCATCCTTGCTCTGCTGGGATGGTCATCACCGCCATTCTGCTGGTCAAAAAGGTCAAGGGCGGCATCCTGTACGGCATCCTGATCACTTGGCTGCTGGGCATCGTGTGCGAGCTGACCGGTATCTACGTCCCCGATGTGGATGCCGGTATGTACTCCGTCATCCCCACCGCCTTTGTCAGCTTTGACTTCTCCGCATTGGGCGAGACCTTTGGTCAGGTGTTCAAGACCGACTTCTCCGGTGTCGGCCTGCTGAACTTCTTCGCCGTGATGTTCTCCTTCCTCTTTGTGGACCTGTTCGACACGCTGGGCACCCTGATTGGCGTGGCCTCCAAGGCTGATATGCTGGACAAGGACGGCCGTCTGCCCAACATCAAGGGCGCACTGATGGCAGACTCCATCGGCACCTGCGTGGGCGCTGTGCTGGGTACTTCCACCACCACCACCTTCGTGGAGAGCGCCTCCGGCGTTACCGAGGGCGGCCGCACCGGTCTGACCGCTATGACCACCGGCGTGCTGTTCCTGCTGGCTACCATCTTCAGCCCGCTGTTCCTCACCATCCCCAGCTTTGCTACCGCTCCGGCTCTGATCATTGTGGGCTTCTACATGATGGGTTCTGCCATCAAGATCGACTTCAATGATCCCAGCGAGGGCATCCCCGCCTTCCTGACCATTCTGGCTATGCCCACCGCTTACAGCATCTCCGAGGGTATCGCCATCGGCATCATCTCCTGGACCATCATCAATGTGATCACCGGCAAGGCCAAGGAGAAGAAGATCAGCCCACTGATGTATGTGCTCACCGTGCTGTTCATCCTCAAGTATGTGTTCCTCTGATTCCCTGAGCGTATAAAAGACTAAGCACCCCCTGCGGTCTGCCCGTACAGACCGCAGGGGGTGCTTTTTATGGTTTTGCTTTTGTAATTACTCCGGAGCCTTCATGCTTTCCACCATGCTGATGCGCCGGACGTGCCGCCGCATGACAAAGCAGACCACCACGGTAAACACCATGGTCAGCGCCACCGCCAGCAGGTAGCTGCGTGGGGCGATGGTGCGGATGAACATGAGCTGATCCATCTCCACGGTCAACACAATGAACTTGTGCAGCGGCACCCCCAGTGCCAGACCCACGCCGGAGCCGATGAGCGCCAGCAGCTCGATCTCGCGGAAGATGTAGCGGTACACCTCCTGATCGTAGAAGCCCAGCACCTTGATGGTCGCCAGCTCCTTTTTGCGCTCCCCAAGGTTGACGCTGATGAGATTATACAGCACCACAGCCGCCAGTGCCGCCGCGCAGATGATGATCAGCACCACCACATAGCCCAGACTGACGATGAGGTTATCGAACAGTTCGGTGGTGTCCTCGGTAAAGCTGATGCCGCTGACATAGTTGCAGTCCAGCAGGTCGGTGCGCAGGGCGTTGTACCCGGCAGCATCGGTGCAGGTGGTCTGCCCGTAGACCGTGTTCCACGGGATATCCTCCGTGCCCAGCAGGCTTTCCAGCTGTGCGCGGGGGAGGTACAGCCGGGTGAACATATAGTTTTCCGTGATGCCGGTCAGGGTCAGCTCCACCCGGGTGCCCTCGGCGTTTTCCACCCAGAAGGTATCGCCGGTGTGCAGACCCAGATTCTCGGCGGTCTTTTCGGTCAGGATGACACTGCCGCTGTCAAAGCTGATGGCCTTGTGTCCCTTGCGGGTGCGGAAGGTGACGTAGCGGGTCAGGTCGCTGTCCTTTGCCGCAGCCACGATGCTCACGCTGGCGCTCTCACCTTCGGCATTGTAGATGGTGGTGGATTTGGTATACACCGCGCCCCAGTTCTGCACGGCGCTGTTGCTGTCCAGCTCCTCTGCCAGCCCCTGCTCCATGGTCAGGGCTTTGGGGTCGCTGAGGGTGATGGACATATCGTTGTGGGTCAGCTCCGTAGACTGCTTTGTGACGATGGGCAGCAGGGAATCCTGTATGCCGAAGCCGATAAGCAGCAGCGCGGTACAGCCCGCCACGCCCAGCACGGTCATGAAGAACCGCTTTTTATACCGGAACAGGTTGCGGGCGGTGGTCTTTTGGGAGAAGGACATCCGGGACCACAGCGGGGTGATGCGCTCCATCAGGATGCGCTTGCCCGCCACGGGAGCCCGGGGCAGCAGCAAAGCTGCGGTCTTTTCGGCCAGACTGGAACGGCAGGCGTACCATGTGGCAAAGCCGATGACGGCGGCGCTGATGCCCACGCTGGCGGCTGCCATGCCCGGGTAGAAGTGCAGGGTGAAGGTGGGCAGGCTGAACACCAGCTGATAGGCGTTCCAGATAATGATGGGGAATACCACAAAGCCCACCACCATGCCGACGATGCTGCCCAGAATGGTGGCCAGCATCGCGTAGAACAGATACTTGCCCGCGATGCTGAAGTTGGAATAGCCCAGCGCCTTTAAGGTGCCCATTTGCAGGCGGTTCTCGTCCACCATGCGGGTCATGGTGGTGGTAGCCACCAGCGCCGCCACAAGGAAGAAGAACACCGGGAACACCCGGGCAATGGCGTCCATGCGGTCGGCGTACTGGGCAAAGGTGACGCAGCTCATGGTGGAGGTGCGGTCCAGCACATACCACTCGCCCTTTTTGATCTGGCTCACCTGCTCCTCGGCATCGTTCAGCTGGGCAAGGCCGTCCGCCAGCTTCTGCTCTGCCTCGGCTTTCCGGCTCTCGTACTCGGTGCGGGATTCTTCCAGCTGGGCCTGTCCGTCGTGATATTCTGCCCAGCCCTCTTCCAGCTGCTTTTGTGCGGCATCGAACTGGGTGTAGGCGCTGGCGGTGCCGGTGGTCAGCTGCAATTGTCCCTGCAAAAGCTGCAATTTCATCTTGCGCAGCGCAGCCTTGGCCTCGGTCACCAGCTGGTCGTTGGAGAGGTTCGGCGAAGAGATGAGCCCCTGCTTGTACATCTGCCGCTTGCCCGCGTCCAGCTGCTGCTGATAGCCCTGCAGCTGGTTATAGATGTTGTCGTAAGCGGCCTGCGCCTTGGCCAGCGCATCCCGCAGCTCAATGTAGTCTTCGTCCTCCGGCTCGGCTTCGTCCAGCGCCTTTTCGGCGTTGCGCAGGGCAGCTTCCGCGTAGGTCAGCAGAGGGTCGGCCACCTTTTTCAGGTTGACCAGCAGCTCGATTTGCTGTAACTGTTCCTCAAATTCCAGCACCTGCGCTTCGCTGCTCACCAGCTTGTCGGCACCGCTTTGCATGGTGTCCGGCAGCGCAGCCTTCTGGGCGGCAAGCTCCTTTTCACCGGCCTCCAGCTGCGCCTTGGCGGCATCCAGCTGTGCCTGTGCGTCCGCAAGCTTTGCCTCCGCCTCGGCAAACTGACGTTCGGCTTCGGCCTTCTGGCTGTCGTACTCCGTGCGCGCTTCGGTCAGCTTGTCGTTGGCGGTGTCCATCAGCTCTTCCCGCCGGGCGGTGCACTGCACGCTCTGGATGGCCTTGAGCTTTTCCGCTACGGCATCCACTGCCGCCTGATATTCATCGGAATAATTATCATACAATCCGGCGTTTTCTGTCTTGATATAGCACACCGTATAATAATCTGCGGTCAAAGTGCCCTCCGGCACAAACAAGATGCAGTCCAGCTGGCCATCGCCCACGGTGCTGCTCTCGGAATCGGAGGAAAAATGCAGCGGGTCCTGCACCGTGCCCACCACCGTGAACACCTGCCCGCTGACCCCTTCGGTCTCTTCCGGCAGGGTCAACTGGGTGCCCAGCTCCACCGGGCTGCCGTGGCCCATCACATGCACCACGCACTCCCCAGCAGCTTCCGGCATCCGGCCGGACAGCAGCACCGGACGGTTCATGTTCTCCGGCGTATCGGCCTGCGGGTCGGCAGGCAGCTGATACAGCCGCGCCACCGTGGTCTGGTCGTCCCCTGTCCAGTGGCCTTCCACGTCCTGATACTTCACCGCCTGCACGGCGTCCACCCCGTCCACAGCGGCAATGGCGTCGATATCGCTCTGACTAAGGCCAAGGGTGGACAGCACCCGCAGGTCGAACACATTCTGCTGCACATAATACTTCTGGGCAGCGGTGCGCATATCGGGGGCAATGCACATCAGGCCGGTGAGCATCATCACCCCCAGCGCCACGATGCCAAACAGGGACACCACCCGGCTGATGCTGCTTTTCATCTCGCGCAGGATATTTTTGCGGTAACTTTTCTGCACAGTACTCACCACTCGATCTGTTCCACCGGCACCGGGTGCTCGTTGACCTGATTGGACACGATGCGGCCGCTGCGCACCTGAATGATACGGTCAGCCATACCGGTCAGTGCCGTGTTATGGGTAATAACAATGACGGTGCGTCCGGTCTTACGGCAGGTATCCTGCAAAAGGCCCAGCACCTGCTTGCCGGTGCGGTAGTCCAGCGCACCGGTGGGCTCGTCACAGAGCAGCAGCTTGGGGTTTTTGGCCAGTGCGCGGGCAATGGACACCCGCTGCTGCTCGCCGCCGGAAAGCTGCGCCGGGAAGTTGTTCAGCCGCTCGCCCAGCCCCACGCTGCGCAAGGTCTCGGCGGGGTCCAGCGGGTCGCGGCAGATCTCACTGGCAAGCTCCACGTTTTCCAGCGCGGTCAGGTTTTGCACCAGGTTGTAGAACTGGAACACAAAGCCCACATCATACCGGCGGTAGGTGGTCAGCTCCCGGGCAGAAAAGCGGCTCACGTTGCGGCCGTCCAGCCAGACGTTGCCCTCGTCGCAGTTGTCCATGCCGCCCAGAATGTTCAGCAGGGTGGTCTTGCCCGCACCGGAGGGCCCCACGATGATGCAGAACTCGCCCTTGTCCACATAGAAATTCAGGTGGTCTGCGGCAGCGATCTTCACACTGCCGGTCTGGTAATATTTACAGACATCTTCAAACTCCACAAAATGCTCCATGGCGTTTTTCCTTTCTGTCAGAATGCAAAGTATTTCAACTTAAATATAGCATAAATCCACCGGGATTTGCAAAGCTCCCGGCGCGAATTTTCAAAAACTTAACACAAGCCGCCGCAAAACATAAAAAGGGACACCGGAGCGTCCGCAGACGTTCCGGTGTCCCGAGATATAAAGCTTCTGTACCGCCGCGCGGCGGGCATTATCAGCTTATTTTGCAGCGTACCAGTCTGCGCTGGGCTGATGCTTACCGGCGGTCACGGCATTGCCCTGATAGTACAGGGTGCCGTCCGCACCGCGGCTGTAACGGGAGAAGAACTCATTCCAGATGGCAACGCTCTCCTCCTGCAGGTAAACGTGAGGGGTATCCTTGACCACGGTGTACTGCACCAGCGGAGCGTTGCCCCCCATAAAGCTCTTGGTCACAAAAGCGCCATCGTAGGAGGCGCTTTCTGCAACAGCTGCCTCGTTGGTGGCGTTGTGGGCGTTCCAGCCCTGCAGCGCCTTCACCGTCCCGTTATCCTCCACCAGCTCTGCCACACCTGCCGAGTCGTACTCGCCCAGGAAAGCCCATGTCGGCAGCAGAACAGCGGGGTCAAGCTCCGGCAGTGGGGCAAACATATAGCCGACGGGTGCAATGGCGGCAAAGCGGCTTGCGTAGCGGCAGGCGGTAGCCCAAGTCATCAGGCTGCCGTTGGAGTGACCGGTAGCATACACGCGGGTGGTGTCGATGCTGTAATCCCGCTCCATGCGGTCCAGCAGACTGTTGATGAACTCCAAATCCACGCTGGGGTCGGTATCCTTACCAGCCAGTGCGGCAAAGGGACCTGCCAGCCACATGGCGGTGGGAATGTTGCCCATCAGGTCTGCGGGACGTACTAGGCCCTGCGCAAACACCACGATAAAGCCGTTCTGCTCCGCCACATCGTACCAGCGGGACTCTTCGGCAATGGCGTACATGGAGGCGGTGTAGCCGTGCATCACCAGCACCAGCGGCACCTTTTTGCTGCCGGTATAGGTGGACGGCACATAGACCATCCAGCGGCGCAGCTCGCCGTTGACCCACTCCTCATGGATATCAAAGCCCCGACGGGTAAAGTCCTCTGCCTTTGCTACGCGACCCGGCAGCTGCAGTGCCATAAAGCGCTTGAACTGACCGGAGAACTTTTCCCAGATGGCTGCCGGACACTGTGCTTTTTCGGTGACCCACACCTCGGCGGCAGAGCCTGTACGGCTGCTGACATACACGCCGTTCCCCTTTGACACGGCCTGATTGGCGTTCAGGTAGAAATCCAGCGCTGCCTTATTGGCAGTATCCGCCTTGGAGCGGACGAACCAAACGGGAGTATCCACTGTCTTTGCCGCAATGGCTTCCTCCTGCACGCCACGGGTGGAGTCGCCGGGGAAGGGCAGCACATACTCGCCGCCCACTGCCTCCAGAGAAGCTGCCGGGACCTCAACGGCATCCACGGCGCAGATGGAGCTGAAATCGCTTGCCCAGCGAGCGCCGAACAGCAGAGCGGCTGCGCCGCCCTCCTTGTAGCCCACCAGTGCAGTGTGGGACTTGTCCATGGAGAATGCGCCGGACAGCTTAACGCCCTTTTTGCGCATGAGCTGATACAATGCATCCAGCGCTGCTGCGTCATCACGACCGGCAGAGCTCAGGGAAAGGTTCCAGCTGCCGCCGTTTTCAGGACCGAAAAATACAACGGCGATCTTATTTTTGCACGCCACCGTGCGCCACATACGACCTGTGACCGAGCCGGAGAACGCCCTTGCGGTGGTGTTGTCCGGGGTCAGCACGATAACTGCCGGCGCCCAGGGATCCATGCCGTCGGGCAGGTAATAGGTAGCAGCACCAACATTCTGACCGCCCACCATTACCTGCGCATCATGAAACAGACCCACATTCACGTTCAGGTACGGGTTTTCCGGGTCATAAGCAAAGGTCTTGCCATCGCCCAGACCCATAGCTGCGGTCTTGCGATCTACGGTAGTGTGCAGATCTCCGTTGGTCTGGTCCAGCTCTGTCGCAGCCAGAGCCGAGGGTGCCATAGCGGCTACGGTAGCACCCAGCGCAGTAGCGGCGGAAAGCTTCATAAAATCGCGGCGTTTCATAGTGTTTTCTCCTTTTTGTAAGTGCCTGCGCACTTTGTTATGCCCGGCTTTGAAGGCCGGACTCTCTTGCTTTTTCTCCGATTTTTTCTCACGGCAGGTGCCTTCCTGCTTCAACATTGTACAAAGAATACCATTTATATCACAATTTGTAAATAGTATTTAGTGTTTTTTGTTTCAATTAATATATTAGTATATCATTTTTTGTAAAAAGTGCTGATCAGCGAAAGTCCCCTATACCACTGCTGTTTCTAATGATACACTTCCTTTTCTCTATGAAAATTCAAAAAGCCCCTGCACGCAGGGTGCAGGGGCTTTGGAACAGCTTCTTACTTGCGGTTTGCCAGCAGGTTCTCGATCTTCTTCAGGGGGTCGATGATGCTGGAAACGGACATATCGTGGTTCAGTGCCACCACAAAGTAGGCAGCGTACTTGGAAACATCCACGTCCACATACCAGTCGCGGGTCAGCAGCTCGGGCATACGGTAGGTCAGGTTGGTGCCCACAACGTAGGTCAGGGTGCCGTTTGCCACAGCCTTGTCGAACTTCTCCAGACCGCTGGTGAACAGGGGGAAGGTGGCGTTGGCGATGATGTTGGCAGCGCCGCGCTCCTTCAGGTTGCTGGCAACCTCCAGCATGCTCTCGCCGGAAGCAATGATATCGTCTGCGATAAAGACGGTCTTGCCCTCCACGCTCTCGCCCAGATACTCATGGGCAACGATGGGGTTGCGGCCGTTCACCACGCGGGTGTAGTCGCGGCGCTTGTAGAACATACCCAGGTTGCAGCCCAGCACGCTGGAGAAGTACATATTGCGGTTCATAGCGCCCTCGTCCGGGCTGACCACGGTGAACTTCTCCTTGTCGAAGGACAGGGTGGGGTCCTTCTTCAGCAGGCTCTTGAGCACCTGATAGGTGGGCATGGCGTTATCAAAGCTCATCAGGGGCACTGCGTTCTGCACGCGGGGATCGTGTGCGTCAAAGGTGATAATGTTGCGCACGCCCATGGTCTGCAGCTCCTGCAGAGCCACAGCGCAGTCCAGGCTCTCGCGCACCACGCGGCGGTGCTGACGGCCGCCGTACAGGCTGGGCATGATGACGGAAACGCGGTGTGCCTTACCGGCCACAGCCTGGATCAGACGCTTCAGGTTTGCAAAGTGGTCGTCCGGGGACATGTGGTTCTCGTAGTTGAACAGCTTGTAGGTGACGCTGTAATTGCCCGGGTCCACCACGATAAAGATATCGTCGCCGCGGACAGACTCCTTGACCAGACCCTTGGCGTCGCCGCTCTGGAAGCGGGGGCAGTCGCAGGAAATAATGAAGGTGTCTTTTTCAATTCCGGCAGCCTTTGCCCAACGGACAAGGTGCTTGTCGATCAGGCCGGTCAGCTCCTCGGCACCGGGGCAGGCGATCAGCCGCATATCCGCCACACTGGGCTGCTCAAAGAAGGACTTAGGGGAAATTTCAATAGACATAGTCACATAACTCCTTATTGCTGTTTACCATCCGTACCATGCACACAAGTGCGCATATCTGGTTTTATTTTATCACATTTTGTCGATTGTTCCATATCAATTTGTTTCATGTGTGGATTTTCTGCGCCTTGCACAGCTGTTTTTCCTTTTCCTTCAAGAGAATGTGAGTTTCTTACAAAAACGCGACCAAATCTTTACCGTTTCGCAAAGTTTATCTGATTTTCGAGGAAAAGTAGTACTTTTCATTGTTAATCTTCTTATCTCCAAAGTCCCCTAAAAACAGGAACGGGGAACGGCATCAAAACCGTTCCCCATCGATTGGTATTTGGCAGGCGTAGCATTCTCCTGCATCTCTCAGAACCGAAGTTCCTGTCGTTACCGGCGGCGTGTGGTCGCTACGAATTTTACCACCTCAAATACCTCTCTTATCCTATGTTTATTTTACCATATTCATTCCCGTTTGTAAAGAATTCTGCGATTACGCAGGTATTGCTGATAACGCTTTTCATTCACAGACATAAATGTAATAATCGAATTTTGAAACCCGTCTGGGTCGCCATCTGTATATATCCGCAAGACAAGCTGATAACTTTTTCCATTGCATTCGATTCTCTTTAAAACATTGGCTGTATAAAGTTTTTCTGTTGCAACGGTGTACAAAGGGAACATAATAAAAAACTTAATAATGGACTGCCAATC
>OIOS01000183.1_pt1 | contig 15120 bp, 9 predicted proteins | sample 1585651 | NCBI WGS metagenome assembly OIOS01 (sample SAMN02674693, study PRJEB24791) | human gut metagenome, SKBSTL018 | isolation source: stool | host: Homo sapiens | place: USA
TTTTGTGCATATTATACGCATTCGGATAATCGGTAATCTTGAAACCACGCTTGCTGTATGCCGAAAGCAACGGCAACGGCTTGAAGTGGACATTGCACATTACGCCGTGGTCAGCCATCATATTATAGAACTTGTTACGGTATTCTGCGTCTTTGCCGATAAATCTTACAAAGTAAAGGTGACCGCTGCTGCGGTGGTTTTCATCGCAGTGATTAAGCACCTGAACAGGCAAATCCTTAAATTCTTCGTTGTAAAGCTTTATAAGCTGATGTCTGCGCTCAAGCATTTGATCGTAGCGTTCAAGCTGAGCCACACCGATTGCGGCAAGTACATCGGTCATATTACACTTGTACTGAGTGTCAACAACATCATATTCCCACGATGCGACTTTGTTTTTTTGATATGCGTCCTTGGTCTGACCGTGAAGCGAGAGAAGCATATACTGCTTGTACATTTCTTCCTCGTCAATTCCGTCATGTGAACGGTGAACAGCCGCACCGCCCTCGGCAGTTGTCATATTCTTTACAGCGTGAAAGCTGAAGTTTGTGAAGTCGGCAATTTCACCGCACATTTTACCGTGCCATTGCGCACCGAATGCGTGAGCGCCGTCAGCCATAACAATAACTCTGCCGAACTTTTCCTGAAGCTCGTTGCGTGGATTGAAAACGCTTTTCTTTCTTTCAACAGCCTCAAAAATACGGTCATAATCGCACACAACACCTGCAAGGTCAACAGGAATGATAACCTTTGTATTGTGGTTGATTGCCGCCTCCATTTTATCGTAGTCCATTTCAAAGCTGCCGCTTTTGCAGTCAACCATAACAGGCTTTGCGCCCACATGGTAGATGATTGATGCGGTTGCCGTGTAGGTGTATGCCGGAACGATAACCTCATCTCCCGGACCGATGCCGAGAATACGCAGAGTAAGTTCGGCACAAGAGGTCTGCGATGAAAGACAGACAGCCTTTTCAGTGTGACATCTTTCTGCAATACGGCTTTCAAAAAGCTTTGTTTCGGGACCTGTTGTAATCCAGCCCGATTTCAGAACCTTTATAACTTCGTCAATTTCTGCCTGAGAAAGGTCAGGCGGCGAAAAGGGAATTTTTCTCATTTTAAATTTCTCCTCGGATACAGCCTGTGTTAAGCGTTGCCGCACACAAACTATAGACAAATCTGAAAATATTGCACTCTTTTAACCGAAACAAAATTTGCAACCGATTGCAAGCAGTACAAAGGTGCGTCAGCTCATCGGAATTTCGGCAAAAGGTTAAATCTTTACTGAAATTCTAAGTTTCAATCGCCAAACGAGCAAATGACACCTATATTAAATTATACAACGCAAGTCATAAAAAGTAAAGTTCCAAAATACCCAAAATATACTCTGAAAATGCGGTTTTGTATGGTGTATGAGCCGTATTGCAGTTGATTTTCAGCTTTTTTCGCTTTCGGATGCTTTCTTTTGCAGATATTTCTTTTTTGTTGCAAGACCGCCTCTTATGTGCCTTTCACTTTTGTTGGTGTCAAGAATTTCCCTCACCTGTCGGTAAAGTGCAGGGTTAAGTACTTTTAGCCGTTGGCTGACATCCTTATGCACGGTGCTTTTGCTCACACCGAACTTTTTTGCCGTACTTCTCACGGTTGCCTTGCTTTCGATTATGTATTCGCCGAGCATTGCCGCTCTTTCTTCTACGATACCTTTCACATACAGCCCTCCTGTCTGTCCTCCTTAGGGGGACATCTGTAATAGATTGTATGTGCAAAAAGCAGATTGTATGACGGTATAGCTTAGTATGTTTTATTGCGTTTTATTGTGTTTTATCTGTGACTATACTAAATTTTTGTATAAACAGACAAATTAGTGTTCATAACTTCGGTGTTTATGTAAATTGAATTGTTGTGTCTGTAAATGGTATAATTTAGTTGTAAAAGTCAGAGAAAATCAAATTTTTTTGTGCATTTTGCATCTTTGACTCAAGAAGGGGAGATATACATGAAAAAATTAACAGGTAAATTTTTTGCACTGATGCTCACGGTGACGGTTTTGGTATCATGTGCGGTGTCAACGGGTATTTTTACAGCTTCGGCATACACAGCGCCGAAAGAGGGCAAAATTTTTTATAACAAAACAATGTACGACAAATACGGTAAGGCTGAAGGTATGGTTCTTGACAGCCTTAAAAATTTTGACGAGGAAATCGATATCAGCAGTCTTAATGTTCCGAGAGGCGATGCTGCGGAATTTTTTAAGGTGCTGACCTTGACTCATCCGGAGCTTTACTATGTGAATCAGGGATTTTCGTACTCCTACTATCCGTCAGAGGATAAGGTTGCGTCAATCTATCCCGAGTACACAATCAGCAAGAGCGAGTATGCAACACAGAAAAAGTCGCTTGATAAAGAGGTTGAGAGAATTCTTTTGCTTGTGGACGAGAATATGACCGATTCCGAAAAGGCACTCGTAATTCACGATGAGCTTGCCATTATGAGCGAGTACAGCACATCAGATTACAACAAGGCTGATATTTACAATTCGCTTGTTGAAAAAACTTCCGTATGTCAGGGTTATGCACTTGCGTATTCCTACATGCTTTCACTTGTCGGAATAGACTCCGAACTTGTTGTTTCAAACTCAATGAACCATATGTGGAACAAGGTTCATATCGGCAACGCTTGGTATAATGTTGATGTTACATGGGATGATCCTATTAATGACCGACCGGGACACGCTCAGCATACATACTTCCTTTTGAGTGACAATGCCATTCAGAATCTTCCGTCAAAGCACTATGATTACACAATAAGCTACGGTGCAAATTCGACAAAATATGATAATTACGAAATCCATAATTTCGACACAAGGCTTTGCGAGGTTAACGGTGAATTTTACGGCTTTGTCAACAACAATTCTTCAGCTAACAAGGGTGCATTGTTAAAATACAAGCTTGACAGCAATACATATGAGAAAAAGCTGAAATTGAACGAAAGATGGAGCGCAGGTGGTAATTCCTACTGGCTAAATACATTTATGAGCCTTGAAAAATACAACGATACTCTGTATTTTAATACCTCCGACGCCGTGTATTCATACGATGTTGAAACAGGCAGACAGGCAGTTGCCGCATCCGACATCAACGGTGTGTCGGTGTCATCCGGCAGACTTTGCTACGGCATGGTTCTCAAGGGTGACGCAATGTATGCCGCCGTGTCGGATTCTCCGAACAACAAGGCAACTTTGCAGTATGTAAAAAGAGTTGACAAGGGCAACCTTGCAATCGGTATGACAAACTATGTTATGACTGCAAGCACCAATTCAGCCGAAAAGGCATATTACGGTGACGCAAACGGTGACGGCAAAATAAATATTGCTGATGCAACCGCAATTCAGAAAGCAATTGTGGGTATCGTCAATCAGAACGAGATAGAGCGTATAAACTCCGATGTAAACTTTGATTCCGATATTACCGTCATTGATGCAACCACAATTCAGATGTATATTGTAGGGCTTATATAACGGCAAGCCGTTGGCAAATTGAAAATGGAAAATTTAGGACTGCGGTGGTACACCGCAGTCCTTTCCGGAAGATAGTTAGATTAGGAAATTGCACCAATGCCCGATACGGCATTGATGCAATTTTTGCTTTGCATAGCATTGTGATTGTTCGCACAAATCTGTAGGCGTATAATATCCGCCCATACAAATTTGCAACAACTTCCACATATACAAAAACGGTCGGGCAACAATGTTTTGCATTTTTGCAAATTGTCTTCCCGACCATAATTTTCCATTTTCAATTTTATGCCCGAACCGTACACAGTTACTGTTCAATATCGCTATTGATTTACCCATGCAATTATGCTATAATTCTAAGGGTATAGTGTATTAACGGAGGCTTTGGAATGCTGGATTCATATGTTGAAATTGACCTTGACAAAATTGGTGCAAATGCCCGTGCGATAACACAAAAATACAGCGACTACAAATATTTTATTGCCGTTCTCAAGGGTGACGGTTACGGCCACGGTATGGAAGTGGCAAATGAAATGTACAAAAACGGCATTAACTATTTTGCCGTGTCCTCTCTTGAGGAGGCTCAAAGCTTTCGTAAGGTCAACAAGGACGCTCCGCTTTTGTGCCTGCATCCGGTTCATCTTTCGAGAATTGAGGAGGCAAAGAGGCTTAATCTCACCATTGCCGTGAATGAGCTTGATTACCTCAAAAGGTTGCTTGATTTGAACATTGACTGCAATTTCAAGGTTCATCTCCAGATTGATACAGGATTTAACCGCCTTGGTTTCAAGGATAAGGACGAGGTTAAAACTGCCGTTGATATGATTAACGGTTCAAATTTTGTTCTTGAGGGAATTTATCAGCATTTTGCAACAGCCGGAATTTTTGATCCCCATTGGGACGAGCAGGTCAGAAACTTCAAGGAGCTTACATCGCTTATTGATTTGAAGAAAATCCCGATTGTCCATATGGGCAGTTCCGTTTCAATGCTCACCCACCCGAAACAGCCTTTTACAACAGGCGTGAGAATGGGCATTGCAATCTACGGCTACAATGTTGCCCCCGATTCTCTTTCAAATTCGCCAAAGGACAAACTTCGCAAAATGCGAAACAATTACTTCATTAAGAAGTACAACATCAGCGAAACATATTTTGATGTAAAGATAGATTTACAGCCGGCTATGAAGATGAAAACCCGTATTCTTCAGCTTAAAAAGGTGAACAAGGGTGAGTGGTTCGGCTACAATGCGTCATACACGGCAGATGAGGATATTATTCTTGCAATTCTTCCTGTCGGCTACAACAACGGCATCGGTCACGCAAATCACGGCAGACATGTTGTTATCAACGGCAAAAAATATCCTGTTGTCGGTGAGATGTGTATGAATATGACGGCTGTTAAGGTTGATTCATCGGTAAAAATTGATGACGAGGTAACACTCCTCGGTGACGGCATAACAGTTGGAATGTTCGGCAGAAGTTCGGGTATGGGCAATGCCGAGGCGCTTGTGAATATAGGCAAGAACAATCCGAGATTTTATGTAAAAGACGGTAAGGTTGTAAAGGAGAAGTAAGATGGCAGTTTCGGTACACAAATGGCTTTTGAATAAATTCAGAGATATTAACCACAGCAGAATGGATAAGCACATTGACATTATCGCTAAGAACAGCGGTAAGTCAAAGGCTTATATCAAGTTCGACATAATCCGCAACTTTCTCATCAGAGGCACAGGCTACACGGACTATTTCCGTTGCGATTTTATCAATCTTTCGGCTAAAGAGAAAAAAACCTTTGTAACTGCAAAAACTTTCTACAAAATTCTTGAATATCTCAACGATGAGGAATATATCGTTCTTCTTCGTGACAAGCTTGTTTTTGACGAGCTTTTCAAAAAGTATCTCAAAAGAGATTTCATCAACCTTCGCACAGGCAGTAAAGAAGATTTCAGGAAGTTCCTTGACGGCAGAGAAACCGTTTTTGCAAAAGATCCGACAGGCGAGGGCGGTCACGGCATTTCAAAAATCACCGTTGCCGATGTAAAGGACAGCAACAAGCTTTATGATGAACTCAAGGCAAACGGTCAGCTTCTTGTTGAGGAAGCAATCGTTCAGAGTGATGACCTCAACGAAATCAATCCGTGCGTTGTAAATTCATGGCGAGTTGTTACGCTCTATAAGGACGGCAAGGCACATATAATAAATAACGCTCTCCGTATCAATCAGGACGAGTCAAATGTTATCGGCTGTACAAATGACCTCTACCTCAGCCTTGATGCAGACGGCAGAATCGACAGTAATGTAATTGACGACTACGGCAATGTTTATGACAAACACCCGATGACAGGCAAAAAGTTCTCCGAGGTTAAGATTGCAGGCGTTCGAGAGGCTCTTGACATGGTTGTTGAGGCAGCGGAAAAGATTCCGCAGGTGAGATATATCGGATGGGATATCGCCTTTTCAAAGAACGGTCCCGTTATGGTTGAGGGCAACGAGTACCCGGGCTACGGACTTTTGCAGTTCTATAAACTAAAAGGCAAACGCACAGGCCACCTGAAAGAAATCGCCGATGTCCTCGGTGACGAGATGAATAACATTAAGCTTTGATTATTCAGCAAAAAACTTTATAATAAAAACAAAAAACAGCACCGATATGACTGACCCGACCCCCAAAAGTTAGATTTTTTAGGTCTAACTTTTGGGGGTCGGGTCACAGGACAAAGTATCTGCCCTTGATTATAATTTAGTCAAGGGCAGTTTTATTTTTACAAATTATTTTGTTCAAAATCGATTACGATGATTTTGCTCTTGCTTTTTGATTAAGCCTTACAAACACTTTGCATTGTTCAATACACACTTCTTTTTGCTCTGCTGTAAGACTGCGAAATACTCTTAATAGTTCATCCTCCTGACGAGAAGAGGCTTTGTTGGTTCGACACCCCAAAAGATAATCTATTGAAACACTAAAATAAATTGCAAGAGATTTTAATGTAGCAAAATCGGGTTCACGGGTATTCTGAACATAACTGCTTACTGTTGAGGGAGCTATATTTAATTGTGAAGCTAATTCTTTTTGTGTAATGCCTCGTTCGTCAATTAAAATCCTTAATCTATCACCAAAATTCATTAAATCACCTCGTATATATCTTATATGGTATTGACAAAAATTTTTAGATAATAACACGAAATGCGTTGACAGTTTACGAAACGAGTAATATAATGAAACTAATATACTATATTGACACGGAGGTATGAATATGTTACGGCAACAAACAGAACAGCAAACAAATGAATATCAAAAAGTAAAGAATAAGAACAGCAAATTTTTTCAGATACTAAGTGTTATTCTGATTATTTTACTTTTGCTTGGCACAATAGGTTTTGTTGTGTTTAAGGGTGATTCAAAAGTAGAAAACGGACTTTCTGCATATGAATTGGCTGTAAAATACGGCTATGAGGGAACTGTGCAGGAATGGCTTGATTCTCTTTCAGGCAAATCTGCCTATGATATTGCGGTAGATAATGGCTATTCAGGCACTGAAAAAGAATGGACATCTGCACTTGAAGCTTCATCAAAGCAGGATGGTGCAAGCATAAAGACCGCTTCTTTTTCGTCGGATGGTGAATTGCTTATAACCTTGTCCGACAATTCTGTCTTAAATCTCGGCAAAGCTATAGGTGCTGACGGCAAGAATGGCGCTAATGGCAAGGACGGTACAAACGGAATTAACGGCATTAACGGTAAGGATGGCGTCAATGGTTCTAATGGCAAAGATGGCAAAAACGGAACTAACGGTAAAAATGGTGTTGACGGTAAAGACGGAGCAAACGGTTTAAATGGTGCTGACGGCATTAACGGTACTAACGGTAAAGACGGTGTAGACGGAAAGAACGGTACAAATGGTATTGACGGTGTTGGCATTACAAATGCAAGTATCAATTCTGACGGTCAGCTTGTACTAAACTTTTCAGACGGAAAAACTGTTAATCTTGACAAGGTTGTCGGGATGAACGGTACTGACGGCATCAGTGTTACAAATTCTGAAATCAATTCAAACGGTGAGTTGGTTCTTACATACTCAAACGGACAGCGTTCAAACCTTGGTGTAGTTGTCGGTGCTGATGGTAAAGACGGACTTAACGGAGCAGACGGTAAGAATGGCATAGATGGCACTAACGGTGTTGATGGTAAGGACGGAAAAGACGGCATTAACGGTGTTGATGGCAAAGATGGAAAAGATGGTAAGGATGGTACTAACGGTATTGATGGTAAAAACGGTACAGATGGTATTAGCGTTATAAAGTCCGAAATCAACTCAAAGGGCGAATTAGTCTTAACTTATTCAGACAATGCAGTTGCTAATCTTGGCATTATAGTAGGTGCTGATGGCAAAGACGGTATCAATGGCGCTGATGGTAAAGATGGAGTTGACGGCATTAACGGTACTGATGGTAAAGACGGCGTCAGTGTAACTAATGCTGAAATCAATTCAAGCGGTGAGCTTGTACTTTCCTATTCGAACGGACAGCGTTCTAATCTTGGAAATGTAATAGGTGCAAACGGACTTGACGGCAAGGATGGAAAAGATGGCGTCAACGGAACTAACGGCACAGATGGCAAGGACGGTAAAGATGGCACAAACGGTATTGATGGTAAAGACGGTATAAGTGTTGTAAAATCGGAAATCAATTCAAAGGGCGAACTTGTTTTAACCTATTCAGATAATACTGTTTCTAACCTTGGTGTTGTAGTTGGTGCTGATGGCAAAAACGGTATCAATGGTGCTGATGGTAAAGACGGTAAAAATGGAATAGATGGTAAGGACGGCGCTAACGGTAAAAATGGTCTTAACGGAAAAGACGGCAAAGATGGTGCCAACGGTGCTGACGGTCAGGACGGAGTTGGTATTCAGAATATAATAATCAATTCAGATAATGAACTCGAAATTACTCTAACAAGCGGTACACAATTAAATCTCGGCAATATTAAGGGTGCGGACGGCAAGGATGGTACAAACGGTGTTGACGGTAAAAACGGTGCTGATGGCAAAGACGGTACTAACGGAACAAATGGCGCAGACGGAAAGGATGGCATCGGAATTACTGAAACAACAGTAAATTCTGTCGGTGAACTTGTTATTAAGTATTCAGACGGAACATCTACAAATCTTGGTACAGTTGTAGGAATTAACGGTCAAGACGGAAAAGACGGTCAAAACGGTACTGATGGTAAGAATGGTAAAGATGGTACTAACGGTAAGGATGGTATCGGTGTTACAAAATCAGAAATCAATTCTGACGGAGAATTAGTAATAACTTATTCTGATGGAACTTCTTCTAATCTTGGCGTTGTAGTTGGTACTAATGGTAAAGACGGTACTAACGGAACAAATGGCACAGATGGTAAAGATGGTATCGGAATTACTGAAACAACAATAAATTCTGTCGGTGAACTTGTTATTAAGTATTCAGACGGAACATCTACAAATCTTGGTACAGTTGTAGGAATTAACGGTCAAGACGGAAAAGACGGTCAAAACGGTACTGATGGTAAGAATGGTAAAGATGGTACTAACGGTAAGGATGGTATCGGTGTTACAAAATCAGAAATCAATTCTGACGGAGAATTAGTAATAACTTATTCTGATGGAACTTCTTCTAATCTTGGTGTTATAGTTGGTGCTAACGGTAAAGACGGTGTCAACGGTAAAGACGGAGTTGATGGTAAGGACGGAAAAGACGGTCAAAATGGTGCAGACGGCAAAGATGGCAAAGACGGCATTGGCATTTCTAATGTAGTTATAAATTCAGACGGTGAATTGGAACTTGCTTTCTCCGATTCATCAAGTATTAACCTCGGCTGTATTGTCGGAAAAGACGGCAAGGATGGTATTAACGGAACTGATGGCAAAGATGGTGCAAATGGCGCTGACGGTAAAGATGGAGAAGATGGTAAAGATGGTGCTAACGGTGTTGACGGTAAAGACGGTATCGGAATTGCCAATGTAACAATTACTGATGATGGTGTTTTGAATGTTGAACTTACAAACGGAACAACACTAAATCTCGGAAGTATCAAGGGCAAAGACGGTATTGGTATTTCAAAATCAGAAATCAATGCTGACGGAGAATTTGTACTTACATATACAAATGGTCAATCTACTAATCTCGGAAAAGTTGTAGGAGCAGACGGCATTAACGGTACAAATGGTGCAGATGGTAAGGATGGTATAAACGGCGCTGACGGTAAAGACGGCACAGGCATTGTCAATGTAACGATTTCTGCTGAAGGTGCTTTGAGCGTTGAATTATCCAACGGTACTGTACTTAACCTCGGTAACATTAAGGGTGCTGACGGCATAGGTGTTTCTAAGTCAGAAATCAATTCAAACGGTGAGTTGATATTGACTTATACAAGCGGAGAAACTGCAAAACTCGGTGTTGTCGTTGGTGCAAAAGGGGCTGACGGAACAGATGGAGCTGACGGAAAAGACGGAATTGGTATTAAGACTGTTACTTTGTCAGCTGATGGTGAATTGAGTATTCTTCTCACCGATAACACAGTGTTAAACCTCGGTAATGTCAAAGGCGAAAAGGGTGACACAGGAGAAAAAGGTGAAAAAGGAGATAAAGGTGCTGACGGCAAAGATGGTGTTGATGGTAAAGATGGCAGAGGTATTGCCGATATGGCAATTATCAATGGAGAAATTGTTATAACTTATACTGACGGAACAAAATCGGTTATTGGAAAAAGTGATGATGTTATTTTAAATGAAAGTGATACACTTGAATTCACTCTTCTTTCTGACGGAACTTATGCCGTAACAGGATGTTTGGTTGATAATCCAACAGAAATCACAATACCATCAAAATTTAACGGTAAATTTGTTACCAAGATATATAGTAATGCATTTGAGAATATTATAACTTTGAAAACTGTTAATATTCCAAATAGTATTCTTAGTATCGGCACCCGTGCCTTTTATGGTTGCAACACTTTAAAAAATGTAAACATCAGCACTGACAGTGAATTGCAGGAAATAGCAGGCTATGCTTTTTATGGTTGTTCTGCATTAACAGATATTTACTTCCCAACTTATGTTGATTATATCGGAGCTTACGCATTTTATCAGTCGGGATTAACAACAGCCGTTTTTGAGTGTCCTACGAATTGGAATTTGTTTGGTAAATGGAATAATGGTTATCCTGCACATTTATCTCCAACAGATTCAGCAAATGCTGCAAAAGCTTTATCAACAAATTATACTTCTCACACATCATCGGATTTTTACAAAAATGCATGGATACGAAATGACTCATATTCTAACGGATCAATTGTTGGCACATATGAGCGTGAACTATAATAATAAAAAGTAAAAAAGAGAAATAAAAAATAATAAAACAGCCTGAGTAATTTTGTCTTGGATACTCAGGCTATTTTCATATCATATTCAAATTGTAAATCAGTATAATATCACGAAAAATCAGGTCATCCGAGGGAAATTTGGGGGAAATATGTAAGAAAACAAATATTGAACATAAAAAGAAAAACGGCAAAACCTTAGTGGTTAAGCCGTTTCTTAGTGGTTGCGGGAGCCGGATTTGAACCGACGACCTTCGGGTTATGAGCCCGACGAGCTACCGAGCTGCTCTATCCCGCGATATACAACTCTGCTGTTTTTTACAGCTTTATTATTATAGCATTATGTAAAGGTTGTGTCAATAGTTTTTTGTATATTTTTTTATTTTATGCTTTGCCCGGCTTTTTTGACTGAATTTATTTACATTTTATTCTTAGTTTTTTAAGGGTATGTACACAATTGTATGGCGGAACAGATGTGACTAAAAGATTTAAATGCCTGTTGAAACAAAAGTGAGATTGTGCAAAATAATGATTTATATGTGTTTTGCACGGTGAATTTGATATATTGATTGCGGATTGCTTTTGTGATACAATTACCGTGTGAATTTGCGGAATTTTTAAATTGCGACAAATACAGATGAGAGGAAATTATGGGAAAGAACAAAACACGCAGTAAATCTGCACTTAAACAAAACAGTGTCACAGCTGAAAACAAAAGGCTTGGCGATGACAGAAACATTAATTTTACTTTTAAAATTTTGTCGGCAATCGGCATTATTATCATAGTTTCGGGGCATTGCTACAACGGCGGTGTGTCGCTGATGTATGATTGGTTTCCAAAGTATTCGTACAATCTTGCCTTGTTCGTTTTCATTTCGGGATATTTTTACAAGGAAAAGCACGAGGAACATATTTTCAAATATATATGGGGACGGACAAAACGCTTGTTGATTCCTGCTTATCTATGGAACATTGTTTACGGAATAATCGCATTCGCACTTACTCAGGTCGGCTATACGATTGCTCAGGGCAAATTTGATCTGTACAACCTTTTTGTTATGCCGTTTATTGACGGCGAAAGTTTTGCCTACAACCTCGGTTCGTGGTTTGTATATCCGCTGTTCTGCGTTTATGTTTTTAACATACTGTTCCGTAAACTGCTCAAAAAGGTTCACAGGGGCAACGAGTATGTCATTCTTGCCGTGTATCTTGCAATCGGAATTTTCGGTGTGCAATACTGCATTTGGAATCCTGCCCCAAAGGGTGCGTTGCTGTTGTTGTTCAGGTCAATGTTTTTTCTGCCGTGTTTTGAGTTTGGCAGATTTTATCACGAAAAGCTTGAAAAACACGATAATCTCAACAGCGTTGCATATTTTGCAATCGTTCTCGGAGTTCAGCTTCTTCTCCTCACATTCTGTGAAAATCTTGAATACACCCCATCAAAGTGTGTGAAGTTTGACAACGGCTGCGTCATTCCTTATGTAACCGCAATCACGGGCATTGCGTTCTGGCTGAGGGTTGCAAAGCTGATTACTCCGATTATCAAGAACAAAAAGCTTGTCAGGATGATTTCGGACAATACCTACAGCATAATGATTCACCACATTTTTGCCTTTATGATTGTAAAATGGGCATTTTGGGGATTGAGCGTAATTACACCGCTGTTCAAAGATTTCGATATTTTAAAACTCAAGTCAACAATCTGGTACATTTATCGTCCGAACGGATTAAATTTTTACTGCATAATCTACCTTGCCGCAGGAATATTCATTCCGATTCTTATAGGAACGGTTACGCACAGGATATTTGAATTTATGAAAGAGCATACCTTGAAGAGTATGCAAAAAAAGCAGTCGGACAAGTAAAGTAAACAAAATTGAAAAAGTCGTAAAATAATGCTTTTTTTACAGGCTTTAAAATGAATAAAAAATAAGCTGTATGTGCATTGTTACAAAATAACACGGCTTGTATTGTGCAATATTTGCCTTTAAAGCTGTGCGACTGAACAACTTGCACTAAAAGGTAAAATAATATTTATTCATTTCGCCGTAGCAAAAAACATTAATTTGTGTTACAATATTTCATTATAGTATTTAGCGGAGCAGATATGCCGATATACAGAATAGCTGATTTGAATGTTGAAGTTAATCCAAAATTTAAAATATGCAGGAAACGGCTTGAAAGCTATGCCGTTAAGTCGAATGAATCGGGAAAGACCGACATTGAGATATCGGTTTCGGATGACGAAATCCGTGAGCATCTCAGGCTTTCTGACAACCTCAGCGAACAAGGTGCGGAGGATGTTCTGATACTCTCAAAATTCTGCAACGCCGTGCTTGACGGATTTGACGGATTCTTTTTTCATTCGTCCTGTCTTGAGCTTGACGGCGAGGGCTATGTTTTTTCGGCAGTCAGCGGAACGGGCAAGTCTACCCACACGGCTCTGTGGCGAAGGCATTTTGGCAACAGGGTGACGATGATTAACGATGACAAGCCGGTTATACGAAAATGTGACGGAAAATTTTATGCTTACGGAACTCCGTGGATGGAGAAAGCTGACATAGGAACAAATACAAAAGCACCTGTTAAGGCTGTGTATATTCTTCAGAGAGCAGAAGAGAACACGGCAGTCAGGGTGTTACCGTCACAGGTTATGAAACAGTTGCTTGAGGCAACGGTTATTGATGTTGAGCGGAGCAGAATGGAAAAGCTGCTTGAATTGCTTGATGAGTTCTTTAAGGAAACACCGTTGTTTTTGCTCGGTTGTAATATGGATGAAAGTGCTGTTATGACGGCTTACAATGCCGCAAACGGCGGATAAGGCTATGGAAATTTCAGAAAGCGGAGGAATATAAGATGGAATTTGTTCAGGTCGTTTCGGTTGAAAATATGAGAAAAAGCGACGCAAGGACGATTGCGGAGCATACTCCTTCGGCGGAGCTTATGTACAGAGCCGCACAGGGGATTTTTAATTCGGCAAAGTTTGTGGGCAGGGTTGCCATAGTTTGCGGTAAGGGCAACAACGGCGGCGACGGTTATGCGCTCGCCTGTGTTTTATGCAAAAACGGCTTTACACCGACAATTTTCAGAGCAAGCGACGGCTTTTCAAAGGATGGCCTTTACTATTATAAAACCGCAATGTCGCTCGGTGCCGAGGAGATGCCGATGTCACAGGCGGCGGCTTTCACGGGATTTGACATTGTAGTTGACTGTCTGCTCGGAACAGGCTTTTCGGGTGAATTAAAGGGTGAAATGCTTGAAGCGGTTGAGCAGATTAATATGACAAATGCCTATGTTATAAGTGCAGACATCAACAGCGGAATCAACGGTGACACGGGTGTGTGCAGTACGGCGGTAAACTCGGATCTTACCGTTTCAATCGGTTCGTTCAAGACAGGCTTGTTCCTCAATGACGCACCGTATTACATCGGTTCAGTCACAAACTGCGATATCGGAATCAGCCTTATTGAAGATGAATACAAGCTGATTGACTATTCTCTTTTGCATATGTTTGAGGGCTACGGCTCGCTTGTTATGACTGCGGAAGAATTTTTTGAAAAGTACGGCTACGAGCCTTCAAGGTGCAATGTTGCACGCTGTGTTGAGGAAATCAGCAAAAAAGAACGCAGAACAGTTGTAGTAAAAACAGACCATTCTGCGGTAATTGCGGATCTTAAATATATTTATTTTTGCGCTGACTATGTTATTAACAATTGATTGATTTTAATTGAGTTGAGGATGAAACCATGAAGTACAAGAAGGTGTTGTTACCGCCCGAGCCGTATTACAGCGGCAGGGTTACAAGATATCCGGACAGAAAAGTTGCCTTTGAAGCAGGACTCAGGTGGCATGGTTCATATGAAATTTCCTATATAAAAAAAGGTAAGGTAAGGCTTAACAAGCTTGACTGTGAAATTATTCTCAATGCGGGCGATGTCTATGTTCTTAACAGTCAGGAGGTTCATTCCTATGAGGACATCGGTGAGGATACTCAGGCTGTTATGCTCAATATCATTCCAAAGGCAATTGCACCGTATGTTGACGATCCGCATATTGTGCCGAGTTTCAAACAACCCGAGGGCGAAGCTCTTGAGTTTATCAGAAAAGCAATGGACATATTACACGGATATGAAGAGTACAAGAGCAAGCTTATCAGCATGAAGGTAAGAGCGGTGATGTACAGCGTTGCGTACTATCTCATCCGTGATTGCATTGACAACGATATACAATATGTTCACGGTTCTCAGGCTGA
>OIOS01000201.1_pt1 | contig 14533 bp, 10 predicted proteins | sample 1585651 | NCBI WGS metagenome assembly OIOS01 (sample SAMN02674693, study PRJEB24791) | human gut metagenome, SKBSTL018 | isolation source: stool | host: Homo sapiens | place: USA
CCACGACGCTCTTCCGATCTCATGTGCGGCAAGTTCTGCGCCGTCCGCAGCATGAACAAGGCTCTGGCCGGTGAGTACATCGACATTCTGTAAGCTGCTGTAAAACCGATATTTTCATCGCTTTTGCGATTTTTCTTCTCCATTGCCGCCCGGTACAAAAGCCGGGCGGCTTTTTGCGTCTCAGCGAGACGGTTTTTATGTACAAAATGAATCCGGCATGATATACTGGACAAGCGGGGCATTTGAGGTGGTCAATTTCGTGGCAGCCACACGCCGATGGTAACGACAAGGGCTTTCGCCCTGAGAGATGCAGGAGAACGCCACGCCTGCCAAATGCTTTTCGAGGGGGGACGGTTCCGATGCCGTCCCCCATTCCTGTTTTTGCACACAAAAAGACCTGCACGATTTGCTAAATCTCAGCTTTCGTGCAGGTCTTTTGTGCAGTTGCGCCAGCAGGAGTCGAACCTACGATGGGGGAGTCAAAGTCCCCTGCCTTACCGCTTGGCGATGGCGCATCATGCAAAACAGTATAGCATATTTTCCGCTGTTCCACAAGAGGTGCGCCGCATTTTTGCAGCTTTTTCTGTGCGCTGTCTGCCGCATTTGCGGCGGTTTGGGTCGGTTTTTGGGCTTTGCGGCCGGGACCCTGCGTTTTCCATATCCTTCCATGTTTTTACGAAAGGCAAGTTTTGCGGGATGCGTTTTTCAAAAAACACAGTCCGCAGGGGGCACAAGATTCATATTGCAAAGGTGAAATTTATTTTTTTCCTGATTTTTCTTATTATTTTCTCAAAAGACTGTATTTTTTGTTGCGGTTCTGGTACACTGGATGTGATAAAAATAAGTTGAAGAAACTACGCCGATGTCCGGGCTGTCCCCGGGCGGGGCAGTGTCTCCATCTTTGTGAAGGAAAGCGAGGGATCTCATGAAAAAATTCCTGAAAACGCTGGTGGTCGGGCTTTGCCTGTTCACGTTGCTGTGCTGCGCACTGCCGGCTGCATTTGCCGCCGACAAAACTTCAGGGAGCAAAAAGGAAGAGAACGTGTACGCCATTGGTATGGATGCCCAAGGCGGCATCTGCTCCACCGTGGTAACCTACACGAACCTGTCCGGCAAACTGGAGAGCACGCCCGAGCAGCCTACCATGACGGGCTACACCTTTGACGGCTGGTACACTGAGCCGGTGGGCGGCAGCAAGGTGACCACCTCCACCGTGTTCACCTCCGACGCCACCATCTACGCCCACTGGACTGCCAAGGCCGGTACTTCTACCGTGCCGCAGCCCACCACCCAGCCTGCCGCCCAGTGGCAAAAGTATGTAGGCCCTGCCCTTGTGGCCGGTGCCCTGCTTACCACCCTGCTGGTCGCCACCATGTTCTGAACACTGCTGTAAACACAATGACACCATTGAAGAAAGGGATCTTACCATGACTACTTCTACCATGAAAATGCCCGCCAGCTATTCCGCTATCGAAGCCGAGGAGATGACCTATCTGGACGGCGGCGCCAGCAACGCTTATCAGTCCTTCCTGGACATCGGCAAGGTGTTCAACTACATTGCCCGTATCTTCTCCGGTGCAAGCTCCATCATCAACAACGTTAACGTCATCTACCAGTCCTTTGTATCGCTGAACAGCCTGCTGGGCAGCTTCGGCAAGTAAAAGCATCACCCCAAAGTTCAGATCCGGGAGCCGCGCTTTTTTCGAAAAGTGCGGCTCCCGTTTTTCGCACACGCTGTAATTCAGTGCATTACTGCGCAGAACTTCACGTTCCAGAATTGTGAACAACCTTTTTAAGTTTTTTGGGGGTCAGTGGCCGTTTTTTGGGCTTTTTCTATATAAAAAGCAAAAAAATGCGATATTTTTTGGGCTTTATCTCTTGATTTTGTGTCTGATTTGTTATATTGTTGTTACATGGAATGTGCTAAAATAAGGTAGTTTATAAAAGGTCTCTCCAGCTGCGCAAGTTGCGTGGCAACAAGTGAGTTTTCAGGCATTTTCTTTAAGTTGTTTCGATATTTTCGAAAAAAATTTCGTTATCTTTACATTCGGGAGTTTGTACGCAAATGGCAGATCGTGAACTGCGGCGGATGCACCGCGCTGAACTGATAGAGATCATCTATGCGCTGAAGCAGAGCGAGGACCAGCTCAAGGCGCAGAACGCCGCGCTTACCGCGCAGCTGCAGGATCGGCAGCTGCGGCTGGAAAGTGCCGGTTCCATCGCGCAGGCCGCGCTGGAGCTGAACAACGTGTTCGCCGCCGCGCAGGCCGCCGCCGATGACTATCTGCACTCAGTGCAGGCCAGTCTTGCGGACACCAACGCCACCGCCGCCAATACCCTTTCGCAGGCGCGCAGCGAGGCCAAGCGCATTCTGGAGCAGGCACAGGCAGACGCCGACAGCCTGAAAGCGCAGGCGCAGCAGGAATGCGACGCCATGACCGCGGCCGCCGCGCAAAAACGCACCCAGACCGAGGCCGACTGCAAGGCCATGGTAGAGCGCGCCGAGCAGGAGGTGCAGCAGCGCTGGCAGGCATTTGACCACAAGGCCAACGAGCTGCTGGACCAGTACCGCAGCACAGACGGCCTGCCTTCGGAGGAAACATGAAAAAACGCGATATCCGGTTCGCTTCCATCCCTTCCACCGAGGAAGTGGCCGCAGAACGTGAGCGTCTTGCGTACCAGAGCCGCTACCAGCGGGTGCTGCGCAGTACGATCTATATTCTGGTGGTGGTGGCCGCAGTAGCTGTGCTGCTGGCTACGCTGTTTCTGCCGGTGCTTCAGGTCTCCGGCGACAGCATGTACCCTACATTAAATGATAAAGACATTATCCTGCTGGTAAAATCCAACCACATTGAAAACGGCGAGCTGTGCGGGTTTTACTGGCAGAACAAGCTGCTGCTCAAGCGCATCATCGGGCAGCCCGGTGATGTGATCGATATGGACGTGAACGGCGTAGTCTCGGTAAACGGCGTGGCGCTGGACGAACCCTATGTGGACGCGCTGACCGTGGGCGAATGCGACATCCGATTCCCCTATCAGGTGCCGGAAAACCGCTACTTCGTGCTGGGCGACCACCGTGCCACCTCCATCGACAGCCGCAGCAGCGTGATAGGCTGCGTTGAAAAAAGCCAGATCGTGGGCAGGGTTTTCCTAAGGGTATGGCCCTTGTCCAGCTTCTCGTTGATCCATTGACCCCGGGAGGAGGTATTTCGTTATGAACGACATTCTTAAAACGTACATGGAGCGGTTCCGTGAGAACCGGCACACCCTGCGGCGCTACACCGCGTTTGTGCTGGCACTTGCCATGATCACCACCCTGTTCGTCAACTGGCAGCTGCATGGCGTGGGCATTTCCATGACCGCGCAGTACCAGTGCGGCGAGGAGGAGCACGCCCACACCGCGGATTGCTACACCAAGGTGCTCATCTGCGGTTACGAGGAAGGCGAGCTTGAAAATGCGGACGAGGTGGCCGCCGCTGCTGCGACCAGCCAGCCCACCGTTGAGGCTGAGCCCGCGCCGCTGGCACTGGAGCCGCAGATCGAGTTTGTGCCCCACGAGCACACCGAGGACTGCTACACCGAGGTGCAGACCCTGACCTGCATGGAAGAAGAGCACGTCCACGGTGACGACTGCTTCGACCCCGAGGACGGCACCCTGATCTGCGAGAAATTTGAGCATACCCACGACGAAAGCTGCTATACCACCGAGTACGAGCTGACCTGTGGACTGGAAGAGGGCGAGCTTGTGGAGCAGGTGGTGGAGCCCACCCAGAGCGCCGAGCTGGCGGCTATGGCCGTGGCCGAGCCTGTGGCACTGGAGCCGACGGTGGACACCGTGGAGCCCATCTACCACCACCACACCGACGCCTGCTACGAGGAAGTGCTTACCTGCCCCCTGCCGGAGCATCACCACACCGTAGCCTGCCTGAGCGACACCTCCGCCGACGTTGAGACCCCTGAGGAGTGGCAGGCCGCCAACGCCGAGGCCGTGATGACCGGCAACTGGGACGAGGACCTGCTCAGCGTGGCAAAGACCCAGCTGGGCTACGAGCAGAGCGAGAAAAACTTCGAGATCGACCCCGCGGACGGCGTGACCCTGCACTACTACTCCCGCTACGGCCAGTCTTACGGCAACCCCTACGGCGAGTGGGACGTGATGTTCCTCTCCTACTGCCTGAAGTACGCCGGTATCCCCCAGAGCGCCATCCCGCAGGAGGCCAGCGTGCTTTCCCTGCGCAGCTCCATGAGCGACATGGACTGGCTGCTGGACGGCGAGGACGGCAGCGCCGCCAATGTGGGCGACATCGTTATTTATAATAAGTACGTCACCCGCACCGTGGCTGTGGACAGCAGCGCCGATGGTGCAGCGGACGATCTGGACGACCAGTTCAGCATGGACACCGATTTCGAGAACGGCGCAGCGCTTGAAACTTCCGGCGCTTCTGCGTTGGATGCAGCCCCTGCCGCCGAGGACGCCCCCGCTGCCGACAGCGTGATCACCCCCGATCTCCCCGGCACCACCAACCCGGAGCAGCCCGCCGCAAAGCCGGTGGACAGCACCGGCACCTCTGCATCCGGCGCGGACACCCTTATCCCCAGCGTGGATTCCCCCGCTGCCGAGCCGCAGACCACTACCGTGACTGACGCTCAGCCCGTGGAGACCGTGGGCATCGTGAGCGAGGCGGACGAGAACACCCTGACCGTCATCTCCGGCGACGTGGACGGCAAGGTGGCCGAGGTCACCCTTTCCAACGCCGAGGTTCTGGCCGTGGTGGATGTTGCCGCCGCCCAGTACGCAGACGAGATGCTCTCCTCTGCCGTTGACGGCGCACTGAAAGCCCCCGATATGCTTACGCTGGCGGGTGAGCCCATGACCGTAAGCACCACGACCGTTGGCTCTGCCTTGGACGGTACTAATTATGTTACTGATTTCAAGATTCAGAAGCAGCAGGGCAGCCAATACGTTGATGTTGCCACCAGCGTTGTCACTGACCAAATGCACGGCTACCTTGAACTGAAGGATATTCCGGCTCAGGACATTGCAAGCCATGACTACAAGGTTAAAGTAGCTTTGCCGGAGGCTTTTGACTTGCAGAGCGTTGCTTCGGAAACTGGCGACTTGATCGATCCGAACTATACCGGTCCAAAGGGCAGCGTTTGTGGCACCTACCAGTTTGTAAAGGAAAACGGTAAGTGGTACGTCCTGTTCACCTATGACCGTGATTTTATTCATCAGGATCAGGTGTCGAATACCACCAAGGTCAGAAGTACAGTCAACTTTGATTTCCGGTGGGACCAAACCAAGGTCACGACCGGCGGGAGCAATGAGTTTAAGGTCAACGAAAAAGCAAAGGTCACCATTTATATTAAGCGCGAAGAAAGCACCACGCCCGGCGAGGAAAAGAAATTCAGTCTGGATAAACAATCTGCCGGGCTTAAGTACGACGGCAAGAATGCTTACGTTGATTACACTGTAAAACTTACCCTGAAGGAGGACAGAGCAGCCCCCCTGACGCTGACCGATACACTCACAAATCCGTCCGGGGTCACCTTCGACTATGTTGACACCTTCCTCCAAGTTACTGGCCCGGATGGTTCTGCGCCCGACATTTCTTGGGCAGATACCACAGGTAGTACGGGCAAAATGATCACCTTGGGCACTAGTGGTCAGACCCTGCAAAAGGGCACCTATACCATCACTTACCGCGTCAAGGCTGATAATTTTGGCAGCACAAGTTACAACGGGGACTATTTAAAAAACTTTATCAAATTTGGTGATGATGTAGAAGGTACTTCCACCTCTATCAAAACAAAGGATATTGAAAAATCGGGCAAGCTCAGCAAAGACGGCGAGATCATCACATGGACTGTCAAGATCAACAACGGTGACGTCATGCGTTATCTGCCTAGCAACGCTAAATTTACCGATACGATCGACACAGATCAGGAATTTGTTGCCGGTTCTTTCAAGGTCACAAAGACCGATGCAGACGGCAACAAGACCAAGCCCACAGCATCAGATGTCTACGACAGCACAAACAAGACCCTCACCTACCAGCTTGCGGAAGGCTTCAACAAGTATGAGATCACCTACCAGACAAGGGTCACAAAAGCTATCCCTCTGACCGGTCTGGATGTCAAAAACACCGGCAATCTGGAGGGCGATGGGCTGGACAGCAGCTCTGAAGGCACTGTCCACATCGACTCGGATGTTCTTACCAAAGAGGCAGTTGGTGAGCCGACTAATAATGGTACAGAGGCCACCATGCAGTGGAAGAGCACCATCAAACCGACAGATGTCAGCAGCTATATTTACTACGATTACAGTAACGCAGTGCAGGATGCAGACGGTAAAAACCGCAAGGCGCAGGAGATCGACCTTGCCTCTATTGTGGTAAAGGACAAGGATGGGAATTCTGTTTCCGTTACGCCCGTCGCATGGAACTCCGGTGAAACAGATGATTACGACAAGGATCTGGGTCTGTTTATGATAGACTTTAAAGGCATTACTGCATCCGGTCCAATGACCATTACCTACACAACAAAATGCTCTATCGTCCAGCAGCTGCCAGGCTACGGTGCAACGGTCAAGAACCACTGCCGCATCAATAATGGCACTGTGGCAACCGCTGAGCAGAAAATTACAAACGGCTCTGACACGATAAGTTACTTCTATAAGTATGCTTGTGGTTGGAATTGGACGAACATTCAGAGCGGCAGCGGCAGTACTACCCTGCAGCCCGGCCAAAAGCTGCCTTGGACGATCGAGCTCAACGCGGATGGAGTGCTGAAATGGGAAAATGACACCAAATGGGTCATTACCGATACCATTCCCCGCGGTCTGGTTCTGGACGAAAGCAGCGTTCAAATCAAGAACCATGGCGTTGCCCTGCCCGCTACATCTACAGTCACCAAAAACGCAGACGGAACCACCACGCTGGTAATCACCATGTTGCCGGAGTCGTTCAGTTATACAAATAACGGTGTGACTGAGATCCGCAAGCAAATCAATATCACCTACGACACTACGCTGGATCCTAAATGTACCGACATCTGGAATGACAATACCGCATCGTTTAAGAACGTTGCCAAGTTCGAGCGCAACGGCAATACGATAGGTGATACCTCCTTTACCGAAACAGTCGAGCGCAAAGTTGTTGGCAAGAGCGGTACTTTTGACGAAACCACCGGTCTTTTGACCTATCAGGTCAAGCTGAACCCCTACGGTGCAACGCTGAATGGCGGCGAGCCTATGGTCCTGCAAGACGTCATGACCGTGCCCTCTGATTTGTGGGCTGATGGGTCTGGCACCAAGCGTGTAACGCTGGAAGGCATCTCTGTTTTTGATGCCAATCTGCAGGCAGATGGTACGCTGGAAGCAACCACATGGCGTGCAGACCTTACCTGTGTAGCCGGAAAGTTTGATGACGATGCCGCCGGAAATAACGTTGACACGTCCACCTACTATTCCAAGTACAGCAGCAATAGCAGCCACCAGCTTAAGGCATGGACAATGGTACCCGATAGCACCCCGCTTGTGCTGGTTTTCCATTACCGAGTTAATACGGAAGGTCTGGTTAAAGGCAATACCTTCACCTTTGAGAACACTGCAGAACTGAATGGCAAGTGGAAGAACGAGCAATGCAGCACCAGCTTTACTTCCAGTTCGGGAGCTTCTGCCGGTATCGACTTCAACTCCAACCGCTTGACCATCGTCAAGTACTCCGGCACGCCAGACAAGGTTCTGCCCGGTGCAGAGTTCAGTCTGGAAAAGTATAACGCTACCACTGGATGGAAAGGCGAAAAAACTGATATAGTGACCAACACCAGCGGCAACGTAACGCTTGGCAGTCTGGACGTTAACACCTTCTATCGCTTGAAGGAAACACAAGCGCCTGATGGTTATCGGACACCGAATAATTACCATTATTTTGTAATTTCTGACAATAGTCACAGCTACACGGCCTCTGGCGTTCCCGACTTTAAGAGTACAGATACCTTTAGCGAGTACAAGTTGGCTGAAGGGCAGATGTTTGGCAGCTTCTACTACTACTGCGAAAACACCCCCAATGACAACTCTGACTACGTTCTCCCCTCTACCGGCGGCACCGGTACACTCCCGTATACAGCCGTGGGCGGCACAATGATGCTGACCGCGCTGGCATATAGTTTTATCCACCGCAAGCGCAGACGCGAAGGGAGAGCAGATGACTAAACTGCACTTTTCTGCTGGCGTGCCGGGGCTGAGCCCCCGCCCGCCCAGCGCAAAGTTTACGCGATAGACCAAACAAAACTACACCCCTACCCCCTGTGCAAAACGCAGGGGGGCGGCAAGGGGCAGAAAAGAAAGGGGCTTTTTTCATGAAAAAAGCAATGAAAAAACTCATGGCTGCGCTGCTGGCAGTTGCCATGGTGTGCGCCATGGCGATCCCGGCGTTTGCATACAACACTTGGGAGACTGAGGAGGACCTCAACCAACTCCACGGTTACAGCGCTTTCCAGATCTTCAAGGGTGTTATTAGTAAGGACAATGAGACGCTTTCCAACGTTGGGTGGGGCAGCAGCATCACTAAGCCTGACGAGTTTCTGGCGCAGTTGACGGCAGATCCTACCATCGGCGGTGAGTTTAAAACTAATTTCACTGCTCAGGACGTTCTTGCGGTTATCAGCAAATGGCATAATTCCGATGATTACAGCATCGCTTTTGCGCGCGTTGTATGCCACTATCTCTACCCGGATGCCAATGCAAACCCGAAACCCGTCATTACAGATCACACCGGTGGCATCAACATTCCAGAGTCAGGTTATTATCTGATCGTTGATACTACCTACTTTAACCTTCGCGATTTCTATCATGCCTACAATTCCTTCTTCCTGCTGAATGTTCCCCAAGCACCCTATGTCGTTTTAGTTAATCATAAGGTTGTAAAGCCCTATGTTGAGAAGGAAGTTTATGACGATCAGGATGGCACCAACGAAGCAGGTTTTGGTTCCAGCGCTGACCATGCGATCAACGAAGAGTTCCAGTTCAAGCTGATTGCTACCTTGCCCGCAAGCAGAGACAATGGCCGTGCTTACGATTACTATGACGAGTACGCTGTTTTGTTCAATGATACCTTGTCCAAGGGCATTACTTATGACAGACTCGATAGTGTAGTCATTGAATCCAAGGGCATTCCCTATGATATCACCGGCGATTCTTCGAAGTATACCATTGATACTACCGATCTTGAAAGTCATAACTATTTTGTGGTAGGCATTCCTGATGTCAAAACCTGTGTTGAAGATCCAAGGTTCAATTTGAATGACGGCGCTACTATTACGGTCACCTATACTGCACACCTGAACGACAAAGCCGCTGTCAATACTACAAGTGGCTCTACCGATAACAAAAACAAAGTACAGCTCCAGTACTCTAATAACCCCAGAAACAGCGCATACTGGGGCTTCACTCCCGAAAGCGAAGTCCGTGTGTACACCTACCAGCTGAACAACACCAAGTATCACGATGATGATAACGAGAACAACAAGCTGGAGGGCGCTGGCTTCCGTCTGTACAGCGGTGAAGCTTGCAATGATGAAGATGAGATCAAGCTCAAAAAGAATGCTGACGGCACTTACTCTCGCTACTTTGGAACTGAAGATGGCGAAGAAATGTTCTCTGACGACAAGGGCCAGTTTAACGTTAAGGGTCTGGACGCCGGTACTTACTACCTGAAGGAGACCACCCCTCCCACCGGTTACAGTGCCTGTGACAAAACTAAAATCGTCATTTCTGCAACGCACGACGAACACAATGTTAATCTGTCCGGTGAATCCAACCTGAATAATAAAATCATCAACAAAAAAGCCGGCGGCATTACCCTGCCCTCCACCGGCGGCATCGGCACTACCCTGTTCTATGTGGTCGGCGGCGGCCTGATGGTTGCGGCCATCGTTCTGCTGGTCACCAAGAAGCGCATGGAGAACAAGTAAGCTCCATTTCCCCCAAGAACCCGGAGCAAAGGGGCTGCAAGGCACCCGCTCCTATCCTTATAACATTAGGGAGTAGCCCATGAAAAAGAACAAAAGCACCATCATCCTGATCCTCGTCTTTTTCGTGGGTCTATCCGTGATGTTATACCCCACCCTCAGCGATTACGTCAACCAATTGCATCAGTCCCGTGCTGTGGCAAGCTACGCGCAGGACGTGGACAAAATGACCGATGCGGATTACAGCGCCTACTTTGACGCCGCCGATGCCTTTAACGCACAGGTGGCCGCCAACGAAAACGCCCTCTACCGCCCGGATCAGCTTACCGGCTACAACGACACGCTGGATATTACCGGCACCGGCATTATGGGTTACATCACCATTTCCAAAATCGGCGTGGAGCTGCCCATCTACCACGGCACCAGCGACGGCGTATTGCAGATCGCCGCAGGCCACTTGGAGGGCACCAGCCTGCCGGTGGGCGGCGCGTCCACCCACGCGGTCATCTCGGCGCACCGCGGCCTGCCCAGCGCAAAGCTGTTTACCAACCTCGACCAGCTGGAAGTGGGCGATACCTTTACCATCACCGTGCTGGACCGGGTGCTCACCTACGAGGTGGACAAAATCTCCATCGTGCTGCCCACCGAGACCGATGAGCTGAAGATCGCCGAAGGCAAGGACTACGTCACCCTGATGACCTGCACCCCCTACGGCATCAACACCCACCGCCTGCTGGTGCGCGGCCGCCGCGTAGAGACCCCGGATCAGTACAAGCACCTCCGCGTTACCGCCGAAGCGCTTAAAATTGAACCCATTATTGTTGCGCCCATTATGGCGCTGCCCATGCTGCTGATCTTACTGATCGGTATGCTGATTTCTACACGCAAACCCAAGAAAACGAGAGGTGAAGAACATGAAAAGCATTGATCTGCGTCATCGTCTGGCGGCTGTGCTGCTGGCTATGTGCCTTGTGGTATGCTGCGCCCTGCCGGCGTTTGCCACCAGTGCCAACATTGTACTGGGGCGTCTGGGCTCGCTCCATGTCCGTCTGTACGACACCCACAACGATGTGCCCCTGCGCGGCGGTGAGCTTACCCTGTATCAGGTGGCCTCCGTCAAGCGCACCAACGGCAACCTGTACTTTGACTATACCGGCGATTTTACGGGCTGCGGTGTCGTGCTGGGCGATCTTTCCGACAGCACGCTGGCAGACCAGCTGGTAAAGTATCTGCCCGCTGTGCCCGCCATTGCCGCCCAGCAGGACGTGAACGAAGAGGGCTATGCCAACATTACCAAGCTGCCGCAGGGTCTGTACTTGGTCGTGCAGACCGAGGCATCCCACGGCTACGAGGCCATCAAGCCCTTCCTTGTGTCCATCCCCATGCCCGATGGCGACAACTGGATCTACGATGTGGACGCCACCCCCAAGGTAGGCGCTACCATCCCGGAAACGCCGGACACCCCCGACACCCCGGATGTGCCGGATACGCCCGACACACCGGACACCCCCGATCTCCCGGAGCAGCCGGATAACCCGGATACGCCGGTGAGCCCCGGCACACCGGATAACCCGGTAAGTCCCGGCACCCCGGACAACCCCGTAAGCCCCGAAAATCCGGATAACCCGGTCTCCCCTTCCACCCCCGATAAGCCTGTTCTGCCCCAGACCGGCCAGTTGAACTGGCCCGTGCCGGTGCTGGCCTGCAGCGGCGTGCTGCTGTTTGCCGCAGGCTGGGTGCTGAACCGTCAGGGCAAAAAGGAAAACTGACTTTGCGTTCCTTTCTTTTCGGCACAGCGTGGCGTTGTGTACCGAATTTGCTCCCCCGCAAGGGGGAGCATTTTTTGTGCCCTTCCCCTGCCGGGCGCAGCACGATTTTGAATGCGCTCCGCGTTGCTCTGCGCATAATCAGCGGAAAATATATTTTTAAATTTGCAATTCTGGAAAATCTGCGGATTTTCCAGAATTGCCTTTTCACGGGTGGGGTTTAGGCACGAACCCTCTCAGGCATCTCGCTTTGCTCGATGCCAGCTCCCCCGAAGGGGGAGCTTTTTGGGTGGAGTTGGCGAACGCAGTGAGCCTGAGGGGGTACACGCAAAAGAGCCGCTGTACAAAAAGTACAGCGGCTCTTATTTTATGCAATCTGTATTAGGTTTTTACTGCTGCTGGGCGGCCCTTTTGGCTTCCAGAGCCAGAATGGCGTCGCGGCGGCTCAGGTTGATGCGGCCCTGCTGGTCGATGTCGGTCACCTTGACCACGATGGCATCGCCCACGGCAACCACGTCCTCTACCCGCTCCACGCGCTTGGTGTCCAGCTTGGAGATATGCACAAGGCCTTCCTTGCCCGGGGCGATCTCCACAAAGGCACCAAAGTTCATCAGGCGGGTCACCTTGCCCTTGTAGATGGCACCGATCTCGGGGTCCTCCACAATGGTCTTGATGGTAAAGATGGCGCGCTTTGCGTCCTCCTGATCCACGGCGGAGACGAACACATGGCCGTCCTCCTGCACGTCGATCTTGCAGTTGCAGGTGGCGCAGATGTCCTGAATGACCTTGCCGCCCTTACCGATCACGTCCTTGATCTTGTCGGTGGGGATCATCATGCTGAACATCTTGGGTGCCCAGCGGCTCAGCTCCTGACGGGGCTCGGCGATCACCGGCTTGATGATCTCGTCCAGAATATACAGCCGACCCTTGCGGCACTTCTCGAAGGCCTCGGCAATGATGTCGTAGGTCAGGCCGTCGATCTTGATGTCCATCTGGATGGCGGTGATGCCCTTGCGGGTGCCGCCAACCTTAAAGTCCATATCGCCGTGGAAGTCCTCCACGCCCTGAATGTCCAGCATGGTCATCCAGCGCTCGCCCTCGGTGATCAGGCCGCAGGAGATACCGGCAACCGGAGCCTTGATGGGCACGCCTGCGTCCATCAGTGCCAGCGTAGAGCCGCAGATGGAAGCCTGAGAGGTGGAGCCGTTAGAGCTGAGCACCTCGGACACGCAGCGGATGGTGTAGGGGAACTCCTCCAAGGAGGGCAGCACCGGCACCAGAGCACGCTCAGCCAATGCGCCGTGGCCGATCTCGCGGCGGCCGGGGCTGCGCGGTGCGCGTGCCTCGCCCACAGAGTACGGCGGGAAGTTGTAGTGGTGGATATAGCGCTTGGTCTGCTCGTCGGTCAGGTCGTCCATCAGCTGGTTGTCCTTGGTGCCGCCCAGCGTGCAGGTGGTAAGCACCTGCGTCTGGCCACGGGTGAACATACCGGAGCCGTGCACGCGGGGCAGAATGCCCACCTCTGCGGCCAGCGGGCGGATCTCGTTGATGCCGCGGCCGTCCACGCGCTTGCCCTCATCCAGCAGCCAGCGGCGCACCACGAACTTCTGCATTTTGTAGCTTACCAGATCCAGATCGGCGGCGGACAGGTCGGGGTATTCCTCAGCGATCTTGTCCATGATGGGCAGCAGGGCTGCGTCACGCACGTTCTTGTCGTCGGTGTCCATAGCAGCCTTGAAATCGTCCAGGTACTTGTTCTGGATGGCGTGGAACACGTCCATGTCCAGACCCACCACCTGGAAGTCGATCTTCGGCTTGCCGCGCTCGGCCACGATCTTGTTGATAAACTCGATGATCTTCTTGATCTCAACGTGTGCGGTCTTGATGGCGGTCAGCATTGTGTCCTCGTCCACCTCGTTGGCGCCGGCCTCGATCATCACGATCTTATCCATAGTGGCGGCAACGGTCAGAGCAAGGTCGCTCACCTTGCGCTGCTCCTGGGTGGGGTTCAGCACGATCTCGCCGTCAACCAGACCCACCTGCACGCCGCCGATGGGGCCGTTCCAGGGGATGTCGGACACGGCGGTCACCAGAGAAGCGCCGATCATGCCGGCGATCTCGGGGCTGCAGTCCGGGTCAAGGCTCATGACGGTCATGGTGATGCACACGTCGTTGCGCATCTCCTTGGGGAACAGCGGGCGCATGGGGCGGTCCACCACGCGGCTGGTCAGGATAGCGCGCTCACCGGGGCGGCCCTCACGGCGCATAAAGCTGCCGGGAATGCGGCCTGCGGCGTAGAGCTTTTCCTCGTACTCCACGTTCAGCGGGAAGAAATCCACGCCCTCGCGGGGCTTGGGGCTCATGACCACGTTGCACATCACGCAGGTCTCGCCGTAGCGGATCAGTGCGCTGGCATTGGACAGGCCACACATCTTGCCCATTTCAACCTTGAACGGGCGGCCGGCCAACATGGTTTCGTAGACCTTGAAGTTGTCAAAGGTCTCTTTGCGGGAACCAAATTCGATTGCCATTGTTTCTGCCTCCTTGTTTTTCGGATCGTTCTATCCAAAAAGCCGTGGCGTGCGCATTATAGCAATAAATCCAGCGTCCCTGCCCGCAGGCACAGGCGTTCGATTTACTGCTGCAATACGCTGCCACCGCTATTTTGTGCGCATGGGATACATGGAGTTATACATAAAGCAAAGGGCAGGTACCTTTGCGGTACCTGCCCTCCGTTAAAATTACTTACGCAGACCCAGAGTTGCGATCAGAGCACGGTAACGCTCGATGTCCTT
>OIOS01000228.1_pt1 | contig 13346 bp, 14 predicted proteins | sample 1585651 | NCBI WGS metagenome assembly OIOS01 (sample SAMN02674693, study PRJEB24791) | human gut metagenome, SKBSTL018 | isolation source: stool | host: Homo sapiens | place: USA
TTGCTGATGAGATTGGAAACGGTATAGTGCCTCTTGATGCGTTTGAGAGAGAGTACAGGGAGCAGACAGGCAGAGCAGAGATACTGCTTGCAAAAAAAGCAGACGAGGTAGTTCGCGTAATATGTGGAATCGGTCAGAAAATAAAATAAACTGTATTTTTATAAGACACGGCTGCACTGTCTCAAACAGAGAACACAGATATCTGGGCAGGACAGATGAGCCACTCGATGAAGCCGGAGTTGTTGAGCTTAAAAATGCGCTAAATAATGGTGTATACAAGGCTTTGGAGGAAAATAGCTTAAAGGAGCAGATAATTATTACCAGTCCAATGAGGCGCTGCAAACAGACGGCAGAGATTATTTTGCCGGTTTCACAGTACCATAAAATTCATACCGTAAAAGAGCTTGCAGAGATGGATTTCGGTGAATGGGAGCTAAAAAGCTATAAGGAACTTAGCACAGATATCCGTTTCAGGGACTCATATCAGGCGTGGATTGACAGTGGTGGAACACTTGCCTTTCCAAACGGAGAGAGCAGAAAAGAGTTTTGCAAAAGAAGTATATGTGGCTTTGAGAGGGCACTCACACAGGCATTAGAGCTTAAGAGGGCTATGCCTGATAAAGAGATACAAATAGTATTTTTTGTGCATGGAGGGACTATCATGGCGATAATGAGCCATTACTGTGATATGGATTACTATGATTACCAGGTGAAAAACGGCTGTGGCTACTCGTGTGAGGTGGCTGTTGAGGGCAATGAGATTGTGTTTAATGAAATAGTGCCCATATCGCTATGATTTATTTAAGAAGGACTAACATATGTGTTATCATATTTTTGCATTTATAGCAGGCTTTGTGCTTGATTTATTAATAGGAGATCCGCATTTTATACCGCATCCGGTCAGGCTTATCGGCTCACTCATTTCTTTTCTCGATAAGAGGCTTAATTGTGATGCCGGATATAATAGCTCTGAAAAAAAATTAAATTTAATAAAATATAAAAGAGGCATGCTTCTTGCTTTTGCTGTAATTTTTGCAACTTTTGCAATGTCGGTAATTATTATTGTGGCAGCATACAGTATAAATTTATATGCCGGGGTCATAGCAGAGGCTGTCATGACGTGGCAGATTCTTGCCACAAAGTGTCTTCGTGTGGAGAGCATGAGGGTGTACGATGCGCTAAGGACAGATGGAGTTGATGCAGGAAGAAGGGCTGTTTCCATGATTGTTGGCAGAGATACATCTGTGCTTGATGCAGCAGGCGTCACAAGGGCGGCAGTTGAGACGATAGCTGAAAATACATCTGACGGAGTGATTGCACCTATGCTTTACACGGCAATCGGCGGGCCGGTGCTTGGCTTTGTATACAAGGCTGTGAATACGATGGATTCGATGCTTGGCTACAAAAATGATAAATATATGTATTTTGGCAGATTTGCTGCAAGGCTTGATGATGTGGTCAATTTCATACCGGCAAGAATCAGTGCATATCTGATGATTGCTGCGGCATTTATCGGTGGTAGGCATTTTGATGGCAAAAATGCATACCACATCTTTAAAAGAGATCGTTTCAATCACGCAAGCCCAAACTCAGCCCAGACAGAGTCCGTATGTGCGGGAGCTTTAAGGGTGCAGCTTGCGGGTGATGCAGTGTATTTTGGGAAGCTTGTGAAGAAAAAATACATAGGAGACGGTCTGCGTGAGATAGAGTATGAGGATATAAAGCGTGCAAACAGGCTGATGTATATTACTGCGTTTTTGTGTGAGCTTTTATCTGTGGCGGTTATGAGTCTTGTTTTAATATTGCTTTGAATATGGAAGAATTGATGTAAAAATTGATGGAGGACATGAATGAAAAGCATCCATGGCGGTGACATATACAACAATAAAGTAAATATGGATTTTTCGGTAAATATCAATCCTCTTGGCATACCAAATTCTGTTAAAGAGGCTATGAGTGATGCACTTTCGTATGCAGACAGATATCCCGACATGGCATGCAGTGGCCTTAAAAAAGCGATATCAGAGTATTTCACACAGCAAGGCTGCAGCATACAAAGCGAGGATGTAATTCCCGGAAACGGAGCCTCAGAGCTTTTTATGGCGATAGCTCACGCCATAAAGCCAAAAAAAGCAGTGCTTCTGGGCCCGGGCTTTTTCGGTTATGAGCATGTGCTTCGTGCAGTCGGCTGTGATATCGGATATTTCCTGCTGGATGAGCAGAGTGATTTTTCTCCTGCTGCACGGCTGGATGCTTTAATGGATATGCTTACAGATGATACAGATATATTTTTTATCGCAAATCCAAACAATCCGACAGGGTATCTTGCAGACAGCACTTTCATGAAGCAGATAATAGGGCATTGCAAAGAAAAGCATATTTATGTGGTGGCAGATGAATGCTTCATGGGCTTTTGTGAAAAAAATTATTCTGTTTTGTCACTTTTATGTGACTATGACAATCTGATTGTTGTAAGAGCCTTTACCAAGCTTTTTGCTATTCCGGGAGTAAGGCTTGGATATATGCTCAGTAAAAATGAGGCAGTAAGACAAAAGGTTCTAAGAAATCTGCCGGAGTGGAACGTGTCTGTCCTGGCACAGATGGCAGGAGATGCATGTATAAAGGAATCAGAGTATATTAAAGAAACGGCATCGTATGTGAGCGGACAAAGAAGGCTGCTGTCAGATGGACTAAAAAAGCTTGGCTTTAAGGTATATAAAAGTGATGCTGATTTCATACTGTTTTACAGCAAGCTTCCATTATATGATATACTGCTTAATAAGGAAATACTGATACGGGACTGCTCCAACTATGTGGGGCTTTCACAAGGGTATTTTCGTGTGGCGGTAAAGACATTTGATGAAAATGTAAGATTATTGAAAGTGATAGGTGAGTGTATTGAAAAAAATTAAACAGTTAGAGCCGATGGAGATTGAAAAGAGAAGCTTTGAGATAATTTCACATGAGCTGTCTGAAATGCAGATTACGCTGCCTGCTGATCAGGAGATGATAACAAAAAGAGTCATACACACGAGTGCTGATTTTGATTATATACAGACGCTTAAATACTCTAAGGACGCCGTTGCTATCGCAAAAAGGCTGATATCAGAGGGCGCTGATATAGTGACCGATACCAACATGGCTCTTTCAGGCATAAATAAAAAATACCTGGCAAAATTCGGCGGACAGGCGCACTGCTTTATGGCTGATGATGAGGTCGCTCTTATTGCAAAGGAGAAAAAGACAACGCGCGCGGCAGTAAGCATGGAGTTTGCATCAAGGATAGATAAGCCTGTGATTTTTGCGATAGGAAATGCACCGACAGCGCTTATAGAGCTGTACGATATGATAGAAAAAGGAATATATAAGCCTGCATTTGTAATCGGTGTGCCGGTGGGCTTTGTCAATGTGGAGGCAGCCAAGGAGCTAATTATGGAGACAGGCGTGCCGTATATCGTCAATGTCGGACGAAAGGGTGGAAGCAATATTGCAGCTGCCATATGCAATGCGCTGATTTACAGTCTGGTTGATAGAGGCTGATGCATGAGGAAATTTAGTGATTATGAGATACGGATTTACCACAGGAAGCTGTGCTGCGGCGGCATCAAAGGCGGCAGCATATATGCTTTTAACCGGAAAGGCTAAAAACAAAATAACGATTCAGACACCTAAGGGAATAGCTTACACGGCTGATATCACCGACATAAAAAGAAGTGAAAATGAGGTAAGCTGCGCAGTGATAAAGGATGGAGGGGATGACCCGGATGTGACCACCGGAGCTTATATATATGCTTCTGTACGGATTTTGCATTCCGATACATCTGCTTTGTGCAAAAAAAAGCAGGATTTGGTTATCATAAATATAGACGGTGGTGACGGAGTGGGAAGAGTCACCAAACCCGGATTAGACCAGCCTGTCGGAAACGCGGCTATCAATCATGTGCCGCGTGAGATGATAGAAAAAGAGGTAAGGGAGGTCTGTGAGCTTTTGGATTTTAAGGGGACACTTGACATCACAATCTCAGTTCCAAAGGGAAAGGAGCTTGCAGAAAGGACCTTTAATCCAAGGCTTGGGATAGTTGGTGGTATATCAATTCTCGGCACAAGCGGTATTGTTGAGCCCATGAGTTCACAGGCTCTTATTGATACGATAAGGGTGGAGCTTAGGCAGAGATATTCGTTTGGGTATGATTATGTGGCGGTTGCGCCGGGAAATTACGGTCTTGACTTTATGAAGGAAAGCTATGGCTATGATCTGGACAGGAGTGTCAAATGCTCCAACTTTATCGGTGAAACAATTGATATGGCAGCCGATATGGGCTTTAAGAGGATGCTTTTGACAGGGCATATAGGAAAGCTTATAAAGGTAGCAGGAGGCATCATGAACACTCATTCGAGGGAGGCAGACTGCAGGATAGAGCTTTTGACGGCATTTGCGTTTAAGTGCGGTGTAGCGCCCGAATACATAAAGCGCATTATGGACAGCCTTACGACAGAGGAGGCCCTGGCGGCACTTAAGGAAAGCGGCAGGCTTTATGAGGTGATGGATTATGCGATGGAGCGCATATGCTTTTATCTGGATAAGAGAGCAAGGGGCAGACTTGAGATAGACTGTATCATGTATTCAAACGAATTTGGTGAGCTTGCAAAAAGCAGAAAGGCAGAAAAATGGTTTACTTTGTTGGCGCAGGAACAGGCGCAGCAGATTTAATAACAGTACGCGGAATGCGTCTTTTACAAAAGGCAGATGTGATAATTTATGCGGGCTCGCTTGTTAATCCAGAGCTTTTGGACTATGCAAGGGAGAGTTGTGAAATATATAACAGTGCAAAAATGACACTGGATGAGGTCATCGCAGTCATGAAAGCTGCTGAGGCAGACGGAAAAATTACTGTGCGCCTGCACACGGGAGAGCCAAGTATATACGGCGCAGTGCGCGAGCAGATGGATGAGCTTGATACTCTTTTAATACCATATGAGAGCTGTCCGGGCGTGAGCGCGTGCTTTGGCGCTGCTGCATCGCTCAACATTGAGTATACGCTCCCCGGTATTTCCCAGTCGCTCATCATCACACGCATGGAGGGGCGCACGAAGGTGCCGCCTAAGGAGAGCATAGCAAGCTTTGCCGCACACCACGCTTCCATGGCGATTTACTTAAGCACCGGGCTTTTAGAAAAGCTTACGGAAAGCCTTATTGAGGGAGGATATGCGGCAGATACACCTGCTGCAATTGTATATAAGGCAACCTGGCCACAGGAGGAGGCATACGTGTGCAGCAGGTTGCGCGGCTCAATGGTATACCGCCCCGCAGCCAGGCGGGCCAGCTTTTCCGGCAGCTCTGCCACCTCGCAGGTAGCCAAAAAGCCAATGCGCCCCAGGTTGACACCCAGGACCGGCTTGCTTTGGGCAAGGCAGTCATGGGCGATGCGCAGCAGTGTGCCATCCCCGCCAATGGTGATAACCTGTTTTGCCTGGGCCAACGCCTGCTGCTGGGGCAGGAATACCGCCTTGGTATCCACCAATTCCCCAGCCAGCTCATCCGCCAGCAGGGCATGGATGCCGTGTTGATCCAGCAAAGCGATCACCTGACGGGTAACGGAAAAATCGGTATCTTTGATTCTGTTTGGAAAAAGAAAAACGGACAAGCTCTTTTCCCCTTTCCGGGTATGGTTTCAAAGTAACAGGAACGCAGCTTTTAAGGTTCAGTGTAGGTTGGGGGCTTTATCCAGCGCCGCGTGGGCGTTGGCAACCGTCTGTTCGATCAGACCTTCCGGCAGCGGCTGCGGATTCTGGCTGTGCTGGACATACATCAAAAATTCAATGTTGCCCTCCGGCCCCTTAATGGGCGAAAAATCCAGTCCCGCCGGGGTAAAGTGGTTCGCCATGGCGTAACCCTGCGCCATATGTAGCACCTCGGTATGGGTAGCGGGTTCCCGCACAACGCCTTTTTTACCTACTTTTTCGCGTCCGGCTTCAAACTGGGGCTTCACCAGACAGACGCCGACGGCATCCGGCGTACAGATAGTATCCGCCACCGGGAAGATATGTTTGAGCGAGATAAAGGAAACATCCACGCTGAAAAACGCGATTTTGTCCCCCAGCATATCCGGGGTAACATTGCGGATGTTTGTGCGCTCCATATTGACCACGCGCTCATCGGTGCGCAGGCTCCACGCCAGCTGGCCATAGCCCACATCCACGGCGTACACTTTGACTGCGCCATTTTTGAGCATACAGTCGGTAAAGCCGCCTGTCGATGCGCCAATATCCATGCAGACCTTGCCATCCGGCCGCATGGGGAACACCTGCATGGCTTTTTCCAGCTTGAGGCCGCCGCGGCTGACGTAACCGATATCATGGCCGCGCACTTCCACTTTGGCGTCCTCAGCAATCATTTCACCGGCTTTGTCCACTTTCTGCTCATTGACAAAGACAATACCGGACATGATCAGTGCTTTGGCGCGCTCCCGGCTTTGGGCATAGCCGTTTTGGCAAAGGTATTGATCCAGACGAATTTTCATTGATGAACAACCTTTCGGTTCACTTATTTCAGTTACGGGTCAACATATCCTGGGCCAGAGTATGAGCATCCAAGCCCTGGTCCCGGCGCAGCTGCGGCACTGTGGCGTGCAGCAGATGGGTGTTATCTACCCCGCGCAGGATAAAGCGGCCCTGCCAGCCTGCTGCCTGCAGGGCAGTGCAAAGCTGCTGGCCAATACCGCCCGTTGCCACGGATTCCTCTGCAAACAGGATGGTTTTATAGTTGGAAAGCTGGCGGCAGAGACCATCCGGCAAGGGATAAACCTGCACCAGCTTACAGCAGTCCGCTGCCATTCCCTGGTGGCGCAGCAGTTCCGCCGCGGCAAGAATCTCCTCGGTTTCAGCGCCATAACTGACAAGAACGGTATCGGCCTTGTCCGCACCGCACAGCATATCATAGGGTTTGCCGGTGCATCCAAGGGCCGCCAGAGCCGGCTTTTCTTCTCCGCGGGCATAACGGATGACGCGGGGGCCGCGCATGGTTTTGACCAGTGCTTCCAGCCAGTATTCCAGTTCCGCATAGTTGCACGGAGAATACACCGGGATGCCGATTTGGCTGAAATAGCCGGTATCATAAATGCCCTGGTGGGTCTCGCCATCGCCCGGCACAAGGCCAGCACGGTCCACGGCAAACAGCACATCCAGATGCATCAGGTTCACATCATGAATCATCTGGTCATAAGCGCGCTGGAAGAAGGTGGAGTAGATAGCCACAACCGGCAGCATGCCTTGGCTGGCAAGGCCCGCCGCAAAGGTTACGGCGTGCTCTTCCGCCATGCCAACGTCAAAAAAGCGTTCCGGAATGGCGCGGTAGAAGAAGTTCAGGCCAGTGCCGTATTTCATAGCTGCCGTAATGGCGCACAGGTTAGGCACTTCCCTGCCCAGGGCCGCCAGCTTGTTGCCGAAGCGGTTGGAGAAAGAATCCTTGGGCGACATTTCCGGATTTGTCAGGTGATCCAGATCAAACGCGGAAACGCTGTGGAACTCGCCGGGGTTTTCTTCCGCCGGTTTCAGACCCTTACCCTTTTGGGTGACAATATGCAAAAACACCGGGGAATACTGTTCCTGCAGGTTGGTAAAGATCCGGGTCAGCTCGGTAACATCGTGGCCATCCACCGGGCCAACGTACTGGAACCCCATTTCCTCGAACATTGTGGAGTGGTAGATGCCGCGGCGGATGATCTTTTTCCCTTCCTGCAGCACCTCTACCAGAGCAGTGCCCACTGCGGGGATACACCCCAGCGCGGTTTCCATATGAGCCTTAACCCGGAAATACTTTGGGTCTGTGCGTAGTTTGGTTAGATAATTTGCCATCTGACCGACATTTTTGGAGATGGACATTTTGTTATCGTTCAGCACCACAATCAGGTTGTTCAGGTTGCTGACGTTGTTCATGCCCTCATAGACCATGCCGCCGGTGAACGCGCCATCCCCGATGATGGCAACGACCTTGCCGGGTTCTTTTTTCAGCTTTTTGGCGCGTGCCACACCGATGGCGGTGGAAAGCGCCGTGCTGCCGTGCCCCGCAATAAAGGTATCACAGTCGCTTTCCTGCGGGGAGGGAAAGCCCGAAAGGCCGTCCACCTGGCGCAGATGGGCGAAGCCCTCCCGGCGGCCGGTCAGCAGCTTGTGGGTATAGCACTGGTGACCGACATCGAACAAAATTTTATCCTGCGGCAGAGTCAGCGCACGGTGCAAAGCCACCGTAAGTTCCACCACGCCCAAGTTGGACGAAAGGTGCCCGCCGGTAGAGGAAACACTTTCAATCAAAAAATTGCGGATATCCTCACACAGAAGCGGAAGTTCCTGCTGCGGCAGTTTTTTTACATCCCCGTTTTTCTGGATTTTATCCAGATAAGGATATTTCATGATCACATACCTCGTTTGCTCTGTTTTTACACCATTGGCATCAAAAGGCCAACAGCAATGCCAAAAATGGCACCTGTAAGAACCTGGATAGGGGTATGACCCACCATCTCTTTCAGTTTTTTATCTCCCAAAAAGGGCATGGCATCTGATTCACGATCCATCCATTCGCTCAGCATGCGGTTCAGAATCTTGGCCTGCTCGCCCGTTTCCCGGCGCACACCCATTGCGTCATACATTACAATAATGGCCAAAACCAGCGCCAGGGCAAACTCCGTGGAGCCTGTGCCGCAGTAGCGCCCGGTGGCAACCAACAGCGCACATACCGTTGCGGAGTGTGCACTGGGCATGCCCCCTGCGCCCCACAGGCGTTCCGGGATAAATTTGCCAAGGATAATCAGGTTCAGAATCACTTTGGTGAACTGTGCCAGCAGCGAGCTGATGACCGCCGTTACCAGCACATAATTCCAGCTCAGCGCTTCGCGCAAAAGCGTCATCATGGTAGTTTTCTCCTCACACCGGGCCAAACAGGCGGGTTCCCGGCAAAGCTGCCGGGCAGTGGGCCGCACCGCCTGCCCTGCTGTAATATGTTACTTGCTGCGGGTCAGCAGCTCCACTGCCATCTCGCGCAAAAAGTCTGCTTCCGGGCCAAGATCCGCCAGGGCAGCCAGGGCAGCATCATTATGCTGCTTTGCCAGGCTGCGGGCACCTTCCAGCCCATACAGGGTGATAAAGGTCGTTTTGTCGTTTTCGGCATCGCTGCCAACAGGCTTGCCCAGTTCTTCCGTCGTAGCGGTCACATCCAAAATATCATCCACGATCTGGAACACCAGCCCCAGCTCCGCGGCATAATGCTGCAGGGCAGTGCACAGGGCATCGTCCGCCTGAGCGGCATCGCAGCCAAGGTCCACACCGGCAATAATCAATGCGCCGGTCTTGTGGGCATGCAGTTCCAGCAGCTCGCTTTCGCTGGCGTGCACGGTTTCGTAATGCTTATCCAGTTCCTGGCCATACAACATACCGCGTGCCCCGGCTGCTTTGGCCAGGTGGGCCGCCGCCTGCACCCGGCTTTGGGGGTGGGTCGGCGCGTTGGCAACAGCTTCAAAGGCTGCTGTAACCAGGGCATCCGCCGCCAGCAGGGCGGTTGCTTCGCCATATTGCTTATGGCAGCTCAGGCGGCCGCGGCGGTAATCATCATTATCCATGCAGGGCATGTCATCGTGAATCAGGGAATAGCAGTGCAGCATTTCCAGCGCCGCGGCATAGTCGGCTGCAGCTGCGGTATCGCCGCCCGCCAGCTGGCAGGCAGCCAGCACCAGCACGGCGCGCACACGCTTGCCGCCGCCCAGCAGGCTGTAACGCGCTGCCTGGCTGATTTGGGCTTTTACCGGCAGATAAACATCGCACAGTTCGTTCAGGCGCTGCTCCGCCTGCTGCACAAAGGCTTTATACTGCTGTTGATAACGTTCCTGTTCCATGGGGAAAAGCCTCCTTATCCTGCGGGTTCACTCATCCGCGCCGGGCTGTGCCAGCGATGCGTCGATCTCTTCGATCTGTAATTTTGCCTTGTCCAGCGCCGTGTTGCAGTACTGGATCAGCTGGGCAGCTTCGGCATACAGTTTAACGGATTGGTCCAGCGTTGTGGTTTCATCCTGCATTTTTGCCAAAAGCTCCTGCAGGCGCTGGAGCCCTTCTTCAAAGGTTTTAGGTGCTCTCATCGGTTTGCTCCTTTTCAGGGTTCCCCTGAGTGGGTGCCACGGCATCCACCGTACACTGTGCGGCTGCATTGTTGCCGATAACAGTGATCTTCTGCCCCGGCTTCAGATGTTCTGTTGTCAGGCAGCGGCCGCGGGCATCCGCGACCATGGTATAGCCGCGTGCAAGGACTGCATATGGATTCAGTGACGCTGCCACCGCAGCAGCGGTGTGCAGCCCCTGGGTGCAGGCAGCTGCCTTTTGGGCTGCAACGGCCTGTATCTGTGCTGTCGTTTGCTGCAAAAGCTGCGCACGGGCGTCAATTCCTGCTTTTTCGTTCTGCATGGCTGCAGTCGGGGAAATGATGTTGAATTTATTATAGCACATTTCCAGGCGGGACTGTATATTTTTTTGAATATTTTGTTGTAAAATGAATATTTCGTGCCGCACCTGTGCCTGATCCGGCACGCAGAGTTCCGCCGCTGCGGAAGGTGTAGGAGCACGCAGGTCAGCCACATAATCCAGAATTGTGGTATCAATTTCATGCCCGACCGCAGAAACGACTGGCTTTTTACAGGCATAGGCTGCGCGGGCAATGCGCTCACTGTTGAACACCCACAAATCCTCTTTGCTACCGCCGCCGCGGGTGATTAAGATTATATCCGGGCGCGGGTCTGCATCCAGGCGGCGGATGCCATCCACAATGCTCTTTTCCGCTTCCAGCCCCTGCACACTGACGGGGGCCAGCAGCAGTTTGACCATCGGCCACCGCCGCGTGATGATGTGGATCACATCCTGCAATGCCGCACCGGTTTTGGATGTGACCAGCCCGATACACTGCGGCATAGGCGGCAGCGGGCGTTTGTGGTCAGCATCAAACAGGCCTTCGGCAGAAAGCTTTTTCTTCAGCGCATCAAAGGCCATCTGGGCCGCACCGGCGCCAAAGGGGCGCATATAATCGCAATACAGCTGGAATGCGCCGTCCCGCTCATACAGCGTTGCCCGGCCATACGCCAGCACCAGCATGCCGTTTTCCGGTGCAAAGCCCAACAGACGCGCTTTATCTCGGAACATCACACACTTAATGGCGGCATTTTCATCTTTCAGGGTAAAGTAGCAGTGGCCGCTTTTGTAATGGCGCGTAAAGTTGGAAACCTCGCCGCAGACGATGAGGTTATTCAGTGGTTCGCACTGCTCCAGCACCTGTTTAGCCAGCAGGTTCAGGGTGGTTACATTGATGTATTCGGCCATGCATTGATCTCCCTTGCCGCCAGGATGGACACGCCGATGGCATTATCGCTGGCAAACTTGCCGGGCACAAAATAGGCGTACTGCATCCGTTTTGTGATATAATCCCGCACGATCTCGCTGCTCATCACGCCGCCTGCAAACACCACGGGCAGACCGGGGTTCCGCTCCAGGGCAGCAGCGGCCATGCGGCGCAGGGTTTCTGCCACGCAGAGCAGGCAGTACTTACTGACATATTCCGGGCTTTTGCCTTCTGCCAGCAGCTTTTCGCACTGGTTCTGCAAGCCGGAAAGGCTGCAGGTTGTGCCGCGCACGCTGACTTTGGGTTTGATGTTCTCGGTGCAGGCAGCCGCCAGCTGGCTGACATAGATGCCCGCCGGGAACGCATAGCCCAGCCGCACGCCAAGGCGGTCCACTGCCTGGCCCGCGTATAGGTCGCTGCTGGTGCCAATGCAGGTAATGCTGTCCGGCCCCTTGCAGTGCAAAAGGTCAGTGGTACCGCCGGACACATGGAACACCAGCTCTTCTTTGCCGAACAGGTCTGCCCCGCTGGCCGCAAAAAGGGCCGCGGAGATATGCCCCTGCTGGTGGGTCGTTTGAACCAGCGGAATACCTTTGGCCGCGCAGAACGCTGTGGCCGCACTGACGCCCGCCAAAAAGCATGGCATATAGGAGCCATCCACCGGGCGGGGCCTGGCGGATACGCCGACAGCTTCGATCTGCGTCAGGTTCACCTTTTGGCCCAGTTCTGCCAGCATTTCCGGCAGGGCGGCGGTATGGTGGAACAGCGCATCGCTCTGGCGCAGGCCCAGTTGACCCTCCCGCACGGGCAGGAAGCGTTTGCAATCGCAAACAACCTCTCCGGCGTTTGTGTCAAACACGGCCAGAGAGGTTGCGTAATTGCTTGTATCGATGCCCAGCGTTCTCATTCTTCGGCGGGCTTATCCTGCGCCCGTGCCACGGTGCCAAGCAGGCCGTTGACGAACTGATAGTCCTTGTCAGAGCCATACTTTTTGACCAGTTCAACGGCTTCGTTGATGGCAACGCTAGTCTTTTTTTCTTCGCCGTACATCATTTCAGCCAGGGCCACACGCAGGGCTACCAGGCTGACACGCGGAACGCGGGCAATGGTCCAGCCTTTGAGGTTTGCGCGGATCACATCATCAATTTCTTCCGAATGGGCTTCCATATCGCGCAGAATGCGCAGGGAAAACTCATCCAGCGGATGCTCGTGGCTTTCGGGCTGGTTCAGCAGCACCGGCTGCGGATCATCCGGGTGGAAGGTTGCGGAAAAAGCCGCAAGAAAAGCATTTTCGCGTGCTTCGCGGCGGGTAAGATTCTGTTCCATTGTCACTGTTCCCATCTTTCAATTATTTATGCTGGTCTGCGGCAGGCTCTTCCAGCCCGGCAACGATCACATCCACACGGGAAACCGTAATGCCGGTCATATTCTGGATGGTCTGCTTGACGTTTTCCTGCACTTTGGCGCAGACAGGCATAATTTTGCTGCCGTACTTGGCAATTACGTGCACCTGCACCACAGCAACGCCATCGCTTAAATCCACCGTAACAGGCTTTTGCAGGCTGGCTTTGCTCAGCAACCCGCGCACGCTCTGCATGCTGCCGGAAGAAACATCGGCCACGCCATCAATTTCCAGTGCGGCCAGTTTGGCGATCTTGGCTACGACCTCATTGGAGATCTGCAGGCTGCCATCAATGCTGTTGCGTACATCCATAGCTCTATCCTCCCGCTGCCGGGTAAGCCGGCAGAATTGAATGGTTGTGATATTTGTTAATAGCTTACCACAATTTTGTACTGTTTGCAAGCAGTGTACCGTGGCTAACAGCCCTCCCGCAAAATAAAATCCAACGGAGTTAGGGCGAGGGATAGAACACGAGATATTCCCTGCATAAAAATGCACCTGCCCGGCAGTAAAAAGCCAGGGCAATACCGCATAATTCTAAGTGCCGATACGGCGAGCGAGGTGCGGCAGCTG
>OIOS01000231.1_pt1 | contig 13291 bp, 10 predicted proteins | sample 1585651 | NCBI WGS metagenome assembly OIOS01 (sample SAMN02674693, study PRJEB24791) | human gut metagenome, SKBSTL018 | isolation source: stool | host: Homo sapiens | place: USA
AATGACCTGATTCGAGATGAGGTTCATGTCGCTGCGGATGCCCGCCATGGCCTTGAGCGCGTTGAGCAGCAGCGCCGCCGAAGCGCCGAGAAGGGAAGAGGTCTTGCCCGTGACAACGCGGCCGTCGGGCAGCACCAACGCGCCCGCGGGCGCGCCGGTCTCCTCGGCCTTCTGCTTGGCCGCGGCCACAGCGGGGCAGAGGTCGGGCGTCACATCCGCCTGCTGCATGACGAGCTCGAGCTTTCTGAGCTGGCAGGCGTCAGCAATGCCGCGCGCGACGTCGACCTGCGCGGTGTAGTAGCGGCGCAGAATTTCCATGCGCGAGGCCTGACGGCAGACCTCATCGTTGATGATGCAGTTGCCCGCCATGTTCACGCCCATGTCCGTAGGGGACTTATAGGGGCTCTGGCCTGCGATCAACTCGAACATCGCGTTCACCACCGGGAAGATCTCGATGTCGCGGTTGTAGTTCACGGTGGTCACGCCGTAGGCTTCCAGATGGAAGGGGTCGATCATGTTCACATCGTTCAGGTCGGCGGTGGCGGCCTCGTAGGCCAGATTGACCGGGTGCTTCAGGGGAATGTTCCAGATGGGGAAGGTCTCGAACTTGGCGTAACCGGCCTTGACGCCCCGCTTATATTCATGATACAGCTGGGACAGGCAGACGGCCATTTTTCCGCTGCCGGGGCCGGGCGCAGTGATGACCACCAGCGGGCGCTCGGTCTCAATGTACTCGTTGCGGCCGTAGCCCTCGTCGCTGACAATGCGGGCCACATCGTTGGGGTAGCCGGGGATCTTGTAGTGGCGGAAGGTGCGGATGCCCAGACTGCTCAGCCGCTTTTCAAAGGCTTCCACCTCGGCGGCGGCGGTGTACTTGGTCACGCACACACTGCCCACATACAGCCCCATCTCCTGAAAAGCGTCGATGAGACGCAGCACGTCCAGATCGTAGGTAATGCCGTAGTCGCCGCGCACCTTGCTGCTGATGATGTCCTCGGCGCTGATGACGATGACGATCTCGGCCTGCTCCTTGAGCTGCAAAAGCATTTGCAGCTTGGAGTCCGGCTGAAAGCCGGGCAGCACGCGGGAGGCGTGGTAATCGTCGAACAGCTTGCCGCCGAATTCCAGATACAGCTTATTGTCAAACTTCTTGATGCGCTCGCGGATATGCTCGGACTGCATCGCAAGATATTTGTCGTTGTCAAATCCTATTTTCATCGTTCGTTTCCTCTCTGGTGGCCCGGCACACCATACCCGGGCTTTAAAATCACAAATATAAGTATACCACAGCCCGGGGTGGGGTGCAATGCAAAACAAAGCGCTGAACGCAATTCCGGCAGGATAGGCCGTTTTGGGCGGTATATTGTCCTGTTTTTTGTGAAAATGGTGCCTGTGCAAAACGCAAAGGGGACTGCCGCGGTATGCGGCAGTCCCCTTTGCTCTTATGAAGAACTATCCGTATGGAGAAGAGAATGGCTTGTTACTTCGCCTCGGCGGGCTGGGGCTTTTTGATAAGGCTCAGGATCACTGCACCCAGCACACTGCCCACAGCCAGCGCCACGCAGTACAGCGCAGCGTGATCCACCACCGGGAATACGAAGATGCCGCCGTGGGGTGCACGCAGTGCACAGCCGAAGGTCATGGAGAGCGCACCGGCGACCGCAGAGCCGACAACGCAGCTGGGCAGGACGCGCAGCGGGTCGGCTGCTGCATAGGGGATAGCGCCCTCAGACACGAAGCACAGGCCCATGACGTAGTTCACAATGCCGTTGCGGCGCTCGTCCAACGTCCACTTGCGGGGGCAGAAGGTGGTGGACAGGGCAATAGCGATGGGAGGAACCATGCCGCCCACCATGACGGCGGCCATCACCTCGTAGTTACCGGAGGCAAGAGCTGCGGTGCCAAAGACGTAGGCTGCCTTGTTGACCGGGCCGCCCATATCCACGCTCATCATACCGGCCACGATAGCACCCAGCAGCACCTTGGAGCTGCCGCCCAGTGCGTTCAGCCAGTCGGTCATGGCGGTGTTGATCATGCCCATTACCGGGTTCACGGCGCACATCATCGCACCTACGATGAGAATGCCGCCCAGCGGGTAGATGAGCATGGGGCGGATACCGTTCAGGCTGGCGGGCAGCTTTTCGGTGATCTTTTTAAGGAACTGCACGATGTAGCCCGCTGCAAAACCGGCCAGCAGCGCTGCAAGGAAGCCGCCGGAGATGCCGGTGGTGCTGCCTGCGGCAAGGTCGGTGAAGTTGGTGCCGTTCATAGCCAGCACGCCGCCGGCAAAGCCTACGGCCAAGCCCGGGCGGTCGGCGATGGACATGGCGATGAAGCCTGCCAGAATGGGCAGCATATAGCCGAAGGCTGCGCCGCCCACCGTCTTGAAGAAGGCGGCAACGGGGGTGTTCATGCCGAAGTTTGCGGGGTTGATGCTGTAATCATCCAGCAGGAAGGCCAGCGCGATCATAATGCCGCCGCCTACCACGAAGGGCAGCATATGGGAAACGCCGTTCATCAGGTTCTTGTACAGGCTGCGGCCAAAGCTGTCCTTACCGGCGGTGTCGTCCTCGGCTGCTGCGCCGCCCTCGGCGTGGAACACAGGCACCTCGCCGTGGGCAATCTTCTTGATGAGCTCCTCCGGCTTATGGATGCCGTCGTCCACGCGGGTGAACAGCACCGGTTTGCCGTCGAAACGGGCGGTTTCCACCTTTTTCTCCGCTGCTACGATGATGCCATCGCAGGCGGCGATCTCGGCGCGGGTCAGGATGTTCTTTGCACCGTCCGAGCCGTTGGTCTCCACCTTGGTGGGCAGCCCCAGCTTGTCACCGGCCTTGGTCAGTGCCTCGGCGGCCATGTAGGTGTGGGCAATGCCGTTGACGCAGGCAGTCACAGCCAGAATGCGGTAGCCGTCCTGCGGGATAGCCTGCTGGGTAAAGCTCTCTGCACCGAACTGTGCTTCCTCCTGTGCGTCGATGCACTCCAAGAACTCCTTGGGGGTCTTGGCGGCTTTAAGCTTTTCCACAAAGTCCTCGTTCATCAGCATCTGCATCATACGCGCCAGCATATCCACATGCAGGCTGCCGTTTTCCGGGGCGGCAATGGCAAACAGCAGATCGGTGGTGCCGTCATCCTCAGCGTTGTACTGTACCGGGGTGCTCAGCCGCAGGGCGGCCAGACTGGGACGGGTGACCACATTGGTCTTGGCGTGGGGCACAGTGATGCCGTTATCCACATAGGTAGAGCCCTCGGCCTCGCGGGCATAGAGCGCCTTTTTGTAGGCCTCCTTGTCGGTGATGTTGCCATGGGTAGCCTGCAGCTCCACCAGACGGCTCAGGATCTGCTCCTGCGTCTGCAGCGCTTCGTCCAGCGCAATGGACTGTGCGGTAAATAACTCGGTAATGCGCATAAACGTTCCTCCTTTGTTCCTTTTATCCTATCAAAGCTGCGCCAGCAGCTCGTCGATTTTTTCCTTTGTGGCAAGCCCAAGGCTGAAAGCCGTTGCGCTGCCGCAGGCCGTGCCCAGACGCAGCGCCTGCGCGTAGCTGCGGCTTTGCAGATACCCAGCCACAAAACCGGCCACCATACTGTCGCCTGCGCCCACGCTGTTGACCACCTTGCCCTTGGGGCAACCGATGCGGTGCACCTGTCCCTGCTCGTCCAGCAGCAGCGCACCGTCCCCGGCCATGCTCACCAGCACATTGCGTGCACCCTTTTCCTGCAAAGTACGGGCAGCGGCCACGATCTCGGCGTCAGTGGTCAGCACCTTGCCTACGATCTCGCCCAGCTCATGGTTGTTGGGCTTGATGAGGAAGGGGTGGTAGGGCAGCACGTTTACCAGAAGGTCGCGGGTGGCATCTACCACGGCGCGCACGCCCCTGCCCTGCAGCCGCGCCAGCAGCCGCTCGTAGACGCTTTGCGGCAGGCTTGCCGGGATGCTGCCTGCCAGAATAAGGATATCGCCCTCGGCCAGCTTGTCCAGCTGGGCTTCCAGCTGCTGCAAAGCGCTTTCCGGGATGGCAGGGCCTGCGCCGTTCAGCTCAGTCTCCTGCCCGGCCTTGATCTTGACGTTGATGCGGGTCATGCCGTTTTCCAGATGCACAAAGTCGGTCTTGAGCCCCTGTGCCGCCAGACCGCGCTCAAGCCATGCGCCGGTCTCCCCGGCCACAAAGCCCAGTGCCACGCTCTCGCAGCCCAGCTGCGCCAGCACGCCGGACACGTTGATGCCCTTGCCGCCCAGCACGCAATCCTCGCCTTGGGCGCGGTTCACTTCACCCACCTCCAGCGGTGCGTCCAGACGCACAACGTAATCAATAGCCGGGTTAAAAGTAACGGTGTAGATCATGCTTCTGCCTCCTTTACGAACGTATACTGCTTATATTTCGGGTTCGGGCAGCGGTTGGTCAGGATGGCACCGCCGTGCAGGTCCGTGATGACCGCCGGGTAAATTTTAGCAAATTTGGCGTCATCCACAAGGAACCAGCTTTCCCGGGCGCGGCGGACGGCAGCGGCCTTTACCGCTGCTTCCTCGGGGTCCGGGGTGGTAAAGCCCGCCTCCAGCGCCACGCCGTTGGCACCCATGAATGCTTTGGTGAAGTTATACTGCTGGATGCTGCTGACCGCCGGAGCGCCCACGATGGCTTCGGTCTGGGGGCGCAGCAGCCCGCCGGGAAGATACACCCGACAACCCTTCTGCGCCAGCAGCCGGGCGTGCGCCACGCCATTGGTCACATAGGTGGCTTTGAGCGCCACACCCGTCAACGCCCGCACCAGCTCCAGCGTGGTGGTGCCTGCATCAATGAACACAAAGTCCTCGGCGGCGATGAGTGCTGCGGCGGCTGCGGCAATGCTGCGCTTTTCGGCTACCGCCAGCGTCTCCTTAGCCTCCATGGTAGGCTCGTCTGCCAGAAAGCGGCTGTCCGGCAGGGTGGCCCCTCCGTGTACCTTGGTCAGCCTGCCCTGCCGGTCCAACTCGGTCAGGTCACGCCGGATCGTGGATTCGCTGGTGTGCAGCGCCTCACACAGCTGCTGCACCGTCACGGTGCGCTGCTCGTTCAGCTGCTCTAGGATCAGCGCAAAACGTTCCTCCGCCAGCATGGTGTCTTTTCCCTTCTTTCCTTCCCACGCCTGACCGTTTCCGCACGGTCTTGGCGTGTTTTGGTTGTTTGCATCTTTATTATAGCAAAAATCTTGTCAAAATCAATCAGCTTCGGTCATTTTCGATCACAAAGAATTTTCATCATTTTTGTGCAGAATTTCCAACGCCTTGGATACAAGAGCTTTTTGCACGCAAAAAGACCACCGCACTTGTGTATGCGGTGGTCTTTTCTGCGTTTATGTGACCGGTCGCGACCGGTTTTTGTGCTCCGGCTGGTTTACCTCAGGCATCCGAGCGGGAGTAGGCGTTCTTCATCTGGCTGCTCAGCTCAAACAGCACCTTGTCCAGCGTGTCGGCGGCCTTCTCCTGCAGCATGGCGGCAATGGCGGTGTTGGCTTCCTCCCGCAGGGCGGCGCGGCTTGCGGCGTCCGGCTCGGCGGCAAGCTTTGCGTCGTACTGGTTCACCAGTGCGCGGGCAGCAGAGAGCACGGCCTCCTCATAGCGCTCGAGGTGGAAGAGGGATTTGTTATAGGAGGCGTCTGCCATGGCGGCAATCAGACGGCTGGTCCAGTAGAAGTTATCGGTGGACACGGTGCCGGTGGTGTTGGCCAGATACTCCGGGGTACGCTCCACGTTGGCGTAGAAGGGCACCATGGTGTTGAAGGCGTTGGAGGCATAGGCCACCCACTCCACAGCGCGGGACTCCTCCGGCTGGTCGGGACGCATCTGCAAAAGCGCCATAAAGTCGTTGCGGTTGATGCCGATGGAGCGGTATGCGCCCTTTGCGGACTTGTCGCCGTAGCTCAGGTAGGGGTCGTAGGGGGTGCCCTGATAGTGGCTGGACAGCATATACTTGATGTCCTCCGGGGTCACCTTGCGCTCCGGCACCATGCACCACGGCAGGTCGTCGGACATGGGGGTGTAGTCGGCGTCGGCACCCTCCCACACCCATGTGCGGGGGTTGAGGTAGCGCAGCATATACCATGCGCGGGGGGTGTTGTAAACGTGGTCGGCATCATCGTGGCTGCCAAAGGCGTCCCGGGGGTTCAGCGCGCCGTCCAAAGAAAGATCGAGGTGATTCTTAGCAATGAACTCCCGCAGGTCGGCAGAGCAGAGGTAGTTTTCCTGTGCACCGAAGGCATCTTCCAGATCAAAGGTGTCGATGCCCAGCTGGTTGGGCATGACCACATACACATCGTCCGGCACGCGGCGGGCGATCCAGTGGTGACCGCCGATGGTCTCCAGCCACCAGATCTCGTTTACATCCTGAAAAGCGATGCCGTTCATCTCGTAAGTACCGTACTGCTCCAGCAGACTGCCCAGACGCAGCACGCCCTCACGGGCAGAGTGGATATAGGGCAGCACCAGATAGACGATATCTTCCTCGCCGATGCCGCCGGGCACCTCGGGCTTTTCGCCCTTGGCGGGCTGATACTCCACCAGCGGGTCTGCGCCCAGCACGCGGGGGTTGGAGGTGATGGTCTCGGTGGCGGTCATGCCCACATTGGCGGCGTTGACGCCGGAAGCTGCCCAGATACCCTTGCCCTCCACGGCGTTGGGTATGGCGGTAAACCGCAATGCGCCTTCCGGCAGGGGGATCTCCACATGGGAGAGGACGCTGCGGTAGATTTTGGGCAGCTCCTCCGGGTGGATCACGGTAAATTTTTTAGCGGTGAAATGGCCGGAGCCGGAGTCATCGTTGCGGGCGATCATGGTAGAGCCATCGTACGATGCTGCCTTGCCGACCAGAATGGTAGTGCAAGCCATAGGTTTTCCCTCCATATTCTATAATGTGACTCTATTGTAGAACTTTTGCAGCGGAATTGCAACCGGGAAACAAAAACCGCCGCGCTGCGTACCACGGCAGAGCGGCGGGAGATGGAATGCTTTTTTCAGGCTGTTACTGGACTGTCCAGTAGAAGTCCTCGCCGGGCAGCGTGCCGCCCACGGCGGCAGGGTCGGCATCGTAGAGCACCTGCAGGTAACCGGAGACGTCTGCTTTCAGTTCCTCGCCGGTCAGGCAGACGATGTTGCAGTTGGGCAGTGCCTTTTTGGCGATCGCAGCTTTTGCCACCACGCCCTGCTCCTCACACAGAGCGGCGGTGCCGTCCAGATCGGTGTTGGCGGCGTTCACGCTCTGGGCGTAGTCTGCCAGAAAGGCGGCTACCACGTCCGGGTGCTCCTCGGCGTAGGCCTTGCGCACCACGGTCACACCGGTGATCAGCTGGGTGTCTGCCACCTTGTCCCACTCGGCGGTCAGGTCAAGGGCTACCCGCAGGGTGTCGTCCTTCAGCCCGGCAGCGGTCACATAGGGCTGGGGCAAAACGGCAATGGCATCCTGCGTGGTTGCCATCTGGGCGGTCACCTCGGTAGCCTCGCTGTAATACTGGATGTCCACATCCTTGTCCGGGTCAAGGCCGTTGGCAGTAAGCAGATAGCGCAGCACATACTCCGGGGTAGTGCCCTTGCCGGTGGACAGGATGGTGCGGCCCTTGAGGTCGGCCATGCTGTGGACGGTATCGCCCTGCTCCACCACATACAAAACGCCCAAGGTGTTCACTGCCACGGCCTGAATGCCGCCGCTGGTTTTCTGGTACAGGGTCGCAGCCAGATTGGCCGGGATAGCAGCCATGTCCAGCTCGCCCTTGATGAGCAGCGGCACGATCTCATCCGCAGCGCCGTAAAGCTGCAGATCGTAGTCCATGGCGGCGGTACCGGCCTGCTCCATCGACAGCAGGTTAACAAGCCCCATGGTGGTGGGGCCCTTCAGCCCGGCGATGCGCAGCGGCTCGGTAACAGACAGCGGCGCTGCAGTTTCTTCCTCAGAAGCAGCCGCTGAGGAAGCAGCTTCGGACACCGCTGCGCTGGAAGCGGCAGAGCTCGCGCTGCCGCCGCAGGCTGCAAGGCTCAGTGCAAGGCTGAACGCCAGCAGTAAGGACAGGATCTTTTTCATGAAATACTCCTTTTCACACCCGGCACGCCCCGGTACGGGAAGCGGAAACCGGTCTTTTTTTGAAAAATTTTGCAAAATCATTTGCTTTGCGCGTTCCAGTTTACTATAATAGGGGTAAAAATACCGTTGCGTGCGCAACGTAATTGCAGGAGGCTGCGGAGAACACTATTTTCTCTGCGGAGTTGCGATGAATAATTATCTGCCGCTGTTACAAACCACCACGCTGTTCGCAGGGCTTTCCGCTGCGGAGCTCAGCACGCTGCTGTCCCGGTTGGGGGGCAGTGTGCGCAGCTACGGCAAGGGCGAAGCCCTTGTGCTGGCGGGGGAGCCCAGCCGCCGGGTGGGCATCGTGCTGTCCGGCGAGCTGGAGGCCTACCGCCCGGCACCGGGCGGGGTGCGCATCCCCATCGCCCAGGTAGAGCCGGGCGGGGTGTTCGGGGACGTGCTGGGAGGCTCCAGCTTGTCCAGCCCGGTCACCGTGCTGGCTGCCGCCCCCTGTGAGGTGCTGCTGCTGCCCTACGAGCGGCTGCTGCTCTCGGACGGCAGCCCCGCCCACCAGCGGGTGGTGCAGAACCTTGTGCGCACCATCAGCGATAAATATTTTTCCCTCTCCCGCCGCATCGACCTGCTGGTGATGAAGAGCCTGCGCGCCAAGGTGGCGGCCTATCTGCTCAGCGAGGCCGCCCGCGCCCACAGCCTGACCTTCAGCATCCCCTTCTCCCGCATCCAGCTGGCGGATTACCTCAATTGCGACCGCAGCGCCCTTTCCCGGGAGTTGAGCACCATGCAGAAGGAAGGGCTCATCGACACCTACCGCAGCAGCTTCAAGCTGCTGGAGCCGGATGTCTTGCAGCAGATGGTGCAATAGAACCCTCTCAGGCGCTTCGCGCCAGCTCCCCCGAGGGGGGAGCTTTATGCAAGTTTTTAGAACAGTCTGCCTTCTCCGGCAGAAGAACAAGTGTTCCCCTCTGCCGAAAAAAGCTCCCCCTTTCGGGGGAGCTGGCATCGCACAGCGATGACTGAGAGGGTTATTTTACAAATAAGGAGCGATAAAACAATGTCCAAACCCGTACTCTGGATCGTGATCCCCTGCTACAACGAGGAGCAGGTGCTGCCCATTACAGCACCCATGTTTCTGGAAAAGATCCACAGTCTGACCGCACAGGGGCTGGTCAGCGATAAAAGCCGGGTGCTCTTTGTCAACGATGGCTCCCGCGACAAAACGTGGGAACTGATCCAAGGCTTTGCCGCACAGGACGAGCACTATATCGGCATTTCCCAGAGCCGCAACCGCGGCCACCAGAACGCCGTGCTGGCGGGACTGATGGAGGCGCTGCACAGCGACAGCTGCGATATCACCATCTCCATCGACTGCGACGGTCAGGACGATATCAACGCCATGGACGAGATGGTGAAAAAGTATCTGGACGGTGCCGAGGTGGTGTACGGTGTGCGCAGCCGCCGGGACACTGACACCTTCTTCAAGCGGTTCACCGCCGAGGGCTTTTATCATGTGATGAACGCCTTGGGCGCGGATATCGTGTTCAATCACGCAGACTACCGCCTGATCAGCACCCACGTGCTGGAAAGCTTTGCAGATTACAAAGAGGTCAACATCTTTTTGCGGGGCATGGTGCCGCTGGTGGGCTTTGCCCACGATGTGGTCACCTACGAGCGCCACGAGCGTCTGGCCGGCGAGAGCCACTACCCCCTGAGCAAGATGCTGGCGCTGGCTTTTGACGGCATTACCAGCCTTTCCAACAAGCCTATCCGCATCATCACCGGAGCGGGCATCGTGGTGAGCCTTGTCAGCTTTATCGGAGTCATCTGGGCCATCGTGTGCGCTGCCATGGGCAGCAGCGTGGCAGGCTGGGCCTCCACCGTCTGCATCGTCTGCTTTATGGGCGGCGTGCAACTAGTGTGTCTGGGCGTGATCGGTGAGTATATCGGCAAGATCTATATGGAAACAAAGGCCCGCCCGCGCTATATCATCTCGGAGCGCACATGGGCTCCCTACGAAAGGAAATATCACGGATGAGCAAGCAAAGTTGGAAGGGCAGCACCCTTTTGAACCCGGAGCCGCCGGTACTGGTATCCTGCGGCGGGCTGGATAAGCCCAACCTTATCACCATCGGCTGGACAGGTACCATCTGCACCCAGCCCAGCATGGTATCCATCAGCGTGCGCCCGGAGCGGTACAGCCATCAGCTGCTGTGCGAGAGCGGGCAGTTCGCCATCAATCTGCCCACCGAAAAGCTGGTGCGCGCCATTGACTGGTGCGGCGTGAAGAGCGGCCGTGAGGTGGACAAATTTGCCGCCTGCGGCCTGCACGCCGCCCCCGGCAGCGTGCTGACCGACTGCCCGGTGCTGGAGGAAAGCCCGGTCAATCTGGAGTGCCGCATCACCCAGCGCATCCCGCTGGGCAGCCACGACCTGTTTTTGGCCGAGGTGGTGGCCTGCGATGTGGACGAGAGCCTGCTGGACGAAAAAGGCAAGCTGTGCTTGGACAAGGCAAATCTCATCGTGTACAGCCACGGCGAGTATCTGGCCCTTGGCAAAAAGCTGGGCACCTTTGGTTACAGCGTGCGGAAGAAAAAGCCCGCAAAACGCAAGAAACAGTAAAAGCAACTCCGCAAAAACAAGTACAGCAAGGCTGAGCATCCGAGAAAGTCAGGTGCTCAGCTTTTTCCATTTTCGCAGGCAGCAGCTTCGGCTCTATAATAAAAGCTTTCTTTCTGCCGAATCTGCCCAGAGCAGCGCGGCAGGCATTTTCAATCGTCCAATTCCCGTTGCATTCCGTCCGATTTTGTGATATACTCCCTACTGCTGTGCTTTTTTGTACAGTATCCTCAAAGAGCAACTTAGGATTTTAGGCTCCCCGGTGCCACTCGAGCGGCGCTGGGCAAAACCCACAGGAGCTGGCGGTTCCTGTGCGGTCAAAATCAAACCGCTGGAGTATTATCATGAATCAGAATTCTTCCGTCCGTAAGCTGGTGCACTGCGGTGTAGTGGCAGCCATCTATGTGGTGCTGTGTCTGGCACTGCAGCCCCTTTCCTATGGTGCTGTGCAGGTGCGTGTGGCCGAGGCTCTGTGCCTGCTGCCCGTGTTCGGTGCTGAGTACATCGTGGGTGTTGTGCTGGGTTGCTTCCTTGCAAACCTGCTGGGCTCCACCATCGTGGATGTGATCTTTGGCACACTGGCTACCCTGCTGGCCTGCCTTGTCACCTACAAACTGCGCAATGTGCGCTTCAAGGGTCTGGCCATTGCCGCCAGCCTGCCCCCGGTGCTGTTCAACGCGGTAATCATCGGTATTGAGATCGCCGTGATGTTCCCGGACCCCACGTCCAGCGCCCCCATCTGGCTGGCCTGCATCACCAACGGCATCTCGGTTGGCATCGGCGAGCTGATCAGCTGCACCGTGCTGGGCGTTGTGCTGGTAAAGTTGATCGAGAGCAACGCCGCACTGCGCAAGGTGTTTGTGACGGAATAACGCAAGGAGGTTTCCATGCAGCCAAACGGTATGATCTTCTGGGACTGGAACGGTACCCTGATGGACGATGTGGATTTTACCCACAGCTGCCTGAACTGGATGCTGGAGACCCACGGCTACCCCCAGCGGTACGATCTGGCTGCCTACCGGGAGCTGTTCGGCTTTCCCATCGAGGACTACTACCGCTGTGCCGGGTTCGATTTTGCGCGGCACCCCTACCCGGAACTTGCCGCACGCTTTATGGAGCACTACAACGCCGGTGTGCCCGGCTGCGCTGTAACGGCACACGCCGTTGACACCCTGCAAACGCTGGCTCGCATGGGCTGGCAGCAGGCTGTGCTTTCCGCCTCCCGCCGTGATTACCTGATCGAGCAGGTATCCGCCCGGGGTCTGCAAGGCTTTTTTACCGAGTTGCTCGGCCTTGCGGACATTTACGGCGTAAGCAAGGTACAGCTTGGCACCGATTATCTGCGCCGCACCGGCATCGACCCGGCGGCCTGTGTGATGGTCGGCGACACCGACCACGATGCCGCAGTGGCTGCGGCCATCGGTGCAACTTGTGTGCTGTACACCGGCGGGCATCAGTCCCGCGCCCGGCTGGAAAAGGTCAGTTCCTACGTCATCGACGACCTTGCCCAGCTGCCCGCACTGCTGGAAACGATATGATATCAGTGGCTCAGAAACGCCTGTCGGTGTTTCTGAGCCACTTGTTTTTACAGCCTGTTCGCGCGCAAAAGCAAAAAAAGACCAGTACACAAATGTGCACTGGTCTTTTTGGTCGGAGCAGCGGGATTTGAACCCACGGCCTCCTCGTCCCGAACGAGGCGCGCTACCAACTGCGCTATGCCCCGAAAATACCGCAGCTTATTCGGCTGCGGTAACTGGTTGGGGATGAGAGAATCGAACTCCCACAAGTAGAGTCAGAGTCTACCGCACTACCACTATGCAAATCCCCAATATTCGGTTGTGTCAGCCGCGCCGTGCGTTGCTGACAAGGGATATTATACACGCCGGCGGGCTGCTTGTCAACCATTTTTTCAGTTTTTCTGCAAAAGTTTTCGCAGTGGCTTTCCGGTGCACACAGGCTTGTAAATTTTTGGTTTTTCTCTTGACAGCACTTCCCTTTCGGAATACTCTAATACTATAAAAAGGTAGGACCCCGGTCAGCCCGGCACCCTTTGCCGGACCGTTCGGCTTTGCCTGAATGATAACGAAAGAGGGTATTTGAATGAAAAAACGTGTTGGTATCCTGACTTCCGGCGGCGATTGTCCGGGCCTGAACGCCACCATCCGCGGCGTTGCAAAAGCACTGTACGCCCGCATGGGAGATAACGTGGAGATCGTGGGCATCGCAAACGGTTACAGCGGTCTGATCAACGGCGACTACCGTGAGATGAACGAGGACGACTTCCGCGGTATCCTGACCTTGGGCGGCACCATTCTGGGCACCAAGCGCACCCCCTTCAAGCTGATGCGTGTGGTGGAGGACGACAACATTGATAAGGTCGCCGCCATGAAAAAGACCTACAAGGCGGCAAAGCTGGACTGCCTGCTGTGTCTGGGCGGCAACGGCACCCACAAGACCGCCAACCTGCTCTCGCAGGAGGGGCTGAACATCATCGGCCTGCCCAAGACCATTGACAACGATATCTACGGCACCGATGTGACTTTCGGCTTCCACACCGCTGTGGACATTGCCACGGACGTCATCGACCGCATCCACACCACCGCCGGCAGCCACAGCCAGAT
>OIOS01000282.1_pt1 | contig 11800 bp, 10 predicted proteins | sample 1585651 | NCBI WGS metagenome assembly OIOS01 (sample SAMN02674693, study PRJEB24791) | human gut metagenome, SKBSTL018 | isolation source: stool | host: Homo sapiens | place: USA
ATGATGCGCTTATTGCGGGCGCGGGCAAACAGGCTGCGCACACCGGCAGCCACCTTCTGCTCGGTGGCGGTAAAGCCCGGGCGCTCCGCGTTGGTGGAGTCGCTCAGCAAGGCCAGCACACCGCGCTGCCCGTACTCGGACAGAGTGGACAGGTCGGTCACGCCGCAGGCCAGCGGGGTGTAATCGATCTTAAAGTCGCCGGTCTGGATGATGGTACCGGCGGGGCTGTCGATGGCAAAGGCCACGGCATCCGGGATAGAGTGGTTCACATGGATGGGCTCCACGGTAAAGCAGCCCAGCTTGATCTTCTGCCGGGGCACGATCTCCACAAACTTGGTCTTACCGGCAAGGCCGAACTCCTCCAGCTTGTTTTTGATCAGGCCGCAGGTCAGGCGGGTGCCGTACACCGGCAGGCTGAACTTTTGCAGCAGATAGGGAATGCTGCCAATGTGGTCCTCGTGGCCGTGGGTGATGAGCAGACCCTTGATCTTATCCTTGTTCTGCACCACAAAGGTGAAGTCCGGGATGACCATGTCCACGCCGAACATCTCGCTGTCCGGGAACACCAGACCGCAGTCCACAATGATCATATCGCCGTTGCACTCGTAGACGGTCATGTTCTTGCCGACCTCGCCCAGACCGCCCAGCGGGTAGATATGGATGGGAGTCGCTGCCTCCTTGGGCTGCTGCGCACGGCGCGGGCGGCGGTTATAGTAGGGGCGGCGGGTAGTGGGACGGGTGTGCTTTTCCCCTGCGGGAACAGTGCCGTTTGCGGCAGCTGCCTTGGGCGCTGCCGGGGCTTTTGCACGGGGTGCGGGGTTATTTTCTTTTGTTTGAGCCATTCTTTACCTCCAGATTCAATTGCAGGTCAGGCCGCGCCCCCACCGGGGAGAGCAGCCGCACCTTGCACAGGGGAAGCACCTGAAACTGCATCGGCTTCCGGTTGATGCATCGTATAGAATTTATCGTTCAGCGTGCTTTTTGCAGCAGCGCTGTTGGTTCCGCAAGAGGTTCTTGGCCAGGTAAGTCCATCTGTTCGATGCGACCGTGGCGTTTCTGCCGGAACAGCCGGGCGCACACCTTTGGTGCACCCCTATACGCATTTTGTTACGCTAAGTATAGTATCTCGCACCGGTTTTGTCAATTCCAAGGTTTGGCAAAACTGGGCCGACGTATACATTGGCTCTTGACATCCCGGGCAAAATAGCGCTAAATAAAGGTATTCTATTCTATAAGGAGAACCCCATGAAACAGGTAGAGGTGTACACAGACGGCGCTTGCAGCGGCAACCCCGGCCCGGGCGGCTGGGGTGCGGTGCTGCGCTACCGCTTTGACGGCAAGGTGTACGAAAAGGAACTGAGCGGCGGCGACGCCAGCACCACCAACAACCGCATGGAGCTGACGGCCTTTATCGAGGCGCTGCGCCAGCTCAAGGAGCCTTGCGAGGTGCGGCTGTGCTCTGACAGCCAGTATGTAATCAACGGGCTGGAAAAGGGCTGGGCCAAGGGCTGGAAGCGCCGGGGCTGGAAAAAAGCCGACGGCTCCCCTGCCCTGAACCCGGACTTATGGGCACAGGCGCTGGAGCAGGAAGCACGGCACAAGATCACCTACGTCTGGGTAAAAGGCCATGCAGGCCACCCGGAAAACGAACGCTGCGACCAGCTGGCCGTAGCACAAAGCAAAGCACATGGCGGGAGGCAAGGAACATGAGCGACGCATTTTTGCCCGGCAACGGGTTCGACACCTACGAAACACAGGACAAGGTGCTTGTCAGCATGGACGGCACTGTGGACTGCGGCGTTGTTGTGCGCATTTTGCAGCAGCAGGGCTTTGGCGTGGCCGGGGCTGTGGTGCAGCTGGCCGCTGACCAAAGCGCGTGGGCCGCAGCCGCACGGCAGGCTGCCGAGGCTCTTGGCATTGAGTGCATCGTGCTCAAGGCAGAAGCACTGGCAGACCAGCCCGCCGAGGTACTGGGCAGCGGCAACGACGCCCGGTTTGCCGCCCTGCTGACCGCTGCCGACAAGCTGGGCATCCAGTACATTGCCACCGGGCACCACGCCCGAGTGGAGCTGGGCAGCGATGGTGTGCACACCGTCTGCCCTGCTGTGGACGCTGCACTGGACGAGAGCGCCGCACTGGCAGCGCTGCCGCAGGATACCCTTGCCCGGCTGCTGCTGCCCTTGGGCGAGTTTACCGCCGCTGATGTGCAGGAGATGGCACAGGATTTTAAAGTGAACGGAACGGTCTGAGCCAACCGCTTTCTACGCAAAAAGAAGCGCCGCATCTGTACGATGCAGCGCTTCTTTTTTACATACTTTAGCTCTGGGGGTGCACGATATCGCGCCAGTCTAGATCTCCGCGCTCGAGGCCGTGGATCAGCACCTCGGCGGTGGCGATGTTGGTAGCCATGGGGATGTTGTGCACATCGCACAGGCGCAGCAGAGTCATCTCATTCGGCTCGCTGGGCTTGGCATTGATGGGGTCGCGGAAGAACAGCAGCAGGTCGATCTCGTTGCAGGCAATGCGGGACGCGATCTGCTGGTCGCCGCCCTGCACACCGGCCAGAAAGCGCTGTACCTGCAGGCCGGTGGCCTCGGAAATCAGTTTGCCGGTAGTGCCGGTCGCCACCAATTTATGCTGGCTCAGAATGCGGCAGTACGCCGTGCAGAACTGAACCATCAGCTCCTTTTTGGAGTCATGCGCGATCAGGGCAATCGTCATCTGTAGATCTCTCCTCTATTGAAACATTTGTATATAAAACACTTGCTAAATTTCCTTTGCTATACATGATATCACAAACGCAACTCATTTACAACAGGTTTTTGGACACAATATTCAAATTTTCGTTCAAATTCACTGCTTTGCACGCAGCTGCGCCTTACTGCGCAAGCAGTGCATCGTTATTTTCTTCCTCTATCACCCCTGCGGGGGCAGTTGCCTGCTGCGGCTCCGCGGCTGTGGCATCGGTCTGTGCATCATTTGCAGCATCCGGAGCGGTCTGGGCGGCGGTATCCGATGCTGCGGCGTCCTCCTGTGCCACGGTGCGCGGGTCCACATAGGGGTCTACCTCCAGCGTGCCGTCCTTCATGGCAAAGTAGGCGTTGGCGATATCCACCACCAGATCACCGGTGCGGGCACCGTAGCCGCCGTACTCCACCGTGATGCCGATAGCGATCTCCGGGTCGTCTGCCGGGAGGTAAGCGATCATCATGGCGTTCAGGTAGTGCTTGCCCGAAGCATAAGTCTCGCTTCGCTGGGGAGTACCGGTCTTGCAGGCAATGGCAATGGGGTAGCTGGAGATCTTGCCGCTGATGGTGCTGGGCACCAGTGTCATGCCCTGCCGCACCAGCGCAAAGGTGTTGCCGTTGCCCTCGATGACATCCATCACCTCCGGCTGGGTCTCGCTAAGCACCTCGCCGGTGTTGGTATCCAGAATGGCCTTGACGAAGTGGGTGCGGTAGCGCACGCCGTTGTTGGCCAGTGTGGCGGCGTAGGTAGCCAGCTGGATGGGGCTTACCACCGTGTTGCCCTGCCCGATAGCAGCCTGAATATCCAGCGAGGAGGTGTAGTTTTTATCCGTTTTTTTGGTCAGGCGTCCCAAAGCCTCGTTTACCTCCACGCCGGTGCGCTGACCAAGCCCCAGCTTGTAGGCGTAGGCATCGTAGACGTCACTGGTCAGACGGCGTCCCACATCGTAGAAGAAGATGTTGCAGCTCCACTTGATAGCGGTGACCACATCAATGTTGCCGCTGTGGCCGTGGCGGGTGCAGCGGGGGTGGTAATCCTTATAATAGGTATACACGCCGGTGCAGTTGACGGTGGAGTACTGGTTGATGAGGCCGCTGTCCAGCGCCGCCACTGCCACCGAGGGTTTAAAGGTGGAGCCGGGGGTGTACAGGCCCTGCAGCGCCCGGTTGAACAGGGGCAGGCTGGGGTCGGCGCTGTACTCCGAATAGTTGGTGGCGTACAGGTTCTGGTCAAAGCTGGGGTAGTTGGAGGCCGCCAGCACGCTGCCGTCCTTCACATTCAGCACCACCGCAGCACCAGCAGCGGCTTTCATATCGCCGGTGTTGTACACCCGGTTGATCATATCGATGTTATTGGCAAGTGCCTTGTCCACCGCCCGCTGAAAGTCGCTGTTGATGGTCAGCTGCACGGTATGCCCCGGCTCTGGCACGGTGGTGATCTTGGTGTCCACGATCACGCCGTCCGAATTACGAGTGATGGTCTCCACGCCGTCCTTGCCGCGCAGCTCATCCTCGTACACGGACTCAAGGCCGGAGATGCCGATCACATCGTTCATGTTATAGCCTTTTTCCTTGAGCGGATAGGTCACCTGACCGTTTTCGTCGGTCACCTTCCACTTTTCGGCGGTGATCTTGCCCACGCGCCCCAGCACAGCGGGCAGGATATCGCCCTGCTCATAGCTGCGGGTGCTGGTCTCCACGATCTCCACGCCCGGCAGCGTGAGGGAATGCTCCTTGATGGTCGCCACCGTCGCCTGACTGACGTTTTCAGCCATAACAAAGTTATTTACGTTGGAAAAGGCCTGTCGGTCCATCTCGTAATGGATGCCCGCCAGCACCCGCTGCCACGGCAGTGAGAAACTTTCCAGCTGGTTTTTCTCCACCAGCATCTCCATCACATCGTTGGCGGTGGCGTACTGCTGCAAGCCCAGCGTCTCCTTCATGTCAGCCAGCGTTTTCTGGTCGCTGGTGCTGTCGGCGCTGTCCGTAAAGGTATAGTTCCCGGCGGCATCCGGCTCGCTGATGAGCAGGGTGTCCAGCCATTTTTCATCGTTCTTGCGCAAAAGTTCCACGATCTGCTGCAGCATGGTGTCCAGATCCTGATCCCCCATCTGCAGCTTGTTCAGCACCACATTATAGCCGGTGCTGGTGGTGGCGATGCGCTTGCCGGTGCTGTCCACGATATTGCCGCGCGCGGCGGTGACCGTAAACTTATAATCCGTGGTGTTGGTGGCTTTTGCCTTGAAACTGTCCCCGTTGACCAGCTGCAAAAAGATCAGCCGGAAGGTGTACAGCCCCATGATGATGCAGGCCACTGCGATGAGCAGCAGCATCCGCCGCACCACGACCTTGCGTTCATTTTCGTTCATCTGGTTCTCCTTTTACGGGTTAGACCACACCGTTGTCGATCCTGAACCCGTCATGGATGCGCTGCACCAGCCAGAAGGCCAGCAGCGCCGCCGGGAGGGTCAGCACCGCACTGGGCAGTACAAAGGCAATGTACCGCAGCGCAGCGCCGGCATAGCCCGGCATATAATAGAAAAACAGCCAGTCCAGCGAGAGCACCAGCAGCGCCGTCATAGTATTTACGGCGGCAAAGTTGCCGGGGTTCACCTGCAGATACAGCTGCACCAGCACCGATACCCCAAAGCAGAGCAGCAGCAGTTCCAGCGCCAGCATACCCACCGTGCGCCCGGCGGCGTAGTCCCACAAAAGGCCGCCCACCGTGCCCAGCAGCGCCCCGGCAAACTCCCCTTCAAATACTGCCACCGCCAGACACAGCGGCAGCACCAGCAGCGGCTTTGCCTGTCCCAGCTGAAAAAGCCCGGGCGTGGTCTGCAACGCGGCGCACACAAACAGCGCCAGCACATAGCAGCCCCACTTCAGCAGCTGACTGCGGCTGCGCTTGCGGCGAGATTCCATAGCAGTGTGCCCTCCTTAGTACGCAGTAATGATAAAAACGTGCTTGGCGGTGCGGGGGTCGGCACCGGGGCGCACCACCGCAATGGAGGATTTGCCGCTGGTCTCCGGCACCACGTCCTGCACCGTACCCACCAGAAGATCCGGCGGGAACACCCCGCCCAGACCGGTGGTGATGACCTGATCGCCCGCACGGGTCTCGGTGCTGCGCTCCAGATTGGTCAGGGTGCACAGGCCGTCCGGCGCATAGGTGGTGTTGCCGTTCAGGATGCCGTTTTCCCGGGTGCGGGAGACCACGCCCGCCGCATTGAAGCTGGGGTGCAGGATGGTCATCACCTTGCAGCTGGTCGGGTCAGCCTCCACCACCATGCCCAGCAGATAGCCGCGGTCGCTGATGACGGCATTGTTCACCGCCACACCGTCTGCGGTGCCCTTGTCCAGCGTGAAACCGCCAAACTCGTCCAGCGGGTCGCGTCCGATGACAAAGCCGGACACATAGGTGGTGTTACTGTTCTTTTCCTGAATATTGGCCAGCGCCTTGTAGGCTTCGTTTTCAGCCTTGATACGGTCGTAGTCCACCATCTGCTGGCGCAACTCGGCGTTTTCCGCTTCCAGCTGCTCGTTCTGCTCCATGACTTTGTCGATGCTGGTGTATTTTTCCCACACCGTACCTACGCCGCCGCTGACCACAGCCGCCGCCTTCTGGAAAGGGGTCAGGATCACGCCCAGCAGCTCCTGCGGGGCAGCGGTCAGGCGTCCGTTGGCACCGGCGTAGGCCATGATGCCCACCAGAAATACCGCCACAGCCACAAGGATCTTGAATTTCCAGGTATCAAAAAAATCTTTCAAAGGGTCCTTCCCTCCTGTCGGGATGCCCGCGTCCTACCGCAGGCCCTTGCATGAAAAAAGCGCGGACAGCCGTGCCATCCGCGCAAGATGCAGTGTTTGCAGCGGAAAAAACGCACAGCTGCTGTGTCTGAAACTTTTCCGCATTCTGAGCAGCACTCTCCCCAGAGAGCCGCTCTTACATATGTCCTCCATCGGTGTCCAGCACATCATGCAGCACGTCCACATGATCCAGCACCGCACCGGCACCCTTGGCCACGCAGTCCAGCGGATCCTCCGCAATATGCACATCAATGCCGGTCTCGCTCTGGATCAGCTGATCCAGGCCGCGCAGCAAAGCGCCGCCGCCGGTCAGGGTGATGCCGCGGTCGATGATATCCGCGCTCAGTTCCGGCGGGGTGCGCTCCAGCGTCTCCTTGATGGCAGTGGTGATCTTGACCAGACACTCCAGCAGCGCGCCACGCACATCCTCAGAGTGCACCACGATGTTCTTGGGCAGACCGTCTACAAGGTTGCGGCCCTTGATCTCCATGGTCAGCTCCGGGTCCAGTGCATAGGCAGAGCCGATCTCGATTTTGATCTGCTCGGCAGTACGCTCACCGATGAGCAGGTTGTACTTGCGCTTGATGAAAGCGATGATGGCCTGATCGAACATATCGCCGGCCATGCGCACGCTGCGGGAAGCCACGATGCCGCCCAGAGAGATGACGGCGATCTCCGCCGTGCCGCCGCCGATATCCACGATCATGCTGCCGGTGGGCTCGCTGATGGGCAGGCCTGCACCGATGGCAGCTGCCATGGGCTCCTCAATGACAGACACCTGACGGGCACCAGCCTTCAGGGTAGCCTCGCGCACAGCGCGGCGCTCCACCTCGGTAACACCGGAGGGAATGCAGATGACCACCCGGGGACGGGAGAACATACTGTTGCCGCAGGCCTTTTTGAGGAAGTTCTCCAGCATATTGGCCGTGATGTCGAAATCGGCGATGACGCCGTCCTTCAGGGGACGCACTGCCACGATGCTGCCGGGGGTACGGCCGATGACAGCCTTTGCCTCGCCGCCCACGCAGCGCACCTCATCGGTCTTGGTGTCCACCGCCACGACCGAGGGCTCGCGCATGATGATGCCCTTGCCCTTCATGTAGACCAGAGTATTGGCAGTACCCAGATCAATGCCAACGTCCTTTGACAGAAAACTCATTGTTCCAAATCTCCTTACGATCGTTCCTTAAATCTATCCCAGAATGCCGGACGGCCTGCTGCAAACAGTCCCTCCTGCGCAGAATAACACGGTTCTATTATAGCCGCAAGTGCTCCATTTCTCAAGCGTTTCGGCAAGTTTTCTATCATTTTTCCATTTTTCTCACAAAAAATGCGCCAGCGTCTGTACGGTGCGGCTGACCGGCAGCCCCATAATGGTGTAATAGTCGCCCTCGATGCGGTCCAGCCACAGGGCCGCGCGCCCCTGAATGGCATAGGCACCGGCCTTATCGTAGGGCTCCGGGGTAGCAGTGTAGAACGCGATTTCTTCCTCCCCCAGCGGGAAAAAGGTCACCTTGCAGCTGTCCACAAAATGCTCTGCCCTGTCCCCTTTTGCAATGCACACGCCGGTGTGCACCTGATGGGTCTTGCCGGAGAGCGCGCGCAGCATCCGCTTGGCGTCCTCGGCATCGTGGGGCTTGCCGAATACGGTGCCGTCCACATCCACCACGGTGTCGCAGCCGATGACCACAGCATCCGGGTGCTGCTTTGCCACCGCAAGGCACTTGCCGATGGCCAGCTGCTCCACCAGCTGCGCCGGAGTGGGGGCAGTGACGGCGCTCTCATCAAAATCGCTGACGCAGACCGTGAAATCGGTGGTGTACAGGGAAAGCAGCTCCCGTCTGCGGGGGCTGCCGGAAGCTAAGATCAAATGATTCATAAAACCCTCTCAGTCACCTGCGGTGACCGCTCTCCCGAAGGGGAGAGCTTTTTCCATCAATCAGTTTACTCTTCTAAATTTTCCCCTCTCGGGTGGCAATGCGAAGCATTGGCGAAGAGGGTTATTTCCCGGTAGAGCCAAAGCCGCCCACACCGCGCTGGGTATCGCCCAGCTCCTCGGCGGGCACAAAGGCGGCGGTGTACACCGGGGCGATGCACAGCTGCGCTACCCGCTCGCCGGGCTGAATGGTATAAGCCTCGGCACCCAGATTGACCATGGGCACCTTCAGCTCGCCGCGGTAATCGCTGTCCACCACGCCCACACCGTTGGCCATGCACAGGCCGTGCTTGATAGACAGGCCACTGCGGGCGTACACCAGCGCCACACTATGGGCGCCGGGCAGCTCGATGGCAAGGCCGGTGGGCACCAGCACCCGCTGCATAGGGGCGACGGTCAGCGGTGCGTCCAGCACAGCGCACAGGTCGGCGGCAGCTGCGCCGGGGGTGGCATAGGCGGGCACCTTTGCCCGGGCATCCAGTACCTTATATTTTACAGTGATGGGTTCCATCGTATGACCTCGTTTCGTTTTTCTGTTTTTTCACAGGCAAGGTTTGGGGCAATGCCGGTGGTTTCTTATCAGTTGGTTCCTTTAAAATACAGACCGCGGGTAAAATCGCCCTCAAAGGGGGCGTGGGTGCGGATGCTGTCCAAGATCTGCGCCGCTTCCTCGCGGGATTCCAGCGTAAAGTAGGCCACGCCGTAGTCCACCGCCAGTGCGCCGGGCTTATCACCCATGTAGATGGGCACCGGATTATAGATGGTGCGCACTCCAAGGCCGCACCGCACCGGGAACTTTTTGGCCTTGCGGTCGGTCAGCACGCCGGTCTTATCGCAGTGGGCACAGTCATGGATATTTTGCAGCGGACAGGCGCGGGTGAGCATCAGCGGCATATGACCGTAGATCATCACGCCGGTGGGCACAGGCTTACCGTTCCGGGTGGGCGCAATGGACGCAATATCGCTGTCTTTTACCTCCGGCAGGATGAGCAGGCTGGAAAGTCCCTGCTCTGCATAGAACTGCGCCGCCACATTGTTGGTGATGTTCAGTCCAAAGCCGCCGGTCATGGGCAGGCCGCGGCACAGCCGCAGATGGGCGATGTTGCTGACCTCGTATCCGGCAAAGCCCGCATCCTGCGTGGCTGCAATGCGGCGGGCAGTGTCCTGCTCCAGCGCACCAAACATGACCCGGGGCAGCTCCAAAAGGGTCTTTGCCCGCCACTCCCGGGGCACACGGTCAGCCTGCGCAATGGGTAAAATGAGGTACTCCACCCCGTCAAGTGCCCGTTCCGGCACCTGTTCCCAGCGCTCGAACCGGGCACGCAGGGTACGGCGAGGCGGCAGGGTGCGTTGCGGCAGGGCGGCGACGTGCTCCTCGGTGGTGGGCCAGGGGCGCAGCACCTCCCGCTTTTTGAGCAGGGCATCCAGTGCCTCCCGACGCAGCTCGTTCACGGCACTGCCGGGGATGAACCACGGCCCGCCGTCCATTTCCACAGTGATCTTCTCCGCCGTAAAGGGGGTGCCGCCGGTCTTTGTCAGGCTGCGGTTCAGGCTCTCGGTGGGGTCGGTGCGGGCAGGCTGCGGCTCGGCATCCCCATAGGCAAAGGCCTTGTTGCCGTCAGCATCGGTGACGGTCAGCTTCTCGCCGCCCTCTTCGATCTCCAGCTTCATCTGCACCGGCACGCGGGAGCGCTCGCGGCGGTAAAGCTCGCGCAGCATGGGCAGGGTCTTTTTGGTCAGCTCGGCGTCAGCTTCGCTGCGCACACCAAACATGGTGCCGTCGATTTTTCCGTCCAGATAGCCGGAGGTGAAGCCGGAACGGCTGAAGGCGTTCTTCAGCAGGTCGCGGTCGTAGGCGCGGCCCTCGCGGCCTGCCAGACAGGCACTGACCGCCGCTGCCACATACTCCGGCGTGCGGAGACGGCCCTCGATCTTTGCCGATGCTACGCCAAGCGCCTGCAGCTTGTCCAGCTTGTCGATGGCGGAGTTATCCTTAAGGGAGAGGTGGTGCAGCCGTCCGGGCTTGCCTTCCGGCAGGGCATTGGCTTCAAAGGGCAGACGGCAGGGGCCCGCACAGGAACCGCGGTTGCCGCTGCGCCCGCCCAGAAAGGCGGACATATAGCACTGGCCGCTCACGCTCATGCACAGCGCACCGTGGATGAAGCACTCGGTCTCGATGCCGCAGTGCTTTGTGATGTGCTCCACCTCGGGCAGACTCAGCTCACGCGCCAGCACCACCCTGGTAAAGCCCAGCTCCTTCAGTTCCAGTGCACCCTGCAGGGTGTGGACGCTCATCTGGGTGGAGCCGTGCCGGGGCAGCTGCGGGGCAATTTTACCAATTAAAGTAGCCACTGCCAGATCCTGACAGATGACCGCATCCGCGCCGCTGGCTGCTACTGCGCGGATAGCCTGCTCCAGCGCAGGCAGCTCGGTGCCATACACGGTCGTATTCAGCGCAACGTGCACCGCCACGCCCCGGGCGTGGCAGAAGCGCACGGCTTCCTGCAGACTGTCTGCGTCAAAGTTGCCGGCACCCGTGCGGGCGTTGAAGCCCGAAAAGCCCAGATATACTGCGTCTGCGCCGCTGAACACCGCAGCGCGGAGCATTTCTTCACTGCCCACCGGGGCTAAGATCTCGATCCTTGCCATAGTTCTCCTTCTGACTTCTATTTATATTCTGACTTCTATTTATATAAGGTACGTTCAGTTGGTCTCGTCTGTCTGCGCACTGTCTGCCGCCGGGGCTTCCGGGGCGGGCTGCTCCTGTGCAGTCTCTGCCGCAGCCCGGGCGGCGCGCTCCTCCCGGCGGGTCTCGCGCTGGCGCTCCTTGGCCAGCTGCTCCCGCAGGGCGGCAGCTTCCCGGCGCAGCACGGCGTTTTCCGCCAGTGCCTTGTCCTCAGCCAGCTTTGCCCGGGCTGCATCTGCAATGTAGTCCTGAATCTGGCTGCGCATATTCTCAGCGCTGCCGGTGCTCTTGCGGTATTCGTCCAGATAATCCATCGCGCAGAACACCGCCGCCTTGGTCACCGAGAGGTTATCGTTGGTGTCCAGCAGCTTTGTGATATCCTCGTCCAGCTTTTTGGCAAGACCCAGGATGTATTTTTCCGAATCTGTGGTGGCGATGGCATACGGTGTGCCCGCGATGTTGACCCTTACCTTGTTTACCATGGTGTTTTCCCCTTTTTTATCCTGTATCTGTACGGCACAAGGCCGTTTGTTCTGCATTTTGCCGGGATTTGGTATCGTTCCCGGTAACGTTTCGGCTTTCGAAAACGTTTCGGCGGAGTTTAGATCGGAAGAGCACACGTCT
>OIOS01000288.1_pt1 | contig 11700 bp, 9 predicted proteins | sample 1585651 | NCBI WGS metagenome assembly OIOS01 (sample SAMN02674693, study PRJEB24791) | human gut metagenome, SKBSTL018 | isolation source: stool | host: Homo sapiens | place: USA
ATCCTTTCCCTCGCAAGTATCTTTAACTGTCCTCTTCTTGACGGCAAGACGCTTGTAAAGATTTTTAAAGAGGCAAAGGCGGCAGGTATGACAATTACCGCCGATATGATAAAGCCAAGACTCGGTGAAACGCTTGACGATATCAGAGAAGCATTAAGCTATGTGGATTACTTCTTCCCGAACTTTGACGAGGCTTGCCTTATGACAGGCGAAACCGAAGAATCAAAGGTTGCGGACAAGCTCTTTGAATGCGGCGTTAAGAATGTAATCATGAAGATAGGCAAGCGTGGATGTTACATCCGCAATGCCGCAGGAGCAATGATTGTTCCTGCCTGCAAGGGTGTAACCGCAATCGACACAATCGGTGCAGGCGACAACTTTGCATCAGGCTTTATTTCGGCACTTCTTCAGGGCAAGGATATCCGTGACTGCGGTATCTATGCTAACTGCACAGCGGCTATTTCGGTTCAGTATGTCGGTGCAACAACAGGCGTTCGGAACAAAGAAATGGTTGAAGAAATGCTTGAAAAGTATAAAAAAGATTATATCCTGTAATAGTAATAAATCTGTGACATTACGCCCTGTGTTCGTAAGAATGCAGGGCAACCCCCCACCAATATATTATTAAAGAAAGGGCAGATGCAAAATGAAGACGATGAAGCTTGGCAAAACAGGCATTGATATTTCAAGAATGGGACTCGGCACCTGGTCAATCGGCGGCGGCTCGGCATGGGGCGGCGACCACGACCTTCAGGTTGTTGTAGATACAATCCGTGAAGCTCCAAAGCTCGGTGTAAACCTTATCGACACAGCTCCCGGTTACAACTTTGGCAACAGCGAGAAAATCCTCGGCAAGGCTCTTGAGAGCATGAACCGTGAAGATGTTGTAATCATTACAAAGTGCGGTGTTACATGGGATCAGGAGATGAAGGGCGACCTTTTCAACAAGGTAAACGGCATTCAGCTTTATAAGAACCTCAACAGTGCTTCAATCAAGAGAGAAATTGAAGAATCACTCAAGAGAATGGGCACAGACTATGTTGATGTATATATGACACACTGGCAGTCAATTGAGGGTAGCGAGTATTATGTTCCGATTCAGAAGACTATGGAGGTTCTCAACGATCTCAAGGCTCAGGGCAAAATCAAGGCTATCGGTGCTGCAAATGTAGATATCAAGCAGATTCAGGAGTACCTCAAGTGGGGCGAGCTTGATATCGTTCAGGCTAAGTATTCAATTCTTGACCGTGGCATTGAGGATGAAATCATTCCTTGCTGTCGTGAAAACGGTGTTACAATTCAGGCTTACTCACCGCTCGAAATGGGACTTCTCTCGGGTACATTCCCAAGAGATTACAAGCCTGTAGGCGCACAGATTCCAAAGAAATGGTTCCAGCCCGAAAATATGCAGAAGGCTATGGATGTTATGGATCAGTGGAAGCCTCTTTGTAAAAAATATAACTGTACAATTGCTAACCTTGCTCTTGCATGGATTCTTGCTCAGGGTGACTTTATCAACCTTCTCAGCGGTTCTACTACTGTAGATCAGATTGCCGAGAATGTTAAGTCAGCCGAACTTGAACTTGATTCCGCTGATGTTGCAATGATGCGTGATATGGTTGAGGCTATCGACAAATAATTAAGGGTTGCTTAATACACCTTTGTGTATAGGGTGAAGAAATCCGCTCCCGATTGTTAAAATTATTGTAAAAACAGTCGAATTCCCTTTACTTTTGTTGATAATTATGTTAGTATGTAATAAAAGTTGAGGGAAATGTTTATGGCAAAGAGAATTGACGAAATCAGACAAAAGGTTGAAACCGAAGGCGAGGTTTTCGTCTCGGATTTAAGCAGAATATATAATGTAACCGAAGAAACTATCAGGCGTGATCTTGAAAAGCTGAAGAATGACGGTATCATTACCAGAACTTTCGGCGGAGCTGTTCTTAATACAACTTCTCAGAATGACAGAGTGCATTTCTTTAAACGCAAGGGGATTAACCTTGAGGGCAAAAAGAAAATTGCTAAGCTGCTTGTTGATAAATTTATCGGTGTGAATACGATGATGATTGATAACAGCACAACTGTTCTTGAGGCTGTTAAGCTTTTTAAGGACAATGAAAATCTTACCGCAATTACCTTTTCTGCACAGATTTTTCAGGAACTCGACACTTGTAAAATGAAGCTGGTTTCAACCGGCGGACTTTATGATGAAAAAACCCGTTCTTTCTACGGAAAACCTGCAAAAGAGGCTATGAAAAAGTACAATGTTGACCTTGTTCTCCTCGGATGCAAAGGGCTTGATATGGAAAGAGGCATAACTGATTCTTCCGAAGGTGAGGCGGATTTGAAGTCTGAGATGGCAAGCCGTGCCGAATGTGTGGTATTACTTGCAGACCATTCAAAATTCAACCATACTGCGTTTGTCAATTTTTTGGATTGGGATAGGATCGATTATCTGATTACCGACGAAAAGCCGTCACAGGAATGGCTTGAGTTTTGTGAGCAGATGAAAATAAAACTCATGTACTGATTTACCTTGTCCGGTACATAGTTTGAGCCAGTGCTTTTTATAATTTTACCCATTAAAGCTCCTGTTCTTTTTAATCAAAAACAGCAGGAGCTTTTGCGCTGTCAAAACTTTAGCAGATTTAACAGTTTTGAGAACGCATCAAAAATATTTTTGTTATTATTGGATAGTGTTGTTAAATCTGAGTTGAATTTTAAACATAGTAATTATTTTATATATCACTATGGAAATTCTATTAATTACGGTTATTTTTGCAGACGGGAGACCAATCGGAGACGGTTCCCGTCACATTAAGGACACACCGATTAAATATGAGGATAGGATGTGCAAATATTCCTTGAGACAGTTTATTCGGCAGTTCCGCAATAAAGGGGTTACCCAAATTCACAGATAAGGAGATGTAAAAATGACAAAACAAAAGGAGAAGAAGAAAGCTTCAATTGTCAAGAAAATGATGATTGCCGTTGTCGCAGGTTTTGTAGTCGGCTTTATATGTCTGCTGATTAAAAGTGCGGTAATGGGAACAGACGGCGAAGGAGCCTGGAAAGTTGTTGAGGCAATTTTGTTCCAGGACATCACCGCAACAAAAGATATCGAAGGACTCGGCTTGTTCTACATCGTAGGTCAGCTGTTTATGAAGGGACTTCAGATGATGATTGTTCCTCTCGTCCTTTGTTCGCTGACACTTGCACTTTGCAGCCTTGCAAACCCGAAAAAGCTCGGTCGAATCGCAGGTAAAACATTTGTGTCCTACCTTTGCTTCTATATCGTAGCAGCAGCTCTTGCAGGCGCAGCAGCTTATCTTGCAAAGAGTCTTGGTTGGTTCACAGTCAATCTTCCGGCACAACAGGCTCAGGACATCGTTACAATGGAGGGTTACAACCCGCTCGTTACAATTGTAAACGCTGTTCCGAGCAATATGATTAACGCAATGTCATCTAACAACACAATTCTTTGCGTTGTTGTTATCGCAATTATCTTTGGTCTTTGTATGACAAAGATGGGCGAAAAAGCAGATCCGCTCAAGAAAGTTTTTGAAAACATCAACGATATCGTTCAGATGTTCCTCAACTTCCTTATCAACAAGATTGCTCCTATCGCAATTTTCTGTATGATCGTAAGAGCACTCGCCGTTTACGGAATTGAGTACATTTCACCGACAATGATGTGGATTGTTGTAACAATTGTTGTAAGCCTTCTTCTTGTTTGCACAATTTACCCAATCGGTATTTTCATTACAACAGGACTTAATCCGTTTATCTTCCTTAAAAAGGCAGCAAAAATCGGTATGTTTGCAGCAGCAACAAACTCGTCTGCCGCAACGCTTCCGCTTAATAAGGAAACCTGTATTAACGAACTCGGCTGTTCCGAAGAAATCAGCAGCTTTGTTCTTCCCACAGGTATGACAATCAATATGAACGGTACAACCGCAATGCATATGATTGCCATTACATTCATCGCCACAGCCGCAGGCGTCAACATTACTCCTGCAACCCTTTGCCTTACAGCATTCCTCTCAATCTGCACAGCAGTCGGTACTCCGGCAATCCCTGTTGCAGGTACAACAATGGTTTATGTTGTAATGATGGGACTTGGCTTGAACTCAGATCTTTGTATGATTGGCTACTCGCTTATTCTTGCTATGAACTACCTCCCCGGTATGGCTGTTATCACACTTAATGTTATCGGTGACGCCGCTACCAATGTTATAGTTTGTGCAAAAGAACATTGCCTTAACAAAGAAATCTATAACAGCAAAACCCCTAAAAACAACTGATTTCAGTAAGATAAATCCAGGAAACCCCTTGTAAAACCGAACCGCCCTCGACAGCGCATGCACTGCCGAGGGCGGCTTAGTTTTACTGTGAGCCACCGTTCTCAGTTCGTGAAGATAGTATGGTATAAAAAATGACATATTATGCCCGAGCCTAACATTGCAACCGTTCGCACAATTCCGTATGGGCGGATATCATCCGCCCGTAGGTAATTGCAGAAAATTTATGATGAAAATAAACTGTATAAATGGGATACATTACCTAAATAATGTAGTAGTCAGTTACAATTAAACTTCATTATTTATCAGCCAAAAATTCCTTGCCGGCTTTATCGGTTGCAAGAATTGCATTGATGAATGCGTCCTCGGTCGGATTACCCGGGACATACTTCCACTCAACAACGCTTGCGGCTTTGTGCGCAATTGCAGGCACATCATCCGGAGTAAGTGCAATTTCGCCGAGAGTGCAAGGAAGTCCGATACTGTGGTTAAATTCAAAAATTCTGTTTCGTTCCTCAAATTGTCCGTCATATGTCAGCAGACACAGCACACCGAATGAAACAATTTCGCCGTGCAGATGCTGCCGTTCACATTGCGGAAAGAGTGACGCACCGTAATAAACACAATGCGCAAGCGATGAATTGTAGTAATAATCCTCATCGGGATTCGGATTGTTTTCGTGTACGGTAAAATTTGAAACAAGTCCCGCCGTGATAATAATGTCAAGCGCAACCTGCTCAATTGCCTCGGTCGGCACATTGTTTTTGCAGTCCTCAAGAGCTTTTTTGCCAAAGTTTATGAGCGGTTCGGTACTTGCGGAGGCAATTGCCTTGCCAAGTAACGGTGTGTGAATCATATTCTTTTCACGACACGCAAAAATTACTTCATATTCCTTTGAAAGTGCGTCACCGATTCCTGCCCACATAAGCTTTTCGGGTGATTCGGCAATAATTTTTGTGTTGATAAATGTGTGAATTGCAGGGGCTTTGTGGTACGAATATTCCTTGAAAGTACCGTCGGGATTGTACATTACCGAAAGCGAGGTGCATGACGCACAGTTTGATGCAATTGTCGGGAATGTGAACAACGGTTTGTTATATAAAGCACAATAGGTTTTTGCCGTGTCAACAGCTCGTCCGCCTCCGATACTGAACACCATATCAGCCTTTTGCACAGACGGATTGTCCTTTATTTTTTCAACATTTTCATAGCTGGAGTCACCGCCGTACCATACAAAATCAATGATTTCAATGTCAGAGCCTTTGATGCCTTCAAGCAAAGCCTTTTTTGATTTTTCCATAGCTGTTTTACCGCCGACTGCAACCGCCTTTTTGCCGTACGGCTTCACAATTTCGGGAATCGCCTTGTAGCAATCAACTCCCACGCTGTAACTCGGTAAAAATTCGCTGTATGTGTGTGACATAATTTATCCCTCCGAAAACAATACTTATAAATAAATTATATCACCGCAGTCTGTGCATTTCAATACATTAGCACAATAAATTGTTAAAATTATTATTGCCTGACAGATGAAAATATGCACACATCTTATGCAATTTAGCAAAAAATTGCGAAGAATATTCGTGAAAAATACTTATGGAAATGGCTTTTGCAAAGTGCTATAATCTTGTAAATATATATAAGAAGGGCGGTGCTTTTATGCAGGAAATATACGGACAGAAAACAGACAGACAGCTTGCAGCAAAGCAGAGAATAATTGCAGTTGCGGCAGGCAGGGAAAAGGCAGACCTTGTTTTAAAAAACGCAAAGTATCTTAATGTGTTTTCAAATGAATTTTTGTGCGGTGACATAGCCGTTGCAAACGGACTGATTGCCGGAGTCGGAAAATATGACGGTAAAACAGAGATTGATGTCAGCGGAAAACTCGTTCTCCCCGGCTTTATTGACGCACATATTCACCTTGAAAGTTCAATGGTGACTCCTGCTGAATTTGCAAAGGCAGTTGTTGCCCACGGTACAACCACAGTCATAACCGACCCTCACGAAATCACAAATGTAATGGGCATTGACGGAGTTGAATATATGATTCAGGCATCGCAAAATTTGCCGATTGATGTTCATTTTATGATGCCGTCATGTGTGCCTGCCACAGAAATTGACGAGAGCGGTGCGGAACTTGACTGCAAGGATATTGACTTGTACTTGGATAATAAAAAGGTACTCGGACTTGCAGAGATGATGAACTATGTCGGTGTTATCAACGGCGATAAAAATGTGCTTTCAAAAATTGTCACCTCGCAGGCTCATCACAAGAAGATTGACGGTCACGCTCCTGAGCTTTCGGGCAATGACCTCAACGCATACATTGCCGCAGGTGTCTATTCCGACCATGAGTGTTCCACCTTTGAAAATGCCCTTGAAAAGCTGAGAAAAGGTCAGTTTATTATGATACGAGAGGGTACTGCCGCTCATAATCTCAAGGCGCTTATGCCGCTTTTGACTCAGCAGTATTACTCAAGGTGTATGTTTGCAACAGATGATAAGCATCCAAGCGATTTGCTCTATGGCGGTCATATTGACTACATCGTAAAACAGGCGCTGAAAAACGGTGCAGATCCGATTGTTGCTCTCAAAACAGCAACCCACCATGCCGCAAGATACTTTTTGCTCAATAACAAAGGTGCGATTGCTTCGGGTTATCTTGCCGATATTGTTGTTGTCGATAATCTTGAAGATTTCAATGTTGAAACTGTTTTCAAGCGTGGCAAGCTTGTTTTTGACGGCGAAGTTAAGGACTTTTCTGCTCCCACAGTTGATGAAAAGCTTGCCGAAAAATGCTTTGACACTTTCCACCTTGACAGCGTAACTCCGAGCAGTTTCAAGGTTGACGGAAAACTCGGACTTATCGGTCTTGTCGGCGGTGAATTGCTCACACGCAATCTCGGTACAGCCGATAAAATTGATGTGGAAAACGATATTCTGAAAATTGCCTGCATTGAGCGTCACAAAGGCACAAACCATATAGGTGTCGGCTATGTTAAAGGCTATTCGCTGAAATCGGGCGCAGTCGCAACCTCGGTTGCCCACGATTCGCACAACATTATCACAGTCGGCTGTAATGATGATGATATAGCCGTTGCCGTGAACGCAATCAAGGACAGCAAGGGCGGTATCGCAGTTGTTGAAAACGGCAAAATCAAGGCTTTGCTCGAACTCCCGATTGCAGGCTTGATGTCTGATGAACCGCTGACAACCGTAAATGAAAAGCTTGAAAATGCAAAGTCATCTGCATATGAACTCGGTGCGGATAAAAGCATTGATCCGTTTATGACTCTCTCGTTTCTAAGCCTGCCCGTTATCCCAAGCTTGAGAATAACCACCAAAGGTGTGTTTAATGCGGAAAATTGGAAAATGCTCTGATGTGCGGAAGCTTTTAACAATACAATAAAATATTAAATAATTAAACAGGAAAACAAAATGCGTATTGTCACTTTGTTTTCCTGTTTTATTTTGTAAAAGGGTTATAGTCATTTTACAGTCACTTTGCATTTGTATAATTTGAATATAAAAGGAATCGGTTGATTAAAACAAATAGCAAATAAATTAAGAAATCGGCATATTCATTGTAATTGTTCAAATCAAAAAATGTGTTTAGTAAAAATTGAGGTGAAAAATATGTCATATTACATTACCCGAATATTTAATAACAAACTTAAATTAGGAGTTATACTTTTTATTTTTGCAGCTCCGATTTTAGATGTATTGAAGGCTCTTATAGATGTGAGCAAAGGAGCGGCTGTTCCTTTTCCGGCATTGGCTGCTTTCTTGGGGTCTTTTATGACGACAGGACTTCAAGGCGTGTTGAAAGGGTATTTACCGTTGTTCTTGGCAATTATTGTTGCGGATGATTGCATTGAAGATTACAGAATAGGATACAAAAATATTCTTGTCACCAAAAGAGGTAAGAATAAATATTTTGCATTAAATATGCTTAAAAGTTTTACTGTTTCATTTTTGATACTTGTAATCCCTCTTTTGCTTAATCTTCTTATGGTGCATATCGTTTTTGCAGGAGGTACATTTTTATTTATTGCCCAGGAATCTATAAAGGTAATACCAAGTATGGCTGAGCAGTTCAGTCACCCGATGTTTTATAATCTGCTTTGTATTTTCCTATTTTCATTTCTTGGTGCTTTTGTGGGAAGCGGTGCAACGGCACTTGCAATGGCATTTCCAAACAGATTTATCCTTTATCCGTTAGATTTCATATTGTGGTATATACCGTGTATTATGGAATCGTCGGTCAGAGGTGCTTTTCAACCATTTACCGAATATCCCCTGTCAAAATATTTCCCCGGAGTTATTTTAGTGTTAGCCATAAATGTGATTGCTGTTCTGTTTTCGTTCTTTAAGGTGACTAAGTATGATCAGGTGTAAATTAAAAAAGTATGCAATCATACTTCCGCTTTGTGCAGTGTTTTTTACTCTGCTATGCACATACACATATTTACGATTTTATAATTATTTTAATTCGGATTATGCTGAGAAGTTAAGCCCAAAAGGTGTTTTTTACAGAGTTGCAGGTAACGGAGATTTTACTGCATCAGGTAATGTTGTTTGCATTTTCATAGTAGTGTTTGTTCTGCTTTTGTTTTACATATTTACCGATGAGAATGTAAGCTACATTGTAAGACTGAAATCGAGAGCCTCTTTTGTGACAGGAAGAATTGCTGATTGTGCGGTATTTGCTTTTTTGTTTTCGTTTTTTATAGAAGCAGTCAGCGTAGTTGCGGCACTCATCTGCTTTGACATTAACCTGATTTTAGAATCGAATTTTTTGCAATATTCGGCACTTGAACTTTTGACTTTGTTTTTGTTTTATTTCAGAGCAGGACTCGTTATGCTCTCATTCGGAATAATCATTTCTCCGAAAGTTGCTCCAATTATCACCATATCTCTGATTTTTACAGAGTTTTTTGCAGATGTAGCTTTTATGATAAGCAGGGTGTGGCTTCCGTTCAGAGATGCCATAGTGTTGTCAAGACTTATGAACGGTGAAATGGTTCTGTCGGATATGTGGGGCATTATATTAAGAGCATTGCTTATGATGTTTATGCTTATCTTCTCTTCCTACTTTTTGTATCAGAAAAAGGATGTTTTGAGTAATGTTAAAAAGTAAGCTTGTTTTGTCGATAATACTAATTGTTGCGTGCCTTGCTCAATTGTTCAGTTGTGTATTTCAGGGGAACTTTCAAAATGCCTTTATGATTGGTTTAGCCCCAAGCGATTACGGTCTTGAAATTACAAAATTTATGCTGCTTTTGCTGCCCGTATGTTTTATTCTCTTCTTTACGAGCGGCTCAATTGAGAACCTTAAACAAGGCTACGGCAAGATGTTGATTGTACGCAATTATTCAAAAACAGTGCTGATTTTAAAGCGTTGTCTTAACAATTTTATAGCATTGATTTGCATTGTTTTGTTCCAGTTCATAATCTTTTTTGTTGCAAGAGAAAGTATGACTCCCGTTGAAAGCGGAACTCTTAAATCTTTGATTATGTACTTTCTGACAATTTTTTCGCTGATAGTTATTCAGTCTTTGCTTGAAATCAGTATTCCTGCACACATTGTGAACATAGGAATTTTCATCTATTGCTTTATTGCGTACTATTTGGTTCAGAATTTTGTTGACGCACCGATTTGGAAAATGATTCTCTTCCCGAGTTTGATGTTCGGAATGCAGAACGGTGCTGTGTCGGGCGAGAGCATTTACTACGGATACCTGTTATTCATAGTTGCGTTAAATGCTTTGTGCATTTTCATTCTGAATTTGAGATTTAAGAAAACCGATATTTTTTGAGGTGATATTATGGTAGAAATAAAAAATTATTGTAAAAGTATCAAATCAAGACCAATTTTAAATAATGTAAGTTACAATTTTGAGTACGGCAAAATCTACGGACTTTACGGACACAACGGTTCGGGCAAAACTATGCTTTTGAGAGCAATTGCAGGCTTGCTTGTTCCCGACAGCGGCTCTGTTGTGATTGACGGAAAGGTTTTGCACAAGGATATGTCGTTCCCTCCGAGCATAGGCATCGTGATTGAAAATATGAACCTGTTGCCCCAGTACAATGCTTTTGACAATCTGAAAATCCTCGGCAAAATCAAGAAAACCGCCACAGATGAGGACATTACAACAGCGCTTGAGCGTGTGGGATTAAAGTCCGATTTAAAGGTGAAAAAGTTTTCGCTTGGTATGAAACAGAGGCTGAATATTGCTCAGGCTGTGTTTGAAAAGCAGAAAATCATCCTGCTTGATGAACCGACAAATGCACTTGATAATGACGGTGTACAGCTGATTTACAAGCTTCTTAAAGAAGAAAAAGAAAGAGGTGCGCTCGTAGTTATCACAACTCATCACAAAGAGGATTTGGAAGAAGTTTGTGATGTTGTTTTGAAAATGACGGAAGGTGAGCTGCATGAAAAGTAAACTGTTTACTCATAAATTTTTCGTTGTTCTTTGCATCTCGGTTGCCGCTTTGCTCGGCTTGTCTTTCCTTGCCAGAGCGACAATCGTAAATAACAGATTTGAACAAATGGCTGTTGATGAAAAATATAGTCTAAAACCTTCTGCCGACGGTCAGTTTTTAATTCAATTTCAAGATGATAAAAACGGAAATTTTTATGCCACTGTCGGCTTGTTTCAGGGCGGATATTACGGCTTGGACGATGCGTATATTCCTACTTCATATGATGAAAATACAAAAATAACCGCTATTGAAAAGGAAGCTTTCAGCGAATTTGATTGTCTGAAAAAAGTTGTTATCCCCAGCGGCATTTGTGAAATCAAGGATGACGCATTTAAGGATTCAAAAAATATAACGGAAATTTATATTGCGCCCTCCGTAAATAAGATTGCAAAAACCGCTTTTGACGGCATTGACAACCTTACGATATATGCCGAAAAGGGTTCTTATGCTGAAAAATTTGCGGTTGAAAATAAAATCAATTATAAAAACTATACGACCGAGCCTGAAAATCCGGAGGCTCTAAAATACATCAACCTTATCAGAAACCGTGCGTTATTACCGGATGCCACAGGCAAAGACATACGGACTGAATATGAATATGAACGCACTGTATAATTGATGTTCGAAGGACAACGATTCTTTGACTTACGCCGCTGGAAGAAAATGGAAGAAACATATTCCAAAGAACATTGGCCTACCGGATTAAAAATTTATAAATTGCAGAATGGAACCAAAATATATTATCATAACCCAGAAGCCGTACAGCAACGTAATTTCGATGCCTCAAAAAATTATTGGTGGCCTATCCCACGTTACGAGTTAAACAAATCAACGTTACTAGATGCCGCACCGTATGAATAAAAAATAGTATTTCTTGATTATAGATCGGAAGAGCGTCGTGTAG
>OIOS01000296.1_pt1 | contig 11418 bp, 7 predicted proteins | sample 1585651 | NCBI WGS metagenome assembly OIOS01 (sample SAMN02674693, study PRJEB24791) | human gut metagenome, SKBSTL018 | isolation source: stool | host: Homo sapiens | place: USA
AATCAGATAAATGCTGCCATTGATCACCGCAGCTTTGCAGATCAGGGAATCACCGAACAGCCAACCATCCATGAAGGCTACATTGCCCAGAATATGGAAAAGAAAGGCATGATAGCAGACCGCTGTGAAATCAACCGTCAGATTCGTGCGGATAACAAAATGCTCCGAGAATTAAAAGCAAAGGTAGCAAAACTGGCTGAAGCTGTAGAAAAGTCTATTCCAATAATAGCTGAAACGTTAGAAGCGATCCGCAATCATATGATTTTTACACAGTATCATTTGCTCCACAATGAGATGCAAAAAGAAGTGATCCATGACTGGATGAATCATTTTAATCCAATACTGAATAAATACAACACCATTAAAAAGAAACTCAAAGCTAAAGTTACAGAGCGGAAAGAACTGAATGTGAAAAAAGAGAAAACCAGTATTTTGAATCCCATCCAGCATATAAAATTGAATCAACAGCTTACCACTGTTACCGAAGAAATTGAAGAACTGAAATCAAGGAAAGAGCAGCTAATCTTCCAGGCACAATGCTCTACCGATAAAGATATGACAAATCTATCCAAGAAATATGACCAAATGAATAACAATCTTGATATCCTAGATTCTCAGGACATCTCGCTCAAAAAACAGCTTGAAAAAGATGCCGCCGCTTTCCGGGAAGAAAAATTTCATCCTGAACCAGAACAATATACCGAGTTACTGGATACCAGAATCCAGATACGTCCTGATTTCCGGGATAAGCTGATCGAGCAGCTCAAAGGTACTTTTGGTAAGTATTATGACTATCACCGTCGTGATATTGCAGCCGATGAGGTGGATTATCTCAATGTGGAAGACCCTGATGTTTTCTCCCATCGTGCATGGGAACTTAAATATCAGAGAGAACAGGAAATGCGGCGAAATCAGTCTGCTCGGACTAAGAAAAGGTCACATGATATGGAATTGTAATCATCTAAAGTATTGTCCTGGCACCATAAATGGTGCCGAGACAATGAATAATATTCACACATTATTATTTTAATATTCCAACTATTTACTTTTATTTGAAATCTAAGTCATAGTCTAGCATTTTCAATGCCTATACTATCAACATTCTTTTTCTTCGATTAAATAGACACTGTCTGCTAAAACAATCAAGCTACAACGATTTTACTGTTCAATCTTTTTCTGTATGAAATGTTCAATAACATTATTGAACATAATGTCATCAAATTTTTCTCCCGAAAATACGTTATCACAAATTTCTATTAACCAATCGACATCTTTGACCGGAAGCTTGTTCTTCAATAAACAAAGCATTTCCGTAATGTTGAGCTGAATATCTTGCGTTTGAGCTGCAAGATAACACGCATCTTCTGGTTCCGTCAACAACTCCACAGATTTAGAATATATCCATAGTTCTTCTGCAATATATCCTATTGGAAGTTCATCGACATCGGTGACTTTTTTTTCAGGCAAATCATATTTTTCACTAAAGCAGTCAAGCATTTGTGCTGTCACATTCACAGGATATGGAGGCACCAGTTTATCAAGCAATGAATGATTTTCTGATTCGATTGCCTTCTTGACGTCAACGAGCATCCGTCGAGGGAACTGTAAAGCAGTAGAATCTATTTCTTTGGACTCGTTTGCAGATAATATGACTAGGTAATCAAAGGGAGCATCAGCAAATGCGATACAGCCCAGAAGCCATTCGGTTAAATTGCTTTCCGATGCCATATCAAAATTACCAACTATGATGGGATAATAGCTCAACATGTCAATGGTGTAAATCTGATCAGGAAAATGAATCGAATACTTTGATTCTAATTCCGACAATCCGTCTTCTACTATCTTTCTCTCATCCCGACAATGCCCGTCATACCAATTGCTAATTTGATATTTATTAAAATACTTATTTGGCGAATGTGTCTGGTAGTAGCTACAGCACATTATTAGTCGCTCTATGTTTTGTGTTTCCATAACACAAAGAGTCAACTGTCTTTCCTGAAAGCTAAAATCAATTGCAATTTCTGCAAAGTAATTCTGCATTGTCACAAGAGCACTTTGAGCTATTGTGAGGTTAACCATAGCCAATCTTTGTTTTTGTTCATTCTTAATGAGGAACCCTGCAAACTGATTCATAAAGTTTTGTATGCTTTGAAAGTATTTACTCTTTATTTTTCCTAACCTCTCGGGCACTGTAGCTTTTTCTTCAAAAGGACGATCTTCTTTAGGATATCGCTTTTCACCAGTAGTAATTAGGGCAAATTCTTCACGAAGTTGATCTACCTCCCCGGCCAAACTCCCTAATGGTTTTCCGCCAAGGAGTTTGTAAATACAGGCACAGCACTTATCTGCAAGCAAACATATATGTTCTCTCACATCAAACCAGTAATTTAACCATTCTGTCGCGGTATCAAATTCGTAATTGCTCATAATGGTCTTGTTCCATAGCGACGTAAGATTCTGATGGAACATGATTACAATATTTTTAATGGGCATTTCTTTATGTGCATCGTCGGGAACAGGATAAGCCGAGAGCAAATCAACTGTCGGCTTGAGAGCATCCGCGCAATACAAATCAAAAATAGGCAAGGCTTTACAAAGGAATTTCAGCCTTGAGACGCTCTGCTCATTTCCCGTTTTAATATTGTGCAATCGAAGGATATATTCAATGTGAATCGCTTTTTTTTCGGAATCAATAAATACCCTATGTGATCTAGTCCACTGCTTAAGGTACGTAAGAATACTCTTAAGATTTCGTTCCACAAATTCCATATATTTCTCTCTGTTCCCGCAGTAGGAGAGATACATCAGCGTAGAAACGCACTCCAGCGTCAATTTTTCTGGCTTGCTCCAAAGATCGTCCAGAGAAAATCCGGCCGATACATTCCACTCTGGATTGATGTTATAGATCCACTCAGAAATGGAGGTATAGGACGTGATGTCCTTTATTCCGTCAAAACGAAAGGTGCGCATTTTCCTATATAAACAATCGCAGAAAATATAGACATACGTTTCCTGCAAACAGCAGGTGGGAATACGCTCCCGTAATCGGCAAAGATATTCTATATTCTTATTATCCGGAAATGTTTCCCGCATTTTGTCCAGCGTATCCATCGACACACCGAAATCCTCGAATACAGCAAAGGGGCACATTTCGGTCGATAGAAGAAAAAGACCGCCGTGGGCATCTGCATCGTCAAACGCAGCCCGGTTAGAAAGGAAATACTGCATCACACTCCCTGAAAAAAGCCCCTGTATTGCAGAAGTATAGTTTGAAAGGTCTTTTTCATCCCATAGACTCTCGACCGCATCGCGGAAAAACGTTTCTTTGTTCAGGGTAAACTCCGGCAGATGAGAAAACAGTATCGATAGGTCCGCTTTGTCCGCCATTTTCATAACTGAAATGGCGGTATTGTCAATTGGCAGGAATTCATGCAGCCTCTTAACAACGTGCTTTGACCGAATGGGATGTAGCCCCTCAATATACCCACTCTCTTCATTTACATGCACAAGGAACTCCGATTCCATACCTTTTAAAAGCTCCCCAAAATCCGAGCCAGAGTCTTCTGATTGACTCGCAGAAAGTTTGATAGCAGAAAGCCTGACTCCGCAAAGATCTGCAAAACATACTTTGCGTAAGATTTCACATTTTGCTTTGCCAGAAGATGATTGTCCTATTTCGGATATTTGTGAGGCTATTCTTTCTGATAACATCTCACCATGAGTAAGCAAGTAGACATACTCTATAAGTAGTTGCCTTTCTGCAATCTTATTCCATGCTCTTTGCCAGCTTGTTATGCTTGGGTGAAGTTGCTTAGCCTCTCTGAATAGATTGAATATCTCTATTGCTTCCTTTTCTTCTAAAACCGGCTTAATTACTTTCAAAGACTGGATATTGCTCAAGTCACCACTATAATTATACCAATCCATCTCTCGCGATGTGATGAGCAACTTATAATGACAATGCAATTCGGATTGTAAGAGCTGAACAAGATAATTCCATTTGCTGAGATGGTTATCCAGATTGTCAATTAAGATAAGAATCTTTTCACCAAGCTGAATTCTTGCTTTGAAATATTGGACAATATTCCCAATTTCTTTTATCTCATCACACCATAGTAACTGATATGGTATATATTCATTTTGGAGAATATAAGCTGCCCGCAAAGCCAGCGTGGTTTTTCCTTGCCCACTAGAAGCTTTAATTACAGTAACCATGTTTTCGCAAATAGAATTAATAACATCTTTTTCTAAACTCGGTCGTTTGATTGGAAACCCACTTACTATATCTGCTGGTGTTGCTTTTTTCCCTTCGTAAAAACTACACCCTTCATCAATGCTAGGCTTAGAGTAGTCCAGTTTACGAATCCAACTATGAGCTGGATTTTGAGGACCCTTACTGATATCTATTTTGACAGATTGGATTTTGGAATCTAATTCTGCTTTTGTCACATAGGCCCGCTGCTCCATTTTTTCAAAGCAAAGAATTTTTATGCTATTTGCAAATAATGAAACATTGTCTGTGTTAATCTCATAAATTCTAATTAAGGTTTTTTCAATTTCAGTAGCAAGTATAGATTTTTCAATCTTCTCAAATGACAGATGTGAAATAAATTTATCGAAATTATAAACAGACCAATTCCAAGAAGGATTGTTTTTCTTGATATTTGAAATCACGCCAGCCCAATGGGTGCGTGATTTTTCGTCTAACTTAGATGCAAATATCTTACTTAGATGGCCTTTTGCAACAGGGAAATCGTAAACAAGCTTAAAAAATCTATTTTGATCCAGCAAATATGCTTCAAGAAAATTTTTGAGCACATCAGTTAAAAAGCTGGCATCCTGTTTGTTGACAGAATATTTCAACTGTATATGAGTAATATCATTACTACCATTTTTCTGCATGATACAATCAATATCTTCAATCCCCTCAAGCTGGAAAAAATTGCTTGGATTTGATGACGAAAGAATTAAATAACACGAATACAAAAATTGATATGAATACCCCCTGAGTGCAATTTGTCCGCCATCCCTAGAAATACTTAATTCCTGAATATTTGCTTTTGGAGCTGTAATCTTTTTGTTTTTCTTCTTTGTGCTTTTTCCCATATTTTTCCTTTCGTTCTCTTATTACATCTACACGTGCTCTAATCTGTACTTATCAAATTTTCCAATTCAGAATATCGAACGATTCTATTTCTATTAGGAAGTTTAATGGCATTCATCAATTCCATTTCCTTGTAATGAATAAAACATTTTAGATACTATAATAAAAAAATCCCGTTGCTTTAATAATACCATCTTCTTAACCCATTTTCTATATAATCTCTTCCAAACAGCGAAAAGCTCCCGAAGGAGCTTTCCATTACCTTAAATATACACTAATTCTTTTAACACAATCTCTTCTGCAGCATTCCGGACATTATTTACCGCTCTGACCCATTCCATCTGATCACGAGCTTTCAATTCTTCCGTAATGCCCTGCTGCTCCATCATCTGACGTACCAGAATATCCATTCTCTCCTGTGCTTCATCGTCCACAAGATTCAGATGTTCCACCAGTCTGTCTTCCAACATATACAGTGAATACATTGCCAGACGATGCTCTTTCAGATATGTTTTCCGCATCATTCCATATTTCCCATAATGCGGTTCTTCATCTGTACTGACAAGATTCGGATAGTAAATTCCGTCTGCGCCAAGTGTGTAGGTTCCACCCATTTTTTCAAATGTGCTTTTCATGTGTTATTCCTCCTTGAAATCAGCGATGTCCTTAGATCATCGCAAAATATTTCAGGGCAGCCTTGATAGCTTCTTCCTTCTCTTTCGGGCATTGTGGAACTCTTGCATTTTCTGATTTTGGAAGATTATAGTTTTCTCCCACTTCAATTCCACATTTGCGTTTTACCTGAGAAATATATAAACTTGAAACCTTCAAGCCAAATTCTTTCAGCACATAATCTTTGATTTCCTGATAGGTTGCTTTCAACTCGGCACTGGTAGCATCCAGCTCGTCCAGGTCTAAGTCGATCTCTATCGTGTCATCCGGCTTCTGTTGGGACAAAAGAACAACTGTCTCTATATGATAAGTATTCGGAAACATATCCACGCAGCATATCTTCTCCACTCTATACCCTCTAGCCATAAATATCTGCAAATCCCTTGCCAGGCTTGTCGGTTTACATGAAATATAAACCATATTCTCAACACCATACTCTATGATTTTCCCGATAGCCTTCGGATGGATACCGTCTCGTGGTGGATCAAGAATTATATAATCCGGTTTTTCCTCTATCTCATCAAGCACCTTGAGGACATCACCTGCGATAAATTTACAGTTATCAAGACCATTAAGAGCCGCATTTTCCTTTGCTGCGCAAACTGCCTCCTCAACTATTTCGACTCCTACTACTTCCTTACACACCGGTGCCATAAGCTGCGCGATGGTGCCGGTTCCGCTGTAGAGGTCGTAGACTGTTTTACCGTTTAGCGAATCCTTGTCATCTCCCAGGATAAACTCTCTCGCTGTCTCATATAGTACCTCCGCTCCGAGTGAGTTGGTCTGGAAAAATGAGAATGGTGTGATTTTGAATTTCAGACCTAAGAGCTCCTCGTAGAAATATGAATCTCCGTAGAGCACATCTGTGCCCTCGTTTTTGACCACATCTGCCACGCTGTCATTTTGGGTGTGTAAAACGCCCTTGAATCTGCCGTCATAGTGCCTGGTCAAAAGTGCATATCTAAAGCCTGCGAGCAGTTCCTCCTCGTTGAAGCCCTCTGTCTGTGTGGTGGTGACAAGGTCGACTATGATTTCACCGGTTTTTGTTGCCTTTCTGACAAGCAGATGCCGCAGATAGCCCTTGTGTGTTGCTCTGTGGAAATATGGGATATTGTTTTTTGAAAAATAATCAAGTGTTGCCTTTAATATTGTCCTGAAATCCTCATCCACAATCTGACAGTCTGATACTGTCACAAGGTCATAAAAGCTTCCTCTTTTGTGCATGCCAAGCGCAAGAGGGCCATCCTTGTACTCATCACCGAAGGAAAATTCCATCTTGTTTCTGTATTCACTCTTTTTCGGACTTCCATGTATCCCTATAAACTCATATCCTGACTCTTTTTCAGTGCCGATAGCATCCGAAATGAGCTTTTTCACCTGGGTAAGCTTCATATCAAGCTGCTTTTCGTAAGGCACTGTCTGATATGTACAGCCCCCGCACATTCCAAAGTGAGGACATGGCTCTTCTGTCTCCAGAGGCGATTTCTCAATTACCTCCATGAGTCTGCCCTCTGCTCTTTGATGCTTTACTTTATTTACAACAAATTCCACCTTCTGTCCCGGAATTGTATTTTTCACAATTACTCTGTCGCCATCATCTGTAACGGCTATTCCCTTGTTTGGGAAGTCTACTCTTTCTACGGTTCCTGTTCCTCTAAATCCTTTTTTCATGTAATTCTTATCTCTCTTTATACTTTATTATTCCTTTGTATGCCTGACTGCAAATGCCTTGCTTCACACATAAAGAAAAATGAGGACTACATATGTAGCCCCCATTATCTAAAAACGATTATTTCTCTTCTTTAGTCTTTGGTGCCTCTTTTTCCTCTTCAGCATCATCATCGTCTTCATCCTCGAAGAAATCATCATCGAATTCATCATCATACTCATCATCGAAATCATCTAAATAATCCGGTGTGAAAAACCTGTAGATACCATATGCCGCTGCTGCAACAGCAACTAATACACCAATGATGGCAAATATGATAACAGCCTTGGAAGGCTTCTTGTCTTCCTCTTCTTTTTTGAGAAGGTCATTAAGCTTTGCCATGCTGAGCTTCTCTGCAAGCTTGTTGTCCTTTAATAATTCTTCAACTTTACTCATAATTCAATCCGCTCCTTTTCCAAAAGTAATTGTCAAATGCTATTTGTTAAATCCATTATAGCATATTATATCCAATTTTCCTATAAAAATTACAATAATTTTAGTCAATTTTTTTCAATTTGGCAAATGAAGCAAACATCTTTTTGGTACCGGCCTTGTCAAAGTCCACAGTGACCTCATAATCCCTGCCGCCTTCTACAATTGCCATGACCTCTCCCGCGCCAAACTTGATGTGTGATACTCTGTCTCCTACCTTATATGAAAGGCTGCCGGTGGTATTGGCACTGGCAAATGACTTCTGATTGCTCACAGGCGTGTAGACAGGTGTCCTTGTACGCTGTGTATTAAAGGTGGTCGCATACTCTGTGCCGTATGTAGGTGTCTTTTTGAAGGCCTCCTTAGCCTTTCTGTAGGTGCTCTGTGAATTTCTTTCAATGTCATCATCACGGCGCTTTGGCTCATAGACCTCACCTGACATAAGCTCACGCGGAATCTCCTTCACAAATCGCGATACCTTGTTGAACTGTGTCTCTCCACGCACCATACGCATGCGTGCAGATGTGATGGTCAGATGCTCCTTGGCTCTCGTGATGCCAACATAAGCAAGACGCCTTTCCTCCTCTATCTCGCTTGTCGCATCATCACTCGTGATTGACATATAGCTTGGGAAAAGACCATCCTCCATGCCCGCCAGATACACATTCGGAAACTCAAGTCCCTTAGCACTGTGCAGAGTCATAAGAACCACATAGTCGCTGTTTTCGTCAAGACCGTCTATATCGGCTACAAGCGCTACCTCCTCCAAAAAGCCACTGAGAGTAGGATTCTCCTCCCCCTGCTCGTAATCAACAGCCTTGTTTATAAGCTCATCAATATTCTCAATACGCTGCTCTGCTTCATCCGTGCCCTCTGCCTTCAGCTCATCGACATAGCCGGTCTCATCGATTATTGCCTGTATGAGCTGCGAAACCGAATCCATCTCGGCTCTCGCACGAAGTGACTGTATAAACATCACAAAAGGCTTTATCTTGCCTGCTGACCTCGCCATGCCAGACACCTCATCGACATAGCGCAGTGCCGTATAGAAATCTATTCCCTTCTCAATGGCATAGTCTGTCACCTTATTGATGCTTGTAGCTCCGATGCCGCGCTTTGGCACATTTATTATTCGCTTTACCGCAAGGTCATCATGGCCATTGTCAATAGTCTTTAAATATGCAAGGATATCCTTTATCTCTTTTCTGGCATAGAAATTCACGCCGCCGACAATCTTGTATGGTATGTTGGCTGCAATAAATTTCTCCTCGAAGAGACGCGACTGTGCGTTGGTTCGGTAAAGCACAGCACAGTCCTTATAGCGCGCCTCACCCTTTCTCACGAGTCTCGCTATCGAACGCGCCACATAATCCGCTTCCTCGAAGCCACTCTCAAGCTGTTCAAAGGTAATCCTGTCTCCGGCTCCGTTGTCAGTCCAAAGGCGCTTGTCCTTTCTACCCACGTTGTTGGAAATGACGCTGTTGGCGGCATCTAGGATATTCTGGGTAGACCTGTAATTCTGCTCAAGCTTTATGACCTTTGCATCTTCAAAATGCTTCTCAAAGTTTAAGATATTGTAGATATTGGCACCTCTGAACTTGTAAATGGACTGATCATCATCACCAACCACACACAGATTCTTATACTTCATGGCAAGAAGCCTGATAAGCTCAAACTGCACGGTGTTTGTGTCCTGATACTCATCCACCATGATATATCTGAAGCGCTCCTGATAGTAATCCAGCACCTCTTTATCCAGCTCAAAAAGCTCTACTGTCTTCACAAGCAAATCATCAAAATCGAGTGCGTTATTCTGCTTTAGGGCATTCTGATACTCCTTGTATACAAGTGCCTGCTTGCGCTTCACGAAGTCACCTGTGAAGCGGTTTTCAAACTCTATCGGATCAATCATCTCATCCTTTGCAGATGAAATGACATTTAAAAACATCTTTTCCTTATACATCTTGGTATCTATCTCAAGACGCTTGCAGATGTCCTTCATCAGAGCCTTCTGGTCGTCAGCATCATATATGGTAAAATTCGTGTCATATCCCAGCCTGTCAATATACCTGCGCAGTATACGCACACATGTCGAATGGAATGTAGAAACCCATATGCTTTCCGAACCATAGCCCACCATATCATCAATTCTCTCACGCATCTCTCCCGCAGCCTTGTTTGTAAAGGTGATTGCCATGATATTGTAAGGATTGACGCCACACTCATCTATCAGGTAGGCAGTCCTGTATGTAAGAACCCTGGTCTTGCCACTGCCTGCCCCCGCTAAAATAAGAAGCGGTCCCTCTGTGGTCAAAACGGCCTCCCTTTGCTGTTCATTCAACATATCTAAGTTCATCTGTTTTCCTCTCAATTCTCCAGTCTTTTACAGGCACACATACCATAAATACAAAAATAATTTATTTACAGCATATCACAAACATATGTTTTGTACAACCCAATATGAGAAAATTCAAAAAAAACTTGTCATATAGTTTTCAATACTATATAATAAAAGCCTGAGGTGATGATATGGAGAATGACGTTAAAGAATTTTTATCAGAATTATTAAAGCAGCTTAAATCAATAGATTACATAAAGCCGGAGGATATACCAAATATTGATTTGTACATGGATCAGGTCACAACCTTCATGGACGAGCAGCTCGCTGCATCAAAGCGCTATGAAAGCGACAAAATCCTTACCAAGACAATGATAAACAACTATGCCAAAAACAATCTGCTCCCTTCTCCGGACAAGAAAAAGTATTCTAAGGAGCATGTGCTCACACTGCTTTTTATATATTATTTCAAAAATATATTGAGCATCAACGATATCCGCTCAATTCTTAATCCGCTTACCGAGAAGTATTTCGGCAATGATGACGGATTTACGATGCAGGATGTCTATACTGAGGTTTTCAGCTTAGAGGCGGAGGAATCGCAAAAGCTCCTAAAGGATCTCGGCAAGAAATACAAGATTGCCGGTGAAACATTTGAGAATTTTCCTGATGAGGATCAGAAATTTCTTCACACATTCAGCTTTATCTGCATGCTGAGCTTTGATGTCTACATCAAGAAAATGCTGATTGAGCGCATGATTGACAATCTAAATGAAGAAAAAGAGGCTTCTTCCCATGAAAATACACATTCAGGAAAAGAAAGTAAAAAAACAGGCTCAAATTAATGAGCCTGTTTTTCTTTTCCCCTATGATAAACTAATCCTCTTTGTCAGAGCCATCCTCCATGCGTGAAAAAACCATATCATATCCATCGTTGCCGTAGTTTAATGATCTGTTCACACGGCTGATTGTGGCTGTGGAAGCCCCGGTCTTTTCTGCTATATCAAGATATGTCTTCTGCTCTCTAAGCATCTTTGCCACTTCAAATCTCTGTGATAGAGAAAAAAGCTCATTTACAGTACAAACATCCTCAAAAAATGTATAACACTCTGCTCTATCCTTGAGACACAAAATAGCATCAAACAAATGGTCTACTGCTTCTGT
>OIOS01000354.1_pt1 | contig 10179 bp, 8 predicted proteins | sample 1585651 | NCBI WGS metagenome assembly OIOS01 (sample SAMN02674693, study PRJEB24791) | human gut metagenome, SKBSTL018 | isolation source: stool | host: Homo sapiens | place: USA
ACTCTATCTTCGGTCAGCGCGGCGTGCGTCGGACGACCTACGGCTACAACTATCTAGCCATCGATGACGATGTGTGGCTGTACACCGGCATGAGCTCTGTAACCTCAGATGAGTCGAACATTGGCTTCGTCCTCGTCAACCTGCGGCAAAGGCATTGCGTTTTTATCCTCAATCATATGAACAACGGCATTTTCACCGCTGCCCTCAATTCTGATACGCTTGCCCTTTACCAGCTCCAGCGTTGCAAGGAATGTTGCCACAAGGTCGCTTTTGCCCTCGCACACCTCAAAAATTTCGTGATATTCAAGCCTTTTGCCGTGCCAAAGCCTTCTCATAAGATGGATAATCTTACTGTTTACCGACACGATTTTATGCGACACAATGCCCGAAAATGCGTCTTTTGACGGCGGAAGCTTACGCTTGCCCCGTCCGACTGCGCTGACATATGCCTTTGCGATATCCTCACTCGGATGAATTCGGTTATATGTCAGGTCAAATTCAACAGGAGATGCATCTCGGTAAAAGCTGTCAAAGTCATAAACATCGCCGAGTTTTGCCGCCATTTCACGGCAAACGGCATATTCAAGAAGCTGTCCCGAAAGTTCTTTCTTGAGCTCTTCAGCCTCTTCCTCATATTTTGGCAGGAGCATTACAGACTTGATATAAACAAGCCTTGACGCCATTGTCAGAAATTCAGATGCGATATCCATCTGATTTTCCTGCATCATATTAATCTGCTCCATGTACTGGTCGAGCAATTCGGAAATGCTGATATCGTAAATATCTATTTTGTTTTTAGAAATCAGCGTCAGCAAAAGGTCAAGAGGACCTTCAAATGCCGACAGCTTATATTGAAGTTGTTGTGTTTCCATAAATAAGTTTCAGTTATGATTTGATGTTAAGAATGATTTTGAAATCAACCGACAAACGGCATATACGGCAGGCTTGCAAGCCAGCTGATGAAGTTAAGAATCTGATTGCTGAGCCAGTTAATCGGAGTGTTGAGAATTCCCACATACAAGAGAACAAAAAGACCGATAAAAAAGTACATCTGATATCTGTAAAAAAACTCAACAGCCTTGTCAGGTAAAAATACGAACAGAACCTTTGAGCCGTCAAGAGGCGGAATCGGGATAAGGTTGAACACAGCAAGTCCGACATTGCACGAAATGTAGAAGCTCAAGAATTGAACAACATATCCTCCGATTGTCGAAAGCGGAAATGCGCCTGTAAAAAGGATAATCGGATAATAAATGAGAAGTCCGACAAAAGCTGCAACGATATTTGCAATCGGACCCATAATTGCGGTGATTGCCATACCGACCTTTGGATTTTTAAAATTTCTCGGATCAATCGGAACAGGCTTTGCCCAACCGAATCCGAACAAAAGCATACACAAAGCACCCATAGGGTCAATGTGGCTGAGCGGATTAATCGAAAGTCTGCCTCTGCCCTTTACCGCCTTATCACCGAGAAGTGACGCAGTAAAAGCGTGCGCCCATTCATGGAACGGGAGAATTAAAAATATAATAACGAGTACAGCCAATATTTCGGCAATTACCGAGCCGAAATCAAGGTTGCCGTTTCTGATGCCGTTAAGTAATAATGAGAGCATAAGAGCCTCCTGAAATCTAAATTTTTAGGTAACAATCGTGTAACTATATTTATTCCTAATTATATAATATATCGTCAAAAATTACAAGAGCAAAAAACAAGTTAAGAAATTTTCAAAAAACACTTGCATTTTCTCTCATTTTCTGTTATTATAACAAAGTTAGAAATAGAATTAGTTTTCTTTAAGGAGGTGCAGACGCATGGCAAAATGTGAATTCTGCGGTAAGGATGTAAAGTTCGGTATTAAGGTATCTCACTCACACAGAAGATCAAACAGAACATGGAAGCCCAACGTACAGCGTGTTAAGGCTATTGTTGACGGTTCACCAAAGCGTGTATATGCTTGCACCCGTTGTTTGCGTTCAGGTAAGGTTACCAGAGCTAACTGATTTTACAGATTACGAAACAGCTCCACTATTTACGGTGGAGCTGTTTTTTTGTATTTTTATCAGAATTTTAAACCTAAATCACAGCACAGAAAGAGGGCTGACCTTTGTTTGGTCAGCCCTCTTAATTATTAGTCTTTATCAGCCGTTAAAGGATTTCTTCCTTCTTACGAAGAACGAACATTACACAAGTTGAGCCGATGAGAAGTGTAAGAATTACAACAGCCAGAGGAGCTTCACCTGTCTGGACAACGCCGTCATTGCCGCCGCTGTTATCAGATGTATCCGGAGTGTCGGATGTTGAATTGATTTTCTTTGTTACAGGCTGTGTTACAGATGTTGCATCCTGTGAAGTTACAGGAGCAATTGTAACCTTAGTTGATTCCTGCGTTTCCTCTGTAGCCTTAGTAGCCTCAGTTGATGTTGTTTCCTCAGTAGATGACTCTGCGGTTGAAGGCTCGGCTGTTGTCGGTTCTGCATAGGTTGAAGGAGTAAGCTCAGTTGAAAGATCATTTTTTGCTGCCACAGCAACAGAATCTTTCTTAACTACTTCTTTATCAACAAGAATAACTTCTTTTGAACCGTCAGTCATTTCTGTGTCCGGATTTACTTCCGAAACACGAAGCACCTCAACAACAAGGTCAACCGTCGTCGAAACCGGTGCAACCTTTGAAATGTCTTTAACATCAAAAACAACTGTTGCAAAAAGCGTCTTTTCGCTAAAGTCATAAAGACCGAGATTACTTGCACCGAATCTTACATAACCAACGCCTTCCGACTTATTCTTGAAGTTTACATATACACCTCTGCCGTCCATTGTCGGGCAAACCGACTTAGCAGTATTCACATCAGCAACCGAAAGGATTGAAGGGTCATAAGAAATGTGCCACTGCGTGTCGAGCACATTCTTTGGAGACTGCATAAAATATGTAACCGTTACCTGATTTGTAACTGCATTATACTTTGCACTTGCCATTGGGAAGTAATTTGATGTTGCATTTACTGTAAGAGCAAGCGAAGATTCAGCAGACGATGTTGTACCCTCTGTTGCAACGGGGGCATCAGTTGCAGACTCGGTTGTTTCCGATTCTGTTACAACCTCTGTTGTTGATTCGGCTGTTGTTTCCTCACCCGATGGATTGTACTCTGTCGGGAACACACCGTCTTTACCGTAATAATCGCCGGCCTTGAGGTCTGCCTTTTTAGGAGCATTGCCGTATTCACCGTTACCGTAGTAGTAGAACCACTCACCGGCAAAAAACAATTCATCCTTATCGTTCTCGGAAGTAAATTCAGGATTGATAATATAAATCATATTGTCAAAGCTTTCAACACCGTTGGGATAATAATCAGACTCGCCTTTATCATAACCCTTAAAATTAATATCGGTTGTTCGATAAGCAAGTTTATATTCAGGATTTGTCGGATCGTCTGTACCCTTAAGAGCGTTGTTCCAGATTACTTTATCAGCATCGGTCGGTACATCAGAACAGTAAACATTTTTGATATCAGCATTGCGAGCTGAATAACCCGGCCACGCTGAAGGAGTATCCGAACCGTTTTCCCAATAAACACCTGCATCAGATGTATATTTGTTTTCCCAGTCATCAGGCTTACAGAAATATATATGGTAGGTTTCAGTGCCCTCAGAAGGCACATAACTGCCTTCATCGTCCGTATCGGCAGAAACGCTTATTGCAGCAACCACTATCATTGCCGCTGTGAGCATAACAGCCAATAAAAGACTGATAACTTTTTTGGACATTTGTATTTCCTCCTTATGATTTTCCGACACCATACTTGTATCAGCATGACTATTATAGTATAAAACTCAGAAAAAATCAAGTGTTACAGGGCATTTTGGCATCTGAAACCTATTGTAATAATCACCAAAAATCACTGTACTGTTTTATAAAATATCTTTATTAGCTCTTATGCGAACAAAGACAGTATAAACAACTGCAAATTTTTCCTCCAATAAAAGCAAAAATGCCCTCCAAAGCGGAGGGCATCAAATAATTATGTATAATTATTTAAGATTATTCAAATCTCTTGCGTGTGTAAAGAACTGCACCGCCTGCAACGAGGAGAACTGCGAGAACTGCAGCTGCTGTTGTAGCACCTGTCTGAACTGCGCTGTTGTCTGTGCTATTTGCTGTGTCAGCAGTTGAAACTGCGTTTGCAGAAGATGTTGGGTTCTGACCTGCAGTAGGAACTGTGTTCTTTGTAGGATCTGTGTTGTTGTTATTTGACGGAGTTGTTGTTGTAGGCTGATCAGGTGTAGCAGGTTTTGCATTCTTGTCTACTGTCTGAACAAGACCTGCTTCCTTAGCCATATCATAGTTAGGAAGTGAACCGTACTCGTACTTGCCTGTTTCTTCGTTAAGACCATAGTAGAAGTAGAACTCACCAGCATATGTTTCCTTACCTGTGACACTTACAGAAGTGTTGCTAGGGTCTATAACATAAATCATGTTGGTGAGGTACATTGAGATACCCCAGTCAGGATCCTCAAAGAAGTTGTCAGCAAATTTACCGAGGAATGTCTTGTCATCACCGTCAAATGCTTCCTGAGCCTTTGCCCAGAATTCGCCGTCAAGCAAATTGTCATAATATTCATTGTCGCCTTCCGAATAGTACTGACAAGAAACATCGGCAGTCTGCTTAGCAGCCTTAAACTGATCCTCACTAAACTCGTAAGTTACTTTACCTGTTGCGGCATCTTCTGTCCTTTGACCGCCGTTAAGGTAGTTGTTGAAATCAAGATTAGGAACATCTGTAGGAAGGTCAAGATAGAAGATGTTATTTTCAGCATTTTCAACCTGCATCTTATAACCCGGCCAAGCAACACCTACTGACGTACCGTCAAGAGAGTTACCTGCGTCTGAACCGTTCCACCAGTATGCACCTGCATCATGAGCATTGTACTTTTCACTCTTCCATGACTCAGGCATAAGGAAGTAAACTTTGTGTGTTTCTTTTACGCCCTCACTTGGGACATAACGACCGTCTGTATCAATAGCTGCGGAAACGCCGATTACACCTACAAGAGCAAGTGAAAGAACGAGAGCGCATGACACTATGATACTAATAAGTTTTTTTGACATTTGAATCTCCTCCAAAAAAATTTCCGATTTTTATCGGTATGAAATCATTATATAACAAAATTTTCAAAATTGCAATCTTTTTCAAAAAGCTTAAAACAAAAAAATACACAAAATTGCAATCGCAATTTTGTGTATTTAGCTTGTATTATAAAAAATTTTCCTATAAAAGATATTTATCTGTTTTATTTATCCGCATCTGCGTCGTCCGACATTGCATTATTGTCCGCAGATTTTTTCTTTTTTTCGTCCTTTTTCTTTACGAAAATAATTGCACCTGCGGCAATCAAAACAACAACAATTGCAATTATAATAATTAATGTCGTATTTGAACCCGAACCGTTTGCAGAGCTCTCAACAACCTTTGTAACATCTACAACCTGACTATTCTGCTGAGTTGAGATGTACTTTTTCTCAACAACTACCGACTTATGGTCGTCTTTGTTAGGTGAGTTTTCCTCGCCCATTCCGTCAATGTAGTTTACAAAATCGCCCTGAATTTTTTCGGAATTTGCCGTATCATTATTTACTATCGGAACGGCACTATCCTCTACCTCTTTACCGTTCACCCAAAGTTTGCAGGTGATTTTATACGATTTGAGATATGTCATATCATCGCCGTACATATCAGAGATGAAATATGAAAGATCGGTTTTGCCTCCCTTTAGTACCTTGAATTCAGCAGAAACAAGAGCCTTGTCACCGTTAAGCTTTACGGGATTCTGAACATCTGTCCATGTAAAGGTGTAATAATTCTTCAGTTTAGGGTTGCCAATCGCAGTTTTAAAGCTTTCACAGTTTATTGAATCGGCATTCAACTTCAAATATTCATCGTTGTAAAAGAAACTCATTGCAGCTCCGATTACTTCTTCTTTTGTATCGGTCATATAAATAGCATACTTAACCGTATCGCCGGCTTTAGCTGTTACGGAATCCTTTTCATCTGTTGAAATGCTGATTGTAAGGTCATCCTCGGCAGCACTTGCAGGAATACAGAATGCTGACACGGTAAGTACAGCCACGAAGAGAATTGAAAGCATATTTTTGATTTTTTTAGACATTTTTTTCATTCCTTTAGTTTGATATCCCTATTATATATCATTAAGACTAAAATTTCAATCAATATTTTAACAATTCTCGGTGAAATTTATGTGAAAAGTAAATTAATTGCAGATTCACCTTTAAAGAAATGATATTTTAGGAATTATAATTCAAACTGATTTTCACAACATTACGATATAAAAAAAACGCCCCTCGGAAAACCGAGAGGCGAAAAATTATTTTTTTAATCTGTCAACGCCGTTAACAGTCTTACAATAGGAAATTCAATTACTTATTGAATCTCTTTCTTGTGAAGTAAACAACACCTGTTGCAGAAACAAGAGCTAAGAGGATAACTACTGCCATAGAAGCATTACCTGTCTGTACTGGATTGCTGCTTGTGCCGTTAGCCGGTGTGTCAGGAGTAGCTGTGTCAGCTGTTGACTGACCCTTTGTTGCAGCCTGTGTAGCAGATGTAGCATCAGGTGTAGTAGGAGCTACTGTAGTAGGCTCTGTTGCAGCAGGCTCTGTTGTAGTAGGCTCTGTTGCAGCAGGCTCTGTTGTAGTAGGCTCTGTTGAAGTAGGCTCTGTTGTAGCAGGCTCTGTTGTAGCAGGCTCTGTTGTAGCAGGCTCTGTTGTTGTAGGCTCTGTTGTTGTAGGCTCAACATATGCCTCAACCTTAGCGTCTGAGTTAATGTGATCAAAGAGATCATTAGCCATGTCGCCGTTAACTACTGCTTCATATTCTGAATCAGCATCAACTGTGCCTGTTGCAGGATTGAGCTTACCAAGTGTAAGATCAACTACATTGAGGTCAACATTTGTTGTACCTGTACCGTTAACTGTGAACACAGCCTCAACAAGCTTCTTGCCGCCTGCAAAATCATAAAGTGCAAGGTTTGAAGCATTGCCTGAAACATCATTCATATTTACCATGCCGTCAGCGATTTCAGGCATTGTAAGTGAATCAAGTGTAAGGAGGTTCTTATCATATGTAAGAGCCCACTGTACTTCTTCAAGCTGTGCGTCCTTAGTGTCAAGGAGATAGTAAACTGATACCTTGTCGCCTACATTAAATGTGCCTGAACCGTTAGCCTGGCAAATATTAGATGTAGCGTTGATTGTTAAATTATCAACTGCAGGAGTTGAAGGCTCAACCTTAACAGTAGCCTTAGCGCCTGAACGTGTTGAATAATCAAATTTAGAAATGTCGAGTGTGATTGTTACATCAACGAGTGAATCTTCTTCAAAACCTGCAGAAACTGTGTTAAGAAGCATGTTCTCACCATTGAATGTAAGGTCAAATTCTTCGCCTATAGGAGCTGCGCTCTGCTCGGGAAGACCCCAGTTAGCTGCCCAATCATCGTTTACAGCAAACTTGAACTGATAAGCATCATCTGCAGATTCAATATTTTCATACTTAATCTGATATACCTTGTCAGAAACCTGAGTCATGTGGTTAGCTTCAGCGTCAACACCCCATGCTACACCGTTGAGCCAGTTGTTTTCACCGTTACCAACAACTGTAATGCTGTTAACTTCAAGGTCTGTTACCATTTTAACGCCGTCACCTGTTACAGTAATCTTGTTTGTAGCAGGATCGAATGTTACAGTAACATCACAAGCTGTTTCTACATCGAAAGTTACATTGTTATCTGTACCGTCAAGACCGATCCACTTCTGCTCGTCGCCTGTGTTTGCAACAACCTTGAGCTGATAGTTTTTACCGGCAGGAACAGCAGAGAATGTCTTTGTGAATACGCTACCGTCAGCTGTCATAACATTTTCAGGAGCTGCAGCAGGTGTACCAACCCATTCATAGCCTGTAAGATTTGTTGTACCGGCAACTACATATGTAGTATCGGCAGCAGGAGCTGTTGTAGGCTCTTCTGTTGTAGGCTCTACTGTTGTAGGCTGCTCTACTGTTGTAGGCTCTACTGTTGTAGGCTCTACTGAACCGTCGGGAACTGTTACAGTTTTAGCAACTGCGACATACTTATCAACTGCATCCTGATTTAATACAGATTTGTCTAAGAGTACTACTTCATCACTAGGGATTTCCAACTCTGATACAGGGTCTTGATTTGAAATAGTAAGATACTCTACATCAAGGTCAACAGTAGTTGCTACAGCCTCGGGATTGATGACATCGAATTCAACAGAAGAAAATACTATTTCTTTTTCTGATGAAAAATAGAGACTTGTGTCACTTCCTATACCCATAAGTAAACCAGGAGCTACATTTTTGTTGAATTCGAAATTTGGATATTCGAATGAAGTACTCTTTCTTGTATTAGCTGAAACCTTGAGAACAGAAGGATCATAGTTCATTTTATACTGGAAGTTCAACATACCATCTCTGTCCTTGGTCTGGAACATGTATGTAACCCTTACAGTCTTCTGATCTGCGCTGAGAGTAACCTGCTTCTCAGAAAAGAGGTTTGAAGTAGCTGTAACTGTGAGACCCTTTTTTGCAGGAGCTGCAGTTGTAGGCTCTGCTACTGTTGTAGGCTCTGCTACTGTTGTAGGCTCTGCACCAGTAACGATGTCAACCTTACCCTTTGCACCCTGCTTTGTAGCATAGTCAAAGTTTGAAAGGTCAAGTGTAAGAACGATGTCATAACCGTCTTCGTAACCAGCTGCATCTGTATCAATGATCATGTTCTGACCGTTGTATGTAAGGTCAAACCACTCATTGAGAGGAGCTGTGCCCTGCTCAGGAAGGCCCCAGTTATCTGCCCATGAACCGTTGGCAGCAAACTTGAACTGATAGTTCTCATAAGCGTCAAGGCTCTCAAACTTAATCTGGTAAACCTTTGAACCCTCAGATGTCTCTGTCATGTGGTTAGCTTCAGCATCTACCTTCCAGTCCTTACCGTTGAGCCATGCATCTTCACCGTTACCAACGACTGTAATGTGGTCAACAACAAGTTCTGTCGGAATTACAACACCTTCACCTGTTGCAGTGATTTCATTTGTTGTAGGGTTGTAAGTTACTGTTACATCACATTCCTTTGTTACATTGAATGTGAAGTTGTCTTCGCCGGTATCGCCTACACCAATCCACTCTTTATCGTTTTTAACGACCTTGAACTGGTAGCCGTTGCCGACTGCTACGTTGGTAAATACTTTTTCGTAGTTACCGTCGCCGTTTTCTGTCATTACATTATCTCCGCAAGTTGCTTCAGTCTCAGCCCACTTGTAACCTGTGAGTTCTTCAGAACCGGATACGAAATATGAATCGCCGGCAGCAGAAACGCTCACTACAGTTGCAACGAGTGATGTCACAACAAGCATCATAGACAGTAAAAGGCTAAGTGCTTTTTTGAACATTTTCTTTTCCTCCTTATGTGATAATGCTTCTATAAGCAGTTTAATTATACAACAATCAACCACCAAAAGTCAATGCTAAAAACTCTTGCTGACTGATTATTTGACAAAATATTGTTTTTTTGTAGGAATGCACAAATAAAATATCATTTATTTGTTATTTGTAACCATTCACATTGTGAGATTGCCAGTTCCAACTGTCACGGCACATATCCTCAAGATTTTTTTCGGCAATCCATCCAAGTACTTTTTTGGCTTTTGTTGCGTCGGCAAAGCATTCTGCAATGTCGCCTGCTCGGCGTGGCTTTATAACATAAGGAATTTCAATAGAATTTGCCTTTTCAAAAGCCTTTACAATATCAAGAACGCTGTAGCCCACACCTGTTCCGAGATTAAAAATCTCGGTTCCCTTGTGCTCTGCGGAATATTCAATAGCCTTTACATGACCTTTTGCAAGGTCAACAACATGGATATAGTCACGCACGCCCGTGCCGTCATGCGTAGGATAATCGTTGCCGAAAACACCGAGACACTTGAGTCTGCCGGCGGCAACCTGTGTTATGTACGGCATAAGGTTATTCGGAATTCCGTTAGGATCTTCACCGATTCTGCCGCTTTCGTGAGCGCCGATCGGGTTAAAGTAACGAAGAAGAACAACAGACATATCGGGATTTGCGTTTGCGGTGTCTGTAAGAATTTGTTCC
>OIOS01000364.1_pt1 | contig 10060 bp, 7 predicted proteins | sample 1585651 | NCBI WGS metagenome assembly OIOS01 (sample SAMN02674693, study PRJEB24791) | human gut metagenome, SKBSTL018 | isolation source: stool | host: Homo sapiens | place: USA
AATTGAAAATTTGTGGCCACGGGACGGTTCTTGCCCTCTACCGCTGCGCTCAAAACTCATTTTCAACAAATGTTTCCGAATTGTTAAGGCGCAAAAATAAGTAGAAGTTGTGCTGCTCATGTAAGGGGGTCGCCGTTTGCTCCGAACGAAGTTCCTGCCCCTGTTTATGCAGCGGCGTTGACAAAAAGTCGGTATCACGCTCGGACGGCTTATGAAATTTTCAAGGTGCAGCTCCCGTAAAAGAAAAATACCGCCCACGCAGCGCAGCGATGATTTTGTCGGGTGAAACGGCGGCAAAATGAATCGGGTGTGTTGCGGGGCGGTTAATCTTTCAGGGATAATCCACGGTGAGGCAGTGTTCAGAATGAACACGACCACATCTTGTGGATGGCTTTTGACCAATCTACAAGAACGGTGGGATTTACAAGGAAAATACCACGGGATGTAGAATACGTCAAGATGGTTTTGTAAAATTTATTGTGCTAAAGCGGTGATAGTAGGACTTCTCTACTGGAAATTGAAGCATCTTGCAAAGAATTTATGCGCACAAATTGGAAAATCGGCACATCTGTGCTATACTCAGAGCAGAATTTGTTGAGCTAAAACGGAGGTATTGAACCATGGCAGAGAAAAACACCGCCGACATTGGATTTGAAAAACAGATTTGGAATGCGGCCTGTGTACTTCGGGGCAATATGGATGCTTCAGAGTATAAGGGTGTCGTCCTTGGTCTTATTTTCTTGAAATATATTTCGGATCGTTTTGAAGATAAGTACAATCAGCTGGTTGCAGACGGTGATGGCTTTGAGGAAGATCGTGACGAGTACACATCGGAGGGAATCTTCTTTGTGCCTGCTGGTGCGCGTTGGAGCGATGTTTCTGCAAAGGCACATGACCCGGAAATCGGTCAGGTAATCGATGATGCAATGCGCGCTATCGAAAAAGAAAACGTGCGCCTGAAGGATATCCTGCCGAAAAATTTCGCACGCCCGGAACTGGATAAACGGCGGTTGGGCGAAGTCGTTGACCTGTTTACGAACATCAAAATGATTGAACACGGCAGCGAAAAGGACATTCTGGGACGCACTTATGAATACTGTCTGTCGATGTTTGCAGAGCAGGAAGGAAAGCGCGGAGGCGAGTTCTTTACGCCGTCCTGTGTTGTGCGGACGCTGGTAGAAGTGCTGCAACCGTTCAAGGGGCGTGTATATGACCCTTGCTGTGGCAGCGGTGGTATGTTTGTGCAGTCGGCAAAGTTTGTAGAAAACCACAGCGGCAACATCAACGATATTTCGATTTACGGACAGGATTCCAACCCGACCACATGGAAGCTGGCACAAATGAACCTTGCCATCCGTGGAATCGAACCTGACCTCGGCAAGTATGCGGCTGACACTTTCCTTGACGACCAGCACCCCACCATGCGCGCAGATTATATCATGGCAAATCCACCGTTCAACCTGTCCAACTGGGGCGCAGAGCAGCTCAAAGATGATGTGCGTTGGCAATATGGTATGCCGCCGGCTGGCAATGCCAACTTTGCATGGCTTCAGCACATGATTTATCACCTTGCGCCCGGCGGTCGGATGGGCATGGTTTTGGCAAACGGTTCCCTGTCCTCCCAGTCCGGCGGTGAGGGCGAGATTCGCAAGAACATTGTGAATGCTGATTTGGTGGACTGCATTATTGCCATGCCAACGCAGCTTTTCTATACGACCCAGATTCCCGTTTCGCTCTGGTTCATCTCCAAACGGAAAAAGCAGCCCGGCAAAACTCTGTTCATTGACGCTCGGAAGATGGGTGTTATGGTAAGCCGCAAGTTGCGTGAATTGACGGATGGGACAAAAGAAGAATACAAAAATGAAGATGGCACATTAAAAAATGACATCAAAAAGATTGCCGACACCTACAACGCCTATGTTGCGGGTACATTGGAGAATGTAAAGGGTTTCTGTGCTGCTGCCACCACAGAAGAAATTGCAAAGCAGGACTACATTTTGACACCGGGGCGTTACGTTGGCATCGAGGAACAGCAGGACGATGGTGAACCCTTTGAGGAAAAAATGGCACGCCTGACTTCGGAACTGTCGGATTTGTTCGTACAGTCGCACAAACTGGAAGCGGAAATCAAGGAGAAGCTGGGGGCGATTGGATATGAAATCTGAGTGGAGAACAGTTGCATTGGGAAGTGTTGCTGATCTTACAGTTGGTTTTGTTGGAACAATGGCAAGCAATTATACAGAAACAGGTATCCCATTTTTGCGTTCAACAAATATAGAACCGTTTGATATAAAGCTCGATGATATAAAATATATATCTTCGAATTTCAATGAGTCATTAAGAAAGTCTGAGTTACATCCTAATGATGTTGTAATCGTCCGCACAGGAACCCCCGGGGCATGTGCTGTAATACCGGCTGGCGTGAAAGCATGGAACTGTTCCGATTTGGTGATTGTTCGTCCCCATAGAAATAAACTGAATCCATTGTTTTTAGCATCATATGTTAATTTAGCTAGTGGAGTTATCAATACACAATTAGTGGGAGCTGTTCAACAGCACTACAATGTTGGGGCAGCAAAGAAAATGCAAATTCCGCTTCCCCCGATTGGCGAACAAGATAAAATAGCATCAATCATTGGAATGTTGAATAAGAAAATTACAATAAACTCGAAGATAAACGATAATTTAGAGCAGCAAGCCGCCGCATTGTTTTCAAGCCTCTATAATCGATCAAATACTGAGGTTAGATACACTGATTTAATACAAATACTCGGCGGTGGAACCCCCAAGACAGGCGAAACCGCGTATTGGAACGGTAATATTGCTTTCTTTACTCCAAAAGATGTTGGCACACCATATACATTTATCACAGAAAAGACTATTACAGAAGAGGGACTTTCACATTGCAATAGCCGACTATATCCTGTGAATACAGTTTTCGTTACGGCAAGAGGTACTGTTGGCAAAGTTGGTCTGTCCGGAGTTCCGATGGCTATGAATCAATCCTGTTATGCACTTGTCGGCAAGGAAACACATCAACTTCTTGTCTATTTTTACACCCTCAAAGCTGTTGATAGACTTAAGCATAAAGCAAGTGGAGCTGTATTTGATGCGATTACCACTAGAGATTTTGATTCAGAGCAAATCATGAAGCTATCTGATGATGATGCTAAAGCGTTTCTCTGTGTTGCAGAGCCAATGTTTCAGGAGATGCTTAACAATAGCATCGAAAACTTGCGGCTTTCAACACTACGGGATTTCCTGTTGCCCAAGCTAATGTCTGGTGAGATTGACGTCTCTTCCGTTCAGCTCTAAGCTGCTAAATTATCGTTTATCATAATTTTAATAACTCTCACCAGTGGCGGGAGATTCTACGGAGAAACTGCCACTGCTGCCGTTCTCTGAAATCGTAACAAGGAGATTCGGCGATGAAAAAACAAATTATCAACGAGATACAGCGAAAAATGCTGCCGTATCTCAATAACGAACAGTTGCTACATTTGAAAGCAGTACTGGAAGTGTCATTTCAAGGTGTCATAATTGAAATGGGGGAAGAGCAGCCAAAGGCTGAGGAACAAGATTCGGCAGCAGCGTTCATTACAGCAAAGCGGATAGAAGGATGTTCCGAGAAAACACTGACCTATTATTCAAAAACTATTGCAGCGATGCTGAATGGCGTGGGAAAATCACCGCAGCAAATTACAACGGACGATTTGCGAAGATATCTGACGGATTATCAAACACAGCGGCGGTCAAGCAAAGTTACAATTGACAATATCCGGCGTATTCTTTCCAGCTTCTTCTCGTGGCTGGAAGATGAAGATTTTATTGTGAAAAGCCCTGTCCGCAGGATTCACAAAGTGAAAACCGCCAAAATCATCAAGGAAACGTACACCGATGAAGCACTGGAACTGATGCGTGACAACTGTTCAACAGTACGAGATTTGGCGATTATTGATTTGCTTGCATCTTCTGGAATGCGTGTTGGCGAGTTGGTAACGCTTAATCGGGAGGATATCAACTTTAATGAGCGTGAATGCGTGGTATTTGGTAAAGGCAACAAGGAACGATTGGTATACTTTGACGCACGGACGAAGATCCACCTTCAAAATTATCTGGATGAACGGTCAGATAGCAATCCAGCACTCTTTGTGACGCTGAAAGAGCCGCACGAGCGATTGATGATCGGTGGCGTGGAAACGATGCTCCGTGAATTGGGACGGCGATTGAAGCTAAATAAGGTGCACCCGCACAAGTTCCGGCGTACATTGGCAACATCAGCAATTGACAAGGGAATGCCGATTGAACAGGTGCAGCAGCTTTTAGGACACCAGAAAATTGACACAACGATGCACTATGCAATGGTAAAACAACAAAATGTGAAATTGGCACATAGGAAATTTATTGGTTGAGGTACAAACATGGCAATATGGAAAATAGATGAGCTTGGAGAATTTGTTACCCTGAAAAGAGGATATGACTTGCCCCAGCAAAAGAGGAAAAATGGCGAGATTCCAATCTTTTCCTCTTCCGGTGTAACGGGAACACATAATGAAGCAATGGTTGAAGCACCGGGAGTAATTACAGGACGATATGGAACGATCGGAGAAGTTTTTTTGGCAGAAACATCTTTTTGGCCATTAAACACAACTCTGTACGTGGAAAATTTTCATGAAAACGATGAAAAATTCGTGTACTATTTTTTGAAGACACTTGAATGGAAAAAATTTGCATCAGCAAGTGCAGTTCCTGGAATCAACCGAAACACTGTGCACAAAGAAATTGTTCGTTTTCCAGATTTTGAAACACAGCAGAAGATTGCATCTGTTTTATCAACGATAGACAAGAAAATCGCAGTAAATAAAGCGATAAACGATAATTTAGCGGCTTAGAGCTGGATGTTGGAAACATCGAGCTCGCCTGACATCAATTTGGGAAGAAGCGCATCTCTTAGCAATTCTAATTGTTTGATTTCAAATCGATTTTCAACGATTTTTTCCACCATAGGCGTTGTGATTGCATCAAATGAGTCAAGCACTCTAGGGTCTGGCAGTGTGATTTCAAACGCATCAAAATCCTTTTTTCCAATATGAATAACGGTTGTGGCCACCTGCGTTTGCTCGATTGCATATAAAAGAGGTTTGATTGTAAAATAAAGGAAGGCTTTTCCTTTTAAACGCTTGTTTTTGAATACGCAAACTCGCTGATTCAGCCAAGCTTCATCGCTGCCCCAAATGTATGGAACGAATTCTCCGTCCATTCCAACTACAATATCGCCAGCTTGCAAGAGATACCCTTTTGGATGCTTTTCTGTTGTGTATGTTGCGACCTTTTGCTCTTTGAGGTCTCGAATCCGGATGATGGGAATCCCTTTTCCATCTGTGTTGAACTGCTTGGAAGAAAATGGTGCGCCATAAATAATATCTGCTATAGTATAGATACTAGTTTTTTGCCAAGACGATGGCTTTATCCCTCCGAACGGAATGCAGTCAATAAACCACGCAGCATAAAGTGCTTGCATTTGCGCAAATAAATTATCGTTTATAAAAGAAATGAAGGGATAATATGGAAGATTTTGATAATGCTAAGACAAGAAATCCGAAGGAATGCGTTGTTACAAACCTTAATAGCTACCTGACCTACATTTCTGATATAAAGGAAACAATAAAGAAAGAAGAAGGCGCGGAGATAAGCACAAAGCACTATTTCTTCCGTGGACAGGCCAGCAACGAATGGAATGTCATGCCGGGAGTGTTCCGTGGTGGGATGCTGCCACATGAAGCAGAATTGATAAACGCAGCTTACACACGGAATCCTGACGACTTCAGAAAGTTGACAACAGATTTTGAAAAGCTCGCAAAATTGCAACACTATGGGTTGCCAACAAGACTATTGGATGTGACGGAGAATCCGCTGGTGGCGCTGTATTTTGCCTGCCAAAACAATCAAGAGAAAAAGATAACTGACGGTAAAACTGCATTATTGCCGCCGACCGATGGGAAAATCTATTACAAGTGCGACTACGGAAAAAGTTATAGCGACATAGAGATTAAAGTGCTGGCATATTTAGCGAGCCATGAGATTTCGGGCGATTATACATTAGAAAAGCTGCTTTCGGATTTGAACAAGTATGGAATTTATACAGATAAAGAAGCAGAAGAGTGCAGGGCAAGTGAGTATAAAAGCTTGCTTTCGATTATTCAAAGAAATTATTTTGTGATTTCCAATTTGAATAATGAAAGATTGGTGCGGCAAAGCGGTTCTTTTTTAATCTGCGGAAAATATAATGTTCAGCTTAAAGAAAAAATCGGACAGAGCATTATTAAACGGGCATATAGCGATGTTCAAGACGAGTTTGAACTGCAAAGTTTTAGAATACCAGCGGGAAGAAAAGACGCGATTTTAGAGGAACTGAGTTTTTACAATATCAACGAAGGAACGCTGTTCCCGGAACTTGAGCACCAGATGGCATATATTAAAAGCAATTATGCGAACACGCAAAAGCCTATGGTTGATCGGTTTGTGAAAACAGAAGTTCCGATAACAAGTATTAAAGAAGTGCGCAATTTAGATGTTTCAGACGATAAAGTGGACGAGATTATTCGAGAAGCATTGCATAATGCTGTGCATCCAGAAATTTTTGATGATTGTTACGTTGCAATTCAAAAGAATTTGATGCCGGATTGGTATCGTAAGGAAATTGGACTCAGTAAAATTCGATTGGCACTAACGGATACATTGGATAATGGTACGCCGATGGGACGCGCGGTGGCAAAAAGAGCGGCGCATTCTATCGTTACAAAGATTGTGAATGCCATTGAGCAAGAATCGAATACAGCAACTTCGGATAATAGTTGAGGAGAAAAATCATGCTTTCATTTACCGAAGATACCTTTGAGCAAGCAGTCATAGAGTTATTTGAAAATATGGGTTACACCCACATTTACGCTCCTGATATGAACCGGGCTGATTACAGCCGCCCGCTGCTGGACGATGTTTTGCGGGATTGTCTGGTGCGGCTGAATCGCAGCCTTCCGGCTGTGGCAATTGATGAAGCCATCCTGAAGCTGAATGATTTTGATGCAGGAAGCCTATTGCAGAAGAATATTATTTTTATGGACTATCTGCAAAACGGCATCACTGTCAAATATGCAGTCAAGGGTGAAGAACGGTCTTCGGTAGTAAAGCTGATTGATTATGCAGATGCAGACAAAAATGATTTCTATGTGGTAAACCAGTATACCTTCGTGGAAAATGGAAACAACCGCCGCCCGGATATTATTTTGTTTATCAATGGCTTGCCGCTGGTTTTGATGGAACTGAAAAGTCCTTCCAAGGACGAAGTGGGTGCAGAAAACGCATACAACCAGATTCGGAACTACATGAAGGACATCCCTTCGATGTTCTACTATAACGCAATCTGCGTAATCAGCGACCTTTCGACCAACAAGGCAGGAACGATCACTTCTGGACTTGACCGTTTTATGGAGTGGAAAACGAAAGATGGCGATTACGAAAATACGGCGTATGCGCAGTTTGACACATTCTACGAGGGAATGTTCCAGAAAGAACGGTTACTGGACATTCTGAAAAATTTTATCCTGTTTTCCGGTGATGGGCAAAAGCCGATTAAGATTTTGGCTGGGTACCACCAGTATTTTGCAGTGCGAAAGGCCATCGAAAAGGCCAAGATTGCCACTAAAACGGATGGCAAGGGTGGTGTGTTCTGGCATACGCAGGGTAGCGGAAAATCACTGTCGATGGTATTCTATGCCCATTTGCTGCAAGAAGCTCTGGATAGCCCCACCATCGTTGTGATGACCGACCGCATCGACCTCGACGATCAGCTCTACACGCAGTTCGCCAAGTGCGCACCATTTTTGCGCCAGACACCGATACAGGCAACCAGCAAGGATAATCTAAGCAAGCTGCTGGATGGTCGAGAAGCAAACGGCATTATCTTCACCACGATGTTTAAGTTTGAGCGTGGCGAAAAGCCGCTCTCCGAACGGCGGAATATTGTGGTGATGGCCGATGAAGCCCATCGCGGACAATATGGTTTTGATGAGAAAATTGTCATCAAAGAAAATGAACAGGGTGAAAAAGAAGCACATACAGTGATTGGAAATGCCCGAATCATCCATGATGCCCTGCCGAATGCAACCTACATAGGCTTTACGGGAACGCCGATTTCGGCAAAAGATAGAAATACGCGTGAAGTTTTTGGTGATTATATCGATGTTTACGATATGACACAGGCTGTGGAGGATGGCGCAACGCGTCCGGTTTACTACGAGAGCCGTGTTATCAAACTCCACCTCGACCAGAATACACTGGCCTTGATTGATGCGACCTACGACGCACTGGAACAGCAATCGGACGCTGCAACGATTGAAAAAAGCAAAAAGATGTTGGGACAGATGGAGAGTGTGCTGGGGGCAGATTCTACCATTCAATCGCTGTGTGAAGATATTGTCACCCATTACGAAAAGTACCGCGCTAATCTTTTGACGGGCAAGGCGATGATCGTGGCGTATTCGCGCCCGATTGCGATGAAGATTTATCGGAAACTTCTGGAACTGCGCCCGACATGGAACGAAAAAATCGGCGTAGTTATGACGGGTGGCAACAATGACCCGGAGGATTGGAAAGAAATCATCGGCACAAAATCTCACAAAGAAGAACTTGCCCGGAAATTCAAAGACAACGATGACCCGATGAAGATTGCCATTGTTGTGGATATGTGGCTGACAGGTTTTGATGTGCCTTCACTGGCTACGATGTATGTTTACAAGCCAATGCACGGATACAATCTGATGCAGGCCATCGCGCGTGTCAACCGCGTGTTTAAGGACAAAGAGGGCGGCTTGATTGTAGATTACGTTGGCATTGCATCTGCCCTCAAAGCCGCTATGAAGGAGTATACCAAGCGTGACCAGTCCCGATATGGCGATATGGACATTGCCAAAGTTGCTTATCCAAAGTTTCAGGAAAAGCTTCAGGTGTGCAAAGATTTATTGCACGGCTTTGATTTCAGCGGATTTATTGGCGGTTCTCCGTTGATGATGGCAAAGCTGGTCACTGGCGGCGTAAACTTTGTTCTGGACGCAAAAGCACCCAAGCGCAAAGATCTGTTCCTGCGAGAAGCTCTGTTGCTGAAACAGTCGCATTCGCTGTGTTCCAGCATGACCACGGAGCAGGAGCGACATGAAGCGGCCTATATGGAAGCAGTCCGTTCTACGGTGGTGAAGATCACCTATGGTGGGAGTGGCGGCAAGACACTTTCTTTGAAAGAAATCAATGCTCAAATCAATGAACTGCTGAAAGCAAGTATCCAGAGTCAAGGTGTTATCAGTTTGTTTGACAGTAAGAAGGCAGATGAAAATATCAGCCTGTTTGACCCGGCGGTGTTGGATGAAATTTCAAAAATGAAAGAAAAGAACATTGCCGTAGAAATTTTGAAAAAACTTATGGCAGAGCAAGTTTCACTGTATAAACGGACAAATGTTGTGCAGTCTCAGAAGTTTTCAGAAAAGATTACACAGTTGATGAACTCTTACTACAATGGCTTGATTACAAACGAGGAGGTCATCAAGGAACTTCTGAAAACGGCACAGGAGATTACAGAACTGTATAACAACGGTAAAAAGCTGGGCTTGACGCAGGAAGAACTGGCTTTTTACGATGCTCTGACAAAGCCGGAAAACATAAAGGACTTCTATCAAAATAATGAATTGATTGACTTGACCAGAGAACTTACGGAAATGCTGCGCAAAAATCGGACGATAGACTGGCAGAAAAAAGAAACTGCCCGTGCGAGTATGCGTAAGATGGTGAAGCACTTGCTGAAAAAATATAAGTATCCACCGGAAGATTATGATACGGCAATCAGCACGGTCATTAGCCAGTGTGAGATGTGGACTGACAACATGGTAGTATGAATTGTATGAAATGTCGTTGATTTGTGCTTGACAATCGGATTCCTTTTCTGTAAAATGATTTTAGAAAATACTATTATTGAAAATACGAAAGGCTGTTTTATGGGAAAGATGATCTTAGA
>OIOS01000373.1_pt1 | contig 9922 bp, 7 predicted proteins | sample 1585651 | NCBI WGS metagenome assembly OIOS01 (sample SAMN02674693, study PRJEB24791) | human gut metagenome, SKBSTL018 | isolation source: stool | host: Homo sapiens | place: USA
ACCATAAATAGACCTTATCCTCGGCATTTTTGCTCTTTGCCGCCCGTGTCAGAATCTTCTTGTCAATGTCAAAATCATTCTGAAAGGCGGCTGTGTTCTGCTGCATAATCTGTTGCAGGGATGCCAGCACATCCACATTTTCAAATTTATTCATAGGTCACTCCATTTCCAAAGCCTGCCGGATGCTCCGTTTGGCTTCCTGTTCCTTTTCTCGCTGCTGCGGCTTGCAGGACTGCGCACGATCCGCTTTGAGCTGTGCGCGGATAGATGGCTTTTTGCCGTCCGGGTCGCGCTGCGGTGTTCTGCCGTCCTCAGCCTTGACCGCTGCGGCAAGTGCAGAGAGCGAAATCACCTCGCCGCGCTTTGCCTTTTCTTCCAGCTCGTCCACGGACGGGGTGTTGTTGATCTGCCCGTCAATCATATTGTAGTTCTGCTCTGTGCCAGACTCCCGCGCCCGTTCATACGTTCCATTCGTCAGGCACTTTTCATGTTCTGTCACATCCTGCTGTTTCCTTTCAGCGCGGCGAACATATTCTGTAATAGTGGCCCGAACATTTTCAAAGCCATTCGGTGCCTCTGTCACAAATACACCTTTACTGTCTACCACGATTGGAGAAACAGCATCTCTGCGTTGCTCATTCCGCATCATAAAGAAGCAGACACCCTCTACAACTTCACTATCATACGGGAGCCATGTTCCTGTTTTTCCATCAACCTGGTAATTGGGAACCATGAGGGCAACAACATTTCCGGCGGAGTCTATATCCGTAAAACCGCCAAACTCGACCAACTCGTCTTTATCGACATAGAAGAATTTTCGCTTTTCTTCTTCATCCCATACCATAACATCACTGACTCCGAACGGACGGCCGATAAATGTATTTGGCCTTTGTTCTTCCAGACGCCCCCGAACTGTAACTGGTGTTTCACTCGGTCCTACCTGCCCCTTATAAGCACTTTGGTAATTCTGATGATGAATCAGAAAACCATCCTCTATCTGCTGTACATAAGATTTTGCCCTTTGCTTATGATGAATCTCCTTGATTTGGAAAACTCTGATCTGTTTATTCATCTGCCACCCTTTCTACTTTCTGATTCGGTTCATCCGGTTTATACCACTCCAGTTCCAGCCCTTTGAACTGCTGCTCGTTCAGCTGCTGCAGCTTCTGGATGCTCTGCTGAACAAGCACAGCCATCTCTGCATCCTCTTCCACAAGCTGCTGAACTTCCGTCAGCGTCTGAATCGTACCTTTGAGCGTTTTCTGCTCGAACATCGCCATCAGCATCAGTTCCAGTTCATCAAAGCGTACATTCATCATAATTCCATTCCTTTCGATTTTGCTTTTTTCGGCTTATCCTGTTCCTGAGCCGGCTGCTCCTGCTTCTTTGCTTTCAGGCTATGCAGAGCTTCCAGAACAGACTTTTTCGTACTGTTGCGTTCCTGCTCCTTGCTCTGCTGTCGTACCGCCATCAGTTTTTCCATATCGGAAATAGCCTGCTGCACCAACTTATCATCCCTGAAATAGTTGATGGAGTTGATGTTCTCGCGCTGCACTTTATCGTTCACGACCAGCTCATACATTCCAACAAAGCCACCATCTTCCTCGATGCAGAATCCAATGCACTTGTCGGCGTTCATCCGTTCAGATGGAATCTTGTCGTAGGCTTCCAAGGCTTCTTCCATTGTCAGATGATCGTGGAACTCTCCCGCAAATGTAAACTCCAAGCACTCCGCAACGTAAAAGCTGAGCGTTTCTTCCGGTGCAGGTCTTTCTGCAGCGAGTTTTTCTTTCAAAACTTCTGCCTGCTGTTCAGCCACCGTATCAGCCTGTTCCCGCAGTTCTGCCGCATCCATGACTTTACCCTCTACCGCATCGCAGCCGAACTCTGCCAGCAGCTCCGTCATAGCCTCCTGCACAGACTTATCTCCGTCCGTTTCAAGGATGCCACCATCCCGTTCCGTGAAGTCCTTATTATATAAGGTATAGTCAAAGCCATCGTCACAGGTCTGGATGTGAAAATAGGCATCCGGCAATTCGTAGGCCAGTTCCACATCCTGCACGGCTAAGGCCCCTTGCAACGGCTGGACAACATGATTCTGGATATACGGGTTATCCCAGCCCGGAACCGTTTTATAGTCCTCTACGATGGTGTCAATGCCGTTCATGCACTGCAAAACATCCAGTGAACCAGGCAGAGGATTAGGATTCTTCTCCACGCCCAAGGCTTTCATGTAATGGTTCGGAAGTGCCTGATACTGCGACATTGCATCGTCGAGATTTCCAAACCGCTTAATTTCAAGCGGAACAGCCTGCCGGTTCTCGACCACATAGAATTGCTTTACGAATGGCTGTTCCAATTCTTTCTGCTTTTCCAGTTTCTCTCGGTACATCGTCACAAAGCCATCCAGTACAGCCGAATGGCTGGTAACTACCCAATCTGCTCGAAATTTAATGATTCTCGCATTATTCTCCGGGGTGCCGACCTGCTCTGCCCATTCCTTATTGCTGTGAGAAAAGCGGCCATCATAGTTTTTGTAGCGCAAGGTATTCGCAAGAATGTACCCCACACGCTCCATACCATACTGCTTCACCACCTGATCAACTGCACCATCGCCAAGGTACATCCCATCATAATTGTCCGCAATCGCTTCATGGATTGCCTGCTTACACTCGCTGTTCAGCCGATAGGAAGTGCGGTATAAATCCACCTCGTCATTTTCTTTGGCATAGCTGAACGGCTCATAGTAGACAGGCACATCCGAATAGTCCTGCGCGCTGTTGTCCGGCACAGGCACAGCCTTTTCAATGATCTCCGATACCACATCTTCTTTTTTCGGCATATTCCATTTTTCAGAAAGATACTCTTTTACCGCATCCAGAAATTCGTCATCGAAGCCGTTCCACAAATCCTCTGCCACCAGCTTGCCCTGCTCATTGACTGCAACGCAGGCCGCCATGTCACCGTGTTCCTCATGCTCCAGCAGAAAGAACTTCTCGCCACCAATCTCCGTTTCATCAACAGCATACCATGTGCCGATATGCCCCTCGACTGCGATGTGGTCGGAATCGCCGTGGATCAGACCACTTCTTTTCTGCTGCTGTTCCTCCATAAACTCTCGCACGGTCAACTCTGCGCCCGTGAAGTTCAGCCCTTCCTCACCCAGTTCCAGCCGCCCGTCTGCGCCAAGGTCAAGTTCTTCAGCCATCAGAACAGATTCCGCATGGTTCACCACCACAGTTTTCTCTACTGTGACAGGCTGGCCGGGGTCGTAGTCCGAACCGCGCAGATCATAGCGATATAAGCCCTCCGGCACATCGTCATCCCGCAGTCGGCCATTGCTGAAAAGACCGGGCTTATCAAAGATTTCGATTTCCTGCAATTCCTCGTTCAAAAGGTTTTCTTTCTGTAAATCCATATTCCTTTCCTTAAAAAATTCCGGCAGTTTAGCAAATCCAATACTGTCCACATAGTAGGCTTTGACTGTACTGCCATCATTGAGCACCACCACATCACTGACCGACAGCGAATGCCCCGTAAAGTCTGCTGGACGCTGAATATTGAATCGTTCATAAATGCCATCCAGCGTATCCTTGTCCGTAAGCGGTGCGGCATAGATCAGGTCATAATCTGCACGGGAAACCGTTATGCCTTTCTTCTGCACATAGTCCAATCCCATGAAGCGGTAGTCGTGTTCCGGGTCACGGGCAGTGATCTGATAAATACCGAACTGTTTCTCACTGCCCTGCAGCAGAGATTCTTCTCGACTCTTCTCTAGCTCCAAGTCTGCCGTTGCAATCTGGAACATATCACTTCCACGCTCGATTTCTGCGCGTTCCGTGACAATCGTTGGCCGCAGACTTGTGCGGACTAAGTAGATTTGCTTTCCCTCATCGTACAGCTGCAGGGCTTGTTCTCTGGTGATGGGCGAAAACGGAAACTGCGGATATGTAAAATCATCTTCCAGATAACTTTCCTGCTGTTCCAGCAGAATACTCTGCCATACATCTGTTCGGATGCCGAAAATACCGTCATGCTGTGCGATTTGCTTCTTGCTGGCAAACTCGCCTGCCGTACCATCCGAAAACAGAGGATAGATTTTTTCGCCAGCCCGATGCCATTCCAACGCAGCGTCTTTCATCAGCGGCAGCATATCATCCTTCCGATAACCATAGTCGTGCATCTCCGAAAGGCCAATCATTCTATCCGGCAGATTTTCGATTTTCTCCTGTGCCTCGTACATCAGGCGGTTGACTTCTTCTTTGTCATCCTCGGCCAGTGCCGCCGCCAGACCGTTCACCAGTTCTTCCGTTGCAGCCCGGTCATCCAGCTTGAAAGCAAAATTCACGATGAGGTTTCGCTGCTCATCATCGAAAATCGTTTTTTCCTGCTCCTTGTCGGCAACCAGCTTTTCCGCATACTGCATTGCGGTCATGCGCTCTGCGCTCCTTTCCGCGACTGCCGTTTCCAGCTTTTCCAGAAAATCGGCTGCGGTCAATCGAATCGTATCCATCGAATCTTTCAGCTCCTTCATCTCCTTGCCGCTGGCCCAGCTCGCCACATACGGAAAAGAGTAATCGGACGTATCAATGCCCAAAGCCGAGCAGACCGTAAATGCAATACTTTCGGCTTCGGTTTCTTTCGTGAGCCTGTCTTTTTCTTCGCCGAGCTGTTTCATCAAATCGCTGTTATGCAGCATCGCATGAGCGACTTCATGGATCATCGTCTTGATGGTCTGGCTCTCGCCCATGCCGACATGGATGCAGATTTCTTTCTCTATGTCGCTGTAATACCCTTTGGCTTCCCCTTCGATTTCGTCAAACCGAATCGGCACAGGCGATACCTGCTCGATTGCCGCCGTAAGCAGCGCATAGTCTTTGACACTGGCCGTCAGTTCGTTCACTTCCAACGACGGAATCGGTTCCCCATCGGTCTGTGAAACATCAAAAACCGTCGTCACTCGGAAACGCGGAACCACATACTCCACACGTTCCATTTCCGGCTCACCGTTTTCGTTCAGCACCGCCAGACCCGTATCCTTGTTGATTTTCTCGCGTTCCTCGACCTCCTTAATGGGAGCCGGAGCAATGATCTGGATGCCCTTTTCGCCTTTTTTGACGTAACGGTTGAACTTATTCTTCCATGCGTTAAACCCTGCCACCAGTGTGGCATCAGGCCGCTGCATAGCAATCAGTAGCGTATTATTGAAGCTGTAATTATGGAATTTTGCCATCGTGCGCAGGTATGTCGTGTACATTTCCGATGTAAAAATGTCTTTTACCCCCTGCTCCAACCGTTCCGTGATTTCTTTCATCTGCTGTTTGCGGTCAACTACCATGCAAGCCCTCCTTTTTCTTGACCCATCGTGTTTTCATCTGGCGCGGATATTGGTCAGCCTGTTTCGGTGCTTTTGCGCCGTTCCACTCTAATCCCCCGGCCTTGCCCTCACAGGTGTAGCCGGCAGCTTTCAGGGAGCTGCCATTCTCCGTGTTCAGAATGTAGGTAACAACTTTGTTGTAGCCCATGGCCCGTGCTGCACGATATGCCGCCGCATACAAAATGCTGCAGGCGTTCGGTGTTCCATCTGTACACAGGCGATTGACTTCCAGCGTATAGCCATCGTCCAGCCTCCGCGCTACGGGCCTGCCGCAGATAGCAACGCCCACCAATGCGCCATTCTCCGATACGCCAATGGAGAACTTATGCCCTCGCGTCGGTTTATGGTGGCGGTGATACTGCTGCACAAACGCGTTTGCCGTTTTCAGATTGATCGGTGTTAATGTCAGCAAATGCCCTCCTTTTTCAAAAATACCCCGTTAGATTCCTTGCAGAGATCTAACGGGGTTATCCTATTTACAGTTCCATTTCGTGACTTTTTCGCTTCTGGGATTTCTGTGGTTCTGCGCTGCGCTCTACCTGCTTTGCATGAAGCTGTGCCAGTACAGAAGGTTTCCGAACATTGTCCGCAGTGCGCTCGGCAACGCGGCCTGCATAGTTCACAGGCTGGCGCGGCCTGTCTGCGACTTCGGTTTCGGCGGCACCTTCGTCCACGCCCAGGGCATCCTCGCTGCCTTTTTCATCCATGTTGAGCAGAGCGTTCAGCTCCGCAAGGCGCGCAGATTTTTCGGCCAATTCTGCTTCCTGCGCAAAAGGACGTTTGGCTTCTTCCTTTGCCTGCGCCAACTGCTGTTCCAAGGTTTCCAGTCTGCGTTCCACCTGCGGCAATGCTCTTTCGATGCCTGCCAGTGCATTGGTAACGCGCAGGATATTACCCTGCGCGTCTTTGCCGACTTCCATCGAATAGTTCCATGCGCCCTTGATGGACAAACGGAACACCTTATCGAAGTTGTCAAACCGGGAATGCAGTTCAAACGCACCGTAGCTGCCGATTCTACCCTCGGTACCAGCCGCCTTCAAAGCCTTACAAGCCTCGATGATGGCCGCGCCCGCTTCCTTGCGTTCGGTGTACACCTTGCCGCTGATCTCCATAGAGAAGTGGTCTTTATCCTGCGCCAGAAGCGGTTTTGCCGCTTCCATATCCGTTTTCAGTGCTTCGATCTGACCCTGTGCCACAGCGATTTCTCGTGGATAGCGGCGCGCAATATCCGATTCCAAACTGTAAATCTGACTGGTGTGATTGGCTTTCAGCAGTTTCAGCTTACTGACCTGAATATCCAAATCCATCTTTTCCTTGATGTAGGGATTGCCCGTTGCCAGTGCCTTGATTTCGGCATAGGACAGTGCGGTATCGTCCACATCATCGCAGGCGCGGACAGGAGATTTGGACGTCATGATCTGAGAAATGAACTTCTGCTTGTTTTCCAGAATCTGCCACATGTACGAATCAAACGTATTTTCCGTGACGTAACGATAGATTTTCACCTGCTTATTCCGGTTTCCCTGCCGGAGAATACGTCCCTCCTGCTGTTCAAGGTCAGAGGGCTTCCACGGACAATCCAGATGATGCAGGGCAATCAGCCGATCCTGAATATTGGTTCCCGCGCCAAGCTTCGGCGTAGACCCCATCAGGATACGCACCTGTCCGGCGCGAACCTTTGCAAACAGGTCTGCTTTTTTCGTTTCGGTGTTATACTCGTGAATGAACGCCACCTCTTCACGGGGAACACCTCTCGCCACCAACTTTTCCCGCACATCATCGTAGACGTTGAATGTTCCATCGGCTTTTGGTGTCGATAAGTCGCAAAAAATCAACTGTGTTCCCCTATCCGGGGCCGATTCTTCCCAGACCTTGAACGCATTGTCCACACAGCGATTTACCTTACTCTCCGGCTCGTCCGGCAGCATATCATTCATAAGCCGCTGGTCGAGTGCCAGTTTTCTGCCATCGTTGGTAATCTTCAGCATGTTATCGAACTTCGGATTCACGCTGCCATTTCGTACAGCCTCGGCACGGTCTGCAAAGGAACTTACCATTTCTTCCTGTGTTTCGCTGGGTTTCAGCACTTCATTGATGTACTCTGCTTGTGGCACAGGAAGGTTCAGCATATCCGCTGTCTGCACATCTGCGGATTCTTTGAACAGAGAAATCAGCTCCGGCAGATTGAAGAACCGGGCAAAACGTGTTTTCGCACGGTAGCCGGTTCCTTCGGGCTGGACTTCGTCAAGAGGTTTTCGGCAATTTTTCTAAATTCATCAGGTTGTCTGCAAGGAAGTCCCGTGTGACCTCATGTCTGCACATATCCTTGAACATCTTTTCAATCGGCTTTTTGGCGGTTTCGGACTGCTTCACGCACACAATAAAGGTGGTTTTGCCAATCTGCACCGAATAACTCGAATTCTGATTCTCCATTCAATTCCTCCTTAAATCGTCATTTTCCGAATTTGGCTGGCAGACTGGCAACTGTGGGTGTACCATGATTTTCTTGCCAGCCAAATTTTTCTGCCAGTCAAATGGCTTATTCCATCCAAAAGACCTTCTTGCGACCTTCCACGATCTTGCTTTTCAGGGCATCGCCCAGTTCCCGCTTGGCATCCCGGACAGTTCGACCGGGGATGCCCCTTTCCAGCGCTGCCTTGTCGATGTCCTCACTGAGCACCTGCTTTCCTCCGGCAAGCAGGGTGCAGATCAGGTCTTTGGCTTGCTGGGTCTTGGTTTCCCGCTGCGGCTCGATGCCGGACAGCATCTCGTCTGCGGTAATGTCGTACTCGCCGACCCAGCGGAAGCCACCCTCGTCCCCCAGAGAGAACGCCAGTGACGCTCCCGGCGGGGCAAGAGAACTTTTCTCGTGGGTCAAGATGCGCATGGTGGGGTCGTGCTTCAGCTTGCCGATGAACATGACACTGCGGACGGCGGCAGCAATGTCGATGGAGCCGAGACCTCGCTGCAAGCTCTGCATTCCGGCGGCTTTGTTCAGGTGTCCAATCAGCAAAATAGCGCAGCCTGTTCGCTGCGCTACCTGTCCCAGCCGCATGAAGATGGGCCGGACTTCGTTCGCCCTGTTCATGTCCACGTCGGCACCGAGATATGCCTGAATCGGGTCGATGATGACCAGTCGGGCGTTGTTCTCGATAATGGCTTTTTCAATTCGTTCATCCGAAAGAGTCAGCTGCACCTCGCTGTCATCAATGACCAGCACCCGGTCAAGGTCTGCCCCGGCTTCGATCAGGCGGGGCTTGACCGTATCGCCCAGACCGTCCTCTGCGGTCTGGTAGATCACGTTGAAGGGTTCCATGCGCTCCATGTTGGGCAGCAATTTTCCGTTGGTACAGGCGGCGGCAAGGTGCATAGCAAAGTAGGTCTTGCCCTCGCCCGGATTGCCCTGCAGCACGCTTAGTTTCCCAAATGGCAGATACGGTTTCCAGAGCCAGTCCACCGGGGTCAGTTCCACGTCGCTCATGCGGATGATCTTCACCGTTTCCGGTTTTGACGGCTCTTTCAGCACGATGCTTTTGAAATAATTGCGGTTCGGGATCTCAGCCCGGTGCACCAGAACATCGTTCCAGTCTTTCATACAGGGCTGGATGCGGGTCACGCTCACACTGTCCGGCAGCAGCGTCGCCAGCCGCTTGCAGGCATCCTCTCCGGCTTTATCGGCATCCAGACAGAGGAACACCCGCTCCACATCTGGGCGTTCCGAGAGAAATTGCCGCAGTGCTTTGCCCGACACCCCGCCCAGCGACAGATAATTGTGCTGCTGCCAGTTTTTCGGGAACAGTTCGATGAAGGACAGCAGGTCGATGGAGGCTTCAAAGACCAGCAACTGCTTGTCAGTGCCACGATGGGCAAAGCCAAACGCCTTTTCTGCACCTGCTGCATTCTGCCGAAATTTCTCATTGATGCCGCGGCTGCTTGCGTAGCGGGGATGCCCGTCCGCATCCCGCCCCACAAAGACCACGTTGTGGTGAGCGGCGTCCTCGTAAATATCTCCGGCAACGATGAAGAAGTTCACCAGCGAGGGACTGAGTTTCCGTTCCTGTGTCAGATAGTTCAGGATGTTGGCGTTGGTGACGTTCCGCAGCGGCAAGCGAAACGCCGGAGAGGGGGCGGGGTCAGCCTCCGGCTGGACTTCGCCCGGCTCTCCGGTCAGCATCTGCACCGCTTCGGGGAAGGACTTGCCGTAAAATTCCATCACGAAATCCACCGGAAAGCCGCCCTTGCTCTGGCTGTGCCGGAACCATTTGTTTCCACAGACAGTCAGGCTGTCGTGGGCTTTCCAGCGGTATTCTTTTCCGCTGCGCACCAGCGTTTCGCCCTGTGCCCGGAGAAATTTTTCCAGATCCACCGCATTGGCTTTGTCGATCTGGGCTTGGGTGTAGGTCATGTTGCTCCCTCCTTAAAGCTCCTGTGTGTGATTTTTCGTTTCCGTTTTCTTTGTGGTCTGCGCTGCCTTGGCTTCTTCCAGCTTTTTCAGCACCGATTCCTTTTCCGGGGTCTTGCCGCCCGGTGCGGAAAGCTGCTGCT
>OIOS01000380.1_pt1 | contig 9822 bp, 10 predicted proteins | sample 1585651 | NCBI WGS metagenome assembly OIOS01 (sample SAMN02674693, study PRJEB24791) | human gut metagenome, SKBSTL018 | isolation source: stool | host: Homo sapiens | place: USA
GCGCTTTTGGCTTAGCAGCTGCCGCACCTCGCTCGCCGTATCGGCACTTAGAATTGTGCGGTGTTGCCTTAGAAAACAGAATACCCACGATCCCCAACGTCGCCGGCCATCTGTGCGGCGCTCTTTTTACAACAAGAGCACAACAATAAAACAACGGCAATTCATGGCTTGCGGTCTGCAAAAAGCGACATATATCGACAGACGAATAATATTTGCTTCTAATAATAACGCGTATATGATAAAATAAAATATATAGCTCTAAAATTGCACTAGCCGTACAAAACCGTATACCCCAAAAGCCTTGACTTTTTGCTGTGCGGCTGTATATAGTAACCTTAATACAATATTAACCATGCGGCCCATGCGGCGGGCAAGGCTTGCAGCCTGGACCTGCCAAAAGCAGAGGGGTAACAGCCTGGGTAGCAGGCGCAATACAATGAGAGAGCAATTATAAAAGGTTACACATGGTAACAGTCTGCTTATGCTGCGGCGTGGTGGATTAGCGTACCGGCAGGGAAAAGGAGGCCCTAAAACCGTGGAGGATCATTGTGGAAAAGCAGGCAGAAGCAAGGTAAACAGACTGCTGGCAAAGCAAACCCGATTGTTCAGTTACATTGAAGGATTACAGGCGGAAACGCGTGTGTATTATACCCTGTGGCAATGTGGCCCGGAGCTGCGTATTTTGGTGAGCGGGGAGGCGGGCCCCGCTGTGCGTTGTACCTTCCCCGCAGATATGGAGTGCCGCGCCCGGAACCTGTTGCAATACTTATACGAAAACGCCGTAATGCCCAGCCAGGCCGCAGATGTGCTGGCTGATTGCTGCACAGTGGGGCAGGTTGAAGTGCTGAACGCAGGCTGCTGAGCACCTGAACCAAATGCGCAGCAAGAAACTGCGAAAGAATGTTAAAATGCAGGGGGACCGTATGTGATGCCTTGCCCCGGTAGGAGAAACAAGAATGACGGAAGGAAAGCTGGTCGAACGTGTGACCGCACTGTTTGCAGACAGTGATGCAGCCCAGCGCAAGATGATCCGCCTGTATGCAGAAACCAATGATGCCATTGAGGCAAGCGCAATCATTGATTCCGGCGCAGAAGTATTGCATATGCTGCAAGGCGGCCTGCGGCCGGAAGTTCTGGTGCTGGATTCGGTTTTGAGTGATACCACAATTTTTCCACTGCTGCGCAGCATACGCCAACAGCAGATTGAGTACGAACCGCATATTATTGTAACCCTGATGCCCAGTGCAGCGCCCCAAATTGAAAAAATATTGACATTGGGGGCCGAGTGTACTATATTCAAACCATATAGTTTGCCCGAATTATTTGATACGGTGTATCAAACAGCAGCAAGCGGCCCGCGGCTGAACCGTTACCTGGTGCATGAGAGCGTTACGGCTCAGCTGCGCACCCTTGGCTGCTACAAAAACCTGGCCTATGGTATCAATTACCTGCAGGAAGCCGTGTATATTGCGGTCTGCGACCGCCAGGCGTGTTCCCTGGGGGAGTTGTGCACCAAAGCAGGGGAGCCGTTTGGCGTAAATGGCCCGGCGGTGCGCTCGGCTCTGGAACGCCTGAATGCGCGGCTGTACAAAAGCAATACGCCGGCTTACCAGATGCTGTGCGAGCGCAACGGCAAGACCCCGCAGGATCGCCTGACGGTAAGTGAACTGCTGGAAGCGGTGATCGCACGCACGCACCATGACCTGCGCTGCTGACAGCAGCAGATAAACGGGCATATCCAGCGCTATAAAAGGAGAAGCTTCCTATGCCGGAACATACACTGCCCGATGCCCTGCACCCGCAGCAGGAAGATGCAGCGGATGAACTGCAGCTGCGCGGGGGGCTGAAAGGCCGCTTTTTTGCGGATTTCTGCCTGCTGCAAAGCACTGTGGATGCCTTGCAGAATTATCTTGTGCACGCTGCCACCCCTGATGTACAGGATATGGCAGCACCGCTGCTGGAAGAGATGAAACAGCGCATTTTCCGCCTGGAACGCTTGGCGGATAATGCGGCGGATCTTGTGGCGCAAAGCCAGCCGCCCCGGCAGCTGAACTGGACTGTGCAGGAAATGACGGTGTACCTGGCTCAGCTGTGTGATGCCGCAAACCATGAGCTGGAGGAATGCGCCGTTACCGGCCGGGTGCATTTGCAGCCCATGCCGCAGAACCAGCCGGTTTGGGCGCAGATTGATTTGGCCATCGTCCAAACGATGTTTGCCAACCTGTTTTCCAATTCTCTGCGGGCAAACCCGGCGGCAAAAATTACGATAAGCTTCACCGGACGCACGCTGGAATACCATGACGGCAGGATCTGGCCGGAGGCCGCCTGCGCCCAGTTGGCTGGTGTTCAGACACCGGAAGCCCTTGCCAACGGGTGCACCGGTTTGCTGTTGGTATACCGCTGCGCCCAAAATTTGGGCTGGCGGCTGGAAACCGCAGCAAACCAGGAAACCGTGCTGCGCATGACGTTGCCGCCGGAACCGCTGGCAGCGTTCGGTACCCATAATGTGCTGCGCACACCTCGTCCCGAAAGCGGCGCAGCCCGCCTGCGGGAAGAATTCCGTGCGACCCTGCCGCCCAAAAAGATTTGATGCGGCTGCCAAAGCTGATAAAAGACACCATCCTGCAGTCGAAAAGCAAAGCCGGAAATCATAAGGCAATACCGCACAATTCTAAGTGCCGTAGCCGCCGGAGCGGTGCTTAAGCCGTCAGGCGGGAATTGTGCGGTGTTGCCATAAGCAATAAATATAATTTGTACAGCGGCGCACCCGGTGCGCCGCTGTTTTTCTGTGCGGCAAGCGGAAAACAAAATGTAATTATGTCAATTTTTCTTTTTTCAAACAACGGCTTTACTTTGAGCGCAAACTATTGTAAAATACAAGGGAAAAGATAACATGGGTGCAGTTTGGGAAAACCCGGCAGCGGTGGCTGTGCCCGGAAAATACAGGTGGTGTTTGAATATGGCAGTTCAATATAAACGTATTCTTTTGAAAGTTTCCGGCGAAGCACTTTCCGGCGAAAAAGGCACCGGTTTTGATGAAGCTACCATTGCTTCTATCTGCGCGGGCATCAAGGCAGCGTATGACCTTGGCGCACAGATCGGCATCGTGGTTGGCGGCGGCAATTTCTGGCGCGGCCGTTCCTCCGGCAAAATGGATCGCATGGATGCAGACAAGATCGGTATGCTGGCAACCGTGATGAACGCCATTGCCGTCAAGGATGCTCTGCGCCAGCAGGGTGTGCCCGCTGTTGTTATGACCAGCTCCGCCATGCCGCAGGTGGCCGATACCTTCCGCAGCGATAAGGCAATCGCTGAACTGGAAGCGGGCAAGATCGTCGTGTTCGGCGGCGGCACCGGCAACCCCATCTTCTCTACTGATACCGCATCCGCCCTGCGCGCCTTGGAAATCGGTGCAGACGCCATGTTCAAGGCAACTATGGTGGACGGCGTGTATGATAAGGATCCCCACAAGTACCCCGATGCCGTCAAATACGATACCCTGACCTTTACCCGTGTGTTGGACGAGCGCCTGGCTGTTATGGACTCCACCGCCGCAACCCTCTGCCGTGACAACGGTCTGCCCATTGTGGTGTTTGACCTGAACGAGCCCGCCAACATTGCCCGTGCCCTGCAGGGCGAAAACGTGGGCACCATTGTGCGCGAGTAACCGCAAAGTATTTTAACCCCTAATTTATATATCGAAAAAAGGAGAAAACCCTCATGAGCAGCACGACCAAAATTTACGAAGAAAAAATGAACAACTGCGTTGCCCATCTCGACCGCGAGCTGACCTCCATCCGTGCAGGCCGCGCAAACCCCGGCATCCTGGATAAAGTAATGGTGGATTATTACGGCAGCCCGACGCCGGTCCAGCAGGTTGCATCCGTGGCTGTTTCCGAAGCCCGCATCCTGACCATCACCCCTTGGGATGGTACCCTGATCAAGGCAATCTCCAAGGCAATCCAGACCAGCGATATCGGCATCAACCCCATTGATGACGGCCACACCATCCGTCTGGTGTTCCCGGCCCCCACTGAGGAACGTCGCAAGCAGCTGACCAAGGATGTGCAGAAGCAGGGCGAAGAAGCCAAGATCGCTGTGCGCAATGTCCGCCGCGATGCCATGGATAAGTTCAAAGCCCAGAAAAAGGCTGGCGAGCTGACCGAGGACGACCAGAAGAACCTGGAAGAAGAGGTCCAGAAGCTGACCGATAAGTTCGTTAAGGAAATTGACGCAACCTGCGCCCGTAAAAATCAGGAGATCATGGAGGTCTGATTGCGGCAGACGGGCGTAAGCCTGCCTGGGCGCAGTCCCTCTTTATGGTGTATCTGAAAACAAAGAAAAGGACGGATGTTTCGCAAATACAAGCAGGATTTAAGGCTTTTTAACGCAAAATCCCGCTGTGCTTGTAGAAATAGACTGAATTTTCGACTTTTCAGATACACCCCAGCTGTGTGCCGCGCCTGAACGCCATGCGCGGCACGCAGTTTATTCCGGCAGAAGTGCAAGAAACGCCGTTCCACCGCATACCATGGCAGGGGATAGGCTTAACACACCGCAGCTGCTGTTGAAAGGAAACCATCTTTTATGAAAACTCGCATCATTACCGCCGTAGTCGGGCTGGCTGTTCTTGCCGTGGTTCTGGCTTTCTTTGACACGATCCTGTTTGACCTGGTGCTGGCGGCTATCTGCCTGCTTGCCATTCATGAAGTGTTTACCGCAATGGGCTTTGGCAAAAAGCAGTGGTACCTGTATGCGGCAGCGGTGCCGTTTACCATGCTGCTCATGCTCAGCTCCAGCGGCGCGGCGCGCGCAGCGCTGTTGGCTGTGGGCTTTTTGACGGTGCTGTTTTATAATGTGGTGCTCATCACCCATGATAAAACGCTGGATTTTGGCAAGCTGAGCGGCTTTATCTACTTCAGCGGTGTGATTCTGTTCTGCTTTTACTCTCTCATCCACCTCAAGCGCTGCCTGCCGATGGATATGTACGGCTATGATGCCATCTACTTCATCCTGCTGATCCTGTGCTTTGCCTGGGGCGGCGATACCTGCGCCTACTTTGCGGGCCGCGCGTTCGGCAAGCACAAGCTGGCTCCGGTGGTAAGCCCCAACAAAACGGTGGAAGGCGCCATCGGCGGTGTGATCGGCAGCGTGGTCATCGGGCTGCTGGCAACCATTATTTACAGCGCGCTTTCCGGCCGGTTCGCCAGCCTGACGGTGGCTGTCACCGCGCGGCACTATATCATCATTGCCGCCATGGGCGCCGTGGCGTCGGTGCTGGGCATTTTGGGCGATCTCTTCGCCTCTGCCGTCAAGCGTCAGGTGGGTATCAAAGATTACGGCACCATTTTCCCCGGCCACGGCGGTATTTTGGACCGGTTTGACAGCGTGATGTTTATCGCGCCGCTGGTGTCCATCGTGGTGCGTTACTTCTTTTATGTGTTCCAGTAAAGCGTAAACAGGGGGGCCGCCGTATCAACAGGCCGGGTCCCGAAACCCAGAACAACAACCGGCACTGCACTTTTGGGGCAGTGCCTTTCCATAAGGGGATGTCAACATGCCAAAAACCATTACTCTGCTTGGCTCCACCGGTTCCATCGGTACCCAGAGCCTTGATGTTGCCCGGATGCACGGCTACCGCATCTTTGGCCTTGCAGCGAACTCCCGCGTGGAGATCCTGCAAAAGCAGATCGAAGAGTTCCACCCGGAATATGTGGCCGTGGTGGACCCTGCCGCCTGTGAGAAACTGGATGCTGCCCTTGCCGGTACCGCCAACGCACCCAAACTGCTGAAAGGCCCGGAGGGACTGCGCACTCTGGCTGCCATGGATGGCCCCGATGTTGTATTGAACGCGGTAGTCGGTATTGCCGGTTTGCCGGCCTCTCTGGCTGCAATCGAAAGCGGACATGATCTGGCCCTCGCCAACAAGGAAAGCCTTGTGACCGGCGGCCACCTGGTAACGGACGCGGTAAAGAAATACGGCGTCAAGCTGCTGCCGGTGGACAGCGAGCATTCCGCCATCTTCCAGTGCCTGCAGGATCAGCATTCTGCCAAACGGCTGGAAAAGATTCTGCTCACCGCGTCAGGCGGACCTTTCTTTGGTATGACGACCGAGCAGCTGCGCGGCAAAACCAAGTCTGATGCCCTCAAGCACCCCAACTGGAATATGGGCGCTAAGATCACGATCGATTCCGCCACCCTGATGAACAAAGGTCTGGAGCTGATTGAGGCTGTCTGGCTGTTTGGCTTGCCGGAGGATAAGATTCAGATTGTTGTCCAGCGCGAAAGCATTGTGCACTCTGCTGTGCAGTTTGCCGACCATTCTGTTATCGCTCAGCTGGGCGTGCCGGATATGCGCATTCCTATCCAGTATGCCCTGACCTGGCCGGACCGTCTGCCCAGCCCGGTGCCGGAGCTGGATTTTGCTGCCCTCAAGCATCTGAGCTTTGATGTGGCGGATGATGAAACGTTCCGCTGCCTGGCAGCCGCCAAAAAGGCGATCCGCAAGGGCGGCCTTGGCCCCTGCGCCGCAAACGGTGCCAACGAGGAAGCTGTGCGCCTGTTCCTGCAGGATAAGATCGGCTTTTTGGATATTGGCCGCCTGGTGGAAGGCATGGTGGACAGCGACAGCTTTGGCGGGGATTATACCCTGCAGGATGTGTATGACTGCGACCGCATGGCGCGCGATTATGTAAAAGCCCATGTGTAACCCTTCTGTGCCGGGCATTTGGCGGCCCGGCTGTCAAAGTTCCCTGTAAGCGAGGTGCTTATGAATTTTCTGCTGACCGCGATTGTGGCAGTTTTGGTATTTGGCACGGTGGTGCTGGTGCATGAGGCCGGGCATTTTTTTGCCGCCCGGCACTGCGGCATCCATGTGGAGGAATTTTCCATCGGGTTCGGCCCGGCGCTGTGGAGCACCGTCAGGGGCGGCACCCGTTATTCCGTGCGTCTGCTGCCGCTGGGCGGTTACAATAACCTTGCCGGTGAAACCCCGGAAGAATCTGAGGACCCGGACGAGCAGGAGCGGGCAGAACCTGCGAAAAAGCAGGATGCTGCCGCTGCTTCTGTGCATACCTATGATCCGCATGCTCCCTTGTTCCCCCTGACGGTGGATGGCAAAAGCTTTGTGGAAGCAAGCCCCTGGCAGCGCTTTTTTGTGATTGCCGCCGGTGCCCTGATGAATTTTGTGCTGGGCTTTATCCTGTTGCTGGTACTTGTGGCCAGCGGCAGCGCTGTGACCAGCAAGATCATTTATGACTTCCAGGGTGAAAACCCAAAAAGCCAGGCATCTGGCCTGCAGGTGAACGATGAGATCATGGCGGTCAACAGGCATTTCTGCTTTACGGCTGAAGATGTCATGTACGAACTGCAGCGTACCGAAAATGATACCGCAACCATCACGGTTCTGCGGGACGGCAAGCTGGTCACACTGCCCCAGGTGCAGTTTGATTCCACTACCAATGCGGACGGCACAACCTCCATGGTACTGGATTTCCGGGTGTATGGTATTGAAAAAACGCCGCGCAGCGTGGTGCATGGGGCGGCACGGTATTTCTGCTATTATGCGCGGGTCATCCTGCGCGGATTTCTGGACCTTTTCACCGGGCGTGTGGGCGTCAATGAGCTTTCCGGTCCGGTCGGTATAGTCAATGCGGTCAACGAAGCCGTCAAATATGGCTGGCGGGATGTGCTCAGCCTGGCCGCTGTCATCACGGTAAATCTTGGCGTGTTTAACCTGCTGCCCATCCCCGGGCTGGACGGCTGCAAGCTGCTGTTCCTTGCCGCAGAAGGCATTACCCGGCGGGAACTGCCGCTGCGCTTCCAGACAGCCATCAACGCGGCAGGCATGATCCTGCTTTTAATGATGGTGGTGCTGACCACGATGCAGGATGTGGCAAAATATATTCTTTGATTTGAAACGAAAGCCGCAGCAACCCAGATAAAAGGGGAACAGTAGGCTTTGCGAAGTAACATACAGGAGGCGTTTTTCCATGCGTCAGCTAAAACGGACGGTCAAAATCGGCAACATTACCATTGGCGGCACCAACCCCATTGCAGTGCAGACCATGCTCAATGTGCCCGTTAAGGATATTGCGGGCAACGTGGAGCAGGCAAAACGCGTGGCAAAAGCGGGCTGCCAGATCGTGCGCGTCACGGTGCCCACCCCGGCAGATGCCGCGGTGGTATCGGCCATTAAGGAGGCGGTGGATATCCCCGTTGTGGCCGATATCCACTTTGACTATCGCGCCGCCCTTGCCGCCATCGATGCCGGTGCCGATAAGATTCGCATCAACCCCGGCAACATCGGTGATGATGACCGTGTAAAAGCGGTCGCGGATGCCTGCAACGCCAAAAACATCCCCATCCGCATTGGCGTGAACGGCGGCAGCCTGGAAAAGCATATCCTGGCCCGTTACGGTGCCCCTGTGCCGGAAGCCATGGTGGAAAGTGCCATGTACCATGTGCGCCTGCTGGAAAAGCATGACTTTAATAATATCGTCATCTCCATAAAATCCTCCAACGTGCCGCGCATGATGGCCGCTTACCGGCTGCTGGCCTCCCAGACAGATTACCCCCTGCATGTGGGTGTGACCGAAGCCGGCGGCAACCGCATGGGCTTGATCAAATCCGGCATGGGGATTGGCGGCCTGTTGCTGGAAGGCATCGGCGATACGCTGCGCGTCTCCCTGACCGGCGACCCGGAGGATGAAGTGTACGCCGGTTACGATATCCTGCGTGCGGTTGGCTACGCCGTGGCCGGGCCGGAGATCATCAGCTGCCCCACCTGCGGCCGCACCCAGTACCCCATGATCGAAATTGCCAACGAGGTGGAGCGCCGCCTGAAAGAAGAGGGCTTCAAAAAGCCGGTAAAAATCGCCATTATGGGCTGTATTGTCAATGGCCCCGGCGAAGCCAGCGATGCGGACATCGGCATTGCAGGCGGCAAGGACTGTGCTGTGCTGTTTGAGCATGGCGACAAGATCCGCACCCTGAAAGGCGATATCGTCAGCCAGTTCGTTGAGGAAATCCATAAACTGTAATGGTACGGAACACCCCAAAAAACGCAGAACCGACCGCTAAAGCCAAGCTCCCGCCGTTTGTGCGGGGGCTGCTTTGCATTGGCACGGTGCTGCTGGTGTGCTTTGTGGTCAGTATTGTGCTGGAAGTCTGGTACTGCAAAAGTGCTCCCAACGCCGCAATCAAGCTGGCCGCCTGCCTGGTGCTGGATGCCTTCGCCTTTTTGCTGCCCGGCGTGGTGGCCACCATCACCGCGATGCATGTCATCCGCAAAGATAAAAACAAGTTCCGAAAACAAGTCCGAAAGCCGATGCCAAAGCGATGAAAATGTTGCGTGAAAGCGGCACGGCACCGCATGGGAAAACTGCGCTGTTTACCCCATAGTGACCATAGGGGCGCACGTTGTGCGCCCGTCACCTTGCGGAGCCTGCTGTGGAGGAATTTGCGGCAAAGCCCACCATTGCGGGACGATGCAAGCATCGTCCCCTACAAATCATGTGCAACGTTCGCAGCACACGGCAGGGCAGAATTCCTCTGCGGTGGCGTTCACCCTTATCCTCTACAAGGGAAAATACGCTTTTCAACACGCTGAGAAAAAGTCTGATTTATATTTCCCGGTAAATAGAGCATTGCACTTCTATGTGATGCTGACAAAGCCTGCGAAAACAGGGGAGCTTAACGCCAGCTGCCGGGCTGCCTTTGAATCCAACATAATATTGTTATAATATTACTGCAATTTATCATATTAAGGCAATACCGCATAATTCTAAGTGCCGATACGGCGAGCGAGGTACGGCAGATGCT
>OIOS01000410.1_pt1 | contig 9097 bp, 10 predicted proteins | sample 1585651 | NCBI WGS metagenome assembly OIOS01 (sample SAMN02674693, study PRJEB24791) | human gut metagenome, SKBSTL018 | isolation source: stool | host: Homo sapiens | place: USA
GAACCTGCACCAGCTCGGCCTTCCGATAGAGAGGTTGAGCAGCGTCCTTCTGAACTGGACGTGTTTTGAACCGCGTCGTCAGATGCTTATCAGTGCTTCCACGAAGACTGAAGGTTGGGCGATTGTCGAGACGCGGGATTCGCAGCTGGCCGCCGCTATACTGAGGGATGTCCCGGAGGCACGTTTGAGAGAACTTGAGAAACCTGTAGTTACAATAGCGTTATGAGTAATATATTCAAAAAATTCGAAGGTCTGAAAGTTCGTGTTCAGATCACGAACAGTATCGGGCTTCCGGTTGACCGCCAAGGTTACGTGGAGGTTGAGGAGAATTGGGCTTATCTTTACGAGAAAGGCCAGAAGGGAAACAGATATATTTTAGCAATCAACACCACCAGGAACAGCGTGGTGTCTGTTGAGGTGATTCACCAGGAACGGAATGTTGATGACCGAACATCTGGTGAATCAGAAGGAAAATTCCAAGATGATACCTATCAGCAAGGTGTCATTTCTTTGGAAAAATGACATTCAGATTGAATTGTGCTATATAGCCACAGTTTTGGCAATATCCAACGATGACTGGGATAAAATTGATGCCGTTGTCAGCCTTTAATTGCACCCCTTCCCGTTGGAACGATAAAATTTGAGATTCACCTTTACCGAAAATAAAGTTTGTTCTTTGTTTACACATGGGACATTCGTACGGTGAGCATTTCTTGTTGATTTCGGCCAAAATGGCATCAGCATTTTCTTCTGTAAATTTCATAATTGTAAAATTTAAAAGTGACAGACAAAAATAATGAATCAGGGTACGTTCTCCAGCATAATTGTAAAAGTTTTAAGTGACGTTTTAACTTCTTTTTGGAGACGTACCTTTTCTAAGGACAATTTAAACAAAGAGAGCCATGCAGATAGATATCAACACCCGTAAACGGTTAGACAAGCCCGATAATTATGCGGCGTTTTACGGTCTTTTGAACCGCCTTCCGACATCGGATCGTGACGCACTGAAGGAAAACATCGTTTCCCAGTACACGGGGGGACGTACCACGAGCCTGCGTGACATGACGCTGAAGGAATACAGTGCCGCTGTGTCTGCCATGCAGAAGTTGGTACCGCCCACTTATCAGGAGCAGCTCCGGAAGATTCTCCGTCAGAAGCGTTCCGCGGTGCTTCACCAGATGCAGCTGCTGGGCATTGATACGGCCGACTGGGACCGGGTGAACGCCTTCTGCCGGGACAGCCGTATCACTGGCATGGAGTTCCGTGAACTTGACTGCGAGGCGCTGGATGCGTTGCAGGTGAAGCTGCGCGCCATTCGCCGCAAACGTGAGAATAAACAACAGTAACAACCATTTAATTTTTTAGTTATGGACTTGAAAGAACAATTTAAAAGCCTGTCCGCCCAGGACAGAAAGGAGCTTTTGAAACAGCTCCAGCAGGAAGAGAAGGAAAACAAGCGCAACCGTCGCGATGCCTACGAGGGGCTTCGTGCGCAGTTCATGCTTGAAGTAAAGAACAAGCTGTTTCCGGTCGTGGATGACGTGAAAGCCTTCCGCGACTGGGTGGAGAAGGAAGCCGCCTCTTTCCGCGACCTGATGCGTGACTATGGCCAGCTCCGCAAGGATGACCAGGCAAGTTTCACCATCGTGGACGGTGATATGAAACTGGAAGTGAGGAGTAACAAGGTGAAGAGCTTCGACGAACGTGCCAACCTCGCCGCCGAGCGTCTGGTGGATTACCTGAAGCGCTACGCCATGAGCCGGGAACTTGGCACCGATGACCCTATGTACCAGCTCGGCATGACCATGATCGAGCGTAACCGTCAGGGTGATCTGGACTACAAGTCGGTGAGCAAGCTGTACGAGCTTGAGGACCGTTTCGACAGTGAGTACACGGAGATCATGGACCTCTTCCGTGAGAGCAATGTGGTGTATAAGACTGCGGTGAACTACTATTTCCACAAGCGTGACGAGAACGGTGTCTGGCGCCGTATCGAACCTTCATTCTGTCGTTTGTGATATGGAAAAGACAAAGAACATCGCACCACACGTGATGGCTTGCAAGAACTGCGAGGGTAAGGGGCGTGTTTTCTACACAGACCAGGGCGGAGCCCCTTCCTCCTCCCGTTGTCCTGTCTGTAAGGGCAGTGGTCGGGTAAAGGTACAGAGCAAGGTGATTACCCGTATCGAGCCTTTTATTCCGGGTGAGGACGACACCGAACTGATGACCATGTGATTTTGTTCACACTCTAAACAGAAAAACGCCGCATTTATACACGATGCGGCGTTTTTTTATCTATAATGCCCGGTTAAATGCCTAATTTTGCAGCAAATGCCATGCTTTAATGACCAAAGGACGAGACAAGAACCTGATAGAACTCCGTGATGAAGCCTTGTGCCGCCGTTACTATTATTGGACGGAGGTGCAGCGTCTGCGCTTTGACGACGCCCTGAAAGTGTTGTCCCGGCAGGAATTTTTTATTTCCGAGGAGCGGATCATGTCAATCATCCGTCGCAAGTGCCGTGAGTTGAAGGATCTTGAACTGAAGCCCGTCCCGAAGGTTAAGAAACCCCGCCTGACAGCCGTCCAGCTTTCCCTGTTCACGGGGGAATGAACCTTCCCCTTACTGCATGGCCGACTCGTCATGCAGCGTGAAGGAATAAACCGTCTCGTACACCTTGATGTTTCCCGGCAGCGAATAGTCCCGGCTCTTTACCCTGACCAGCGGGCTGGTCTCTTCCGTGCACTGGAACTCCTGTAAGGCCTTGTACAGCTCTTTAGCCTTGAGCTGGCGTTCCCTTACCTTGTCATAGGTTCCGGAGGTGTAGTGGGTGTCATCGTAGCAGTCAATGGCCAGTCGTATGGTGATGAGTGACTCGCTTTTCTGTACCCCGTATCCGAGGTCTTTCCAGTCCGATTCGGCGTTCCCAATAAGTACGCAGGGGAAGGTTACCGGGTAGTGGTCCTCTTCCGCTCCTGCTTCGAGCTGTCCGTAATCCTCATCAATGTATGAGAGCTCCGGCATCTTTTGGGCGATGCGTTCCATGATTGCGATGAATATTTCTTCCATGTGTTTATAAGTTTAAAATGTTTCTGATTTCGTTTTCTGTTTTTTCCGTTATCCTGTCGGACAGTTCCCGGCTTTCTCCGATAAACTGGCGTTGCGGTATTTTTATCCGGAGCTTTTTCTTTTTGGTGAGCGCCAGTCTTTTCCATCTTAATGCCTCCGGGTTCTCCTGTGGTTCATTGTTTGCGGCAGAACTCTTCTTTTTGCCTTTTCTTTTGCCCGTGGCGGCTTTTTTAGCCTTGCCTGAAGCCTGGTAATACCTTGCCCATGCAAAACGCCGCATTTGGGGCGTAACAGTCGGATGAACTTCTCCTCCCCAGTTGTGGACGGGCGCGTATATGAGGTCATTGGCCACTCTTACCCGGTAGTCCGTCGGCATGTACTTGACGGAGCTGAAGAGGTGGTTCCTCCCGGAGAGCAGCGTCCCGTAGTTCCCGGCCGCATCCGTCCTTCCAGATGACAGCCTTTTCGCTTTCGGCCACGGGTGCAATCCTCCGTTTACGAAACCTTCCCGGCGGAAATTGTCCTGGAAATGGTCTTTTGCCATTCGTCCGGCGATAACCGGCATCTTCCGTTTCATTAGCCCATCCAGTTCTTTCCGTTTGGCTTTTATCAGTTTTGAATATTCTTTTATGTCCATAAATTATAGAGTTTAAAAAATAATTTTATACTTTTGCAAACAAGGCGTTTTATGTGCCTTTTTGAGTTATGGAAATACCCGAACAAGTGTCAGAATTAGCAAACATCCACGGTTATAACTCCGTTGTTTTATCAGCCAGTTCCCCTGAAGGAAGCATCTATTCCGTTGGCTGTGTTGACGGGGAGGGTTTTGAGTTGCCTGTCGGTCTTCCCGCCTTTATTCTGTTCGACGGTCAGTCCTGCCGTCTGGTGGACGGTGAGGAGGGGCTGGCACTTTCTTCCCGTTTATTTGGTGATGAATAGTCCCATGATTTTGGGATTTACCAATTTGTTGTCTATTCTTATCACTCCCACACGGCCCGCTTTCATGCTCTGTATGTAATTGCTTGCATCATCCTTTCCGGTTTGCGGGTCGAAGAACCTTGTCTTTCCTTCAGTCACCTCCGCGCAGAACACGTGTGCGGAGCCGCCTTTCCAGGCACAATATATCTCGTATATTCCATCCTCTCTGAATTTTTCCCTGAAGTATTCCTTCAGCCGGTTTGCATTCATTACTTGATATCCCTTTCTGACCTGCCATTTATAGGTATAGTCATAATCCGGCTTTGTTCCGTCCCGGTTTAGGAAACGTTCTTCCCATGTGATACCTTGTTTTGCCATTTCATTGTATGCGCTTTGTCTGATGTTGGGTTTTGCCTCGATGTCAAACCCCAACCTTCTGAGCATGTGTGTCACGGTGCAGGTCTGGCAATTCACGCGGTATCCTTCCTCTTTTCCGAATTTAGGGTTCTCCTTTCCCTTGTTCGCCTGTTCGTATGTCATCGGCTTGCCTTTGGTAACGCCGAGTGCCTTTTCTATCTTGAGATTGTTGCGGGCGATGTCGGTTTTTTCCTCCAGCGTCAGGTTGTCCGGCATTTCGGCTATCATTTCGTTGATGCGCCTGGTCAGTGCGTCCACGGCTTTTCTTGCTCCCGGATGCGCTTCAGTAACGTAGGGGTGTTTGTCTGAAAACAGTTTGCCGTCTTTTCCCGGATTGTTTTCCAGACCGTCATGTGCCTTGTTCTGCCCGTTTTCGTCCGGTACTGCTGTCGGCGCTTCATCCGTTGATGAGAGTGTACACTTGCAGTTCCACCGGTCCCCCGGTCTGTGCTCGTTCCAGAACGGATCATCGACGGGGCGTATGGTTCCCCAGAATATTCTGTGGTCCGCTCCCGGGTGTACGGATGTGGACGGCATCCATTTGAGGTTCGGCAGGATATCCTTCTCCCGCTCGAACTGTCTCCAGTCGGCCGCCTGATGTGCCCGTATGACTGCCGTGTCGTATTCGGTACGCATCCAGTCTACCATTTGGTGGTCTGCTATGGGCATGACGAGTTTCAGCCACTGTTCAAACGGCCTTAATTTGCCGTTTTCGTCCAGCAGTAGCGCTGCCATGTCGTTTTGTGCCCGGTGTACCTTGAAAGCCGCGAACACGGCGTTGTTCATTCGGATTTCCCGGTAGAAGTCATAATCCGGATCATCGGGTTTCCGTGTCCCAAACCCTTTGTCCGTGGCGTTGTTCATTGTTTCCCATGTGGCTTCGAACAGGTTCTCCTCGATTTCCGTCAGGGGGTGGAAGTCTTTGCTGTAGATGTTCTTCAGGGCTTTCTTCAGTACCTCTTCATCGAACGAGAATAAAGTTTCCACCTGTTTGTCCTCCATTCTGTAGAGGTCGTTCATCACCATTCTAAAGCTGCCCCGTCTCTCCCCGGGGCTTTCCCGAAAAAACGTTTCAGCCAGTTGTACGCGTTTTTAAGGGCGTTTTTCTTTTCTTTGGGTGTTCCTTTACCGTGCTTTTCCGGTTCCGGTTCTTCTTTCGGATCCGGTTCATCCTCTTCCGCCTTTTCAGTCTCTCGGACCTTCGCCGCCTCGATTTCCGCCGCTTTCTCCTCCTGACGTTTTTTTAGTTCGTTGTAGTTTGCCGGTTTCTCGATCCCGAATTCCTCGTAGAGGTAGTCGTCCCCTACCGGCAGGTTGAAGTTCGTGCGCAGCTGTGTGAGGATGGACATCTTTTTCTCCGGTTCGATAAGCTTCTTTTCCGGATAGCAGAACTCCCCGCCTGTGGTGTCTATTCCGAGCATTGCGAATATGTCGGCCATGTCATAGTTGAGCACGTCGAGGATGTCCTGCCTGTCGGAGAGCGTCACTTTCTCCTCCACGTCCTTGTGTACTGTTCCCAATGCCTGTGTGCCCTTGTCGGATGCTTCGGTGGTGAGCGTGTTTCCGAGGAACAGCTTTGAGATTTCGTTGTTGCAGCGCTCGCAGAGCTTGTCGTAGAGGTCCGCGCTCCCTGTCTTGTTCGCGGCTTCCACGAGCTTGAGCACCGTATCCTCCGCGTGCACGAAAACCGACAGGCTTCCGGTGCTGTCCGCGTCGTCCAGCGCCTTCTGCCGTGCCTCGTCGTCATCCGTGGGATACGTGTACTCCCTGATGGGTGCGCCGAACACTTCGGCGAACTGCGCCCAGTCCGCCACGTCGTTCCGCTTGTATATCACCCATACGGCCGCCTTTGCGAGCATCCCGAGATCTTCCGGCTCCCCGATGAACAGCAGGTCGGGGTATTCGTCCCAGGATGTTCCGGTGGTGTCCGTCTGGTGGCGCAGTATGAGCTTGCGCACCGGATCCACATGCTTGCGCGGTATCCGGTCATAGTTTACCCATTCCCCCTTGCGGTAGAACTGTACGAGCGTGAACCCCCAGAATTTCGCGTCCAGGATGTCGCCTATGAGGCGCCGGAACCACGGGGAGCGTATCTGTTCGTTTACCGCCTTGTCCGGCTTTCCGTTACGTTTGAACTCGATGACGGAGGATAGCACGGCGTTTTTCCGTTTCTCGATGACACTTGTCAGGTGCGTGTCCATGAGAATGTCCTCATACAGGTCGTATAATTTGAACCTTCTGGAGTAATCCACGTTCTCGAAGGCCCGTATGGCCAGCATATAATCCGCTATGTCTATGCCGAAGCGTTTGGGCTGTGTCAGTATGATGGTTGCGGGTCCTTTCTGCCCGGGCCTCGGCAGGTTTCCGCTTTTGGTTATTTTTCCGGCCCTTTTCTGTCTTTTGCTCATGTTACCAGTGGTTTACACGTTTACGGTTGCTTTTGATAAGGAAATTTGATTTTGCCGCCCTTGTCTTTTCGGGCAGCAGTGGTAGCCCGTCCACGGATATCTCCTTGGCCGCCACCGCCTTGAGCCATTCGACGGCCCTCTCGTAGCGTTCCTTGCGGATTCCCCTTATGTTCTGCGGGTTGTGTATGCTGACGATGTGGTAGATGGCTATGTCTATGGCCATCATCAGTACGAGCTGGCTCCGTCCGTCTCCGGTCTGGGTGAATATCCTGTCACAGTCATAGCGCTTGGAGAGGTAACACCGCATCTCTTCGATGGCGCGGTCCTCGCATATCTCCACGATGGCGTCGTCCTTCCTCGTGGTGGCCTCCAGTATGTCCCGGTGCATGCTCGCGTCGTAGTCTGAAAGTTCTATAAATTTGCTCATAATGATAGGTATTGAAGTTTACACTCTGTACTTGTTTTGTGACCGCGTGCTTTTCCTTGTGACAATGACGGGCTTTTCCGACTGTCTGGCCTTGCGGTCTATAATTCTGTTCCCTCCCTCCACGCAGTCGGGTCCGTCTGCCGGATAGGTCAGTTGCAGGTTGAACAGCTTGAACTGTTCCGCCATCCGTTTCATGTGCGGGTTGTCCTTTTCAGCCTCGTTGAGTATCAGGTTCCCCTCCCGGTTGAGCGGTTCCAGGTTCGCCTCGATACGTGTGGCCTTGTCGGTTTTCTTCTCCTCGTCTCCGGTGATGTACAGTGATATTTTTCTTTCCCTGCGTATCCGCCGCACGATGGGCTGGAATACCTGCTGGAAAAAAGGATCCTGTAACTTGTTGTTCTCCATGTAACAGTACACGGTGGTTTTCCCGCCCACGAACTCCAGCAGCTTGATGTACCACTCTACAAATTCCGCGTTCAGCCCCCTGTCCAGGAACGTTTTTATCAGATAAAGCCTTCCCGCGAGTTTCCCGAGCAGGCACACCGTTTTGGTGGAACTTTTTTTCGTCTTGTTCTCTCCCGGTGCGGGGTCCCCGTATATCACCAGGAACTTGAACCTGGGAAGTGCGGGTACTTTCCCATAGGTGATCTCCGCGAACACGCCGCCGTCCACTACCGGGTTGTTGAAGAACTCTTTCTGTGCCGCCGCCGCGCTCACCAGTGAAAGGAAGAGGTCTATATCCTCCTCGGAGTTCTTTTCGGGCCATACGGACAGCCCGTCCTTTCCCCGGATGTTGATGATATCCACGTGCCCGATTCCTTTCGCCTTCAGTTCGGTGGCCTTTTCGATGGCCCTTTTGATGCAGCAGTCCGGCGCGATGATGTTCCCGTTGAACAGGATGCGGTAGTTTCCCGATACGGACATGGTCGGTATCAGTGCCTCCTCGAGCCATTTCCATTTGGTTTTGATTCGTTCCGGATTCCGGCACTCCTCGTCGGTGTCTATATCGTCCACCAGGATGAAGTCCGGGCGGAAGTTCTTGTTACGCGTACCGCGCGGTGACTGCCCGGCTCCGATGGCGCGGAAGGAGCATCCGGACATGCAGGTGAACTCCCCGGTTTCCCACGCTCCCGGTTTTTTCTGCTGTCCGTAGTCCTGTATGATCCGCTGGTTCTCTTCGAAGTTCGCCATGAACGGCAGCAGTAGCCTTTCCGCATTGTCTGCCGAGTTGGAGATCAGCAGCACGTTGCGTATTTTTTTTGTCAGTGCCAGTTTGGAGATCTCCATCATGGAGCGTGCGGATTTCGCCAACTCGCGTGACCAGGCCCTTACCTCGTACCAGCGGTTGTTCCTCATCATCCGCCCGGTGGCTTTCTTGTGGAAGGCGGCGGACTCGCATGTGCAATACATGGCGAAGTAGTATTTGAACCACTCCTCATCGTTCTTCTCCAGCCTTTCCCGCCTCTGTCTGATTTCCGTTTCCGTGTCCGTGGGGTTGATGTCCGAATGTTCTCGCACGGATGCCACCAGCTCGTTCCAGTTGTCCAGCGCGAGCCTGTCCTGTGTTGTGAGTCTTTTTTTTGCCATGTCAGGATAATTTTGATTTGACAAACGCGTCCAGAAGCGGGGTGATCTCCTTCGCCTGCGTGGAATCGTAGGTCCGCACCCATTTGAGCAGGTCGGAGAACACGGAGATGATGTCCGCCAGCCCCACTTCCGTTTCCAGTTTCTTGATGGCGTTCGACAGTTTGGAAATGGTGTCCGCTTCCGCGGCGTTCGGGAACCGTTCCCCTTCCGGTTTTCCCATGATGGCGTTGTTGAGTTCCGCCAGCTGCCGGGACAGGTTCTTCAGCTGCT
>OIOS01000444.1_pt1 | contig 8703 bp, 8 predicted proteins | sample 1585651 | NCBI WGS metagenome assembly OIOS01 (sample SAMN02674693, study PRJEB24791) | human gut metagenome, SKBSTL018 | isolation source: stool | host: Homo sapiens | place: USA
TCTGGTAAAATAGTCAAGCTGATTATTTTGATTCCATACTTCACTGTAGGAGGTGCAAGTACCATGGCTAAGTGTGAATGCTGCGGCAAGGGTGTTACCTTTGGTATCAAGGTCTCTCACTCTCATCGCCGTTCCAACCGTACCTGGAAGCCGAATGTCCGTCGTGTCAAGGCGGTCGTGGAGGGCTCTCCCAAGTATGTCTACGCATGCTCCCGTTGCCTGCGCGCTGGCAAAGTTACCCGCGCTGTCTAATTTGGTGTATGTGGCCGGTCACTTTGTCGAGTGGCCGGCTTTTTTATTTGCCGCAAGGAGAGGAATAAAATGTCTTTGCCTGTTGATCCCATCATGCTGCTGAGCGTGGTGAACCTGAAACTGCGGGATCAGTATAAGGATCTCGATGCGCTGTGCGAAGATCTGGAGGCCGACAAGGCCGGTCTGTGCGCAAAACTGCACACTGCGGGCTACGATTACGACCCGCAGCGCAACCAGTTTGTCTGATTATAGCTTCCAAATCCGGCACCGGTGCGCAGCGACTGTGCCCGGGCCGGTGAATGATAAAATAAGGAGTGCTTGATTTATGATCCAGGGTACCTATTACAAAGAGTGGAGCACGGTTCTGGGCCGTGAGATGGAGTTTAAGGTGTACGGCCATGCCGGTGTGCCGGTGCTGGCACTGCCCGCCCGCGGCGGCCGTTTTTATGACTGGGAGAACAACGGAATGCCCGACGCCATTGCCCAGCTGCTGAACGAGGGTAAGGTGCAGCTGTTCTGCGCAGATGCCATGGACGGCGAAGGCCTTTTGAACGGTGATCTGCCCCAGCGCCGCCGCGCCGAGCTGCAGGAGAAGTATTTCGTCTACCTGACCGCTGAGCTTGCTCCCCGTATTCTGACCCTGAACAACGCCAAAAAGGGCACCCGGATCTGGACTGCCGGTGTAGACTTGGGCGCTTACCACGCCGTCCACTGCCGTCTGCGCCGTCCCACCCTGTTTGCCGGTGCTGTGGGCATGGGCGGCATCTACGACCTGACCCGTTTCTGGGGCACTGACAGCGATGACATGGTGCTGCGCTGCGCTCCCCTTGCCTATTTGCAGGAGAACGGCATTGCCAACAAGCCTGCGCTGACCAAGGCTGAGGAGAACAGCCTGATCCTCTGTGCCGGTCAGGGTGCCTACGAGGGCGATGCACTGGACGACACGCAGGCACTGGCCGATCTGCTGAAGGATCAGGGTATGCCCGCACATCTGGAGATCTGGGGCGGTGACGTATCCCACGACTGGTACTGGTGGGGCAAGATGTGGAGCCTGTTTGCACCGCGCATTCTGGAAGTAAAGTAAGAGCTTACAACGAGGGAAAGCCTGCGGGCTTCCCTCGTTTTCTTATATGCAGCGGTTTTGAATAACCCTCGCGTGCGCTCCGGCCATGTTCAGCGGAATTTCATCTTTTAATTTATGGTTCAGAAACGCCTGCGGCGTTTCCGAACCATTTTTTGTCAGCTGTACTATTTATATTTCATTTCCTACTTGAATTGTCGGATATTATGTGCTATACTGCTGTTGCAAGAAAATATACCCCATGGGGGTTTATGAAAGGAGCGATTCCAATATGGAAGAGAGCAAAAAGCACTGTTGCTGCTGCGTTGATACGCCGGAAGCGGACGTTGCAGCAGACACTGCTGTCCCCTGCTGCTGCCGCCACAAAGTGCGCAGCCCGGAGGAACACAAAGCTCTGCTCAACCGGCTGAACCGTATTGAAGGACAGGTGCGCGGCATCCGCGGGATGTTGGAAAAGGACGCCTACTGTGTGGATATTCTGGTACAGGTGGCCGCAGCCAATGCGGCGCTGAACAGCTTTTCCCGGGAATTGCTGGCACAGCACATCGGCAGCTGCGTGGCGGATGACCTGCGTGCCGGCAGTGACGAAAAGCTGGAGGAGCTGCTCCGGCTGCTGCCCAAACTGATGAAATGACCGCCCGCCGGGCAGACTGACCACAAGGAGAAACAACAATGGAACAATTCAACGTTACCGGCATGAGCTGCGCGGCCTGCTCTGCCCGGGTAGAAAAGGCCGTAAAGAGTGTGCCGGGCGTCACCGGCTGTTCGGTAAGCCTGCTGACCAACTCCATGGGCGTAGAAGGCACCGCTGAGGATGCCGCCATTATCCGTGCCGTAGAGCAGGCCGGTTACGGCGCAAGCCCCAAAAAAGCCGCCGCAGCGGCCAGCACCAGCGCAGAGCTGGATGCTCTAGCAGACCACGAAACGCCCAAGCTGAAACGGCGGCTCATCGCCTCGCTGGGCTTTTTGCTGGTGCTGATGTACTTTTCCATGGGGCACATGATGTGGGGCTGGCCGCTGCCCCGCTGGTTTGACGGCAACCACATTGCCATGGGACTGGTACAGCTGTTGCTGGCAGGCATCGTGATGGTGATCAACCAGAAGTTTTTCATCAATGGCTTCAAAGGGCTGGTACACCGCTCCCCCAACATGGATACGCTGGTGGCTATGGGCTCGATGGCAAGCTTTGTGTGGAGCACCTACGCCCTGTTTGCCATGACCGATGCGCAGCTGCACGGCAACGAAGAACTTGTCATGCACTATATGATGGAGTTCTATTTTGAGTCTGCCGCCATGATTTTGACCCTTATCACCGTGGGCAAGATGCTGGAGGCGCGCTCCAAGGGCAAGACCACCGATGCGCTCAAAAGCCTGATGAAGCTTGCCCCCAAGACCGCTACCCTGCTGCGGGACGGCACCGAGGTGACCGTACCCATTGAGCAGGTACAGAAGGAGGACATCTTTGTGGTGCGCCCGGGCGAGAACATCCCGGTGGACGGCATTGTGCTGGAGGGCAGCAGTGCCGTGAACGAGAGCGCCCTGACCGGCGAGAGCATCCCGGTAGACAAGGCCGTGGGCGATAAGGTAAGCGCTGCCACCACTAATCAGTCCGGCTATCTGCAGTGCCGCGCCACCCGCGTGGGCGAGGACACCACGCTGGCGCAGATCATCCGCATGGTCAGCGATGCCGCTGCTACCAAGGCACCCATTGCAAAGATCGCAGATACCGTATCCGGCTTTTTCGTGCCTGCGGTCATCAGCATTGCAGTGGTCACCACCCTTGTTTGGCTGCTGCTGGGGCGGGATGTAGGCTACGCGCTGGCGCGGGGCATCTCGGTGCTGGTCATCAGCTGCCCCTGTGCGCTGGGTCTGGCAACGCCGGTAGCTATTATGGTGGGCAACGGCCTTGGTGCAAAGAACGGCATCCTATTCAAGACCGCTGCGGCGTTAGAAGAAGCCGGGCGCACCCGCATCGTAGCGCTGGACAAGACCGGCACTATCACCTGCGGCGAGCCTACCGTCACCGACCTTCTGCCCGCTGTGGGCGTGACCGAGACCGAGCTGCTCACGCTGGCAGCCGCGCTGGAGGGCCGCAGTGAGCACCCACTGGCGCGGGCAGTGCTGGCCTATGCGGAGAAAAAGCAGCTGGAGCTGCCCTCTGTTACCGATTTTACCGCCCTGCCGGGCAACGGCCTTACCGCCAAGCTGGAGGGCAAGGAGATCTTTGGCGGCAACGCTGCTTTTATTGGCACAAAGGTCTCTATCCCCGCTGCGCTGCAAACGCAGGCTGCTGCACTGGCCGCTCAGGGTAAAACGCCCCTGTTCTTTGGCGGCGCAGGTCGTCTGCTGGGCGTTATCGCGGTGGCAGATACCATCAAGGAGGACAGCCCGCAGGCCATCCGGGAGCTGCGGAATATGGGTATCCGGGTCGTGATGCTGACCGGCGACAATCGGCGCACTGCCGAGGCCATCGGCCGACAGGCCGGGGTGGACGAGGTGATCGCGGGAGTGCTGCCGGAGGGCAAGGAGGCCGTCATCCGGCAGCTGCAAAAGTACGGCAAGGTAGCTATGGTGGGTGACGGTATCAACGACGCCCCTGCCCTGACCCGCGCTGACACCGGCATTGCCATTGGCGCAGGCACAGACGTAGCCATTGACGCCGCGGACGTAGTACTGATGAACTCCAAGCCCTCGGACGTGCCCGCCGCCATCCGGCTGAGCCGCGCTTCCCTGCGCAACATCCACGAAAACCTGTTCTGGGCGTTTATCTATAACATCATCGGCATTCCGCTGGCAGCAGGTGTGTTCATCCCCTTGGGGCTGACGCTGAACCCCATGTTCGGCGCAGCTGCCATGAGCCTTTCCAGCTTCTGCGTGGTGAGTAACGCCTTGCGACTGAACCTGTTTGACCTGCACAGCGCAAAGCGTGACCACCCGCCCAAACACGTCCCTGCCCTGCCCGCTGCCCTTGTGCAGCCCGCAGCGGAGGAAGATACAACTCAAAAGGAGGAGACCGCTATGAAAAAGACCCTGACCGTAGAAGGCATGATGTGCCCCCACTGTGAAGCCCGCGTCAAGAAAGCGCTGGAGGCTCTGCCGCAGGTGGACGAGGCTGTTGTCAGCCACGAAGCCGGTACTGCCATCGTTACCCTGAACGCAGAGGTGGACGATGAGGTGCTGAAAAAGGCCGTGGAGGCACAGGATTACCCCGTTACCGGTATCCAGTAAAGGGTATCAGCCACCACAAAATGCAAGAGGCAGCTGCGCAAAAATCTGCGCAGCTGCCTCTTTTGTAGCGGGACGATTTTGAATGCGCGCCGCGTTCGCTTTGCGCATCTTTAAGATCATTTTGTTTCGGAGTACCGGAGCGCCTGCGGACGCTCCGGTACTCCACTTTTACGAAAGAAGTCGTCACCACGATTAAAACGCAAAAAGCCCGCTGCAAGGCGGAATGTCCTTGCAGCGGGCAGCATAGATAACTGGGGAACCCTTATCAGACTTCGGTGTTGAAGTAGCGCTTCAGCAGGCCCTCGAAGCCACGGCCGTGACGGGCTTCATCCTTTGCCATCTCATGGACGGTATCGTGGATAGCGTCCAGATTCAGCGCCTTAGCCTTCTTGGCCAGGTCCATCTTACCGGCGCAGGCACCGCACTCGGCCTCGGCACGCATCATCAGGTTCTTCTTGGTGCTGTCGGTCACGACCTCGCCCAGCAGCTCTGCAAAGCGGGATGCGTGGTCAGCCTCTTCGTAAGCATAGCGCTTGTAGGCCTCGGCGATCTCGGGGTAGCCCTCACGCTCTGCCACGCGAGCCATAGCCAGATACATACCGACCTCACTGCACTCGCCCTCGAAGTTTGCGCGCAGACCATCAACGATCTCCTGCGGCACGCCCTCTGCCTTGCCGATGCCAACAACATGCTCGGTGACGTAGGTGTTGCCGGTCTTTTCCACAAAAGCGGAAGCGGGAGCCTTGCAAACGGGGCACTGAGCGGGGATCTCACCCTCAGCGATATAACCACAAACGGTGCAAACGTATTTCTTCATAAGAATTTACCTCCATTCGATCTGTTAAAAATGATACAGGACGGAAACCACCCGCCTGTTGCTTCTATGCTGGGCAGCCGCGCTGCCGGGTATAGAAAGAGCCATGGAAGGGGGCTTTGTGTACTTCCCTTTCCATGGCTCTATTATAGCGAATAATTCCTAGTTAGTCAAGTATATTTTTAAGAATTATTCCTATTTATTAAAATCTGGCAGGATGCCCAAATTTCCTTATAGAAAACTGGACGCATTCCCGAGGATCAGACCTGCAGGTTGCCGCTGGTAGCAGCATCAGAACCGGCGGTAGCGTCAAACTCGTAGTCATTGCCGGGCAGGATGGCGTTGAGCAGAATGCCTGCAATCGCAGCCACAGCCAGACCGGACAGGTTGATGGTGACACTGCCAACGGTAAAGCCAACGCCGCCCACAGAGTTGAAGCCCAGTGCGCACACCAGAATGACGGCGGCAACGATCAGGTTGCGGCTGTTGGTGAAGTCAACGCGGTTCTCCACCACGTTGCGCACACCGATAGCGGAGATCATTCCGTACAGCACAAAGCTGATACCGCCGATGATGCCGGTGGGGATGGTGTTGATGACAGCCTCAAACTTGGGGCTGAAGCTCAGGATGATAGCCAGCACAGCGGCAATGCGGATGACCAGCGGGTCGTAGATCTTGCTCAGTGCCAGCACGCCGGTGTTCTCGCCGTAGGTGGTGTTGGCGGGACCGCCCAGCAGACCAGCCATGGTGGTGGCCAGACCATCGCCCATCAGGGTGCGGTTCAGGCCGGGGTCATTGATGTAGTTGTGGCCGACAGTAGCGCTGATGGCAGCGATGTCGCCAACGTGCTCCATCATGGTAGCCAGTGCGATGGGGATAATGGTGAACAGAGCGCTGATGAACTCCGGGCTGCCGTCAATGGCGAACAGTCCCATAGCCTCCTTGTGCAGAGGGATGCCCAGCCAAGCGGCCTCGGAGATCTTCTGGAAGTCCACTGCGCCGGTGACCAGTGCCACTGCGTAGGAGACCAGCACACCGATGAGAATGGGCAGGATCTTGACCATGCCCTTGCCCCAGATGTTGCACACGATAACAGTGCCCAGTGCCACAAAGGCCAGCAGCCAGTTGGACTGGCAGTTGGTGATAGCAGAGGGAGCAAGGATCAGACCGATGGAGATAATGATGGGGCCGGTGACCACCGGCGGGAAGAACTTCATGATGCGGCGGATGCCAAAGGTGGAGATCAGCAGGCTGGCCACCAGATAGACCAAACCCGAGAATGCAATGGCAGCGCAGGCATAGGGCAGCATCTTGGTGTTGGCAACGGTCAGGTTGCCATCGGCATCAGCCAGCATGGGAGCCACGATGGAGAAGCCGCCCAGATATGCAAAGGAGGAGCCGAGGAATGCCGGGACCTTCTTTTTGGTGATGAGGTGGAACAGCAGCGTGCCCAGACCGGCACACAGCAGAGTGGTGGAAACGCTCAGGCCGGTGAGCAGCGGCACCAGAACCGTTGCGCCAAACATGGCAAACATATGCTGCACACCCAGAATAAACATTCTGCCGGTGCCCAACTTTTTGGCATCGTATACGCCCTTGGAGTAATCGATCTTTTCGCTCATAGAAAACCTCCTATCCTGTTATTCCCAAAAAAAGAGGCATTGCCGTTGAAACAGCAGTGCCTCTGAATTTCAGGAACAAGACCTCCACACAAAAATGGGAAAGAAACCACTATGCAGTCGCTCACGCTTGAACATTGTGCTCCTCCCCTTCTTTTTGTGTTCTTTCCAACAACCGGAATCGCTCCGGCAAGGCAGCAGCAACGCTGCGGCCTTTTTGTTAAGTATAGCAGATTTTGGGCTTTCCAGCAAGGTGTTGACAGCTTTTTCTTGCCGGTTACACTGCGCCGTGGGCTGCGGGGGTTGCGCTTTTGGACGGAATGCCCTATAATAGAGCCTGTTCTTATTTCCTACCATTATAATGTGTTGATATTACAGGAGGCTTTATGCTCTATCTGGATTACTCTGCCAACACCCCTGTGGACGAGGAGGTGCTGCAATGCTTCTGCGAAGCTGAGCGGCGCTACCCGGGCAACGCCAACGCCCACCATCAGGCAGGCACTACCGCAAAGGCTGCTATAAACGAGGCGACCCGCAGCATTGCCCGCTGTCTGGGCGCACCGCCTGCGGGCATCATCTATACCTCCGGTGCAAGCGAAGCCAACAACCTTGCCGTAAAGGGGCTGGCAGCGCTGGGAGGTGCAGCAGGCAGGCACATCCTCTCTACCCCGCTGGAGCATTCATCTGTCAGCGGCAGTCTGGAGGCGCTGCAAAAGCAGGGGTACGAGGTGGAGCTGCTGGACATCCTGCCGGACGGCACGGTGGACCTCGCTGACCTGAAACAGCGGCTGCGCCCGGACACCGTTCTGGTTGCTGTGACCGCTGTGGACAGCGAGTTGGGTGTAGTACAGCCCATTGCAGAGATTGCAGAGCTTTTAAAGGCATACCCCAACTGCCATTTCCATGTGGACGCCACGCAGGCTGTGGGGAAAATTCCTGTGCAGTTTGAGGGCATGGACACCATGAGCCTGACAGCCCATAAGTTTTACGGGCTCAACGGCATCGGTGTGCTGGTAAAGCGGCTGGGGCTGGCACTGCCGCCCCTCATCCACGGCGGAGAGAGCACTACCCCCTACCGCAGCGGCACACCTACCATAGCCCTTGCCTGCTCGCTGGCGCTGGCTTTGGAAAAGGCTACTGCGGAGCTGCCAGCCCGCGCCGCAACTGTGCGCAGCCTGAGCGACCGGCTGCGCACAGAGCTTTCCCGCTATCCAAAAGTACGCATCAACAGCCCGGCAAACGCTGTGCCGCATATCCTGAACCTGAGCGTGCAGGGCGTAAAGGGTACCGTGTTCCAGCGGGAGTTGGACACACGCGGGGTATGCGTCTCAGTCAAATCCGCCTGTTCGTCCGATGGGTTGCCTTCCCGCGCAGTGCTTGCAGTCAGTCAAGACCGGCGCAACGCCCTTTCCTCCTGGCGCATCAGCCTGAGCCACATTACCACAGAAGAGGAAGTGACCGTCTTTCTGCAGGCCTTTGCAGACTGCTATAACACCCTGACCCGGTAAAGGAGCTGTGAAACAAAGCCGTTTGTAGCTGCCATAAACAAACAAAAAGACCTTCCCGCTCTCCGGAACGGGAAGGTCTTTATAAATTGCTAATTAGCCTTGGAACTTACGTTCAAGGACAAAATCACTCAATGATCTTGCCAACAACGCCGGAACCAACGGTACGGCCACCCTCACGGATAGCGAAACGCAGGCCCTCTT
>OIOS01000467.1_pt1 | contig 8425 bp, 7 predicted proteins | sample 1585651 | NCBI WGS metagenome assembly OIOS01 (sample SAMN02674693, study PRJEB24791) | human gut metagenome, SKBSTL018 | isolation source: stool | host: Homo sapiens | place: USA
TTCGAACTGCGCCACGCCGCTCTGGATGGTGGTTTTGCCATTATCGGCAGACTGGATGGTGATCTGGCCTGCCGGCATCCGGCTGATCATGCTGCTGAGCAGCTTGGCATTCAGCACGATCTCACCGGGTTCTTTGACATTGGCTTCGATGGTGGTCACGATGCCCATTTCGAGGTCATAGCCGGTAAGGGTCAGCTGGAAGCCTTCTGCCTTCAGTAAAATGCCCTCCAGTACCGGGATAGTAGAGCGCAGAGTGACTGCTTTGGATACGCCGTCAATGGCTGCGCTCAGAAGAGTTTTGTCGCAGATGATGTTCAAATCTTCTTCTCTCCTTTTTTGCGTCAGTTTTGCTGTCGTTTCTCATGGGATCCGATGCAAAAACCTGTTTTCTTTATTGAACTTGTTGTAGTAATCGTAGTAGGGGGTGGGGAAGATGTGGAAAACTCTGCAAACCCTTGCCGGGATGCGGGGATTTGGTTTTCCACGGAGATGTTGAGGAACTGTGAATGGAATGTTGAATCGGGGAGAGCGGTGGTTTTTTCCACATCCGTTGTGAAAAACGGAAGTTGAATGTTGAAAACCATGTGGAAAGAGTGGAAAGTTTCGGCCTTTCACCACAATATCTAGGTCTATTTTTCCCTTTTTGTTCCTCTTTCTCCCCATATTTTGGGGTTTGACCCCTGAATGAGTATGACTTTTACACCGGCTCCGGTGCGTTAAGCCTTCACATTCTTGATGATGTCGCTCACCGTCTCCCGCAGGTGCTGGTCATTCTTCATGTCCCGCTCCATGGTCTTGAGGGAGTAGACGATGGTGGAATGGTCACGGCCCGAGAACTCCCGGCCGATCTCCTCCATGCTCATGCCGGTGACCTCGCGCAGGATGTAGATGGCCACGCGGCGGGCAGAGGCCACATTGGCGTTCCGCTTGGTGCCGCGGATGTCGGCAGGGGAGACGTTGAAGGTGCGGGACACCTCGCCGATGATCTTTTCGATGGTCACCGGTACCGGCTGGGTCTCGTTGAGGATATCCTTGATGGCGTTCTGCGCCACGCTGATCACCGGCTGGATGCCCTCCAGCATATAATAGGCGTTCAGCTTTTTCACTGCGCCCTCCAGCTGGCGGATGTTGTTTTTTAGGTGGTTGGCAATGAACTCTGCCACGTCCTCGGGCAGGTCCAGATGCAGCAGCTCTGCCTTGCGCTTCACGATGGCAACCCGGGTCTCAAAATCCGGCGGCTGCACATCGGCGGTCAGACCCCACTCAAAGCGGGTGCGCAGACGCTCCTCCAGGCTCTTGATCTCCTTGGCGGGGCGATCGGAAGCGATGACGATCTGCTTGTGGGCATCGTGCAGGGAGTTGAAGGTGTGGAAGAATTCTTCCTGCGTGGACTCCTTGCCCGCGATGAACTGGATATCGTCCACCAGCAAAAGGTCTGCCACGCGGTACTTCATGCGGAAGTCCTCGGTGCTGCCGGCGCGGATGGCGGCGATCAGCTCGTTGGTGAACTGCTCACAGGTGACATACATGATGACGAAATCGGGGTGGGTGCGCTTGATCTCGGTCTGAATGGCGGTCAGCAGATGGGTCTTGCCCAGACCGGAGCCGCCGTAGATGAACAGGGGGTTATAGGCCCCGGAGGGGTTTGCCGCCACAGCCTGCGCAGCAGCAAACGCAAACTGGTTGGACGGCCCCTTGATGAAGTTTTCAAAGGTGAACTCGTAGTTGCCCTGCGGGGAGGCGGGGTTTGCCTCGTACTGCTGGGCCAGCACTACTTCGTGGGGCGGGGTGCTGGGCACCACAAGGGTGATGTCCACATCAAAGCCCAAAACGGACTTGAAGGCCTCCTTGAGCAGGCCGAGGTACCGGTCGGTGACGATCTTGCAGATAAAATCGTTGCGCACCGACAGGGTGATATGGCTGGAGTCCTCAAAGCTGATGGGCTCCAACCCGTCGATATAGAGATTGTACGTTGGCTCGGCCATCTGCGCCTTGCAGTACATCTGGGCCGCTTCTAAAACGTCCTTGAAAGAATCCATAAAACATCCACTCCATTGAATCGGTCGAAGTTTTCAACAATGCTGCTGATACCATGTTAGTATACCACAAAAATCTCCCTGCGTCTATATTACTATAATGTAATTTATAATACATAAGATAAGCCCCCGCAGCGCCCTTGTGGAAACACGCCCAAAAGACCACAATATCTGGTAGAAAAAAGTTTTCCACAGCAAAATGGTGAAAAAGTTGAAAAGCTTTTAACAGAAAAATCAGAAAAAAGTTTGCAGAAAACTGCAAAAAATGCTTGACAGAACGTCATACTATGCGATATACTGTTGAATTGCAAGCCTGTCCCCAATCTGGGACCGATCAAGACCCCATACCGGGGATAAGTTTTTACGGAGGATACAACCATGAAGAGAACTTTTCAGCCCAAGAAGCGTCAGCGCAAGGAAGTTCATGGCTTTCTGACCCGCATGAGCACCAAGAACGGCCGTAAGGTCATCAATGCTCGCCGTGCAAAGGGCCGCAAGAGCCTGACTGTCTGATCTCTGCCTTGCAGGTGAGATCCGGCGCAGAAATGAATATGCGCACAAAAGACCGCTGATATCCCATTGGCGGTCTTATTTTTTTACCCGTCAAAAGTTTTTTCGTAAAAATGCCCGGATGGGCTTTTAAACTGCAAAAATTTTTGATATACTGGCTAAAGAGTGCACCTATGTGCACCCGGACGAAAGGAGGTGCCGATGTTATGCGTTATCGTCCGATCCGCCGCAACAGCGAGTTTGGCCGTGTGTACGCCCGCGGCAAGTCCTATGTGAACCCGGCACTGGTACTGTATGTGCTCAAGACCCGGGGCCGCAACACCCGGGTGGGCCTGACCGCCACTAAAAAGATCGGCCACGCCGTGCAGCGCAACCGCGCCCGCCGCGTGATGAAAGCTGCGATTGACGAGCATCTGGATTACAATATCGGCGGCTACGATCTGATCTTCGTGGCCCGGGGCATGACCCCCAAACTGAAAAGCTGGCAGCTGAGCAGCGTTGTGGCAAAGCTGTTTGCCCAAGCCGGTCTGCCGGATAAGGCAAAGCGCCCGGACGCAAAGCCGCCCGCCACCGTGCCCCCTGCCCGCAAACAAAAGCCGGAGTCCCGCGCGTGAACCGGCTGCAAATGCTCTGCCGCAGGGCGCTGTGCGTGCCCATCCGCATCTACCAGTACACCCTCAGCCCATGGATCGGCCGCAGCTGCCGGTTTTCGCCCAGCTGCAGCAACTACACCATGCAGGCCATCCTGACCCACGGCTGTGTAAAAGGCATTTTGCTGGGCGCATGGCGCATTGCGCGGTGCAATCCGCTGGGCAAATGGGGCTACGACCCCGTGCCGCCGCCCGGCCGCTGGCAAAGCCCTGCCCGCAATTTACAGCCTGCAAAGCTGTTTGAAAAGCGGCATAGGGGATAAAGTTTTCGCTTCTTGTGACGCGCTGCACTGTGGGCGGCGTGTCCTACGATAAAAAAATAATGCGTCCCGGGCCACAGCCGGGGCAGAATGGACAAAGGTATGAACTTCTTTTACATCCTGAGCGGTCCTCTCGGCTATGTCATGGAGTGGATCTACAAGCTGCTGCCGAACTACGGCTGGGACATCATCCTCTTCACCCTGCTCATCAACATCGTCAAGATCCCCCTGCAGACCAGCCAGCAGAAGAGCATGGCGAAAATGTCTGCTTTCCAGCCCATGATCGCGGAGATCCAGACCAAGTACAAGAATAAGCCCGAAAAGCAGCAGGAAGAGCTGATGAAGCTGCAGCAGGACTTTGGCTACAAGCCCACGGCCGGCTGCGTGCCCATGCTGCTGAATTTCCTTGTCATGTTCGGTGTTATCGGCGTGGTGTATAACCCGCTGGAGCGCATCTTCCACATCAGCGCCGCTGCACTTGCCAGCGCTGGCGAGGCGATGACCGCCGCCGGCATCTCCTTTACCGCCATCACCCGCGATACCAACATCATCGCCGAGGTACTGGCAGGCAACAGCGGCGTGCTGGGCTGCTTCAGCGTCGAGCAGATCGCTACCATCACCGAGTTCGGCCAGCACATGAACTTCCTTGGCATCGACCTGACCCGCATCCCGCAGATCGGTCTGTCTCTGGATATCGTGCTGCCGCTGCTGTCGGTCATCACTATGTTCCTGTCCACCCACATCAGCATGAAGGCTTCCGGCCAGCAGATGCAGGGCAGCATGAAGCTGACCATGTACCTGATGCCGCTGATGTACCTGTTCTTCTGCTTTACCTTCCCTCTGGCATTCTCTCTGTACTACGTCATTTCCAACATCGTCATGACCGCACAGACTCAGGTCATGCGCAAGTTCTACGACCCCGAGAAGATGCGCAAGGAAGTGGAAGCCGAGATCGCCGCCAAGCGCAAGCAGGAAAAGCGCGGTGTGAAGAACACCACCATCACGGTGACCGACCCCAAGACCGGCAAGACCATGGAGAAGAACCTTTCTGCCAGCGAGATGAACAAGCGCCGGCTGGAGTATGCCCGTCAGCTGGACGCCGAGCGCTACAAGGACGAGCGCACCGTGCCGCTGAGCGAGCTGAATAAGCAGGATAATCAGTAACAAGGGAGGTAAACGGTTATGATCCGTACACAGGAAGCCACCGGTAAGACGGTGGACGAAGCCCGCGCCAAGGCCTGTGCCCTGCTGGGCGTGCAGGCAGACGATATGAACGTCAGCTACGAAGTGCTGGAAATGCCCCAAAAGACCGGTTTTCTGGGCTTAAAGACCACCCCCGCCAAGGTGCGTGTGAGCGTGGAGCTGCCGGATGCCCCCGCCGCTGCGCCCGCAAAGCAGGTGGAGCCGGTGGCAGAGCAGCCTGTGGAGACTGCCGCCCCCGTGCAGGAGACTGCCCCCGTGGCAGAGCAGACCCCCGCTGTGGAAGAGCCTGCCGCCGAGCAGACCGCTGAGACTGCCGAGGAGACAGAAGAGGTGGAAGAGCCCATCGTCATCGAGGAGAACGCCAAGGTGAAGGCCGCTGTGGACTATCTGCGGGAAGTCATCACCCTGATGGGCGTGGAGAACGTGACCTTCAGCGCCGTGCAGAAGGGCGAAGCCACCATCATCCGTCTGGACGGTGAAAAGCTGGGTGCCCTCATCGGCCGCCGTGGCGAGACCATGGAGAGCCTGTCCTATCTGGCAAGTCTTGTGGCAAACCGTCTGGAGGGCGATTACATCAAGCTGGGCCTGGATGTTGCAGGTTACCGCGACAAGCGCGAGAGCGATCTGACTGCACTGGCACAGCGCATCGGCGCCAAGGTGCGCAAGACCGGCCGCAGCTTTGCCATGGAGCCTATGAACCCCTACGAGCGCCGCATCATCCACTCTGCCATCAGCAAGATGGAGGGTGTGCGCAGCGAGAGCAAGGGCGAGGGCCGTGACCGCCGTGTGGTCATCTACTCCACCGACCCCAACGCTGTGGCCGAGAGCGCAAATGCACGTCCCCGCGGACCCCGCGGCGGCCGTGACCGCAACGGCAATGGCCGCAATGGCGGCTATCATCGCGGCGGCGAGCGCCGTGGTGACCGGAATGGCCGCGGCCCGCGCAATGGCGGCGGCCGGGGCGGCTATCGCTCCAATGTGCCTGAGCGCACCTACACCCCGCGCGATGCCGAGAATGCTGCCCCTGTGGCACCCAAGCGCACCGAGCGTGTGGATGACTTCGCGGATCTGAGCTTCGGCAAGATCGAGCTGTAAAAGCTGAAGGATAAGACCCTCCCCCGCATGGCGGAAGCCGTGCAGGGGAGGGTCTTTTTTTGTACGAGGCACACTATAAATTTACACGTCTTTTGCATGAAGATGGTTTACGATGAAAAGCGAATCTGAAAGAATAATTTCGAAAGAAAAGTCGTTCTTATCGAAAAATTGGAGAATATGTCCAATTCCGGAAGAAATTTTTCTCCTATTTGCACATTGTAAAACAATATCGGCAAGCCTTATACTAGAGCTACAAATGCTTCGGAGCGTATACCAAGCAAAAAAGAGAGGAATTATTATGGAACAGAATAAGATTTCCCGCCGTAATTTCCTGCGCGTGGCCGGTGCATCGGCTACCGCCGCCGCAATGAGTGGTCTGGTCCCGGCTGCTTCCGCTGCCGGCATCAAAGACCTGTGGAGCATGGACCTGCAGATCCTTGCCACCAGCGATACCCACGGTAAGTTTGACCCCTGGGATTACGCCGCCAACAAGGCCGACGCATCCGGCAGCGTGGCCCAGCAGGCCACTGCGATCCGGGAAGCCCGCACCAAGACCACGCTGGTCGTGGATGCAGGCGACACGATTCAGGCAAACTCCGCTGAGCTGTTCCTGAACGACGATGTCCACCCCATGATCGCTGCTCAGAACGCCATCGGCTACGATGTCTACGTCACCGGCAACCATGAGTACAACTATGGCATGGCCACGCTGGAAAAGGTGCTCTCCCAGCAGAAGGCCAAGGTGCTGACCGGCAACGTCTACAGCCCCGAAGGCAAGCCTCTGGCGGACGGCTACACCATCATCAAAAAGGGCGGCGTCAAGATCGGCGTCATCGGTATGGTCACTCCCAACATCACCCGCTGGGACGCCAAGAACCTCGAGGGCTGGACTGTCACCAACCCGGTGGACGAGAGCCGCAAGATCATTGATAAGATCAAGAACGATGTGGATGTCATCATCGGCGTTATGCATATGGACGTTGACAATGAGTATGGCGTCTATGGCTCCGGCGTCACCGACCTGGCAAATGCCTGCCCCGAGTTCGACGTCATCGTCGCCGCTCACGGCCACAAGAGCATCCCCAACAAGATGATCAACGGCGTGCTGGTGGTCGAGAACAAGAATGCCGGTGCCACCGTCTCCGACATCCACGTCTATCTGGAGCGCGGCCTGAACGGCAAGTGGAAGGTGAAGGACCGCACCTCTGAGAACCTGACCATCAAGGACTACGCTCCCGACCCCGAGCTGACCGCTCTGCTGGCAGAGTACGACCAGCGCGCCAAGGACGACGCCGTGACCCCCATCGGCCAGCTGGTCGGCGGTGATCTGGCCCCCGAAAACGAGATCGACTGCCTGCCGCAGGCCATGGTGCAGGATACTGCTCTGCTGGACTTTATCAACGAGGTACAGATGTACTACACCGACGCTCAGGTGTCCGCAACGGCTCTGACCTCCATGACCTCCCAGATGCGCGAGGGCACCATCCGCAAGTGCGACATGGCAAGCATCTACACCTACCAGAACACCCTGTACAAGCTGCAGATGAACGGCTGGCAGCTGCGTCAGTTCATGGAGTGGTCTGCTGCCTTCTTCAAGACCTGGGAGCCGGGCGATGTGACCATCGCATTCGACTCTTCCGTCCGCTACTACCTGTACGATGCCTTTGCAGGCGTCAAGTATGACCTCGACATCTCCAAGCAGCCCGGCAACCGCATCCAGAACCTGACCTGGATGGATGGCCGTCCGGTGCAGGACGATGACAGCTTCGTGGTGGCCGTCAACAACTACCGTGCCACCACCCAGCTGCTGGCTTATGCTGACATCTTCAAGGAGGGCGACGAGCTGCCCAAGCTGCTGGAGATCGACGTGCGCGGCGATGTGGGCGGCATCCGCGAACTGCTGGGCGAGTACATCCGCACCGTCAAGGGCGGCACCATCGAGCCGCATGTGGACAACAACTGGAAGCTCGTGGGCGACAACTGGAACGCTGCTGACCACGAGAAGGCCGTCAAGCTGCTGCGCGAGGGCAAGCTGGCTCTGTCGGAGAACGCCGACAGCCGCACTCTGCCCGGCAAGGCCATCACTACGGCCGATATTGCCGCATTCTGATTTTTCTTTCACACGCAACGGGGTGTGCAGTCTCTTAGGGGCTGCACACCCTTTTTTGCGCAGCATATTTCTTTTTTTGGCGGTTCGTGGTAGAATATACTGTATTCATCTGCGCATAAGGAGGGGAGAAGATGCAGCATTCGACCATTGCGGCCATTGCTACCGCTCCGGGTGCGGGCGGCATCGCCATCGTGCGGCTGTCCGGCCCGGAAAGCTATGAAGTGGCGGCGAAGGTGTTCCGTCCGGCCAACCCAGCCAAAAAGGTCGCGGACGCCAAAGGCTATACCGCCATGTTCGGTGCATTCGTGGAGGGGGAAGAGGCTTTCGATGAGGGCGTGGCGCTGTTTTTCTGCGCGCCCCACAGCTACACCGGCGAGGATGTGGTGGAGCTTTCCTGCCACGGCGGCAGTGCAGTCGCCCGGCGGCTGGTGGAAGCCTGCATTGCGGCGGGGGCGTCGCCTGCCGCTCCCGGCGAGTACACCCGCCGTGCTTTCCTGAACGGCAAGCTCAGTCTGACCCAGGCCGAAGCCGTCATGGACATCATCTCCGCCGATGGCCGAC
>OIOS01000613.1_pt1 | contig 7017 bp, 6 predicted proteins | sample 1585651 | NCBI WGS metagenome assembly OIOS01 (sample SAMN02674693, study PRJEB24791) | human gut metagenome, SKBSTL018 | isolation source: stool | host: Homo sapiens | place: USA
GTCGTTTCCTCAGTAACGATTTCTGCAAGCTGTCTGAATGCTTCCTTTTCCTTGTTTTCGGTGTACATCCGTGAAAATATTGAAATCAAACAGGCAATTATAATTACAGAAAATATGCCTATCACAATTCCCGTTTGGATTTTCCTTTTATGCTTCTTCATTTTCCACCTCCGAAATATACTGTTCGCCGTCATAGTCGGGTATCAAATCGCCGTTCATACTTGCGTCAAAATAGATTGCAAGAAAACGCTTGGTGTCGGCTTTCTTCATTCTGGTTACTTCAAAGCCTTGGTCTGAAATAATCTTCTCAACTCTGTTTGCTTTCTGCAAAACATTTTCTGATTTTGAAGATTTACACCTTGCAATGAACAGGAACTGTCTTGCGGTTGAGGTTTCGGTCTGAATACTGTCGAGAAAATCCAGATCCTTATTCAATATTTTTCTGACTTTTTCATTCTGTTCAGCTTCAATTCTGCCTTTGATATAGCTTTTGTTTGTATCGAAGCACTCGCAGGAATCGGTACAGGTGATCTCAATATCCGGCACAGCAGAAAGCACCATCATCAGGTGCCGCACCTTGATTTCGATATTCGTGTGGGAAAGTACAGAAATATTTGTAGGCTGAACCATATAGAAAATAAGTTCTTCCTTGCCAACCTTTAAACCGTTTTTCGTAAAGGTTTTTATGCCCATCAAATCCTGAACAGATTTACCTTTTTGTTTTGTTTTTTTCTGCTTGTTCTTCATTTATTTGCCCCTTTCTGCCCAGAAATATATCTGTTGAGTTGATATAAAATACTTTACGGCATAGCGTATGAAATCAAGAATTGTTGTATCTTCCAGTCTTATTGACAAAAAGCCGAAACAGAGAGTTACTGCAAGAGGTACTATTATTCTCGTCTGTGCAAGTATCAGTATCGATAACAAAAGTGCTATGCCCATAATTGCAAAATCCCGTAAGCTCCACAGCCATAGATTGGCTGTGGCTTTTAGGTTTTGCGGATATAAATAAGTTGTCATAATATAAATTCTCCTTTACTTTGCCGCCCTCGCAACACTTCTTGTCAGGTTCACGGCAGTTGTAGTTGCGTGAACAATGCTTGTCATATTCACCTTGACTGATGAATCCAGTCCGAACTGCTGTGCAATTCTCGGCACTTCGTTTGATGCAAGCATTATTCCTAAACCAAGTAACATATTACTTGGAAATGTGAGAAGTCCTAAAAATAATAATGTTGTCTGCATAAATGCTGTCAGGCAAAGCGCCGCTATCTGTTTCATCCACTGATTAAAGCCGTCCTGATATCCTCTCGGAACGCTGAACATATACAACGCACCTACCGCCATTTGTATGAGCAGAATTCCTCCACGCTTGATGTTCGCAAAAAAGATTTTTATTACGCAGTAGGCAAAGGCTATCATGCATAACAGATTCAACAATCCGAATGTTGTCTGGTTTGCAACTGCAAAACTGCCCTCTAAAACACTTGTGCTTTGTCCTGCTAAATCAATGCTTTGCTGTCCTGCCATTATGGAGGACAAATTCTTTGAGAATATGTTTTGCAGGCTGATGCAAAATTTATACAGTTCCACAGGCACAACGCCGAACAGCGAACAGGCAAAGAAACCTTTTAATACATTTATTGCTGTTGTTTTGATATTTGCTCTGCCGTTCTGATATTCAACAGCCACATCAAATACGGCAACGACCGTTCCTGCGACGAACAATGCCCAGCCAAAAAGCGTAAACAGGTTTATTGTCGCCTGCACCCATTCAAGGTCGAACACATCTGCTCCCATATTTCCCATCATTGTGAAGAAGTCGGCAACAGCGTTGTAAATCGTTTCATAAAGCCACTGAATCATTGTGTTCCATATAGCATTTGAGATTTGCTCACCGAGGAAGTCAAACACCTCGCCTATGGCACTTCCGATACCACCGATAAAATCTCCTAACCAGTCAAAAATATAAATCACCTCCACAAAAGGCTGTTATGACTTAACACAACAGCCTTTGTTTTTATTGTTATCAAAGTACCGTCCAAATGTATAGCGGTGCAGTCAGCGAGAACACAAGACAACCGAAAAGTATTGCTGGCGCCGTGAATTCAAACTGACCGTGTTTGCGGTAATCCATATACGCCGTAGCGAGTTTTACAAAGAAAAGTATAGCAAGAATCATATCTACCGCAGGAAAGACAACATTGTTTACAACATTTTTAATCTGTGTTTGAGCGGAATTCCAAGTACTTTGAATTGCAGACGAAACATCTCCTGCGGCAAAAGCAGGCAGAATTGAAACTGTAAGCATTGCCACAACAACAGCAATACTAATCAGTATTTTAATGAATTTCATTCGATTAGTTTTCATTTAGATAACCTCCATCTTTTGTAATGCGTTTTCCGATATATACCTGACTTTGATATTCAGCTTTTCGGCAAAACGGATTTCCTTTTTCATACCATCTGTAATTTGATTGCCGAAAACCCATACTTCATCGCAAACCCACAGCAGAGAAATTCCTGCCTGCATACCGAGATTTCTTTCTTCGGGATTATCGTCATTTAGTACGAGGGCATAAAAATGCGGTATGACAGGAGCCATACCGCACTTAAAAACATATTGTGAATACCGTTTTGCGTTTTCAATGTTGGCTGTAATATTTCCACCCAAGGGTGAACAGACATATGCTCTGTACATTATTCATCGTCCTCATCTTTCTTTTTGAATTTGATGATGAGAAATGCAATTAAACCTCCGACAGCAACAGAACCTAAGCCAATATAAAAGCCGAGATTTGAGTTATCACCAGTCTGCGGTTTTTCGGGTTCAGGCTGTGGATGAATTGTTACAGTCTGACCCTCATCTTCAATGTCAGCGTGTACTGCAATTTCTGTTCCCTCACGGTAGAGAGCTTCAAAAACTACAATCTCTGTTTCTTTGGTAATTACAGAACCGTCAAAGGTAAAGGAGACTGTCACTTCGCTGTTTGCTTTTTCTGCTGTAAAGGTTACTTCTGAGGTGATTTCCTTACCGTCTACAAGAAATGGTTTGCCTGTTGCTTTATCCATCAAAATACCTTTAACCGTGTATTCTTTGCCGGGTACAAGGTGCTTGTATGACACGACATCATCAATAGTTACATCGCCGTTTACCGTAAATTCCTTTTTGCCGTCAATGGCTGCTGTAGTTTTCAGTTCAGGAATTTTATCGTTCAGTACGTTAATTTCAACAACTTCCTTGTTCTCTGAAATTGTCATGGGATAGCTTTCACCATTTGGAAGATATCCCGTGGCAGGCTTTAATTCACAGACAATGTATTCGCCGTATGGAACATTTTCAAAAGTGAAGATTCCTTCCTCATTTGATTCGGCTGTAAAGATTGCTGTTTCTTCTGTGAATTCGGTTTCATTATTACTGAATAAGCCGAACAATGCGCCTGTGATTTTTTCGCCTGTTTCACGGTCTATCTTCAAGCCTTTGATTGTGCCGTAAATAATGCTGTTGATGATTGGCTCACCGTCATTTACAGAGATATGAACACTCGCTGTATCCTGTCCTGCATATTCAAATACAACGGGGTATTTTCTATCGGAAAGAATGTAGTGGTTATCTGTGCTGATTTCCTTAACATAATATTTCCCGATTGGAAGGTCGGTTTTGAAAGTTGCTTTGCCTTTTTCATCGCAAGTAACTATTTCAATCAGTCCGTTCTCCGGAATGACTGTGCCGTTTGAAGCCTTTAAATCTTCGTCAGCGTAAAGTCCGAATGAAACATTGAGAATTTCGTCATTATTGCCAATGTTGAATTTTTCGTCCTGTTCAAGAATTTTTGTAAGGTCAATTACAACTTTCTGCCTGTCGTTTGTAAATGATGTTGAGGTGTTAGTTACCTTTTCATTCTGTCCTGAGTAGGTGAGCTCGATATGATTTACAGTCTTGTTCAGAACAAATCCGTAAGGAGCTGTTTTTTCTACAACACGGTATTTTCCGAGATGAATCTGTTTGCTTGTTGCTGTGCCTTTTGTGTTTGTTTTCAGTGTTGCGACAAGCTCGTCTTTCTTTGCTCTTACTGTTCCGTCAGGTGTTGTAATGTCCTCATCTGCATAAATTTCAAACACTGCACCCGACAAACCGCTTACAGAATATTCAGGCTGATATATGGTCGTAAGTGCAACATCATTTCCGTTTTCATCAGTATATCCGCCGCCGACTGCAGTTACATTCGAGAAAATATCACCTGTTTTTTCTACGGTAATTGTACCTTTCTGCGGAGTATTTTTCTTCTCGACTTTTACGATTGTAACGCCGTTTTCTTCACTTGTGTTTTCTGCCGTAATATCAAAATATACAGGTGTGCTGTCGAGGATATATCCGTAAGGAGCCTGCACTTCAACGACTGAATAGCCTTTGCCGTAGGGCAGAGTTTCAGGTGTGATAAGGTAACCATCAGAATTTGTATAGAAGGTGTCAATAGTCGTTACTTCGGGATAGGTGTAGGTCATAGTCACGAGCTTGTCGTTAGGATCATAAATTTGAAAGCCTGCGCCTGCATACGGAATCTGTTTGCCTGTTTCAGAATCAACCTTTACAATCTTTACATAGCTTTCAAGTGAAGAGTTGTTTATGAGATATTTATAGGTTTTGCCGTTCTCATTTACAAACACATCAAAATCAGCAATGAATTCCGTGCCGTTCCAACCTTTGGTCTGATGAACCGTGTATGTTCCGTAGGGCAATTCCTTTGTTTCTGCAAAGCCGTATTCATCACAAACAAGAGTATCTCTTTCGGATTCTGTTGCTTTTGCATAGCTTCCCGATGATTTCAGATACACCTGAAATTCTGCACATTTTTCGGGTGTTTCAATTTTCGTACTGCCGTCATCGGTGTGCTTTATGATTGCAATTTTTCCTTTCAGTATATCTTCGGTTACTCCAATTGAAACGCTGTTGTTTTCAAGTGTATATTTTTTCGCCTCTACACCGATATGATATTCGGTTTCGTCAAGCAGATAACCCTCGCTCGGCTCAATTTCTTTCAAAGTCCACTTATCTCCGCACACATAGTATGAAGTTGTAAAACTGCCATTCTTGTCTGTGGTGTATTTGTCTACCAACTTGCCGTTATTGTAGATACCGTAAACTGCTCCTGCGAGTGTTGCGTCACCCTGTGCAGATTTTGTTTCAGCGTCCGTTTTAGTAACAGTAAGATTCCACTTTTTAAGAACATTACTGAAAGATACAGTTGCCGTTTTTCCACTTTCAACATTTACGGTCTTTGATTTTTGTTCGGCATACTCTGTCGGAGTATGCTCGGTAACCGTGTATTTTCCGGGGACAAGGTCGGTTAATTCAAATTCACCTTTTGAGTTTGTTTTTACAGTTTTGCTGTAATCGTCGCCTTTGACGGTAAACTCAATATTTGCAACATTGCCATCCTCGGAGGTTTTAACAAGTTTGAGATTGCCCGAGCTTGTCTTGACCTTGAAATATGCCCTTATCGGGTCAGCGTCGTTTTCAACACCTGTGATTACATCCTGCAAAGTAATATCTCCATAGGGAACAAGCACAGTTTTGCCGACATCGGGCATTGACTTTGCAGAGTTGAATGTTACTACATCGTTTACGGGTGAAGTTGAAGTCAAGGTCAGCTTGTTGCCGGATTTCGAAACAGAAATTCCGCTTGTGGTCTTGAAACTGAAATCCGAAAGAATACTGTTGCTGTCTGTTAAGGTTAAAGTATATTTTCCGTCTGAATATTTCATCTCATAGGTTTCAGCCTTTGAAGCGATTGCACTTGCAAAACTCGGAACGGTTGAATAATTTGCAAGGCTTTTTGAGATAGCATTGTAAACTGACTTAACTCCGGGATTTGCTCCGCCTGCACAGATACCGTCAATGAACTTTGTATTTGTGCATTTATAGCCTTCGCTTGTAGAACGACAACCTGAAACAAACTCCCATACAATCAGCTGTGTTGCTACCCATTTCTGATCCTCTGTTCCGCTTAAGCATTTCCCTGAACCGGGTTTGCCGTAAAGCAGAGCAAGGTTGATTGCTTTCTGCTTCGCAGAGCCTAAATTCTTCCAGACGGTCGAGCCGTCCTCGGTCAGCGTATTGCCTGAGTAGAGTGTATGACCGGGTTCAATGCAGTAGGCTTCTTTGCCATCTGCAAAAATCTTGCACAACTCTTCTCCGGGAGTTCCGACCGTGTAGCCGTTGCTGACTGTTGTCTGCTGAAATTTGATTGTGTTTCCTGTACTGTCATAACAGTAGTCAAAGGTAATTGTAACTTTATCACCGCTTGCTGCACTTACAGGGAGCGAGAACATTGTTCCGAATATTACGGCAACCACGAGTAAAAGTGCAGTTATTCTTGTGAATTTCTTATTTCTGATTAACTTAGTCATTTTAAAAATCCTTTCATAAAAAATATGGGGCAAGATTTTACCCTTGCCCCGATTGACGTCTTATTCTGTTTAAATACAATCATAATTTCATCGCCTGCCCTTCATTGAAATCTTCATCTATATCATCGGACTGCTCACTGCCATCCGTAATATTTACATATTCGCCGATAATGTTCAGCGCTTCGCAGTAACTTTCCGAACTCGTAACACGACTGCACATTTATTTTGCCTCGTCAGCCATACCGTTTTGTTTGAGAGTGTGACTTGCAATTCCTAACAGATTGAATATATTGCCATCCTGACCTATCAACGCACAGTCAGGTTTGACCTTTTCTGCTTTGCTTTGCTCATCGGTAATAAATCCACCGAGCTTGTTTTCCACATAGTCGGAAAGCCAAGTTCCGGCAAATGCTGTGTATGACTGTAATCTCCACATTGCAAGCTTGCCGATATCAAGGTGGACTTCTTCAAATGGATAAAGAATACAGGTAACGCCGTCATTTTGAAACACAGAAACATTCTCAAACTTTGTATTGTCAAGAAGTATTCCTTTGTCCGTAAGCATTTTATTGATGCCGTCCATCCATTCTTTAATTTCACCTCCAC
>OIOS01000635.1_pt1 | contig 6863 bp, 8 predicted proteins | sample 1585651 | NCBI WGS metagenome assembly OIOS01 (sample SAMN02674693, study PRJEB24791) | human gut metagenome, SKBSTL018 | isolation source: stool | host: Homo sapiens | place: USA
ACAGCAGGCGGTACAGCAACACACCGAGCAGAATACCGATTCCAAGCGATGCCGCCCACAGATACAGACTCTCAAAAAAGAGGATCTTCGCCAGATGCTTTTTCTCCATGCCGAGAATCTGGAACAGACCGAACTCTTTTTTTCTTCTTTTTGCCAGAAAACTGTTGCTGTAAATCAGAAAAATCACCGCGAACAGGCCAATGATATAGGTTCCCATCCCCATCACTGTCAGAATCGTATCTTTTCCGATCATGGAATCAAAGCCACTTCCCTGCGCCAGTGTATCCATGATAAAAAACATCACCACCGTGCCGATGCATGACAGCAGATACGGAAGAATATTCTGACGGTTTTTGCTCAAATTTGTTTTTGCCAGTCTGGCATACAGCAGATTATTCATCCCGTTCACCACCCGTCGCAAGAATTGTCAGCGTATCGGAGATCTTCTGATACATCTCATCGCGCCCTAAAGAACCGCGATACAGCTGGTGGAAGACCTCGCCGTCCTTGATGAACAGCACACGCTTCGCCGAGCAGGCCGCCTTCACACTGTGCGTTACCATAACAATCGTCTGGCCCTCCTCGTTGATCTCCCCGAACAGTTTCATGAGGCCATCCGCTGCATGGGAATCGAGCGCGCCGGAAGGCTCATCCGCAAGAACCAGCTCCGGATTGGTAATCAGCGCACGCGCAACGGCTGCACGCTGCTTCTGTCCGCCGGACACCTCATATGGGTATTTATTGAGGATCTGGGTGATGCCGAGTTTTTTCGCAATCGGCTCTGCCCGAAGACTCATCTCCTCGTATTTTTTTCCTTCCAGCACGAGCGGCAGATAAATGTTGTCACGCAGGGAAAAGGTATCGAGCAGGTTGAAGTCCTGGAACACGAAACCTAAATTTTCGCGGCGGAATCCGGCAATCTCCTTCTCTTTTAATTCGCCGAGATTCTTTCCATTTAACCGCACCTGTCCGCCGGTTGGCTTGTCGAGTGCTGCGAGCAGGTTCAGAAGCGTCGTTTTTCCGCTTCCCGATTCGCCCATGATTGCAACAAATTCGCCCCGTTCCACTGTAAAATTAACGTCTTTCAACGCTTCCACCCGGTTGCTGCCGAGGCGCGTGGTATATGTTTTTTTCAGATGTTCTACTTCCAGAATTGCCATGTCACATTTTCCTTTCTGTCTGAACTGTTTTCTTAATTGACAAGGCTTATTATACCCGTCCGCGCCCTCTTCTGCCTTAGGATCATCTTACAAAAAGACCGGCAACCTTACATTTCTGTAAGATTCCCGGCGAAGCTCTCTATGTACTACAGGGATACGGTATCCAGCCCAAGATACACCTTCGTTCCCACTCCCATCTCCGACTCGATGCGGATGGTATGCGAAAGTTTCTCCATGATCTGGCGGCACAGATACAGTCCGATGCCCGTTGACCGCTTGTCTGCGCGGCCGTTGCAGCCCGTGTAGCCTTTTTCGAAAATCCGCGGCAGATCCTCCGGCGCAATGCCGATGCCGGTGTCCTCAATCACCAGCGTTTTTGGTGCATCCGGTGACAGATAGATGTGAATACTGCCACTTTTCGTGTATTTCAGCGCATTTGACAGAATCTGCTCCAGCACAAAGACGAGCCATTTTTCATCTGTCAGCACCTCGCAGTGCACCGGCTCGTAGGAAAGGATAATTTTCCGGCGGATAAAAAGCGGGGCATATTTCCGCACAGCCTGGCGGATCAGCGCATCCAAATCGTACCTTGCAAAGACAAGATCCGATGTCATTTTTTCCATGCGCAGGTACTGCAGCGCCATCTGCACATACTGCTCCGTTTGGAAAAGTTCGCTCTGCATTTCACGCGAAAGCGGCGTATCCTCCTCCTGCAGAAGCAGCCGCATCGCCGCAATCGGCGTTTTGATCTGATGGGCCCACATCGTGTAATACTCCATCATATCGCGGTATTTCTGCTCCATCTTAATCTGTTCTTCCTGAAACTGCCGCTCGTAGGATGCGATGATCTGCTGGTAATCCCGCGCCAGAAGCCCGTCCGCCTCCGGAAGCGCTTCTGTTTTGCCCTGCGGTTCGGCGGCAAGGAGTGCTAAGACCAGATGATGTTTCCGGTACTTCCCATAATGAAAGCAAAAACCTGCGGCTCCGGCAGCAGCCATCAGCACGATCATATAAACGGTGACATCCTGCGGCACATTGCGCAGAAAACAGAGGAGTGAAAATACTCCTATAAAAGCGGCAATCCGCACGGCCGATGCAAGATGCTCTTTCAAATACCAGTTAAGAAGCATAAACTCCTGCCGGATTCCCTCTTTCTGTTGTTCCATCCTTTTCTCCTGTTCTGCTTCCGTCATGCGATCAGGTAGCCGACACCCTTTTTCGTCTGGATAAAGTCTGTAAGTCCTGCCTCCTCCAGTTTTTTCCGCAGGCGCGTGACGTTGACGGTCAGCGTGTTGTCATCTATAAAGCTGTCCGACTCCCACAGATGCATCATCAGCATATCGCGGCTGACGGCTTTTCCTTTATTTTCGAGAAGGGACTGCAGAATGCGCCACTCATTTTTTGTCAGCTCAATCCGCTTTCCCCGGTAATTCAGCACACCACTTCCCGTATCGAGCATGGCACCGCGGTGCTCGAGGAAATTTGTTTCTCCGGCAAATTCGTAGGTGCGGCGGAGCATCGCCTGGACTTTGGCGGTCAGGACACTTAAATCAAACGGCTTCGCGATAAAGTCATCGCCGCCCATATTAACGGCCATAATGATGTTCATGTTGTCCGATGCAGAAGAAAGAAAAATTACCGGCACTTTCGAGACTTTTCGAATCTCCTGGCACCAGTGAAATCCGTTAAAAAAGGGAAGATGAATGTCCATCAGCACTAATTGCGGATTTTTCACGGCAAATTCGGCGAGAACGCCGGAAAAATCCTGTACGCAGAACGCATCCATGCCCCAGGAAACCAGGCTCTGCTGCACGGCGCGGGCGATGACTTCATCATCTTCTACAATCATAATTCGATACATGGCTGTTCCTCTGTTGTCTCTAGTACATCGTTTCGTAAATAACTATACCAATCACGCAGGATGCAGATTCGAGTGTGCAGGTATAAAAATGTAGGCGTAGCGGGCTACGCCGAGGCTTTTATGCCTGTGCAATCGGATTTGCAGACAAGTGAGTGGTATAGTTATTTCGAAAACGATGTACTAGTAAAGCGGATATTCGCAATCCGCTTCGCTACTTGCTTGATTCGGTTAAAAATATAGACTCCGGGCGGGTGTTTTCAACGCACAGCCGCTCCCGGAGCCGTTTTCGCAGATAATTATACTCTTACAATATAATCTGCTTTTCTTTCTTTTGCCTCCGGGTACTCACAGTCGCGATAGCCGAGGATGCAGTGGCCGATGCCAACATAATTTTCGGAAAGTCCCCACTCTTTTAAGAGGGCTTTTCCCTCCGGGCTCGCGAACTCTTCTTTTGCACGATGGATCCAGCAGGAATCCACACCAACGGCATGTGCTGCCAGCATCAGATTTCCCATGACAAGAGAGCCGTCCTCCACATAAGTTCCGCGCTCCGGGTCAGCAAGCACGATCAGAACGGTCGGAGCGCCGTAGAACGGATCGGATGTTGTACCCATAACAGCCGCATTCATTTTCGAAAGTTTTGCAATCAGCTCCGGTTTCTGTACCACAACAATCACCGGCGACTGTTTTCCCATGCCGGTTGCCGCATACGTTCCGGCCTCCAGAATTGCATCGAGCTGCTCATCGGTAATCTGCTCCGCTTTGTATTTGCGGATGCTTCTTCTTGTTTTGATTGCATTTAATACTTCGTTGTTCATGGTAAAAATCCTCCTGTTCTTTTTTTGTTTTTATCGCAAACGCCGCAGCCTTATATACCGGACGCATTGCCTGCCTACATCTGTTTCCGCACAATCCGATACTCGTCGCCGAGCTGGTAGTACGGACAGTTGTAAAATTTATCCTGCAGAAAACGTGCCATCTCATCCTCATCGAGATCCACCTCGCAGGTGTAGCATTCATACTCCTCATCATACACAAAATTGCCGCACGACTCACAGCTTGTGGCCATCTGGCGGGAGTGCTTTTTCTTTTGTGCATGGGGTGTTGGTTCTGTCATATGGCAATTCCTCCCATTTCTTACACTTCGATTTTCCGTTTCGGCGCTTCCGGCAGAGGAAGAATTTCTATTTTTCATCGACGCATTGGAAGATATAAAATTTCAGGTAATAGGACTCATCCGCCGCCCACAGAATTGGATGATCCGGGGCCTGGGTGCGGTATTCTACCTGACGGAGACGTTTGTGGACGTTGTGAGCCGCCTGGTTGATGGTTTTCGTGAAGAGTTCGTAGTCCATAAAGTGGGAGCACGAACAGGTGCACAGATAGCCGCCGTCTTTGACCAGTTTCATGCCGCGCAAATTGATTTCACGATATCCCTTGATTGCGTTTTTGATGGAGTTTCTTGATTTTGTGAAGGCCGGCGGATCAAGGATAACAACATCGAATTTTTCACCTTCTTTTTCAAGACGCGGCAACAGTTCAAAGACATCCTCGCACACGAAAGATGCTACGTTTTCCAGGCCGTTTAAGGCTGCGTTTTTCCGTGCCTGCTCTACACCGAGCTCCGATGCATCAACGCCGATGACTTCCTTTGCTCCTGCATATGCCGCATTCAGTGCAAACGATCCGGTATGGGTAAAGCAGTCGAGCACTCTCGCGTCTTTGCAGAGCTTCTGCACAGCCAGTCTGTTGTACTTCTGGTCGAGGAAAAATCCTGTTTTCTGGCCGTCCTTGACATCGACGAGATAGTGGACACCATTCTCGATAATTTCAACGCTGGTGTCAAACGGCTCGGAGAGAAATCCTTTCACACGCTCCATGCCCTCCTGCTCACGCACTTTTGCATCACTTCGCTCAAACACGCCGCGGATCTTAACCCCGTCAGCTGCCAGAACCTCCTCCAACAGGCGGATGATCGTCATTTTCATTTTGTCGATACCGAGTGCCAGTGACTGAACGACCAGCACATCGGAGAATTTATCCACTACGAGTCCCGGCAGGAAGTCTGCCTCGCCAAAGATCAGGCGGCAGCTCGATGTGTCCGTCACTTTTTTGCGGTATTCCCAGGCATTTTTCACGCGCATCTGTAAAAATGTGCGGTCGATCTCCTGGTCCACATGTCTTGTCAGCATACGGATGCGGATTTTTGAATTGGTATTGATAAATCCTTTGCCCATCGGATAGCCGTCAAAATCATGCACGACCACGATCTCTCCGTTTTCAAAACTTCCCATGACCGTATCGATCTCATTATCAAAAATCCAGGCACCGCCTGCTTTGATCGTTCTTCCCTCGCCCTTTTTTAATGTCACAACTGCACTCATTTTTCATCCACCTTTCTCACGCTTTTTCTTTTCCGTAATTTACAATATAAATTCCCACGCAGACCAGCACCAATGCCACAACGCACAGCAAAGCAGCGCACCGATCCACACCACAATGGTTTTCTGCATCCATTGTTCATTTAATTTCATTTGTTTTCCTCATTTCCTGATTTTTGCATTTACCCATTGTAGCACATTCCATACTGCCTATAAAATATTTTTTACACAAAAACTGTTTCTTGTAACTGCCTGTCATGTCCGATATAATAAATACAAAAATATATTGACAGATCCAGTCTTAAAAATATACACAACAGGGGGATTTTCCATGGCTACGATAAGTTTATGCATGATCGTTAAAAATGAGGAGGCTGTTCTCGCGCGATGTCTCGACTCGATTGCAGATCTGATGGATGAGATCATCATCGTGGATACCGGTTCCACGGACCACACAAAGGAGATCGCTGCAAAATATACCAGTCAGGTCTATGATTTTAAATGGACGAGCGATTTTTCCGCGGCGAGAAATTTTTCTTTTTCAAAAGCGAATATGGATTACATATATGCCGCCGATGCGGACGAAGTTTTAGATGATTTTAACCATGAGCGTTTTCTCCGGCTCAAAAATGCACTGCTGCCGGAAATTGAGATCGTTCAGATGAAATATGTGACGGATGCCGATTTCGACACCGTTTTAAATGCAAAAAAAGAATACCGTCCGAAACTGTTCAAGCGTCTGCGCACCTTTACCTGGGTCGATCCGGTGCACGAGACAGTCCGCCTGACTCCTGTGATCTTCGACAGCGACGTTGAGATTTTACATAAACCGCAGAATTTTCACAGCAAACGTGATTTTTCCATATTTATCAAAAACTTCCAGAGCGGCCACGAACTCTCTCCGAAGATCCGCACGATGTATGCCAAAGAGCTGTTAAAGACCGGTGACACAAAAGACTTTCAGGATGCGAAACCAATTTTCCAGTATATCTTAGAACATGACCTCTCCGATGATGCCATGAAAGAAGCCTCCTGCGTACTCGCGCATGTGTACCGCTTAGAGGACAACAAAAATGAATTTTTCAAGCTGACGATGAAGGATATGCTGACCACTCCATGTTCCGAGATCTGCTATGAGCTTGGTACCTATTTTCTCGCGCAGAAAGATTTAAATGAAGCAGTCATCTGGTTCTACAATGCTGCCTATGAAACGGAGAGCATCTTAGATGTCCACACCAACGGCGATCTCCCACTATACGGATTGGTCGAATGTTATGAACTGCTTCTCGCCGAGGCAAAATCGAATATCCCTTCGGATACCATGCTGGTTTCAAGCTATGAGGAAGCGCTGGAAAAATACCGCCGTGAGTCGCAGAGCTGGACGATGCCGGCAGAGAATTAATTGAGTTACTGTTCACTCGCAAGCTTGACACTTGCTGTCAAGCTGTGCGCCAAAGACTA
>OIOS01000743.1_pt1 | contig 6073 bp, 4 predicted proteins | sample 1585651 | NCBI WGS metagenome assembly OIOS01 (sample SAMN02674693, study PRJEB24791) | human gut metagenome, SKBSTL018 | isolation source: stool | host: Homo sapiens | place: USA
GGTCAGGACGTTGTACAAAATCCGGTCGGTGGTTTCTTCCCCGGTGGTAACATCCAGCACCACCCAGTCGCTCAGGGTGTCGCTGTCGTAGAAAAGGCGGTATGCCGAGGCGGCGTCGGCGCGGTAGACAGGGGTGCCGTCCTTTTCCTGCACCACCACCCAGCTGTTCTGGCGGTAGTCGGTATCCCAGTCGTAATCGTCCAGCCCCTCCGGGCGGGCGTAGCAGCTGAATACCAGCTTATCGCCGCATACGGTGCAGCTGTATGCGCCCTCCGGTACCGGCAGAGCTGCGCTGGTGGCAAGGTCGATGACCTGACAGGTGCCGTAGCCGGACTCCGGGACGTATCCGCCGTCGATCAGGCGGCTCTCCTGCAGCACCAGCAGGCCGTTTTGCAGGGTGGCGTTCTGCTCGCCTTCAAAGGACAGCACTTCGGTGCCGGTCTTGTCGTACAGGGCTGTGCGGCGCCCGCCCCGGCCGGTGTGGTCGGACCAGCTGCGCAGCCAGTAGTCTGCTGCACCGGTAGCACTGTCCTCCACCAGCGAGACGTTCTCACTGCGGGCAGACTGGTGCAGCGGGGTGCTGCCGCACAGGATGGTGGTGCTGCTTCCGGAACGGCTGTCGCAGTACAGCACCCGCAAACGGCTATCGTTCAGCACGGCGGGGTCGTACAGGGGCTTGCCGCTGTCATCCGTGGGCACGGAAACGGCAGAGCTTGCAGCGCCCGGCACGCCGGTGGCGGGCGGCAGCAGGGCGCAGCCACAGCCTAAAGTAAGGGCAAGGGCCGTGCAGACTGCCCCGCAGCCGATACGCAAGACAACACGCTTCATAAAAACCACTCCTTTGCAAAAACAGGGAGGAAAATTTTACCGTTCACTCAGAATACGAAACAGCCGCATTTTTCATTGCAGAACTTGCAGAAAAATGCGGCTAAAAACGGTTACAATTACATTACAGCTGTGCCGGGGCATGGGACGCTTCTGCCTTATCCATCTGCTCCAGCTGCCGCAGAAAGGCCAGCAAAAAGGGCAGCGAGATGAAAAAGGTGAGTGCGTCCGCAATGGGCTGGCAGAGCTCCACGCCCACAAGTCCCAGCACCCGGGGCAGTACAAGAATCAACGGGATAAAGCACACGCCCTGCCGGCAGCAGGCCAGAAAGGTGGCACGCCCGGCCTTGCCCACGCTCTGGAAGGTCATGTTGGTCACCACGATCACCGGCTGCAGAAGGATGGCAAAGCACTGGTAGCGGAAGGCGGGCAGCGCCACGGCGGTGACCGCCGGGTCGTCCCGGAACAGGCGGATCAGGTTTTCATCGTTCCACCAGCACACCGCGATCAGCACCACCAGCAGCGCAAAGGCAGCTTGCAGGGTAAAGACGGCAGCCTGCCGCACTCGGTGGTATTTGCGGGCGCCGTAGTTGAAGGACGCCACCGGCTGCAAGCCCTGTCCCACGCCGATGGCCACCGAGAGGATGAACATAAAAATGCGGGACACAATGCTCATGCCCGCCACGGCGGCATCGCCGTAGCTGCGGGCGGCAATGTTCAGCAGCATCCCGCCGATGCTGTTCAGCCCCTGACGGCCAAAGCTGGGCGCGCCGCCTGCAAGGATCTGCAAAAACTCGCGCGGCTCCCGGGTGACGGCAGAAAGCCGGAACTGGCTGACCGTTTTGCCCCGCAGGAACATATACAGCAGAATGCCAAAGCTGATGGTCTGACTGAGGGCAGTGGCGATCCCGGCACCGGCAGTGCCCAGCCCTAAAGCGAACATGAACAGCGGGTCCAGTGCAATGTTCAGCAGTCCGCCGGTGACCAGCCCGACCATGGCAAGGTTCGCCTTGCCCTCATACCGCAGGATGTTGTTCATCACCAGACTGGAGATCATCAGCGGTGCGGCAAGCAGGATGGGCCGGGCGTAGGCGCAGGCGTGGGGCAGAATGGTTTTGGTACTGCCCAGCAGCATCATAAAGTCCGGCAGGGTGGCAAGGCCGACCACCGCCAGCACTACGCCAAAGGCCAGCGCCGTAAAAAAGCTGGTGGAAGCAAAGCGGGTGGCGGCGTGGGTATCCTGACTGCCCAAGCGGCGGCTGATGATGGTGCCGGAGCCGTGCCCCAGCATAAAGCCCAGCGCCTGAATGATGGCCATCAGGCTGGAAACGACACCCACCGCGCCGGAAGCGCTGGTGGAGATGCGCCCTACAAAAAAGGTATCCGCCAGATTGTAGATGCTGGTGATCAGCATACTCAAAATCGTGGGCGCGGCAAGGCTGAGGATCAGCCGGGGGATCGGAGTCTCGGTCATTTTATGATACTGCACCGCAGTGCGGTCCTGCTGGGTCATGGGAAAATATCCTCCTTCAAAAACGAGAAAGCCGCCCCTTCCAGAGCGGCAGATAGTCCTGATGAAAACAGTATAACGCAGTTGCGACAAAATGTCGAGGGAATAAAAACGGCCTTTCGCCCCTGCGAAGGGGCGAAAAAGCAGGCGAAAACAGGATGGTTTCTATATAAAGTGCTAAAGAATTGTCGAATTGCTTGTGAAAAATCACGATATGTGGTATTCTTTATAAGAAGGAATTGGAAAAATCTGTGCATTTTATGATTGGGAGGGATTTGTACATGAAATCCGTAGCACAAACTGTGATCGAGGCCGACCGCTTTTATACCATTGCCGCTCACACCGGCAATGTCATTCAGGCAGTGGAGGGCAGCAAGGACGGCGGCACTGTCCGTCTGGGCAAGTATGACCACAAGCCCGAACAGGAGTGGAGCTTTGTCCGCGAGGGCGATGGTGTGTACCGCATCCGCAACCGTGCCTCCGGCAAGCTGCTGGATCTGACCATGACCGGCACCGCCAATGGCACATGGCTGCACCTGTGGGAGGACGTGGGCGGCACGTCCCAGATGTGGAAGGTGGAGCACACCCCGGAGGGCACCGTGCGTCTGCGCTCTTCTTGGGCAGGCGGCAAGTGCGTGGACACCGTGGGCATCGGTGCCGAGGTGGGCGCTGTGCTGCAGATCTGGCAGGAGGTGCCCGGCGGTGGTGACCAGCTGTGGGTCATCTCTGAAGTAAAGGACCGCGTAAAGCGTGCCGCCAAGGTTGAACAAGCAGCGCCCGCTGTTGAGACGAAGGCCGCACCGGCCAAGGAAGCCGCTCCCGCCAAGAAGCCCGCAGCCCGCAAGCCCCGCACCGCCAAGAAGGTGGAGGAGAAGCCCGCTACGCCCGCCGCAAAGGCTGCAGAGCCGGTCAAGGCAGAAAAGCCCGCTGCAAAGAAGGCTGCTAAGGCAAAGGCTGAGCCTGCTGCTCCCGCAGTAGAGGTGAAGGCAGCTCCCGCTGTGGAGACCAAGGCCGAGCCTGTTACTAAGGCTGAACCGGCTGCCAAGGCAGCGCCCGCAGCGGAAGCCAAGACTGCCCCTGCCGCCGCAAAGCCCAAGGCAAAGCGTGCACCCTGCAAAAAGACCGTAAAGAAGTAAGAAATCATAAAACGCAAAAAATCGGACAGACCGCGGTCTGTCCGATTTTTTGCGTTTATAGAAGCTTTTTATGCAGCAGGGGAGGCAGCATCATCGCTCTGGGCAGCGGTCTGCACGAACTGCACGATGCTCTCGATGGTTTTGCGCAGCTGCACAAGGCTTTCCACGTCAGAGTCCTGCATCCGAGAGGTGGGCGCGGTCACCACGGTCTGGGAGGCAGTCACCGTGCCGGAAAGTTCTGCATGGATGTGGTGGGCGGGCACGTCCAGCAGGATGTGCACCTTGGGGGACAGGGTCTTGAGCAGACCCTGCTTTTCGATGCCCAGAATCAGCTGCGGCGCATCCTCCCCGGCGGCGAGGTTCGGCAGCTGAAGGTAGAGGTAACCTTCTTTCGCGTTGGCGGGCTGCACGGTTTTGAGCTGTTTCAAGTCCAGCTGGAAGTCGTTCACCTGCTGCAAGCCGGTGGCGGCGGGGTCTACCCCCAGCAGGGTGGCCAGCTGGTCTTGGGAGATATAGCTGCCCAGCGACCAGCCCGGCAGCAGCAGGCTTGCCAGCGGATACTCGGCCACAACCGTGCTGCGCAGCTTGTTGTACAGCTGCCCGGCGTCGTAAAGGGTCTCTTCCTCGCTGATGTACATCCGGGTCAGAGGGGCATCGTTGACGGTGCTGGTGCCCGTCGGGTACAGCGCCAGCTGCACTGCCCGGGGGGTATACTGGCCGGTCAGGCTGCCGGTGGTGCCGCCGAACTTGTCCAGCAGGGCGTAAAGGGCGGGGGGCTCGGCCTCGGTGGAGGTGATGGTGTAGTCCAGCGCAAAGCTGGCACCGCTCTGGAATGCCTTGATCTTGCGGCTGACCAGGCTGTACAGTACCGCCGCAGCCACCACGCACACCAAAACCAGACACAGCAGAACGATCAGCGCCGCCCGCAGACCAGTGCGCTTTTTGTGGGAAGATGCCATGGGAAAACCTCTCCTTCCGGTAAAACGTATTTGCTTCAGCATAACGGAACTGCACGCAAATGTCAAGCGCCGCAAACTGCGGACAAAACAAAAAACCTGAAACATTTCTGTTTCAGGTTTCTGGCGGAAAGATGGGGATTCGAACCCCAGAACGCTTTTGACACGTTACACGATTTCCAGTCGTGCGCCTTAGACCAACTCAGCCATCTTTCCACATCTTTTATTCTGCCTTTGGGCGGGTGCCCTTGGCGCTCCACTATAATACCTGAAAGCAGGCTTTTTGTCAAGGATTTTTTTGAAAAAAATCAGACTTTTTTAAAAATGACGAAAAAACGCGAGAAAGCATTCTGCCGCATGGATGGAAAGTACAAAAAGCCCTTGACGCACCTTTAAAATAGGTCTATATTGAGGGCAAAGAGCACTGCGGTGGGTCATTTTGTGCCGCAGCGGCGGGAAATATAAGGAGGATGCTTTTATGACTTATCCTGAAGTACTTGCCAATGCCCGTACCTGCATTGGTCAATACTGCAAGGCCTGCCCGGTGTGCAACGGCGTGGCCTGTAAAAACCAGATCCCCGGTCCGGGTGCCAAGGGTGTGGGCGATACCGCTATCCGCAATTATAATAAGTGGGCAGATATCCGGGTGAACATGGACACCCTGTGCCCCGGCGGTGCACCGGACACCACGCTGGAGCTGTTCGGCAAAAGCTTCCGCTATCCCTTCTTTGCGGGCCCCGTGGGCGCAGTGAACCTGCACTACTCCGATACCTACACCGACATGACCTATAACGATGTACTGGTGCGCGCCTGCGCAGAAAACGGCATTGCAGCCTTTACAGGCGACGGCACCAACCCCACCGTGATGGAGATGGCTACCCGTGCCATTGGCGCTGCGGGCGGCTGCGGCGTGCCCACCATCAAGCCGTGGAACATCGACACCATCCGCGAGAAAATGGCACAGGCCAAGGCCAGCGGCTGCTTTGCCGTGGCCATGGACGTGGACGCAGCGGGTCTGCCCTTCCTGAAGAACATGACCCCGCCCGCCGGCAGCAAGAGCGTGGAGGAGCTGACCGAGATCGTGCAGCTGGCCGAGCGTCCCTTCATCGTCAAGGGCGTGATGACCGTTAAGGGCGCACTGAAGGCAAAGCAGGCCGGTGCCGCCGCCATCGTGGTGTCCAACCACGGCGGCCGCGTGCTGGATCAGTGCCCTGCCACCGCCGAGGTGCTGCCGGAGATCGCCGCAGCCCTCAAGGGCACCGGCGTGAAGGTGCTGGTGGACGGCGGCATCCGCACCGGTGTGGATGTGTTCAAGGCACTGGCACTGGGCGCAGACGGCGTTCTGATCTGCCGCCCCTTCGTGACCGCTGTCTACGGCGGCGGCGCAGAGGGCGTGAAGTGCTACATCGATAAGCTGGCCGGGGAACTGGCCGACACCATGCAGATGTGCGGTGCCCATACGCTGGCGGAGATCACCCCGGATATGGTGCGGGTCTGATTTTTCTGCGTAGAGAACGATTTTAATGGCCTCCGCCTTGCTCTGGCCATATTCAGCGGAAAGAATCTTATTTATAGAACAATGCCGGGCAGACTGCGGTCTGCCCGGCATTGTATTTTCACGAGAGGGGTCGAAGTGGAGAACGGCA
>OIOS01000745.1_pt1 | contig 6068 bp, 3 predicted proteins | sample 1585651 | NCBI WGS metagenome assembly OIOS01 (sample SAMN02674693, study PRJEB24791) | human gut metagenome, SKBSTL018 | isolation source: stool | host: Homo sapiens | place: USA
TCCTTTATTAAAATATCGTCCATCTTCGTTGATTTTAAGTATCTTAATTCCCATATAGTTTTCATTGATTCCTATAATCTTAAAAAGTCCGCTTTTAGCTTTATTCATCACTTGCGAATAAGGTCCTGTTATTTCAGGCGAAATAGCTTTTATCCCCGGGAACTGTTTCTTTATGCGGTTAAGAAAATGCAAATCGAAATGCAATTGTTCCCCTTCTCTGATATTCTTATACTTCACCCAGAATCCTCATCATTCCATACCATGACGGATTCACCATAAGTTACTAACGTGGTCACATAGCGGTGTGTGGTATTGATATTGTGCTGGGTTTGAAAAATAGCGATTGATTCATTCTCTATTTTCTGTACACGACTACGCTCGTGCAGAACAATAGCGACCATGCTGCCAATGATCGCCATTAAAAGAAAGTATCCTATAAATATTTTATGCTGCAAAAGTATTTTCATTGGCTTGATATTTTACAATCCAAATATTGCTTTCGTACAATATCTACATGCGGCAGAATCACGAAAAATATCCAAGATGAATAACACTAATAATAATTTCAAATTTTTCTATTTATTGCAGTTACATTCCTCCTCCCAACACATGATAAAGTTTGATTACACTTTGTATGCGTTCAAAACGAGTTTGTAGCTGTTGCACTTCCGCTTCGAGAAGAGACTGTTGGGCGGTCAACACTTCCAGATAGGTGGCATTGGAATGACGCATAAGCGATTCTGTCTTTCGCACAGCATCGCATAATGTTTCAACCTGTCGAGCATTGATTTCAATTTGCGATTTTGCCGTCTGCCATGCAGTCAGAGCATCGTTCACTTCTTTTCCAGCGTTCAGCAATGATTGCCGGAACAACAGTTTGGCTTCTTCCTGACGGCTTTTGGCTATCTTCAAGTTGGCGATGTTTACGCCCCGGTTGAATAACGGCTGTGTCAGGGAACCGATGGCATTGAGCAACCATTGTCCGGGATTTACGATTACGCCACCGCCGTTATTAGTCCATCCCAGAGTCCCCGAGAGGGTAATATTGGGATAGAAGGCGGCACGAGCCGCATTGGTGGCGTAGAACGCCTGCGCCAGTTCCATTTCAGCCTGACGCACGTCGGGACGGTTGGAAAGCAGTTGCAAAGGGACTCCAATCGAGACAGTATCGGGGAAAGCAGCCTCGGCCAGATTACTTCGTCCAATCGAGTGTGACGGCATGGCAAGTATCGCAGACAGGGCATTTTCTGTTTCGGAAATACTCTTGCGTATGGATAACAGGGATGCTTCGAGTCGCATCACGTTCGCCTTTGCCTGCAATACGCCGGCTTCGTTTGATTTCCCCACTTTTTTCAACGCTTCAAGAGTGCGTACGGTAGTCCGCCAGTTCTCCAAAGTCCGGTTACTTATTGTCATTTGTGCGTCAAGCATGGCAAGGGTGTAGTAACTGTCTGCAATAGTGGCGACAAGCTGTGTCTGTACGGCTTGCCGGTAGGCACGGCTTCCTTGTAATGCGGCGGCTGCGCCACGCTTTGCCGCCGTAAGTTTGCCGAAGATGTCCAGTTCCCAGCTTGCCGACGCTCCCACATTATATGTCTTTGCCGTTGCTCCGTCATGTTTATTGGCATTACCTTCGGCAGTCAGTCCCAGTGATGGAAGATATGATAGTCTGGCAGTCATCAGGACGGCTTCTGCCGCTTCCACGCGTAACCGTGCCACATTGAGGTCTGTGTTCCGTTCAAGTCCGGTTTCAATCAAGGACTGGAGTTTCGGGTCGGTAAACATTTCCCGCCACGACAGGGACGCGATGGTCATTGTATCAATGTCCGCCGGCATGTCCCGATACAGATTCTCCGTTGAGAGGTCAGGACGATGATACCGGCTGTATGTGCCACAGCCGGCAAGCATCCATCCCGACAATATGATATATATTACTGTCTTCTTCATTTAATTATGCTTAACACGTTCTTGGATATATTGGAATACAATAAATAATGACGGCACAAGGAACAACAGAGCCAAAGTACCGACAATCATTCCACCGATTACACCTGTGGCAAGCGAACGGCTGCCGTTGGCACCCACTCCGTGCGCCATCATCAGCGGGACAAGACCGAACACCATGGACAGCACAGTCATCAATATAGGGCGCAGGCGGACTTTTGCCGCACTGTATGCTGCCTGTGCCAGCGTCATGCCTTCCGACCGCCGCTTGCCGGCGTATTCGGTAAGCAGGATGGCGGTCTTGGCAAGCAGGCCGATAATCATGATTAATCCGGTCTGCATGTAGATGTTGTTCTCCAGACCGAAGAGCCACGCAAACAGGAAACTGCCCATCAGTCCGCAAGGCACCGACAACAGAACCGCGAAGGGTATGAACACGCTCTCATACAAGGCGCACAGAATCAGATAGACCAGAACCATGCAGAGCAGGAATATAAGCGTGGCATTGTTGGTCGTCTTGCTTTCCTCACGCGAAATGCCGCCAAACTCGTATGTGTAATTTGACGGAAGCACTTCACGTGCCGTCTCGCCGATGGCTTCGAGCACCTGCCCTGAACTGTAACCCTGCGCCGGCGACCCGCTAATCGAGATGGCGTTGAACAGGTTGAAACGGGTGAGGTCTGACGGGCCGTTGGTCTTGGTCAGGCGCACGAACCGGCTCAAAGGCGACATGCCGCCATCGGAGGCGCGCACATACATGTGGTGCAGGGATTCCGCATTCACACGATATTCCGCCGGAGCCTGCATGGTCACATGGTAGAGCTTGGAGAACCGGTTGAAGTCGGAAACATATTGTCCGGTATAATAGCCCGACAATGTGGAAAGCACATCTGCGGGCGACACACCCGACTGTTCGCATTTGGCGGCATCGATATCCACCCAGTATTGCGGATAATCCGTGGCAAAGGAGGAATAGACTTCGCCGATTTCGGGTCGCTGCGACAAGGCTTCGACAAACTTGTCTGCCTCTTCCTTGAAGGCGGCGATGTTTCCGCCCGCCTTGTCCTGCAAATAAAGCTCGAAACCGTTTCCCATGCCGTACCCGGCAATCATCGGAGGCGACATGGCGAACACCGTGGCATCGGGAATATCTGAAGTGGCGGCATAAATCTTTCCGATGACATCATTCACCGACTGCCCCTCTCCCTTACGATCCTCCCAGTCTTTGAGTGTCACGAAATACATCGCCTGCGAGGGACCGGAACCGCTGAAAGAGAAACCGGCGACCGCACCGCTGTATTCAATCTCGCCGATGCTGTCGAGACGGCTGTTGATACGCTCCATCACCTTACTTGTCTGAGCCATGGATGTGCCGGGCTTCGTGTTCATGCTCACCATGACCGTCCCGGTGTCCTCTTCGGGAATAAGTCCCGTCTTTGTGACATTGACCAGCAGCACCAGCAACCCGAAAGAAATGCCTATGATGCTCCACAACAGCCATCGGCGATGGATAATGAACATCACTCCACGTACATAGCGTCGGCTCAGACTGTCGAAGACGGCATTGAACGCTTTACGGAAACGGGCTGCAAAATTGTTCTTGGTGTTGCCCTGCTCATCGATATAGGGTTTCAGCAGCAGCGCGCAAAGTGCCGGTGAGAGTGTGAAGGCATTGACTGCCGAGATTCCCACGGCAACAGCCATCGTGATACCGAACTGCGTGTAGAACGCTCCCGAAGTCCCGCCCATCATGGCTACGGGGAAAAACACTGCCATAAAGATTATGGTAGAGGTCAGGATAGCCGACGAAACGCCTTTCATGGCATCATCAGCCGCGAGAACTGCTGATTGATAGCCCTCATCGAACTTCGCCTGCACCGCTTCCACCACCACAATGGCATCATCGACCACAATCGCAATGGCAAGCACCATCGCCGAAAGAGTCAGCAGGTTCACACTGAAGCCTATCAGTTTCAATACAAAGAAAGTAGCCACCAACGCCACCGGAATGGCAATAGCCGGAATCAGTGTTGAACGCATATCCTGCAAGAAGATATATACCACAATAAACACCAAGATAAATGCCTCTATCAACGTCTTGATTACTTCATGGATAGAAGCGAACAAGAAGTCATTGGCATTTTGGGCGATATTGATATTCAAACCTGTCGGCAGTGATTCCTGTGCCTTTGCAAGCACTTTCTCCAAATCGGAAATAGTTTCGGTAGCATTAGTACCTGCCATCTGATAAACGATACAAGATACAGCCTTGTGGCCATTTACCGTATTATTGAATGTATAAGCCAGACGCCCTAATTCTATATCGGCTACATCTCCCAAACGAAGTACATTACCATCCGGCAAGGCCTTGATAACAATATCTTCAAATTCAGTCGTTTGCTGCAAACGTCCTTTATAACGGATCGTGTATTGGAAAGTCTGATTACCACGTTCACCAAACTGTCCCGGAGCCGCCTCAATATTCTGTTCGGCCAAAGCTGCCGACACATCGGTAGGAATCAGTTTGTATTGCGCCATCACATCCGGTTTCAACCAGATACGCATAGAATAATCCTGTCCCAAGACATTGGCATCACCCACACCCTTCACACGCTTGATTTCAGGAATCAAGATAATATTAGCATAGTTTTCAATAAACTCAATATTATACGAATCGGTTTCATCATACAATGAAAACACCATCAACATTGAATTTTGGCGTTTCTGAGTAGTTACACCCACCTTGGTTACTTCAGCAGGCAGCAATCCTTGTGCCATAGAAACACGATTCTGTACATTGACAGCCGCCATATCCGGATCTGTTCCCTGATTAAAGTAAACATTAATATCAGCAGCACCGTTATTAGACGCTGTAGACTGAATATACATCATATTCTCCACACCGTTTATCTGATCCTCCAACGGAGCGATAACCGAATTCAATACAGCTGTAGAATTCGCACCGGTATAAGTGGCGCGTACCTGCACCGTAGGAGGTGCAATATCCGGATATTGCGTAACCGGCAATGTAGCAAGTCCGATGATACCCAGAATAACTATCAAGACGGAGATTACCGTTGATAGCACCGGACGGTTAATAAATCTATCTAGTTTCATTCTCTATATACCTTTTTATATAAACGAAGTTAATCTGTTTATTTTATACTGATTATTTAAAGGCCGTGGCAATATTCCCTTCCTTCTGGTCTTTCAGGTGTTGTTGATATTTCGCCTCTTTCTGTTCCGGAGTAATCGGAGTAATTGTCTGTCCGTCCTTCAACGTCTGTACACCTTCAACTACAATTTTATCGCCGGGCTTCAAACCACTGGTAACAATATAATTCTTACCGTCACTCAAATTCGATACCTTGATCTCAGTATGCTTCAATGTATTATCCGACTGAAGCACATAAACAAACTTTTTATCCTGAATTTCCTGTGTAGCCGACTGAGGAATCAAAATAATATCCTCCATAGTATAAGGGAAAATTACATTAGCCATACCACCACTACGCAATACAAGCTGTTTGTTCGGGAAAACGGCACGCATACTTACCGAACCGGTAGTCTGATCAATAACACCACTTACAGCGTCAATCTTACCTTCTTCAGTATACATTGTACCGTCAGCCAATTCCAATTTTACAGCCGGCATCTTCTCCAGTTGTTCTTTCAGTGTGCCACCGGCTCTTGTCAAACCCAACAACTGCTTTTCAGTCATAGAGAAATACACATACATTTCACCGATTTCACTCACGGTAGTCAACGGTTGTGTTACCGAAGGACTCACCAAACTACCAATACGATACGGGAATGTACCCACCACTCCATCTGAAGGGCTGATCACTGTGCAGAAGCCCAAATTCTGACGAGCGCTGGTCAACTGAGCCTCAGCCTGTGCCAAACTGGCTTTTGCAGAAAGCAATTGGTCTACTGCGCTTTGATACTCAAAATCGCTGATAATTTTCTTATCATACAAATTTTTCTTCTGTTGTTCGTTCAAAGATAGCGTATTGACATTCGATTTTGCCATCTCTACAGCAGCTTTTGCCTGACGTTCGGCAGCCGCATACTGTGTAGGATCGATCTGAAAGAGCGCCTGGCCTTTCTTTACCGTTGCACCT
>OIOS01000838.1_pt1 | contig 5580 bp, 7 predicted proteins | sample 1585651 | NCBI WGS metagenome assembly OIOS01 (sample SAMN02674693, study PRJEB24791) | human gut metagenome, SKBSTL018 | isolation source: stool | host: Homo sapiens | place: USA
CGTTTCTTCTGTGAATTTGTCTTGATACTTATGTCTTCTGAGTGTGTTTTTGTTTATGTAACCTATTCCGATCCTTTTTGAAGTGAATATCTTTCCGTTGAATTCGGGGTTGTCTTCGTCTCTTTTCGTTATGTATTTTATGATGTAGTTTATTGTTCTCTCATTCACTTCGTATCCGAAGAATACCCAGCCGTACCCCCATTCTTTCTCGAATTGTTCTTCTGTTAATTCTGTCCATATAATGCCGTGTAGATGTATTCTTTTGGTGTTATCATGTCCTAGCTCTGTGATCAGCCAGTGCTTTAGTGGTGCCTTGTATTTTTTCCACCATCGCTTTCTGAATAGACTAATTGCTTTTTGAGGTGCTTTGTTTGGTTCTTTTTCGTCATATTCTAGCCTTTTTAAGCTCTCTTCGGAGAATGTCAGTGTTGCAAATATAATGTTTTTTGGATTTGACTTTATTTCTTCCATTAATCTTACCCTCCATTCATTTGCTTTTGCGCGTCTGCATTCTTCGCAGTGTCCGCATGGAATTTGAATCCATCTCAGGCGATAATCCCTTATTCTTTTGCTGTTTTCATTCGATTTGGCGTATTTTGGATTCTCGATGACACTTGGATATAGGCACATTGGTTTTATTTGAAATTTTCCCCTTTAAAATCATTTTTCTCTTACCATTTTGTTGTTACAGTTTTATCCACTCCTTTGAATTGCATTTCCGGATCGTAATGCTGCGTTACTGTTGTTGAGTTCCTGGGGGGTGTTTCGCTCATCCTTTTTTCCGTGTATTCTCTGATCAGTTTTCCTGTTTTCCCTCCGATCGTTAGATTTCCTACTACTTGTGCTAGTTTGATGATCGTGTTTGCTATCTCGGTCCAGTATTGAAGCTCTCGCAGCTCTGCGGTTGCCTCTTCGGTTCTCTTCTTTACTTCGAGCATCTTTGCTTCTGCTTTCTGGGTCTCGCCTGCTGCATAATAATACGCTGCTTGAGCCATCCCGCTGCATGCATCCGCGTTTATCTTTTTGATCTCTGCTGATAGTTTTTCGTCTGCGTATATGCTCTCTAGAGTTTTGATCGCGGCCGTTCCTTCGAGGATCTGTTTTTCAGCCGTCATCATATCGCCCTGGAATGATTCCTCTCCGAATACAATTTTGCCGAATTTGTCATCCTCTATTTCGAAGTATTTAGGTATTTCAATTTCCTTGCCGTCGATCGTTGTTTTTTTTGTGGGTTGCCATTTTACCATCTGGTCCCATAGCTGATTTGCTGTGTCTATGAAGCTTGTCCACCCTTTAAACATTTCTTGTTTTACTTGCCATAGCCTTTTTTCGATTATTGATTGGGTTTCCTCTTCGTTTTTACCCGCTTCTGCCTTGAGTGCATCTGCTTGAGTATTAAGTAGGTTAATTTCCGCCTCGTTCTTTCGCTCGCTCATCCGCACCTGTCGTAGTGACATTAGTGCCTGCAGCTGCATATTAGGGTCGGCCGCTGATCCTGCTCCGGCAGCACCCGTTGCCCCCATGGGGGCGCCCGTCGTCGATCCTGCCCCCCCACCGCTGGCCCCGCCTCCGCCATACATTAGGCCCGGAGACAATCCTGCTGCATCCATTTGTGCGACTTTGTTAGCGTAGCTTTGGTCTTGGTAAGTTCTGTTGTATAATACTTGCTGCCTTTCGAACGCATTCTCCGCTGCCATTTCTCCGTATTTGTAGTTTATTCGAGCTGCGTTTTCCACCATTTCTTTTTGCTGCTGCATCTGTTTCCTCCTGCCTATACCTAGCATATTGAGGATTCCCGATGCGCTGCCGATGATTCCCGATAGAGGGTTTGTAAGGCTTTCGCCTTTTTGGAGTAGATCTAATAGTTTTTTAAAGTCCATTTTCGTTCTTTTCTTAAAAGAATTTACACCTTATGTTCTTGTTATATATGTATAAACGTCTACCGCCCTGTGTCACATGTATTTACGAGGGTTAAAAGAGGGGGGGCGGAATTATCCCCCCTCTTTGAGTTTTGGCAGAGCTTTATACGACTGCTTTAGCTCTTTTCGGGATCGGTTTTTACTCCTGTCCCGAAATCCTTTACGGCTTCGGTTTCGCCGCTGCTTTTTGCAATTTGGCTTGCTGCGCTTTGATTAATCTTGTCCATTGCGTCTAACGCTACTTCGAATCGATCTGTTCTTATGTCGAATTCGGGTTGTACTCCATCTTTCTTTTCTGTGTAGATTGTTGGAAATACTCCATCCTCCATGTTGTTGGCTTCTCCATTGATTATCTTCCTCAGTTTTACCTCTCTTGGTTCTGCTTGGTATGTTAGGTTTGGATCGTTGATATATCCTCTTCTGCTTCTTGCTGTTTTCATGGTGTTATAAATTTGGAATTTGTTTTGCTGACATTACTCGGCGTGCTGTTACATCAAATGCTACTTGTACCCAGAAGTTTTGCGAACTCAGTCTTGACTCTGCGAATATATTGTTGTATATCGTAGGGTCGATGTATGTTGATGCGTTTTTAATCGTGCCATCTTTGTTTTCTTCGTATACTCTGTTTAAGCACATGAACGCCAAAGGCATTCCTGCGGCAAATTCGCCGTATGTTTCGTTTACATCTGTTGTGTATTCGATCCATGATGGTTGTTTTCCTAGAGACTGGTATATGGGAGTGTAGTTTTCATTAAGTTCTGTATTCCATGCAGCTGCTTCCTCTGTGATTAATTCTTGGAATCCGATCGCGTCTAGTGTTGGCTTATGGAAGTCATCCATACTCTCCAGTCTTGTCCACCATTTGTTGCCTTGACTGTAGTCAATTCGAGGTGTAATTGATCCTAAGGCCATGATCATACTAGGCTCTGTGCATTTGATTTTTAAGCCCCTTCCGGATTTATACATAGTTGCAACTCCTCGCCCGGCAAGTGTTCCCAATGGCTCTTCATCTGTTGCTGAGTTTGATACGATTTCGTCAAATGCGATTTCGCTTTGCATCCCACCGCAGAATATAGGAGATTCTGGTAGTGTTGCGCTTCTAATTCCGTATGTCGCTTCTCTCCATGCCTGGTAAGTTCCGTCTGTGATCGCGACGCGGTTTAGCATATTGAATATTTTCTTTTGAAGGATTAAAGCATCCATGGTGAGCTTCCCATCGGCTACATCTACTGCTGTGATCGCATTGATTCCCCCTGTTGTTCCGTCGATCCATTCGGTGTTCAGCCAGTTGTTGAATCTGTCGCTAAGGTATGTTTTTACTGCTAACCCCGCTTGTGAAAACCATGCATTTGAACTATGATATGTTTTTGTACGGTTATAGTTCGGTAGATCATAGGTTGCTGTTGCGGCTCCGTATGGCATTTTTATATTGTTTACTATATATGCCGAGGTGCTGGGTGCTGCCAGGATGGCAGTTCGTTCTTCGTCGATATTTTTTAACGAAAATGGTGTTAATTTGATTTTTTGGTTGTCTGGCATTGTTATCATATTCTCTCCGGTTGCATCCATGTTGTATGCGATTTGGATAGACTTTTTGACTTTATACGCGTAGACTTTGGTTGCTTTTTTCGGGTTGTCTGGTCCCTTGAGTCCTAGTGCCTCCGGATCTGTTCGTTCGAATACAAAGGAGTCACCTAGTCTCGTTAGCTCGTTTAATTTCTGCGTTGAGCCGGGAATATTCGTCAAGAACTGGATCTCATTGACCTCTTCGGGTGAGACGTTCTCCTCGAACTCTAGCTTTATGTACCTTGGCTTTTCAGCTGTCGGTTCGATACTGTATGCTGCAGTTTTGTTGTCCGTCCACGTCCTGAGCCATTTGACTCCATCTCCTACGCTAATTTTCTTCCAAATATGGTTTATTCCGGTGATTACATATGCGCTTTCTTCTTGTTTATTGGCATAGTAGTTTTTGAATATATCCCAGTATGCCAGATTGAACATCGCGGGAAAATATCGGAGATGTTGATTAACATCAGAACGTCCGAACCCTTTAATTCCCAGGTATGAGAGTAGCGAACTCGGGTTAACTTGTCCTCTATTGGTATCGTTTTCGTAGATTGATGTGTTAGCGGAGTAGACCATGAATCGCGGCAGCAACACCTTACTCATGTTTAACCCTACCCCCAAGGCATTATTATGTAGCGCTGCTATGTAGAGCCTGATCGGAATTACGAATACGTCAATTTGGTGTTTGAAGCTTCCGAATATGGGTCCGGTTGTTGGCAAAGTCTTTACTTTTGTTGTGATGTCGATATAGAACGTCGTTCCATCCAAACCTATTTGGCACCAATAGGGAACGATCGTGCCGCATGCTTGTGATGTTCGGATTATTTTCCCTATGTTGTGCGATGATCTGCCGAAATTAGGCAGATATACCTCCATTTTGCTTTCGCTCCGGATTCTGTCTCCTCCTAGTGTCTTTTTCATGGCTTATTCTTTTTGAGTGTTTGTCATTTGATTATTTACGTGTGAGATGAATATAAGTGCTGCGGTTAAGATGTCATCCCATGTTTTTTCAGCTAGATGTTTTTCAGCATCCTCTTTGGTGTCGAACTCTTTCCCGTTTACGAGTGCACCGCACGTTGTGATTACCCATTTGTTGTTTTTGTTGCGAATCAGTACGAACGGGCCGTTTTCTGATACTACTCTTTCTTCGATTTCGAGGTTTACATCTTTGAGTTCTTCTTCTCTTTGTTTGTTTTCAGTAAGTAACTGATTTCTGAATTTGTTGTCCATGTTATTTAATCTTTGTTGATGTTGATACTTCGATTGTGTCGATTTTGATACCATTTGCTTTGAGGAAGTGCTTGTGAGTGCATCCCTGCTCCATGATTACGGCAGCTGCTGCGCCGATCGCGGCCGCTATTACCGCGATCCATTTTACGATCTTCTTTACTTTTTCATTCATAGGTTTAGTGATAATTGAGTGTTTGTGTTTTTGATCATTACTATTCTTCTGATAGTAGGTTGGTACAGTTTTTTCTTTTCGTTGTACTCCCAGTCGACGATTTCGTAGAAGCTTACTCCGGTTCTTTGCACTTTTTGAGTGACTACGTACTCTTTGTCGTATAGCTCTCCGTCTTCTGTTACGTAACATGTTCCTTCGTATTTGAAATTTCGTCGAGACACATTGTCGGCGCCGATCAACTTCACTAGGTTGCTTGATCGGTCTCCGATGGCTCCTCCGGTGGGGTAGGTATCAGTATTTTGTTTCGTTTTAACACGTCTTCTAGGTTCTTGATTCCAAACTCTGTTTTCCATATTTCATGAATTAGTTGTTCTTTCCTTATGATTAGGTCTGCATACCCTTTGCATATTTCATTTTTTTCTCTTTCCGTCATACTTTTTGATTGATTGCCAGTATTTTACTGCGTCCACATATTCTTTGTATTGTTCTATTGTTTCTACTTTGATAGGAGTTTTGTTGTAGTACTTTGTTTGCTTCTCTTCCTTTATAATTCGGAGGGCTTCGCGTTCTTGATCTGTCCATATTTTTCGTTTGTAATACATTGGTAATGCGGCTTTTATTCCGGATTCCGTTTTATACGTTTCTTCTGTGAATTTGTCTTGATACTTATGTCTTCTGAGTGTGTTTTTGTTT
>OIOS01000865.1_pt1 | contig 5468 bp, 8 predicted proteins | sample 1585651 | NCBI WGS metagenome assembly OIOS01 (sample SAMN02674693, study PRJEB24791) | human gut metagenome, SKBSTL018 | isolation source: stool | host: Homo sapiens | place: USA
CTCTAACTGCCCTTTATGTAGCATAAATAACAATAAAGGGCAATCATGTACAGCTTTTGAAATGCTTTATCCTAAAAAAGCAATAGAAATAGTGCAGAAATGGTCGAATGAGCATCCGCAAAAGACATTTCTTACAGAGTTTTTGAAAAACTATCCTAATGTCCAGCTTTATGATACTGGAATACCTAAAGGCATATGCCCATATCATTTGGGACTAATGAACAAAGATGATTGCAGAAAAGACCATTACTGTCTTGGATGCTGGAATCAGCCTATTGAGGACAGTAAAGAGCGATGACACGAGATAGCCTGAGGAAGTATCTTGATAGCGAAGTTTTTGCAAAGAAAATTAATGAAAGAGGTGTAAAAAATGAGGAAGTACGAAGCAGTTTGTAGTTCTGATGTGCTTGATGCAGTTGCAAACGGTGAAAAAATTTTATTAATTGACAGATTAATGGAAAGTATTAATAGTTTAGATGAAATAAGCACAAAAGATTTAGCGATTGCAATAAAAGCTGAAAACAAAGATAACAGATATGAGTTTTACAAGCAGGTGAACCTAAATGAGAATCTATCAATGTGATAGTTGCAACAAAGTTATCTCAGATCCGTACACAGTTGGGATGAAGGAATTCTATCTGGGAGTTGATGTTGATTGCCTCAGCGGAATTGCAATTCCTATCGAAAGCAAGAGAAGAGTTAAAATACATCTATGTGATGAATGTTACAAAGGCTTAAACCTCATTGGTGAATTGGTGCCGAAAAAGGCGAAGAAGGGGGACGGTGAAAAACAATGATTGAAAAAGAATTAAAAATCCGTGATATTTGTGGTTACTATGCGTTGGATATACCTAATTATAATGGTAGCAATTTTACTACTGAATTATTGTTATTTAATTCAAAGAAAAACGCCGAAAATGTAAAACGCATTATTGAGATTGACGGAAGTAAATCCAACGAAGCTACCGTGTGTGATATGCAAGAGGTTAAACACGGAAGTTGGGAATATGACAGCGAGGGTGTCGGTTATGCAAATTATTTATGTTCTGAGTGTGGCAACTTTCTCACTTTTTACGAGGACATTGATTTGTATCCATATTGTCCCTATTGCGGTGCAAAAATGGATAAGGAGCGTGAAGTGGATTGACGGCTAAACCGATAACAATTACTTGTCAGAGATGCGGAGTTGAAGTTATTACACTTTGCACTAAAACAAAATACTGTCCGATTTGCCGGAAAGAAATCCTTAGCGAGAAGGCAAAAGAAAGAGAAAGAAAAAAAGCGTCATCTAAAAAATCTAAAATACCATTCAGACCATTGACCGATATTTCTGAATTTCTATTTTGCAAATATGATTTTCTCGGTGAATCTGTTAAACAGATTGCAAAAGATTATGAACGCAATCCTTCTCAGGTTCGACAAGTGATTCAAACAGCAAAAGCAAACGGAAATTATCAGAAGCACATTGACAAGTACAAAGCTATGATAGGACGATAATTAAATGAGAACTTTCGATTTAACTTTCGCTCGACGGCTTGAGCAAGCAATGACCGAACGGAATATTTATCCTTCGGACCTTGCGCGTAAGTCCGGAGTGAGCCGGTCAAACATTTACAATTACATAGCAGGGACAAGTCAACCGTCAGCGTATAATGTTAAGCGAATAGCTCTGGCATTATCAACATCGGCGGATTGGTTGCTTGGCTTAGTGGATTAGAAAAACAGTCCCTTACTTGGGACGCAAAATAGTTTAAAATAGAGTTATGATGCAAGAGGACAATTGCATTGTAGCTCTATTTATTTTTGGTGGTGTACGGTATGGCTAAGGCATTTGCCATAGGATTTTACAAGTCTAAAAAATGGCAGGACTGCCGACAAAGTTTTATCGCAGAACGAATGCTTGTTGACGGCGGATTGTGTCAGCTGTGTAAAGAGCGACACGGTTTTATCGTGCACCATAAGATCATGATTAATGAGAGCAACATAAGCAATCCTGATGTTACTCTCAATTACGACAATTTATTATATGTGTGCAAAAAATGTCACGATGATTTGCCGGGGCACGGGATAGGTGGGTGCGAACCGAAAAAATATTTTTTTGATGAGAGCGGAATGCTCCGACCGATTATCCCCCCCGTTGAAAAATCGGAAACCGGTAACCGTAGGACCGAGGGGGGCAGTTAGATTTTTTGCGCGCCTTACATATAGCCCCCCTCCCCCCCAAAAACTTGTGTGAAAGGACGGTGACTTGTAAAATGACTGACGAACAAAAGGAACAAAGAGCGATTAAGCGAGAGATAAAGCGATTAACGGAAATCTACAAGGACATAGAAGTTAAGAGAAAAGACCTCGCTGTTGGTCTCATTGAGAATGCGGCGTTCACTCGAATCAGACTGAAAGAACTGCAACAGGATATTGCGATTTATGGCTTAACTGAACTATTTTCACAGTCGGAAACACAAGAGCCGTACTCACGCAAAAGACCTGAGGCGGATTTGTATAACACAATGCTCGGCAACTATCTCAAATACATCAAACAGCTCAACGATATGCTCCCGAAAGTGACCGAGGCAAAGATTGCGACAACAGACGGCTTTGACGATTTTGTCGAGGGGCGTGACAAGCTTTGAAACGCTATCCATTAAGCTATAATCCGATACTTGAATATTACGAGCAGATAAAGAACGGCAAGGTTACTGTTTGCGACAAGATACGCAAGTGGTACAAACATTTAAGCGATAAGGTGATTAATCCGACAGACGGCTATCATTACGAAGCTAAGCGAGGAAATCACATCATTGAATTTGTTGAAAACTATTGCCGACATAGTAAAGGCAAAATGGGCGGTCAGCTTGTAAAGCTGGAACTGTGGGAAAAAGCGTGGCTTGCGGCGACATTTGGCTTTGTAGACGATGACGGTATAAGACAATATAACTTATCTGTGCTGATTATCGGAAAAAAGAACGGCAAGTCTTTGCTTGCCTCTGCAATTGGTTTGTATATGCTCATCGGTGACGGTGAACCCGGTCCCGAAGTGTATGCAGTCGCCACAAAGCGTGACCAAGCCAAGATTATATGGCAGGAAGCGAAACGAATGGTTCGCAAGAGTGAAACTCTGCTAAAGCGAATTAAACCACTGCTAAATGAATTGAGTTCAGAAGATTACAACTGCGGAGTGTTTAAGCCGCTTGCTTCTGATTCAGATACACTCGACGGATTGAATGTGCATTGTTGCCTTATGGACGAACTCCACCAATGGAAAAACGGCAGACAGTTGTATGACATTATGGCAGACGGTACCATCGGGCGAGACCAACCGCTTATTCTTGTTACAACAACAGCCGGAAAAATCAGAGAGGACATCTACGATGAAATCTATGACGATGCTGTCCGCACCACGAACGGCTTGTTTGATGATGTAGGTTACAAAGACGAACACAGCCTTTACATTATCTATGAGCTTGACAAGCGTGAAGAATGGGAAAAGCCCGATTGCTGGGAAAAGGCTAATCCCGGACTTGGCACTATTAAAAATCGAAATGCCCTTGCAAGCAAGGTCAAGAAAGCGCAAGCAAATCCGTCACTTGTACGAAATCTTGTATGCAAGGAATTTAACATAGCCGAAACATCAACTGAATCGTGGCTCAATTTCGAGGAGCTTAACAACGAAACAAAATTTGATGTTAAGGAACTCCGCCCAACCTACGGGATAGGCGGCGCAGACCTATCAAGCACAACCGACCTTACGGCGGCCAAGATGTTGTTCCGAGTGCCTGACAATGAAAATATTTTTGTATTGTCAATGTACTGGATGCCGGCAGACCTCGTAGAGAAAAAAGTAACCGAGGACAAAATTCCATATGATAAGTGGATAGAACAGGGCTTTATGCGTACCTGCCCCGGAAACAAGATTGACGCAAGTGTTGTAACAGCGTGGTATCAAGAGTTACAAGACGAATACGACATTTACTTGTGGAAAGAGGGCTATGACGCTTGGTCAGCTCAGATGTGGGTTAATCAGATGATTGACGCTTTCGGTCCTACCGTTATGGAAGCTGTACACCAAGGTAAGAAAACATTGTCTGCCCCGATGAAAGCCCTCAAAGCAGACCTTGTCAAGAAAAGAATAATCTACAACAACAATCCAATTGATAAATGGTGTCTCGCAAATACTGCAATAGATGAGGACAGAAACGGTAATATACAGCCAATTAAGACCTCAAAGTCAACGAGACGAATTGACGGTACTGCGGCTTTGCTTGACGCTTACACGCTATATTTTGAATATGAAGACGAATATTTAAGCATTGTTTAGGAGGTGAGAGAATGGGAAAATTTAAGAACTTTTTAAATTCTGTTCGCAATGTCAGAAAGACAAAGAATTTTTCAAGGGTTGAACTTGTTACACAGAATAATTCAAATTTCTTCTTGTGGGGCAACAGAGCATATGATTCCGACACCGTCCGAGCTTGCGTTAATGCACAGGCTCTCAGATTTTCAAAATTATCAATTAAGCATATAAGGGAAACAATCGTTGACGGCAGAAAAGACCTCTTAATCAATCCCGAACCTTACATCAAGTTCTTGCTTGAAGAACCTAACCCGTACACAACAATGGATATGCTTTTGTATAGGACAAGCACACAGCTATCGCTATCGGGCAATGCTTTTTGGCTCATCATTAGAGACACAAACGGCTTGCCTACGGAATTGTATTTCATACCGGCTAAATCAGCTGCGGACTTGTACGACACTAACGGCAACCTTGTTTATGAATTTATCCTTGCAAACGGCAAGACCTACCGCTTTGCCTCCGAAGATGTCATACATTTGCGTGATGATTTCGCTGAAAATGACATATTCGGAAGTGGCAAATTTAAGGCTCTTGCACCTTTGCTTGAAATTGTTGAAACAACCGACAGCGGCATCATCAGTGCTATCAGAAATTCAAGTGTCATTAAATGGTTGCTGAAATATACCTCATCGTTGCGTCCTGAGGATTTGAAGAAGAACGCAAAAGCGTTTGCTGATAACTACCTTAACATCAGCAACAGTTCCGTGGGTGTTGCGGCAGTTGACGCAAAAGTTGACGCAAATCAGATAACCCCGAATGACTATGTTCCAAATGCTTTGCAAATGGATAGAACAAAAAACAGAATCCTTGAGCTTTTTAACACTAATGTGAAAATTATCACATCGACAGCGAACGAAGATGAAGAAAACGCTTACTTTGAGGCGGTGATTTCACCGAAGATTATTCAGTTGAAAAACGAGCTGACACGGAAACTATTCACTCGCCGTCAGCGAAGTTGTGGAAATTACATAGCAGTCGGTTCGTTCAATCTACAATCTGCAAGCCTTAAAACAAAACTGAATTTTGCCGGAATGGTAGACCGTGGAGCAATGCTTCCGAATGAATGGCGAGAATCACTTGGTCTTGCTCCTGTTCCGGGCGGAGACACTCCGCT